>JGI12269J14319_10003125_pt1 | contig 15646 bp, 9 predicted proteins | sample PeaSoiSIISIP2007_FD_14319 | JGI IMG/M metagenome (IMG submission 14319) | reverse complement strand
AGGATCTAGGGCCTTAAGATCCTTCGCTTCGCTCAGGATGACAATAAAACGTGATATTAATAGCATGACAAGGGGTTTCTGCAGCAGAATCATTAATGCAATAGCTCGTGTGATTCATTTAGTACGATTCATTTAGTACGATTCATTAGTACGATTCATACGCCTCACCCTATTTTAACTAAATTCTCCGTATCTTTCGGCATCTGCTCAACATACTTCTGAACAAAAATGCTCGGAATCAGCGCATACATGGCCGCGCAATTGACCAGTTCCTTTTTCCAGGTCCGTTCATTGGGAGCGTGGGCTTGATCTTCATGCCCCGGTCCAAAGCCAATGCAGGGGATGCCATAACGTCCCATAATCGAAACGCCGTTTGTGGAGAACGTCCACTTGTCAACCACTGGAGCTTGACCGAATAAACCGTGATAAACTTCTTCCAATGTGGTGCTGACGGGATGTCCCTCCTCAATGAGCCAAGTCGGGAAATAGCATTCTGTTGGATAAATCAAGTTCGTATAGGAGGGTCGTTCATAATTATACATCGAAACCTCCGCGCAAGCAGCTTTGACCGCAGGGAGGTTCTTAATCTGTTGAACAGCGTATTCCCATGATTCGCCTGCAGTTAGACGACGATCGACAGAAATCCAGCAGCTGTCCGCAACAGCACAACGGGAGGGAGATGTGTGAAATATTTCCGAAACCGTCAGGCTTCCTTTACCGAGAAACGGATGATCCATAAGATTTTCATGTAAACCACGGAGCTCTAGTAAAATCGGAGCCATCTTATAAATGGCATTGTCACCACGCTCTGGTGCCGAGCCGTGACAACTAACTCCTTTAGTCATAACTTTAATTTCCATTCGGCCACGATGTCCGCGATAAATCTTCCCATCCGTTGGTTCGGTTATCACGACAAATTCAGGTATGACCTTGTCTTCTTTGATAATGTACTGCCAACATAAACCATCGCAGTCTTCTTCCTGTATAGAACCGACAACGACTAAGGTGTAATCATCTTCCAAGCCAAGCTCTTTGATAATTTTTCCCGCATAGACCATGGAGGCCATACCGCCAATTTGGTCTGAAGCACCTCGTCCGATAATGATTTCTTCATCTTCATAGCCAAGATAAGGATCATATTTCCAAAGTCCTGGATCTCCGATGCCAACCGTATCTATGTGGGCATCCATCGCGATCAGGTGTTTGCCATGCCCGATATAACCTAAGATATTACCCATTGGGTCAATATCCACTCTGTCGAAGCCTACTTTTTCCATTTCCTCTTTGATGCGCAGAACAACTTTCTTTTCATCACAGCTTTCGCCAGGAATGGCGATAAGGTCTCGTAAAAAGCGGCTTATTTCTGGCTGATATTTTTTGGCCAGGTCAAGAACTTTTGTAAAATTGATATCCAAGACTAAATTCCCCTTTCGCTACTTTTGGTTTATTGATGATATGGTCTGATCATCTATCACATCTGAGGACTGTTGTATTGTGTTCTCAAGGTCGCTAAAGTGTCAAACCAGTTCGTTCATTAAATTGTTCAATCAGTTTATCAAGTTCCGGACCCATCTGATGCAGCTTGCCCCAGTATTCATCATAATCGTACCACTGTGCATTCAGCTCATCCAGATCATATTCTTGTTGTTCAATCCAAGTGTAGTACTTGAGATTATGAATGCGCTTTTTGCTCTGGTAAGTTAACTCTTCCATACTATCCGTTCTAACACCCAACACATACCGGTTATGGTCGATGGCCGCATTAAGGGAACTATACTCTTTCCCTCTTTCTGCTTCCATTTCCAGCAATCTCGACTGATACATTTCTGCAGAGTCCGTAAGAACCGTGATGACAATATCATCTTCCGTTAACTCATAGTATTTGGCAAATTTTATACAGGATAAGATATTGGCTGCGCCGGAAATTCCCACCCAGGAAAGCTTAGCAAGGACCTCTTCTGACACCCCTTGCTCTCTTAAATAGTCCTGCCCCGCGGGTTCATTAAAGAGTCGGAACATACCCAAGCTATCATTGTCATCAATGGCGATCACCATATCCGAATTTTTGACATTATGAATCCAAGGAATATGTTTATCGCCGATCCCTTCAATCCTATGGTCACCAAAGCCATTATTCAGCAACGTCGGACATTGCAAGGCTTCACCAACCGCAATTTTAGCATGCGGATATTGATCTTTTAAGTAGTCTCCGCTCCCCAGTGTTCCAGCCGACCCTGAAGTTAGGCAGACCCCTGCCAGTTTTCCCTTTGGGCCGATTTCAGCATTAATAATATCTTGCATGGCATTACCCGTGACTTCATAATGCCACAAATGATTGCCAAGTTCTCCGAACTGATTAAAGATCACAACATTATCTCGTGTTCGTTTCAGTTCCCAGGTTTTATCATAAATTTCTTTGACGTTACTTTCACAACCAGGCGTGGCAATAACCTCTCCGGCGACTGTTTTAAGCCATTCAAAACGTTCTTTACTCATATTCTCTGGTAAAATAGCTATCGATTTACACCCTAATAAGGCAGAATTATAGGCGCCACCTCGGCAGTAGTTCCCGGTTGAAGGCCAAACTGCTTCATGATATTTAGGATCAAATTGACCCGTCACTAAACGGGGAACTAAACAAGCAAAGCTTGCCCCAACCTTATGCGCTCCTGTCGGAAAATACTTTCCTGACATAGCAATAATTCGGGCTTTCACCCCAGAAATCTCAGACGGAATTTCAACATAGTTTGGTAAGGCATTGTATAATCCACCTGCTTCTACAGGCTGGTTTTTCCAGGAAATTCTAAACAAGTTGATGGGGTCAACGTCCCATAAGCCCGTCTTCTTTAATTTTTCTTTAATTTTGGCAGGTATCTTGTCAGGATCCTTCATCTGAGCCATGGTAGGGATCACGATGTCCCGTTCTTTAACACTTTGCACCGTTTTCTTGAGTTGCTCTTCATTAATCGTTAAATCAATCAGGTTTCTCACACTGTTACCTCCATTTTCCCTTACAGCTTCATCAACAGTTCTTGTAGCGAAGGCTCGACTTTAATTGGCTCACCCACGGCTTTAATCGCATTCTGAACATCCTTTAAGCCATTACCCGTGACTATTGAAACTACTTTTTCGTCCGCTCCGATAATCCCTTTTTCCACCAGGACTTTAAGTCCAGCTGTTCCGGTCACGCCAGCCGGTTCCCCGAAAATTCCGCTGGTTTTACCCAGTACGCGCATCGCTTCCAAAATAGCTTCATCTGAAACTGCGACCATCGTGCCACCTGATTCGCGGACGGCATTAAGGGCTTTATCGGGATTGCGCGGCACGCCAACGGCAATACTATCGGCGATTGTGTTCTCCTCCTTCGGACGCCAAGGGCGATCTTCTAAAAAGGCATCGACGAGCGGGGAACAACCTGTCGACTGAACTCCAGCAATTTTAGGTAAGCGATCAATCCACCCCGCTTGATAGAGATCCCGAAACCCTTTCCAAACCCCGGCTATCGTGCAGCCGTCCCCGACGGAAAGGATCACCCAGTCCGGCACGTCCCAATTTAATTGCTCTGCAATCTCCAAAGCGACCGTCTTCTTGCCCTCGACCAAGTAAGGGTTAATGGCCGCATTCCGGTTGTACCAGCCAAAGTGCTCAATCGCCTCTGCAGAAAGTCTAAAAGTGTCTTCATAGGACCCCTGCACACTAATCACCGTTGCTCCAAAAATCAGCAATTGAGCGATCTTCCCTTGTGGCGCACGACTCGGGACAAAGATAACACTCTTTAAGCCCATAGCCGCAGCGCTTCCAGCCAACGATGAGGCCGCATTACCCGTTGAAGAACAGGCCACCGTCGGAGCTTTTTCCTCCGCTGCCTTAATCACGGCAATGATCGAGGCCCGATCTTTTAAGGAAGCTGTTGGATTCTGCCCGTCATCTTTAATATATAGGTTACTCATCCCGAGACTTTTTCCCAATCCCAGTGGTTTGTAAAGCGGGCTCCAACCCACTCTCAGATGCGGACGAGCAGACTCAGGGTAAATCGGCAGAAAGGGAAGGTAGCGAAACATCGAATACTCTCTGGAATTTGTCACTTGCTCACGCGTCGTCAGCCGGTTTATCTCTTGGTAATCATAGACAACATCCATAATGCCACCTTTTGAGCCACAAGACGGACAAGTATAAGTCCCTGCTTGAGGAGGAACTTCCTTGAAACATTCAACACAACGTAGTCCCAACACATTTTTCACTTTCATTCAAACACCTCAAATTCTATTCCAAATACCCTGGGCCAACTCGCGCGAACGTTCCCCTATGGCTACCTCATCAATGTCTATAAGTTTTCGATCGAGCATACGTACTCGCCCATTGATCACCGTCGTTTCCACTGCCCGACCAGAAACCCCAAAGAGAAGATGCCCCGTCCAATTCTTGGCATCTAATGGAGTTGGGGGTATATAATCCACCACAATAACATCCGCCCAGGCACCCTCGACTAATTCCCCGAATTTCCCGCCGAAAAGTTGGGCTGCAATCTCAGGGTTATTTCCATAGAGCATTCGAGGAACTTCGCCCCAAGCTACACTTGGATCGGCTGCCGCATGTTTATGAAGTAGATTAGCCACCTTGCCACTTTCAAACATGTCACACGTATAGCCGTCGGTTCCGAGTCCTACCTTGATCCCCTTGCTTAGCATTTTAAGAACAGGCGTTACTCCGACTGCGTTGCCCATATTTGATTCTGGGTTATGCACCACTAGAGTTTGAGAAGCTTGAAGAAGGTCAATTTCGTGATCATCAATATGCACACAGTGTACGGCAATGGTCTTCGGTCCTAAAATTCGAAATTTTTCTAGACGTTCCACGACCCGCATGCCATAGCTAGCAAGACAATCTTCTAAATCTTCTCTTCCTTCAGCAACGTGAACATGAAAACCAGCTCCAAGTTTTTCAGCTGCCACACTACACGCTGCTAAGGTTCCATTTGATAAGGTTAACGAAGCGTGAAGCCCGAACATCCCTGCGACCATAGGATCAGGGTTGGCCTGACACGACTCGATAAAGTCGACATTTTCCAGAAGACCTTCTTCAGCAATCTCATCCCCATCTCGATCAGAGACCTCGTAACAAAAAGCGGCGCGAACTCCCATTTCTTTGGCCGCCTTGGCAAGAATCGCTAAACTTCCGGTAATAGCCATAGGACTGGCATGGTGGTCAATAATCGTCGTAGTACCTGTTTTAATACACTCTATTAAAGGGGTCAAGCCACTATAATAAACGTCTTCAAGGGACAATAATTTATCGAGTTTCCACCAAAGTCCTTCTAAGATATCTCCAAAGTTCTTAGGGGGATTACTTTTGGCATCCATTCCCCGAGCGAAGGAGCTATAGAGATGCATATGGGTATTAATCATCCCTGGCATGATCAGCTTGTCGTGGGCATCAATGAACTTCACGTCCGGAAACCTAGTCTGCAAATCTTGAGTTAACCCGATCTCCTTAATCTTACTTCCTTGGATTAGAACGCCACCCCTTGGAATGACCTGATTACTAGTCCCTAGAGTTAAAACGGTGCCATTACCGATTAAAAGCATCCACCCTCATCCTCTTTCAATAAATTATAATAACATTCCATTTTAATCAGCCATTCATCCCAGCGTTATTTTCAAGATCGCTTAAGTCTCCTGCCCCTTCACTTCCATTGAAGAAAGCATTGAGGATAATTGCAGTAATCGAACCTAAGGTAATCCCACTGTGCACAATGGTCTGGCTCCAGTTGGGAAAGGCATTGAAGAAGTTGGGATCGACAACAGGAATGACTCCCAAACCAATACTTATGGCTACAATAAAGATGTTGTGCGTGTTCTTCTCGAATTCTACTTTAGCAAGTGTCTTAATACCATTAGCTGCCACAATTCCAAACATAGCAATTCCCGCACCGCCAAGTACAGAGTTCGGCAAGGAAGCGATAATGGTCGCTAGTTTCGGAAAAAAGCCCATGACGACTAAGATCACTCCGGACGTTGCGACTACGAAACGGCTTTTGACACCGGTTAGACCTACGAGGCCAACGTTCTGGGCAAAGGCCGTGTAGGGAAAAGCGTTAAATACACCACCGAGCGACGTGGCCAGTCCATCCGCTCGTAATCCTGCCGTAAGTTCTTTCTCGCCGATTGGTTTTCCTACCATCTGACCAATAGCCAGAAAATCCCCCGTTGACTCAACCATAACGACCAACATGACTATGATCATGGCGAGGATCGCGCCAAGATCAAACTTTGGGATTCCAAACGCAAAGGGAGTATCAATGCCAATCCAATGCGCTGAAGACACGCCCGCAAAGTTTACAAGTCCCAAAGGAATCGCCACAATCAGACCAACAATCAGACCAATTAAAACCGCAATGTGAGCCACAAAACCTTCAAAATATTTATTAATCAGGAGAATAGTTAAGAGTACAACTCCCGCTACGCCTAGATAAGTTAAGGATCCATAATTCTTATCTCCAACTCCCCCTGCGGCCCAGGCAATACCCACCGGTAACAGAGAAATCCCAATGACCGTAATAACGCTTCCCGTGACAATTGGAGGGAAAAAGCGGATTAGCTTGCTAAAGTAGGGTGCCAGTAGAAACGTACACAAGCCCGCTATAATGATCGCCCCATAAATTGTGGGCATGCCACCCGTCTTAGCAATCATGATCATCGGTGATACTGCAGCAAAAGTGACTCCTTGAATTACGGGTATCTTGATTCCAATTTTCAGTAACCCCAAAGTTTGGAGTAAGGTCGCCAATCCGCAAGTAAATAGGTCCGCATTAATTAAGAAAGCTGTTTGAGATTTTGTTAAACCTGCTGCCCCTGCAATAATCAGTGGCACAGCCACTGCGCCAGCATACATTGCTAGTACGTGTTGTAACCCATAAACAAAAAGTTTGCCGGCAGGAAGCATCTCGTCAACTGGTGCAACTGATTGTTGCGTTTGAGCCATTTTTATTCCTCCTTATGATTCTGCGGGTTTGATTCAATTGAGTTATCTATGTCTCAATTTTTATTCTTTATACAGATACGGATACTGATCTACGACGGCCCAAATGAAAGCCGCGATTGAGCCATCAATCGGCACATCCGTTTTACCAGATTCGTCAAACTTAACTTTGATTACCTCCCCAGCCAGACGAAGCATAACCTCAACTTCTGTACCACCACCCACGATAAAGAACCCTAAGTTGGTGCTTTCCTGAAACTCCTTTGCACTCCAAAATAAGGTCAATTTAACCTTATAAGGCTCACTTGAATACGGACAAAAGGTCGCACAGTTTCCGCATTCATTACACAGGCCGTCCACATGGAGGATCTGATTGAGATTTTTTAAACCTTGTCCCTGAACTGAAATCATAAGATTGGCGCGGTTTGGACAAACCTCCGCACAGATATTACACACTTTGTTACACTCTAAGCATCTGCTTGCTTCTTGTTTAGAATCACCAACTGGTTTCATAACTCCTTTCTTATCATTAATTTCCAACAACTGTTTATCCTTATCGAAAGAAAGCAACCCAGAAAACTCTTGGTGAACATCGAGCTTTTCTTGAGCCAGAATGGCTTTAGCCACTTTCGTCCCATGGGCTATGGCTCCGACCACACTTCTAGGTCCAGCAAGGACATCTCCGCCAATAAAAACATTCTTCACACCAGTTTCCAGCGTTTCCTCATTGACAATAATTTTACCCATATCCCCTATTTCGATCCCATTGTTCTTCAGAAGCTCCTCGTTCAGCGGATTCACTTTGCTGGCGCCAATGGCCAGGTAAACATATTTAAATCCATTGGCCTGATAATCCGCAACGGAAAAGTTCGGACGAACCCAAAATTTGAATTTAACGCCCATTTTCTTGATCAGTTCAACGTCCTTGTCAATAGCCACTCTAGGGATCTTGGAGTCCGGGATAAGGTATCGGACCGCACCGCCGGCTTTGTCAAGTTGCTCAAAAACAGTGACGTCAAGGCCTGCTTTGGCGAGGAAATAGGCAGCCGAAAGTCCAGAGGGACCCGCTCCGATTACGGCGATTTTGACCAACGATTGGGACTTTGGCTTAGAGATTTTCTGCATAAATCCTTCATAGCCTCGTTGAGCGGCAATCAACTTCTGCCCTCGAATCTGCACGGATTCCTCATAGTCCAAACGAGTACACTTCTTCATACAGTGATGATAACAAATCGTGCCGGTAATAAATGGCAACGGGTTTTTGGACACGATCACTTCAAACGCTTCCTCATACCGTTTTTCACCCACCAGACGAATATACTCTGGAATATCTTGTTCGATCGGACAACCTACGGCACAAGGCGCGATAAAACAATCTAATATCGGCAGCTTGCGATCTACCTTGCGACTGATCAAAGCTTTATTGGCTTTACGATAATTGGAGTCCTCCAACGCACTTGCGGCGAGAACTTGCAACTTTTCTAAATCCAATTTAGTCGTCTCTTGATTATCAAGCTGAGAGTCTAAGAGTTCCGCTAATTGTTTAAAGCGCTGATAGCCGCCAGGCTTTAACAAGGTCGTTGCCACTGTGATGGGCCGAATTCCCGTAGCCAGGATCCGCTCAATATTAAAAGCATCCGCTCCGCCTGAATAAGAAATCTTTAAATCTCCTTCAAACGCTAAAGCTAATTTAAAGGCCAGGTTAATCGTCAACGGATAAAGAGCCCGCCCAGACAGGTACATCTCTTCACCTGGTAATTCTGATTTCATAATCTTAACCGGCAACGTGTTGGACATCTTAACGCCAAAGTCTTTTTGCTTCTCTAGTGCGAACGCCTTGAGACGCTGCAACATCCCAACGCCCTCCTCGAACTGGAGGTCATGGGCGAAGGATTCCTCTTTAAGTTCAATATAATTGTAACCCAGCTTGTCGAAGGTATTTCTCACAAACTCATAACCTAAAAGCGTTGGATTCATCTTCACAAACGTATGTAGCTTCTTTTCACTAATCAGGTATTTGATGATGGCTTCAATCTCCGCCGGTGGACAGCCATGCATGGTTGATAAGGTGATAGACGTGCAAATATGCGGTGAAATCTGTTCTACAAATGAACGGTCTAGATGCTCAAAAAAGCCTAGTTCTTCGTTTAAAACAGCACGACATTCTTGGAAAATCACGGTCTGTGAGGCATCTTTCAGCCCTTCCACAAATTGATCAACCTTCGGTGCTTGAATCCCCTTCAGGTCATACCCCACACTCATGTTAAACACGAAGCGTCGCTCACTAAGGTTGAACAACTCCTTTTGCAGAACATGGAGTACGAACCAGGCCTTCACATATTCGTCGAAAGCCCCCATAATCGGAAGCTCCGTAGACCACTCGGTGTTATAGCCTTCGTCCTCCGCCAAGATGCATGGCTTAGGAAATTCTAACTCATCCATGATTTGGACGGATTTCAACTCAAAGAAACGACTCCCACATAGATACGAAGCGATGATATTTTGGGCCAATTGGGTGTGCGGACCAGCAGCCGGTCCGACAGGAGTATCCAGAGTTTCTCCAAAGATCCGGATAAATCGGTCATTTGTTTTCTGATAAAATTTCTCCTTAGGTACACCAAAAACAGTTTGATCTTGTTTGTATTCTTCGCGCACCCAACGAATTAATTTTTTAAAAGGAATGGGGGTCATCTTATCACTCATACTATCGCTCCTCAATGCAGGTGCACATATGCCCTTCTAACGATTTTTCGGCAGCCTTTAAGATGCTCTGATATCCTGTGCAGCGGCATAAATGTCCTGAAAGTTCTCTTTTGATCTGATCTCTTGTATACTCTTGGCCACTCCTACCATAGCCTTGGTCGTCAGAACCAGGCCAGGGGTACAAAAACCGCACTGCACAGCCCCTTCAGCGACGAATGCCTTCTGTACCTCAGAGAGTTCACCGTTTTTAGCCGCCACGCCCTCGATCGTCGTAATCTGCTTGCCGTCCGCCCAAACCGCCAGATAAATGCAGGAATCAAACGGAACACCGTCAATGAGCACGCTACACGCCCCACATTCGCCTACCCCGCACCCTTTTTTAGCTCCTGTGTACCCCAAACGATTTCTCAACAGTTCCAACAACGATTCACGAATATCCACTTCACAATTAAAGGCCTTACCATTGACGGAAAATGCTATTTTTTTAAACAAGTTCTTCACCTCCTGCCTTAACAATGGCAGTTTTCAAAGCTCTTTGCACAAGTTCTTCCACAAGATGTTCCCGATAGTCTTTCGACGCTCGCCAAGACGTTCGTGCTTGGGAAGACTTAACCGCTAACTTGCCGATCTCCGCCACCGTTGCCGCTGACACTTCTTTTCCTTTGGCATACGCTTCCGCCTCAAGACACCTCAAAGGAGTGGGACCCGCTACTCCAAGTCCAATTCTAACCTCGTCGAACATTTGGCCGTGGAGCTTGCAAAGGACAGAGACGGCAAGTGTGGCAATATCCATCGCTTTACGCATGGCAAACTTTATATACTGCCCGCCGAACCCCAGGTAATTTTCTGGGGTAATGCGGATTTCCGTTAAAATTTCTCCAGGTTTCAGAGCCACCTTGCCGGGTCCAAGGTAAAACTCTCGGATCGCAACGATGCGTTCCCCTTGCTGATCCTCCAATTTCAACTGGGCATTAAGGGCAAACAACGAGGCGGCACTGTCTGCAGAAGTTGCCCCATTGCAGACATTGCCACCGATTGTGGCAATATTTCTGATTTGTGGTCCGCCCATGGAAATGGCCGCTTCGGTTAAAATCGGAATCATTTCCCGTAGAATCGGATCCTGAAACACCTGAGTAAAGGTGGCCATTGAGCCGATAACGATCGTCCCATCCTCAGCCTTCCGAATTCCTGCTAGGGACTTTATCTTACGCAGGCTGAGCAGCTCGGCGTTATCAATCTGTCCACCGTGCATTTTGATGAGTACGTCTGTTCCACCCGCGATGAGTTTCAGATTAGGGTTTTCCGCCAGCAGCGCAGCCGCATTCGCGACGGTTTCCGCTTCAAAATAGCCAATAATATTGTACATCTCAGCACCACCTTCCTAGCTTAAGCCAGCCTTTTTGAGGCCTTCGAATACCCGTTGTGGATTCATCGGCAACCGATTAAAGGCCACACCCGTTGCCGCCAAAACGGCGTTCCGAATCGCAGGCGCTGGGGTAATGGCCGGAGGTTCTCCCAGAGATTTAACACCAAAGGGCCCCGTGGGCTCGTAGGTTTCCACAAAAGCCACGCCAATGTCTGGCGTATCCATTATGGTCGGAAGTTTATAATCCAGTAAGTTATTATTAAAAGGCTTACCCGTTGTTTCATCAAAGAGCATCTGCTCGGACAGGGCATAACCTATGCCCATGCTCACCCCGCCCTGTACTTGTCCCGCTGCCATTTGCGGATTGATGATCGTCCCAGAATCATGAACATTGTAAATTTCCAAGACCTCAATCTTCCCTGTCTTAAGATCGACTTCCACCTCCGCAAAGGTTACCCCAAAGGGGACGGCATTAATCCGGGCATTATTTGACACATCACTNGTAATAGGTTTGGCCAGCACCCGATCATAGTAGGACTGCATNGCNACTTGTTCTAACGTCAGNACGCTTTCCCCGGAATGTTTATAGACAATCTTTTGATCCAGGAGNTCAAGTCTGTCTACCGGAATATCCGTCATNCTCGCTGCGCAACCGAGAATTTTCTCCTTAACTTCAAGTGCCGCCTTTTCAACCGCCATTCCGGAAACATAGGTTTGTCTCGANGCGTAACACCCTGTATCAAACGGGGAAATGTCCGTGTCTTGAGTCGAGAGAACATGCACCATAGCCATGGGAAGTCCCAGAACTTCAGCCACCATTTGGCCAAACACTGTATCACTGCCTTGTCCGGTATCCGTTGCGCCGATTTGCAGTTGTACCGAGCCATCTTGGTTTAAGATAATCCGAGCTCCCGCCAGCTCTAAAGCGACCGGGTAAGTTCCCGAGGCGTAACTGAAACAAGCCATGCCCAGCCCTCTGCGCTTTTCCCCTGTTTGTTCTTCATATAAGGCCTTTTTCTCATCCCACTTAATTAAGGCCTTGCCTTTATCGATGCACTCGCGGATACCACAGCTCGTGATCTTATTTTTACTAATAGGGTCCACATACCCGACTTCCACTAAGTTCTTCCTGCGCAGCTCGATGGAATCCATAGCCAGCACTTTGGCAATATCTTCAAGATGAGATTCAAACGCATAGAAAATCTGCGGGCACCCGTACCCCCGCATCGCCCCGGCAACTGGCAAGTTCGTGTAGACCGTAATGGGGTCATATTTCAACGCTTTAGTCGGATAGAGATAGCGGAATTTTCCTCCCGCACTACCGGCAATGGAATGACCGTGCGAGGCATAGGCCCCAGTATTGGAAATGGCGGAAATATGAATGCCATTAATTTTTCCATCTTGGTTAAAGCCTGTTTTAATATTAAACTTAAAGGCATGCCGAGTTCGCGTATCAATCATACACTCTTCCCGCGAGAGTTCTATGATTACCGGTCTGCCGCCAACCGCTAAGGTCAGCGCCGCATTTAAAGGTTCAATACAGACATCTTGCTTGTTGCCAAACCCACCACCGACGAACGGTTTGATCACGCGCACCCTACCCCAGGGAAGCCCCAGCGCTTGAGCAACAACCCGGCGCACAATTTGTGGGATCTGAGTCGAGGTTACAATCACGATTCGACCGTCCGTATCCTGATATGCATAAGAGGTATGATTTTCCAAGTGGCAATGCTGCACAATACTTGTTTCATACTCTCCTTCCAAGACATGCTCTGACTCTGCAAAGGCTTCTTCAACATTCCCGATGGTAAACCCACCTGAGGCTAAGATATTTCGCTCACGTCCTTCATGAATCAACGGGGCACCTTCTCGGAGCGCGGCCTCTGTGCTCGTTAATGCTTCCAGCATTTCGTATTCGACCTTAATCAAACTTAGAGCCTTGGCAGCGATTAGTTCATCTGTCGCCACCACCGCCGCTATCGCATCTCCCACAAAACGCGCTTTCTTGGTCAGAATATGACGATCCTCTACATCCCTATGACTGGGATCCAGCGCATAGGGATGCCCTGCCGTGCCGATTTTTATCCGTTCTGCATCAAGCTCGGCTTCTATTACATCCTCTATAACCCCAGGCAAGGACGTGGCATAGCTAATGCGCGGCAAGTCTTTATACGTTAAAACAGCCTCCACTCCCGGCAATTCCCTCGCCAAACTCACGTCGATCGTTTTAATTATCGCGTGCGCATAAGGGCTGTGTAGAATTTTTCCAACTAACATATCCCTTTCAGAAAAATCAGCTGTATATTTGGCCTTACCTGTAACCTTGGCGATAGCATCTACTTTGCTAACGCTTTTCCCAACAACTGTATAAGCCATTAAAACCCGCCTCCGTCCCAACCGTTATTTGCGCGCTATACTTCTAAATAGCCACAGAGTGCGCTAAGATCGTTACTCCATATTATCCCTTAAACACTGTGCAAAATCCATGCCAATCAACTTGATTTTCGAAAAAGGGCTAAATTAACGACTTCTTACTAAATCATCGAATAATTCCCTATCAAAATGAGAAGCACAAACCAATACTTCCTCACCATTATCTGTTTGACCAATTTATCAAAAGGATACGTAGTTATCAAATTGATAATTCTTATCCCTTAATAACCTATCTCCTCAGTGAATCATGCCCCCCAGAAACATAATCACAATGACTACTTTAGATTATAACGTGCCAGTTTTCTGTAAAGAGTTGCCATCCCGATCCCCAAAGCCTTAGCCGCTCGTTCTTTCCCACGAACACTGTCTTCTGACGTCTGGAGACAACGAAGAATGGTTCCCCGCTCGAGATTTTCCAGATTGAACCCTTCGAGATCCTCGTACTTTTTGGTCTGCTTAAGTCTTGGCGATAAATGTTCCTCAGTTAAAGTCGAATCTTCGGTTAAACTCATCGCGTATTCAAGAATATTCTGTAGTTCACGAACATTGCCTGGCCACGTATATTCGCGCAACCTCTGCCGAAAACCTTCGGCTAAAAACCGAATATTTTTACCGAGTTGTTGATTGTAGACCTGGATAAAATGCTGGCATAAAACTGCCAAATCTTCTTTTCGGTCTCGCAAAGGCGCGATAACCATAGGAATCACATTGATCCGATAATATAAATCCTCCCGAAATTCGCCCTTGGCCATCATGTCTTCAAGGTTACGATGCGTCGCCGCGATGACTCGGACATCGACCGTAGTTGGAGTTAATCCTCCGATGCGCTCCACTTGACGTTCCTGTAAGACCCTGAGAATTTTGGCTTGTAACGATAAGGGCATATCTCCGATTTCATCAAAAAAAAGTGTCCCTTTGTTGGCCAATTCAATTTTTCCGATTTTACCGCCTTTACGTGCGCCAGTAAACGCACCATCTTCATAGCCGAACAATTCACTTTCGAGCAACGCTTCAGGAATTGCCGTACAGTTAATTGCCATAAACATCCCTTGTTGCCTAGGACTTAGACTATGAATCGCGCGCGCCAACATCTCTTTACCCGTTCCACTTTCCCCGCGAATCAAAACAGTCGACTTACCGGCGGCAACGACTTTAGCCCGCTCACGAATTTCACACATGACTTCACTATCACCCAAAATATCTTGAATCGTATACCCAGCATTTTGCAGGCTAAGTCGAGTGACGATTTGGCTGATTTCATCAAACCGCCGCAGGATCACAGCAATACCCTTTACCCCGTCTTCACCATCAATTGGCAAGGCACGCAAGACCATCTGAATCCGATTTATCTTGGTTTCGATATGCACTTCGCGTTCAACGACTCCGTCAGTGCTTTTACCTACATTAAGGATATCTGTCACAATTTGCGCTGTGAATAGGGAGGTTAGACTACGCGTCGTAAGCAAATTAGCACTAAATAACCGCTGGGCCGCCTGGTTGAAGTGGAGAATATTACCGTTAAGATCCGCAGTTAAAAGCCCTTCGTCGAGACAGTCGATAATAGAATTTAAATAGTGGTTGGAGGAAACGAGACCCGCCAAAAACTCTTGTTCCTTAAGTTTTAAGGCGATCGTTTCTGCCATCTTAGTTAAGAAAATTAGATAAGAATGTTGATTTTCTTGGACAAGTTCCGCTTGGGCGTCGGTAAAACAAATAAGCCCAATCGCCCCCACCGCATGACCATCCACATTGATAGGGGAAACAACTTCATATTTTTCCAAACAACTCCCCCGCGCTTTACAAGGAGTGCAAACAGGATGCTGTCCCGGCGTTTCGATGATAAACTGATGCCCAGTCCGCAAAACTTCCTGATACACATAACCCTGCTGGTCCATTGATTGACCGACCCCTTTGGCATATTTCCCCGTTCCGGCAATGCGCATCAGATTATGATCAGCTATCTCTATATCTATTTTTACGACGGTGGCAATCGCTTCTGCAATTTGTTGAACATAATCTTTAACGGCCATGAGTTCAACCATTCGAGTTACCTCCAATAGATTACTGATTCTGCTGCAGAAACCCCTTGTCATGCTATTAATATCACATTTTATTGTCATCCTGAGCGAAGCGAAGGATCTTAAGGCCCTAGATCCTTCGCTCTCG
>JGI12269J14319_10003119_pt1 | contig 15678 bp, 15 predicted proteins | sample PeaSoiSIISIP2007_FD_14319 | JGI IMG/M metagenome (IMG submission 14319) | reverse complement strand
TCGAGCCGCTCCCCGAGCTCGTCCATCCATGCTGCCGGCGATCCGCCGCCGGGGAGCGGGACGTTCGCCTCACTGCGCCAGAGGGCGTCGCCCAGAGCGGTCCTCATGTGCCAGGCCATGATCCGATCGAGGGCGAGCACCCGGCCCGATCCGGCTTCGTAGCGAGACGCTGTCGACAGCAGCAGATCGACACCGGGCCCCTGGGCCGGAAGATAGCGAAAGTCGTACTCGGGTTCGGCCAGGGCGCTCGTCTCATAGTCGACGACGACTCGCAGCCGGAGCTCATCGCGATCCCACACCTGGTTGTGCCCATGGAGATCGCCGTGGACGAGGACGGGACCAGCGGACGAACCGAGCGCCGCGTCCACCCAGTCGCACCAGGTCAGAAGGCGCTCGCATTGGTCGGCGCGCAGATAGGGGGGAAGGCCGACCCGTAGGCGGTCGGTGGTGGCCTGCGGTGCGGGTGCGGAGAGTGCACCGAGGTCGTGACGGACACGCGTGAGGAGAGAGGGCCTGTGCAGGTGCACCAAGAACGACGCCATCTCGGTGGCGATCTGCTCCACCCCCGAAGGCCCGACGGAACGCACCAGTTCATAGGTGAGTGGCCCACCCTCGACCAGGCGGGTGACGACCAGGACAGGACGGCGGGAGGTGGCCACCAGTTCGGGAAGGAGCATGGCCTGCGCCGCCCCGTCAGTGAGCACCTGGAGGATCCGGGCCTCGTGCCACAGGCGTTCGGCGGCGTCTTTCGACCAGGCGAACTTGACCACGAAGTCCTCGCCCACCCTGGCGCTCGACGAGGACCACAGAGGGTCGCTCTGGTCCACGCGGGGGTGCAGGACGACAGAGCTGTCCGCCAGCCCCGGGACGGCTGTTCTGAGCGCCGCCCTCAGATCGTCGACCGAACCTCCCGGCAACCAGGTGAGTTCCTCCACCACCCGAGCATCGCCCACCTGCGGGCGGTGGGGGCGGTGCGGGAGCCGGTCTCCGTGGTCGACGTCTGAGCCACAGAAAAAGGGACCGGCGACGGCTGAACAGACGTCGGCTCCTGTGCGTAATGGAGATCGGACCGCTGTTTCGTCTGGTGGCGTGTCGGCCCAGGGAGGCCCGATGAAGACAATGGGTCGCATTCTCCTGGTCACCGGGACTGTCGTCGGGATCAGTGTGGTCAACCCCGCTGTGACCCACCCGGCCGTGGCCAACTCGGCGCCGGACAAGCTGGTGTGCTCCCCGTCCCAGAACGACGGCCGACTGGTCGGAGGTGTCTGCTCGCTGCCGGCGGCCCAACTGGGCCGGCCCTACGAAGGGTTCATCCTCACCAGCCGCGGCTCGGGGGGAACCTTCAGGATCTCGGCCGGCGGCCCTCCACCGGGTCTGACCGTTCCGCGCCAGTACGGGGCGGCCGGGACGATCGTGGCGGGGACGCCGACTCGGCAGGGGACGTTCACCTTTTCGGTGAAGGGCGTCGATCAGGAGGGGGAACCCCTGGCGCAGACCTACGGCATCACGGTGGGCCCCCCTCCGCCCCTGCAGGTCAGCCCGACCGGCGGGTGCCGGTCGGGAACCGTGGGGGCCGAGTACGAGCAGTTCTTCTTCGCCCAGGGCGGGGTCGAGCCGTGGACGTGGTCGTTGCGGTCCGGCTCGTTCCCGCCCGGCCTGGGGCTCAGTTCGCCCAATGGGCCGACCGATCAGGACAGCGCCTTGACGGGGACCCCCACGGCCACCGGCAGCTTCACCTTCACGATGCAGGTGACCGACAGCCACGGCGACATGGCCAGGTCCGCCCCCTGCACCGTGACGATACGCGCGTAACACCGACCGACTCCCCGGGGCCTGTCCACCGGCCCACCGGCCCACGGCTCGATATCCGCTGCGCCCGTCGACGTGAGGTTTCCGTTCGCGATGTTGTCCGCGTAGGGGTGGACGCATCGACCATGTTCGTCACGGGCCTGAGCGAGACTGGTGAAGGAATGTGACAGCGCCGGGGACGCCGGACCGGTCAGGCGACGGTGCATCCACGAACGGGAAACCGGCCGACGATAAATTCCGGTCCATGGCTAGGGAGCGCTCGTCTTTCAGGGAATCGCCGTCGTGGCTCAGCGCCTCCGAGGTGTTCACCGACACCCAGCGGGTCGACCTGTTCGACGACCCGAGGTGGGAGCTGACGGCACCTCCGGCGCCCAGGAGGGCTGTCCCCGGCGAGCCGCGCCGTGCATCGAGGGGGACGTCGGGCATGGCCTCCGTTCTCCGGCGCACCTTCATGAAGCGGGGTCGGCACAGTCGCAACCCGGTCTGACCCTCGCCTCACCTCGGGGGGTCGGCGCTCACCTCCATCGGTCGGTACGCGTCGATGCCCGCGCTCCAGGCGGCGCCGAGATCGGCATCGGGCGGAAAGCGATCGGCCAGCTCGAGGCTGACCATGCCGTGGGCGAAGGCCCACGCCGCCCGGGCCCGATCGGGGTCACCGCCGCAGGCGTCGACGATGGGAGCCGCCGCCCGGTCCTCGAGGCCCTCGGGGAGCCGGTCGCGGTCGAGCGGCTTGGCGGTCATCAGTCGGTAGAGGTGGGGATGGTGCAGGGCCCACGCCCTGTAGGTCTGGGCCAGGGCCAGGAGAGGATCCGGGTGACCGGCGATGGCCGCAGCGTGGACGTCCGCCATCTCGGCCAGGCCATCGGCGACGATCGCCGTCTCGAGGTCGGCCTTGTCGGGGACGTGCTTGTAGAGCGAGGGGGCGCGGATGCCCAGTGTCTCCGCGACCGACCGCATGGTGAGGGCGTCGGGCCCGCGCTCCTCGAGCAGGGCACGGGCGGCACCCACGATCTGGGCCAGACGCTCGCTACGCCTTTCCGCCACCCCGTTCTCAGCCACGTTGCCGGCCGCCCTTGGTGCGCAGACCGAAGCCGAACGCCCGGTCGGCCGCGATGTGGGCCCACCAAGCCAGACCGGCGACGAGACACCACGGTGAGAGGTCCATCAACAACGCGACCATGACCACCGCCATGGGAAGCCGCTGCCGGTGGACCACGTTGTAGACGGGGACGGCCCGCTCCGGTAGCCGTCCTGGTAGGGCCGGACGCCCGAGGCCGGCCAGGAAGGAGAGATCCGGTCCTACGGCGAAGGCGAGCGGGATCCAGGGCGAGACGTGGTGGGTGGCCGTCTCGACCACGGCGGCGACGGCCAGGACCACCCCGAGCACCGACCATGCGCGGCGGCCGGCCCTCGTCGACCGCCGCGGCGTATCGGGAGCGATGATCGACGGGACCGGGCTCGGGCCCCGGTGGCTCGTCATGGGAGCCACTGTAGGCTAACATTGTTAGCTAAGCAAGCCCAACGTCCCGGCCAGGTCCTGGAGATGGCGCTTTGTCAGAGATCCGGCTTTGCAACGATCCACGGGAAGCTGTGCGTCCTTATGGATATGGGGCAAGAGGCGCCGGTGTCGTTGGTCCACGGCGGCGGCGGCCAGAACGACACGCGGGCGGTCCTGGAGGAGCTCTTCCGTGACTCCTGGGGCGACCTGGTGCGCCTGGCCACGTTCCTGACGGGGTCCGTCCCGGTCGCCGAGGACCTCGTCCAGGACACGTTCCTCCGCTACGGATCGAGACGGACGGCGGCCGATGAACCGGCGAAGTACCTCCGGACATCGGTGGTGAACGCCTGCCGCTCCTATCACCGCCGCCGTCTTCTCGAACGCCGGCACCGTCCCGGTCTTCCCCGACCGGATGCAGACAACCCCGGTGAATTATGGGACGTGCTCGACCGGCTCTCGCCGCGTCAGAGAACGGCGTTGGTGCTGCGCTACTACCTGGACCTCCCCGAGAATGAGATCGCCGCCGTCCTGCGTTGCCGCCCGGCGACGGTGCGCAGTCTCGTGCAGCGTGGCCTGGCCAAGTTGCGAGAGGAGCTGTCGCCATGACGGAACCCGACGACACGACCGAGGCGCGGCTGCGGGCGCTGTTTCGCGCCGCCGCCTCCGAGATCCATCCCACGCGCCCGGCTCCCCGCCCCGGGGCGCCAGCACCCCGGACCCGCCGGCGAGCGCCCTTGGGGTTGACGATCGGCCTGGCCGTCTGTGTGGCCGCCGCCGCCGCCATCACGGTCGTCGTTCGTCCCTGGGCCGGCTCGGGCGGGGTCGAGCCCGGGAACGGGAGCGGCCCACCGGGCGTCCTTCTCGCCGTGGCCTCCGACGGGGCGGTGAAGCTGCTCTCGCCGGAGACCGGAACGGTCGTGCGCACGCTCGTCGGTCCCTCCCCGGTCGATTCCTCCGGTCGACACCTCAGCCGCCCGGACGGAGTCACCGCCGCCGCCCAGGTCGCCTACGTCGGCTACCTGCAACCCAGTCCGGTCATCGAGAGCATTCCGTTCGCCGGCGGTACTCCCACGTACGTGGACGGCGGCGTCTATCCGTCGGCCAACCCCGACGGGACCGAGCTCGCCCTCGAGTCGGTGGAGAATTCCACCGAATCGGTCGTGGTGCGCGATCTCGCCACCGGCACCGACCACACCGTCTATCCATCGGGGACCGACGTCTCGGGCCTTTCCCTGGTCGACCGGTTGTCGTGGTCGCCCGACGGCACGCAGCTGGCACTCGGCGGCTTTCTCACGTCCCGGGTCCCCGGGACCACGCGCCCTCCGGTCGTCGACATCTCGACCGGAGTCCAACTGCTGACCCTGGGTGCGCCGTTGTCGGCCACCAATCCCCGATTCCTCGGTACCACGAAGGCATTCCCGGGGCCCTCCAGGGGAACCCTCACGTGGACCGACGCACAGTTCTCCGGCTCCGGGAACGACGTCGCCGTCGTGGCCGGCCGGCCGGACAGCGTGTGCCAGGCCGTGCCCACCAGTGTCCTGTCGGTGGACCCCACCACCGGGCGGACGACGATGGTGGCGTCGTTCTCCTTCACCGTCTCGGACGCCGTCTTCGATCACTCCGGCGACCTGATCGCGTTCGAACGTGACTTCCCGCTGTCGTGTCCCCCCGTGACGACCACGACGACGACCACGACGACCACGACGACCACGACCACCGTGGCCACGATGGGACCGGGGCCGGGCGTCGGCAGCAACGGTGGCGGGTCCTTCAGCAGCAGCACCTTCTCCACACAGGTCGCCGTCCCGACGAGACCGGTGCTCTACCGGTGGTCCGACGGGACGGCGAGCCGGCTGGCGTCTGACATCGCCGCCGTCACCTTCGTCCCCCAGGCGGGCGATCCGGTACCGGCTTCGGGGCAGTAGCTCGCGCCGGTCAACCGCTCAGGGTCACCCCAGCGAGGTCGCGATGTGGGAACTGTGCGACGCTGGACGGGCGCGCGGCACGGGAGGCAGAGGTGGGCGACGACTGGGCCAGGCCGGTGGTGCACTGGGAGATCGTGGCCCGTGACCCCGAGCGCCAGGCCGCGTTCTACCGGGCACTGTGCCACTGGGAGATCGGCGACGGCCCCATCATGGGCATCCCCGCGGGGCTGGGCGGTCCGGAGCCGGGACCGGCCGGCCACATACGCCAGGGCGAACGCTCGGGGGTGAGCCTCTACGTCCAGGTCCGGGACCTGCGCGCCGCACTGGCCTTGGTGGCGGAGCTGGGCGGCCGGATCGTGGCCGAGCCGTTCGACATCCCCGGCGGCCCCACGCTGGCCGTCGTCGACGATCCCGAGGGGATCCCGGTGGTGCTCGTTCAGCAGTAGCGGGAGTGCCCACGTGGCGCCGGCGCCGGCCGTCAAAGGAACCGACCGAGCCGGTCGGTCGGGGGTGGACCGGTCAGTCGAGGGTGGAGTAGCGCACCACCCGAAGACTGTCCCCGTCGACGAACGACATGAATCCGGCCGTCACCGGATCACGACCCCAGAGGGCGGCGACGGCGTCGGCGTCGTCGACGGACCGCCACAGGTCGATCACGATCCAGTCGCCGTCACCGGAGCGGGCCGTCGTGCGCCGCAGGAGCCCCGGCTGCTGGTAGGCGAAATCGGACTGGAGCAGGCGGTCGGCCGCCAGGAAGGCGTCCTCGTCGGTACCCGGCACCAACCGGAAGCTCATGATCTCGATCATGGTCGGGCCAGACTACGTCGGTCGGCCCCCGTCGCCGCCCGGTACCGGTCGGACCAGCCCCAGGCCCCGTCAGCCCAGGGGCGGGTTCCATTCGACCTCGACCCAGTTGTTCTTGACCGTCCGCTTGACCGAGTACATGGCCTGGTCGGCCCGCTGCCGCATGGCGGCGACGGCGGAGGCGGGACCCGGTCCGCAGATGCCGACCGAGAGGGTGACGCCGACGCCGGCCACCTCGATCTCCCGGGTCACCCCGAGAAGGCGGGCCCCGAGAGGGACGGCCTGCATGTCGTCGACGTGATTGACCACCACGGCGAACTCGTCGCCACCGAAGCGGGCCACGATGTCGTCGCCGCGGACGACGGTGCCGATGCCGGCCGCCACCGCCCGGAGGACATCGTCGCCGACGTCGTGGCCGAAGCGGTCGTTGATCGCCTTGAAGTCGTCGATGTCGCAGAAGGCCACCAGGACGCGGACGTCGCGGGCGGCCAGGGCGGTGATGGCTCTCTCGAAGGCGGTGCGGTTGGCCAGTCCGGTCAAGGGGTCGAGATCGGCCTGGCGGACGAGGTGTTGCTCCCGGAGATGGCGCTCGTGGACGTCGCGGACGCTCATCACGATCTCGTCAGGCACGCCCGGGTCCTGTTCCGAGGCCAGACGGAGGGCCACGTCGGCCCACCGCCAGTCACCCGACTCACTCTGGATCTGGACGGTGATGTGGGCGTGGTGACTGCGGACCGTGCGTGCCATCTGCTCCTCGACCGCCTGACGGTGCGAGGGGTGGAAGAAGGAGGACGCCGGCCGGTCGAGGATCCGGTGGGCGGCCAGACCCGACATCTCGCAGAACGAGGGTGACACCCACGAGACGGTGCCGGCGACCGAGACGAGGAGGAGGCCGTCGGGGATGTACTCGGCGATGCGCCGGGCCCGGGCCGTGGCCAGCGCCAGGGCGCCCTGCTGGCGCGTCCGGCAGACGGCTTGGAGAAGTGTCTGGGCCAGGAGCTCGACCTGGACCACGAGGCTGCGCTCCCATCGCCGGGGCTGGTGGAAGACCTGGAGGCCCATGACCCCGAGAAGCTGACCGCCCACGGTGACGGGGACGATGACGATGGCCTGGAGACCGTTGGCGGTGGCGAGAGCCCGCTCCGACGGGGCCAGCTCGATGCCGGAGAGATCGTCGACCACGACCGTGTTCCCGACCCGGAGGAACTCCATGGCCGACCCGAAGGTGGTCGACAGCGGGGCGCCGACCGACGGTGCCGCCGCCGCCAGACCGGGACGGATCCAGTGCCAGTCGTCGGTGACACGGAGCTCGGGGTCCACCAGGGTGATGAACGAGACGTCGACGTCAGCGAAGGCTCCGAGCTCCTCCAGGCAGGTGGTGGCGGCGACGTCGATCGTCGATTCGCCGGCGGCACCGAGGACCCGCGAGAGACGGGCGGCCACGTCCTGGAAATCGGGATGGGGGTCGGAGGCCGGGACGGCGCCCTCGGTCCAGGTGGTCACGTACCTTCATCGGAGCGTGGGCCGGCTGCCTTGAGGCCACCGGGCCCATCCTCAGGACGACCTCTGGCCCCCTCGGGACGGAGGGGAGAACTGGGGCAGCCACGGGGCCGACGCGGTGAGGAGCTCGTCGGTCATGGCGGAGAGATGCTCCCAGGGGAGGGTGCCGGCCACCGGGTCGGCCATCAACGCCTGGAGGACGAGGCCGCGGTCGCCGGCGATGGCGGCCTCGACGGTGAGCTCCTGGGAGGTGACGACACGTCGGAGGTGCTCGGCGGCGGCACCGGCCGAGGCGATGTCGCGCGGGCGGACGCCGTCGCCGTCGACCGTTCCCATGCACTCCACGACGACACCGGAGGGGAGATCGGTCACCTGACCGGTATTGGGGAGGTTCACCGGGAGCGACCGGGGCGTGCCGGAGACGATGCCGTCGAGGAGGGGGGCCACCAGTTCCCCCGACGTCCACCGGGGCACGTCGCCGCCGGCCTCGAGTTCCGCCGCCCAGACACCGTCGTCCACCTTGTCCTGGGTGTGGCCGGCGAGACCGTAGTGGTGGACGCCCCAGGCCCGCCCCTGGTCGGAGGCGGGGGTGACGAACCAGGGGAAGAACTCGGCCACGTGGGTGTCGGCCGATCCGGGGAGGACGCCCAGGCGGCGGAAGACCTCCAACTTGACCCGGTTGTTGGCCATGATGTCGGCCTTGGTCCAGTCGCGCGAGGGGTCGGTCCGGCGCCAGTGGGACGCCGCCGGCGGGGTCATCCAGACCGGTTGACCCTCGAGCTGGGCGGGATCGTCGAGGACGGCGCGGAGCATGGCGAAGCCATCCTCGCCGCCGATGCGGAGCGAGGTGACGAGGGGGAGGTGGTTGACGCCGGCGACGACGGGATCGATCTCGCGCATGTCGGCGTCGAAGACGAGACTGAGCCAGAATTGCAGTCCGACCAGTTCGTTGCAGAGTCCGACGGTGCGGACCGAGGTCTGCGAGGAGACAGCCCGGCACAGTGCGGTGAGGGGATTGCTCACGTTGAGCAGGGTGGCGCCGGGGGCGCGGCGCTCGACCTCGGCGGCGATGCGGAGGACGACCGGGACGGATCGCAACGAGCGGGCGATGCCACCGGGACCGACGGTGTCGCCCACCGGCTGCCAGATCCCGTAGTGCGCCGGGATCTCGAGGTCGTGGGCCATGCTCGAGAACCCACCGACCGACAGGGCGATGATCACGAAGTCGGCGCCCTCGAGGGCAGCGGCCAGGTCGGTGGTGGCGGTGACGTCCATGCCCAGACGGCGCGACGTGACGATGTGTTTGGCGATGGCGAGCATGGGTGGCAGCGACGACTCGTCGATGTCGGTGAGGGCGACCGTGCAGTCGTGGAGGCTGGCGGTGTTGGCGAAATCGGCGAGGAGGCGCGGTGTCCAGTGGGTGCTGCCCCCGCCCACGATGGTGATCTTCGGTGTCATGAACGGCCCCCGATCCGTTGGTGCGGCATCCAGACCCTAGGTGGGGATGCCCGGTGTCGAAAAGAGAGGCCCGGTGTCGAAGAGGACGTCGAGACGCGGCGGGGAGCGGAAGGCGAGACCCTCGATATGTGGCGCCGCGGCCGAGGGGTCGAGGCGCAGCCTGGGGAGACGGTCGAAGAGGGCGGACAGACCGACGCGCAGCTCGAGGCGCGCCAGGTGCATCCCCAGGCACTGGTGGCGCCCGGTCCCGAAAGCCAGGTGGGGCGCGGCGGGACGGTCGAGATCCCAGACCTCGGCGTTGTCGTAGCGGGCCTCGTCGTGGTTGGCGGAACCGGTGGCGCAGACCACCGAGACCCCGGCCGGAATGGTCACCCCGCCCAGCTCGACCGGGCAGGCCGTCTCGCGGTTGACCATGGTCACCGACGTCTCCCAGCGGAGGGTCTCTTCGATGACGGGGTCGAGGAGGGTGCGGTCGTGCTTGACGCGGTCCAGGACGGCGGGGCGAGAGAGGAGGGCGAGGAGGCAATTGCCGAGGGCCCGGAACGTCGTCTCGGCGCCGGCGGGGAGAAGGAGGCGGAGAAACCCGTAGATGTGCTCGTCGCCCAGCCGTTCACCGTCGATCTCGGCGGTGACGATGTCCGAGACGAGGTCGTCGCCGGGATGGGCCTTGCGCTGCTCGACGAGAGGTGTCAGGTACTCCCGCATGGCCTGGGCCGCCGCCTTGGACACGTCGTAGTCCTCGGGGCCTTTCGAGATCTCGAGACCCCAGCGCTGGAAGAGCTCGTAGTCCTCGGTGGGGACGCCGAGGACGCCGGCGATGACCTGGACCGGGTAGCGGCTGGTGACGTCGGCCACCAGGTCGCAGGCGCCCCGGTCGACGACGGTGTCGATGAGCCGGTGGATGGTGGGGGCGATGAGGTCCTCCTCCCACCGGACGAGGGCCGAGGGCCGGAAGGCGCGGGCCACCAGGTTGCGGTAGCGGCGGTGCTCGTCGCCGTCCATGGCCAAGATGACCGTCCCCATCACCGGACCCATGGTGTCGGCGTTGATCCGCGACGGGAAGCGCTCCGCGTCGCGGAGGACCTCGTCGATGTGCGCGTACCGCGTCAGGAGGCGCATCTCCTGGTCGAGACCCTCGATGGCCATGACCGGGTCGTCGCGGCGACAGGCGGCCCAGAACGCGTAGATGTCCTCCGGTGCAGCGCCGTCCGCGGCGGGCGGGGGGACAGGATCGGGAGCGGGGACGGAGTCGGGCACGGGCACAGAGCGAACCAGGGTGGACGCCCGCGGCGCAAGCGGCCGGCAGCCGGGTGGCGGCCGCGACGTCAGGCGCGAGCGGAGTGGAAGTTCACCACGAACGGCGCCGCGCTCGGGGTGAGGACCCAGCCCGGGACCGTCTTGCCCAGGACCTGGACGGTCACCGAGGCGTGGCTGGCGCCGAGCTCGACGGAGAGCTGCCCGCTGGCCGAGGTGAAGGTCTTGGTGGTGCCGGCGGGAACGGTGGACGAGAAGACCGGGGCGAAGCTGGCCGGGCTGCTCACGTGGATCCAGCAGGGGGCCCCGGTGGTGACCACCACCGCGAACACCGGGGAGCGGACGGTCACCTCGGCCGAGAGGGGACCCGACGCCGTCTGCTTCACCACGGGGCCGTGGACGCCGGTGGAGGGCCGGGATGCTCCGTGTGACGCGTGGGCGCCGCGTGCGGGGGGCCCGGCCACCAGATGGATCTTCGTCAACCAGGCCGGGCGCCAGTGGTGGACGGCCAGGCCCGCGACGCCGACGATCAGGAGGAGGACCGTCGACCAGACCGCCACCCGGAGGGCGAGGGGTGCGGGGTGGGGGTCGGGGTGGTCCCGGTAGGTGACCGGGATGGCGTCGGTCGAGTCGAAGCGCAGTCCGGGGGGCAGGGAGGGGCGGACGGGCCGCGGCCCCACCTGGGGGACCTGGGCCGTCTGGGTGAAGGCCCGGAGGTGGGAGGAGTCGCCCGGGTAGCGGCTCAGGTGGCCGGCGACAGCGGGGACGGGGCCGGTCGGACGGCGGTCGGGGGCCGGCGAGGTGGCGGCGCCCACGAGGACCGGGACGGCCCGCTCGCCCACGTTGCGCAGGCGCTCACTCACGATCTGCGCCATAGTGGCGGCGTCGAGTCCCAGGATCTCGGCATAGCGACGGACGGCGACGAGGGCGGCGGCCTCGTCGGGGAAACGGGAGAGGTCACCGTCCTCGAGCGCTTCGAGCTGGACCCGGCGGACGCCGGTGCGGTCCTGGACCGCTTCGAGGCTGAGGCCCGCCCGCTCCCGGGCCTGGGCGAGGTCGAGGCCAAGGTGGGAGAACGGGTCCCGTTGTCGCCGGACGCCGCGACGACGGGTCACCCTGTCGCTCCCTGCGATGACCACGACGACCCCCTTGTGTCCTTCACTCGATCGTACTGTGCCCAGGTCAGGGGCGGTGTTCGGATACTTCGATGTCGGCAGGGGACGGTCGGGTCTTGAGGGAGGCCGGTGGGCTCGAGGAAGCGGGGTCCCCGGCGCCACCGCCGACCGCGCGCCGTGGTCGGCGAAGCTGACGTCGCCGTCAGGGCTGACATCTACGTCAGGAAAAGGTAACGTGACGGGCGTAGGGCCCCCGGGGGGCCGGCGACCACCCCTGTGTCCCGGCCCGTCACCGGTCTGTCACGGTCCGTGGCACGAGAGACCCAGGAAGTGAAAGGCAAGAGCGATGGAAGTTGAGGACGAGCTCGAGGCCCCCGCCACGCCGTTGTTCGCCGACCTGGCGTCGGCGGACGATCCGCGGGCCATCTCGGCGATGCTGCGCCAGCAACGGGTGCACACCATTGAGAACATGTTCCATCTGCTCACCCATCGCGAGGACGTGGAGGCGGCCCTGCGCCGTCCCGCCGTCTACACGTCGGCCCCCGAGGCCGTGCAGCTGGGCAACATCCGGCCCCTCATCCCGTTGAGCGTCGACCCGCCGAAGCACGTGAAGTACCGCCGGATCCTCGACCCGTTGTTCGCGCCCAAGCACATGGCCGCTCTCGACGGCGAGGTGGCGGAGCTGGTCAACCAGACGATGGACAACTTCGCATCCAAAGGGACGTGCGACTTCCACGAGGAATTCGCCGTGCCTCTGCCGTGCACGGTGTTCCTGCGGCTGATGGGCCTTCCCCTCGAGGACCTCGACATGTTCCTGGAGATGAAGGACGGGATCATCAGGCCCTCCGGCGACACGATGGAAGCGCAGTCGCCGACGCGGAAGAAGACGGCCGAGAACATCTACGCCTACTTCGAGAAGACGCTGGCGCAGCGCCGTCGCGCTCCCACCGAGGACCTGTTGGCGAGGATCATGCGGTCCGAGGTCGACGGGGTGCGGCTGACCGACGAGGAGATCCTCGACATCTGCTTCCTCTTCATCATCGCCGGGCTCGACACGGTGACCGACTCGCTCGACTGCATCTTCGGTCACCTCTCCCAGAACCCCGAGCACCTCCGCCAGGTGGCGGCCGACGAGTCGGTGATCCCCTCCGCCATCGAGGAGCTGCTGCGGTGGGAGAGCCCGGTTCCGGCCGTGCCGCGGGTGCTGGGCGAGGACGTCGAGGTCGACGGCTGCCCGATGCGCGCCGGTGAGCACGTGATGCTCCTGATCGGTGCGGCCAACACCGACCCGGCCGCCCATCCCGGTGTCGACTCGGTCGACCTGCTGCGCAACCCGAACCCGCATCTCGCCTTCGGTGGCGGGGTCCACCGGTGTCTGGGCTCGCACCTGGCACGGGTCGAGTTGCGGGTGGCGCTCAGGGAGTGGCACAAGCGGATCCCGATGTACGAATTGGTCCCGGGGACGGTGCTCGAGTACACCGAAGGTCTGCGCTCGTTGCACCACCTTCCGCTGCAGTTCCCGCCGGCCCGCTAGACCACGACACCCGTGCACATCCGGCTCGACGTCGAGCGTTGCCAGGGCCACGGCCGCTGCTACGTGCTCGCACCCGACCTCTTCGACGCCGACGACTACGGTCACTGCGTCCTGCTGGTGGACGAGATCCCCGCCGGACGCGAGGACGACGCCCGGACCGGCGTGGAGAACTGCCCCGAACAGGCCCTGTCCCTGGAGGACTGAGCCGGCCCGGAGAACGGTGCCGGCCCGGAGAACGGTGCCGGCCAGGAGAACAGTGCCGGCCCGGAGAACAGTGCCGGCCCGGAGAACAGTGCCGGCTCAGGCCAGACGGGCCACGTTGCCTTCGCCCGACGCCGTCACCGTCACCGCCGTCTCGACGGCGTCCCCGGTTACGAGGGTGCGACCGGTGGCCGCGTCGGTGCGGGCCACGGTGTGCCGGGGGCCGGTGGGGCCGTCGCCGATGTCGACGAGGACGACCCCGTCGCCCGGTTCGCCGTCGCGGCCGTAAGTGACGGTGTAGGCCAGGATGGTCCCCGGCCCGGTGAACGACGCCTCGACGGCGACGGTCGTCGAGCGTCGGTCGATCCGCCCCTGGAGATCGACGGCCGGTGCCGGAGGGACCGAGGGGGGCTGGCGGGTGTAGACGCCGACGGCCTGCTTGGTGAGGAAGTAGCCGTTGCCGTGGACGAGAACGACGTCGCCGCTCCCGCCCCGGAGCCAGTCGAGGGCGTTGGCGACGCTGTGGGTGACGTAGTTGCTGCCGGGTCCCCCGTGGTACTGGAGCCCGCCGGTGAGGGTGAGGGGCCGGGGGTCGTCGGGTGCGAGGCCGAAGCTGTCGCGGGCCACTTCGATGGAACTCGGGAAGCAGGCGTAGAGATCGAAGGCGCCGACGTCGTCGAGGGTGACGCCGGCGGTGGTAAGGGCGGTGTCGGCGCACGCGACGAGACCCGGGGCCGTGTGGACCTGGGTCCGCTCGGACAGGTACCAGACCTCGTGGGCGTCGGCCCATCCGCCGATGTAGGCGACCTCGTCGGGCCCGAGGCCCCAGGATCGGGCCGTGGCGGCGTCGGTGACGAGGAGGGCGGCCCCCATGTCCACGTCCATGACGGCATTCAGGTACTTGGGATAGGGGAAGCAGATCATGCGGTTGTCCGGGGTCACGGTGGTCAGCTCCGTGGCGTCGCGCCGGGTGGGGAACCACGACAGGGGGTTGGCCGCGGCCACCGCGTTGAACCGGGCCATGAGCTCACCCATGGCCCGGCGCTGGCCATCGGGGTCACGGCCCGCCGCGTGGGTCAGGGCGGTCTCGATGAGCGCGTACATGGTGGTGGCCTGGACGAGGCCGTGGTCCCGCTCGACCGGATGGGTTCCGACGTCGGGTTCGAGCGGGGGCCAGGTCTCGGGCCAGCCCGGCGAGGAGGGCCAGTCGAGCTCCACCCCGAGTTTGCGGGCGCGTCGGCGCGTGGCCAGGGCCTCGGCCCCGGCGATGAGGACACGGGGTCGGGCCCCCGTGGCCACCAAGTCGGCGGCCCGGTTGACCAACCACTGGGGGATGTTCCCGCCCATCCCCGAACAGCGGGTCTCGCCGCCGACCATCCCCAGGCGCTCGGCCAGGGCCGGAGCCGGGTCGCCGTGGCGGAGCGAGAGGGAGTGGACCATCCAGAGATGGCTGACGTCGGCCGCCTCGGCGGTTCCGGCCCCGGCCAGGGCCAGGGCCGTGGACTGGGCCATCAGGTCGAAGGGAGCGGGGGCGGCGGCGGGGTCCTCCTCGCGGTTGGTCACCTGGCCGGCGCCCACCACCACCGGAACCCTGGTCCAGTCCGTCACCGGTGCCGCCCCCCTCAGTTCCCGGTCGTCCCGAGCGTCCCGGGACCGAACCCCGTCAGTCGCGGCCGATGTTGCCCAGGTCGGCGGCGAAGACCTGCTTGCGCTCGTGCTTGGGGTTCCGGGCCATCAGCGAGGTGTCGACGTCGGTGGCCTCGGCCCGCAGCGCGGCCACCGTGCACTTCTCCCGGGGCCGGACGCTGAACGGGTCGTACTGGAAGAGCCGGATGGCGTTCTCGTGGGTGATCTTGTTCACGTCGGCGTCGGACACGCCGTCGAGGTACTTCATCGCCATCTCCGGCGCCTGGGGCCAGGTGGAGTCGGAGTGGGGGTAGTCGCACTCCCAGCAGATGTTGTCCACGTTCATCTTGGCGCGGCTCTCCACCCCGAAGGCGTCGTCGATGAAGCAGGTGACGATCCTCTCGCTGAAGACCTGGCTGGGCAGCATGTCGCCGAAGTCCTGGCCCGTCCACGCCTTGTGGTGGGAGTAGACGTAGTCGACCCTCTCCAGGAAGTAGGGGATCCAGCCGATCCCGCCCTCCGACAGTGCCAGCCGCAGGTCGGGGAACTTGCGCAGGACCGGGGAGAACAGCAGATCGGCGGCGCACTGGACGATGTTCATCGGCGACAGGGTGATGAGCACGTCGAAGGGGGAGTCGGGGGAGGGGATGACGATCTCCGACGACGAGCCGATGTGCATGCAGACGACGGTGCCCACGTCGGAACAGGCCGTCCAGAAGGGGTCCCAGTGGTCGCTGTGGACGCTCGGCCAGCCGAGCTTCGACGGGTTCTCCGAGAAGGTGACGGCGTGGCAACCCTTGGCCGCCACCCGGCGGACCTCGGCCGCCATGAGCTCGGGATCCCAGATGGCGGGGATGGACAGGGGGATGAACCGGCCCGGGTAGGCGCCGCACCACTCGTCGATGTGCCAGTCGTTGTAGGCCTGGAGCATGGCCAGGGCCAGGTCCTTGTCCT
>JGI12269J14319_10003116_pt1 | contig 15682 bp, 14 predicted proteins | sample PeaSoiSIISIP2007_FD_14319 | JGI IMG/M metagenome (IMG submission 14319) | reverse complement strand
TTATACTTAAAAAGACACTCCCTTTTAGCATGTCTAATCGATAACCTTATCCTGTTTCAACGCCTCAATTTATTGTCCTATTGTCGGGAATTAGAAACACTGTAAACCAGTCCAATTGGCCAAATAAAATTAGGCGGGAAAAGACAGAATCATGAAAACCACAATCATACAAAACCTCTTTGTCGCCGCGCTCATTGGCGTGATGGGGTTCGTATCCACCACTGCACGGGCCGCCGAGTCGCCCTACAAGTTTGAGCGCGGCTTTCCCTCCACCGGCGAAAAAGCCTACGACGACGCCGACCTGCGCCGGGCCGCCGAGGAACCACACATCACCGATATCGGCACGATTGACAAGGAATACGCCGCAAAGGCGTTTCCATTGAAGCCGCCTTACTCGCACCGCGGGACGCAATATCCCCATGCGACCCGTTCTTCGGCGATACGCACACAAAATCTCATGGGCGGGAAAATTCTTTGAGGACTGGCCGCGGCCGCAACTACACTCCAAACAAAGAAAACAGACCAACAGACCAAACAAAGAAAGGGGACAACTATGAAACGAAACACAAGATTGCGTGACGCGAACTTCGCGGGCCTGGTGGCGATCGCCCTCGTGCTGCTGGCAGGCAGCTTCAGTTACATTGCCGCGGCCCAGGATGCTCCTCAGAGCGAGGCTGCACGCAAGCCAATCGAAGCAAAGAAACCCGATTATTCTCCCTACCCAGACCAGAATTTCCCCAGCCGCGTCTACTGGGGCGTTGCCCACGTCCACACCGGCTACTCCTTCGACGCCGGAATGTTTGGGGTAACGCTGACCCCCGACGACCTCTTCAGGGTTGCCACGGGCGGGGAAGTCGTCGTCGACAACGGCCAGACCTTCAAACAGGACCGGTCGCTGGACTGGGTCGCCATCACCGACCATGCCGAGTATATGGGCATATCCGATCAAATTCGCGCCGGTAGCCCAGATCTCCTCGCCAACCCACAGGGCAAGAGGTGGTATGAAATGTCCAAGCAGGGCCCTCAGGAGGGTGTCAAAGCCGCCATCGAAGCTGTTGTCTCCATGCAGACTGGTAAGCCTGTCTTCGATGCCAGCAAACTCGTGGGCGACGCCTGGGCGCACGCCACCGCGGCCGCCGAGAAGTGGAACCAGCCGGGCGTATTTACCACGCTGCACGGTTTCGAGTGGACTTCCGCGCCCGGCGGCAACAACCTTCATCGCACCGTCATCTTCCGCGATGGCGCGGACCGCGTGAACCAGGTCGTTCCCTTTTCCACCTTCGACAGTCAGGATCCAGCGGATCTATGGAAGTACATGGACGCGTACGCGAAGAAGACCGGTGGCCAGGTGCTTGCCATCCCGCACAACGGCAACCTGAGCAATGGAATGATGTATTCGGCGGAGACCTTCGACGGAAAACCCATGGACCGGGCCTACGCCGAGGCGCGCATCAATCATGAGCCACTCCTGGAGGCGACGCAGATCAAGGGGGACAGCGAGACCCATCCCTACCTCTCGCCGAACGACGAATTCTCAAATTTCGAGCGATGGGACATCAATTTTAATAAGATGGAGACGGCGCAGAATAGCGTGCTCCACGGCAATTACGTCCGCTCGGCACTCAAGCTGGGACTGGAGCTGGATGCCAAGCTTGGCGCCAACCCCTATCAGGCCGGCCTGATCGGAGGCAGCGATGCCCATGTGGGCGTGGTCACTCAGCGGGAAGACAACTTCTTCGGTGAGTTTGCCAACGGATTGCCGTCGCCGGACCGTTGGAAAACCCCGCTCGCCATGGTCCACAATGATCCGAGCCAAGGGCCGTTGATGTCGGTCTGGGGCGAACAAGCCGCGGGCCTGGGCGGCGTGTGGGCGACCGAGAACACCCGCGAGGGGATCTGGGATGCACTCAAGCGCAAGGAAGTCTACGCCACCACGGGCGACCGACCGGTCGTACGCGTGTTCGCGGGGTGGGATTTCGTGCCGGCGGACCGCGATCGCCCCGAGCCCGACTTCGCAGCGAACGGCTACGCCCATGGCGTGCCGATGGGTGGGAATCTCAGCAAGGCGCCGGCTGGCAAGCGACCCGTCTTCATGGTCTACGCGCTGCGCGATCCGGACGGCCCCAACCTAGACCGCATCCAGATCATCAAGGGCTGGCTCGGCAAGGATGGCAAGACACAAGAGCGCATTTTCGACGTGGCGGTCTCCGGCGGGCGCAAAATCGGTAGCGATGGTCGCTGCAAAACCTCAGTCGGCAGCACCGTGGACATAGCAAACGCGTCCTACACCAACATTATCGGCGCCGCTTATCTGTCGGCGTATTGGAAAGACCCCGCGTTCGATCCTACGCAGCACGCGTTCTACTACGTGCGTGTGATCCAGATCCCGTCGCCGCGCTGGACAGCCTATGACCAGAAGCGTTACCACATCAAGATGGCCGACTACGTTCCGATGACGGTCACCGATCGGGCCTACACCTCGCCCATCTGGTATACGCCCGCAAGATGATGGCTGATCCACTGAAAAAACTCGCGCGCGAGCCGCTGGTTCACTTCCTCGTGCTCGGCGCGCTGCTCTTCGCGGTCTACGGCTTGCTGAATCGCAACAGCGAACCCGTGCCAGGGCAGATCGTGGTCTCACAAGGCCAACTTGCGTCCATGATGGAGAGCTTTACTCGCACCCGGCAACGGCCTCCCACCCGCGAGGAATGGGAGGGTTTAGTCCGGGCCCGAGTGCGGGAGGAAGTTTATTACCGCGAGGCACTGGCGCTGGGCCTGGACAAGGACGACCTCATCATCCGCCGCCGCTTGCAGCAGAAGATGGAATTCGTCTCCGACGACATAGCCTCCCAAGCCCAGCCGACCGACGCCGAGTTGAATGCGTATCTACAGGCACACCCCGACAAGTTTCGCCTGGAGCAACAGTTCACCTTCCGCCAGTTGTATCTCAACCCGGAGAAGCACGGCCCAAACCTGGCGCGCGATGCCGCGCAACTGCTTGCGATGTTGAATAAGGCCGGCGGCGATACCCGCTTTGCGGTGAAGGGAGATCCGTTCGTGCTGGATCATAACTTCACTGCGTTGCCGCCCAGCGAGATTTCCAGACAGTTCGGCGAAGCGTTTGTGACGAAGTTGGGCGGACTTCAACCCGGCCATTGGCAAGGGCCGATCGAGTCCAGCTTCGGCCTGCATCTCGTCTTCATCAGCGAACGCACGGAAAGCCGCCTGCCCGCGCTGGCGGAAGTGCGCGACGCTGTGCGCCGTGAATGGGATGATGCCCAGCGTCTGGAAACAAACGAGAAATTTTATCAAGAACTGCTCAAGCATTACACCGTGACCATTGAGAACCTGGAGCCAACTACGGAAGAGAAGAAAATGGCGGTGGCGAAATGATAAACGCTGAAGTAGCTTTTCAACCGGAGGAAATGGAGAGAGCAGAGAAGTTCTGCTTCCCCTCCGATATCTCAGTTTGCCTCTGCTTAATTTTTTCCCTGTTTTTGTTTTCCTCTTCCGCGTTCGCGCACGAGGTGCGGCCCGCCTATCTCGAAATGCGCCAGACCGCGCCGGATACTTACGACATGCTGTGGAAAGTGCCAGGCCAGGGTGACAACCTGCGCTTCGGACTTTACGTAGAACTGCCCGCAGCCTGCGCGTATGTCACCGAGCCACGCGGTTCGATGATTAACAATGCCTATAGCGAGCGCTGGACGGTGAAGTGCCCGGGCGGACTCAACGGCGGCACGATTCACATCGCCGGCCTCAGCGGGACGATGACCGACGTGCTCGTACGCCTTCAACATCTCGGTGGTCTCATGCAAGTGACGCGGCTCACGCCATCCGCTCCCTCGTTCGTCGTGGAAGCCATGCCCAGCCGGTGGCGCGTGGCCGGCACTTACCTGCGATTGGGCACGGACCACATTCTGACGGGCGTTGACCACCTGCTGTTCGTGCTCGGGCTGCTGTTGATCGTTGGCAACCGCTGGACGTTGTTCAAGACCATCACCGCCTTCACGGTCGCGCACAGCATCACGCTGGCTGTCGCCACGCTCGGTTACGCCAGCGCGCCGTTGCCGCTACTGAACGCCGCCATCGCGCTGAGCATTTTGTTCCTCGGCCCGGAGATCGTCCGCGTCTGGCGGGGCGAAACGAGTCTCACCATCCGGTATCCCTGGGTGGTGGCGTTCGTGTTCGGTCTGCTGCACGGCTTTGGCTTTGCCAGCGGGCTGAAGGCCATCGGCCTGCCGCAGGCGGACATCGCGTGGGCGCTCCTTCTGTTCAACGTCGGTGTCGAGATTGGGCAGGTGTTTTTCGTCTTCCTGATTCTCTCCATGGCTTGGTCGTATCGCCAACTAGAAATCCGCTGGCCGCGCTGGGCACTGGCACTGCCGGGTTATACCGTCGGAACGCTGGGCGCGTATTGGACAATTCAAAGAACCGCCATTCTCCTGGGAGTCATCCGATGAGGCCAAAATCACAAAACTCGAAGATGACTTCGCACAATGCTATTGTCTGGATCGTGCTGCTGGCGGCGCTCGCTGCGCCTTCAAGAGCCTGGGCGCACGTCCAGACCGGGGAGGTCGGCGGCTTCGTGAGCGGCTTTCATCACCCGATCTCGGGCTGGGATCATGTGCTGGCGATGGTCGCGGTTGGTTTGTGGGGCTCGCAACTCGGCGCTCCAGCGATGTGGCTCTTGCCAGTCACCTTCCCCATGGTCATGGCACTCGGTGGAATGATGGGCTTACTCGGCATCCCTTTACCCGGCGTCGAGTTTGGCATCGCATTCTCCGCCATTGTGCTCGGGGCGATGGTGCTCGCGGAGAAACGCCCGTCCTTGTGGGTCGCGGCGGTTGTCGTTGGAATTTTCGCCATCTTCCACGGACACGCGCACGGCACGGAGTTGCCCGCCGGTCAAAGCGGCTTGCTATACAGCATGGGCTTCGTGATAGCCACGGGCTGTCTCCACGGCGTTGGCATTGGCATCGGTCTGATCCATCGCTGGGCGGCGGGCCGAGTCATCCTCCGTGTGGCCGGTGCGACGGTGGCGGTGGCTGGAATCTTTTTCCTCTATTCAGCTTTCAAATGACGACAATAAAAGAACAACCGACTCTCTCACGTTGCGGCAAAATTGCCGCGGTGGTCGTGCTGCTGTGCCTCAATTGCACTCGCGCCGAAGCGCATCTGGTGACGACGGGACTTGGTCCGGTCTATGACGGCATCGCTCATCTGGCACTCTCACCCGCCGACCTGGCGGTGGTGATGGTGCTCACGTTGCTGGCGGCGATGCGCGGGCCGCGGCCTGGCCGCTGGCTGCTCGCGTTGCTGCCGGCGTCGTGGCTGCTGGGCAACCTGACTGGGCTGATGTTTCCGATCAACGCGAGCTTGGCTTGGGCGACCGGTGTGTCGTTCCTGCTGGCCGGTGCGCTGGTGGCGGCGGACCGCAATCTACCTTTGCCGGTCGTGGCGATGCTGGCGGCTGTCATCGGTGCGTTTCACGGCTTCCTGACCGGGGCGGCGCTCGCCCGGACGTCTTCCACCGCACTCGAACTTACGGGGACACTGGTGGCGTTGATTGTCGTCGTCACGCTCGTCGCCGGGCTGGTGGTATCAATTAAGGCGTACTGGGCGCGGGTCGCCGTGCGAGTGCTGGGAAGCTGGATCGCGGCCACGGGCCTCTTGATGATCGGATGGAGTCTCCGCGCCGGAAATTGAGATGGCAAAACTAATTAGTCTCGTCGGTCCAGACTGCTATCTACAAACATCAACGGATTACGATATAAAGATACTTCTAAACATAGGCGAACAGTAATGACTACACCGTTCGGACTTCTGATCTTGCGGGACTTCACGATATCGTGGGAATAGACTTGGATCAGTTATATATTCCTGAAGATGAATGCCGCTGTTAATCGAGCTATCAACAAGGGAGGAACGTATGAACGCAGAACAGATCAGACTCGAAGAAGCCCGGGAGAAGAAGGCCCCCTGGAAGAAATGGGGGCCCTACCTCAGTGAACGGCAGTGGGGAACCGTGCGCGAGGACTATAGCGAGGGCGGCGACGCCTGGAATTTCTTCACCCACGATCATGCACGATCTCGCGCCTACCGCTGGGGAGAGGACGGCATAGCCGGCATTTCCGACGAAAAGCAACGGCTCTGCTTTGCTCTCGCCCTATGGAACGGGAAGGACCCGATCCTCAAGGAGCGGCTCTTCGGCCTCACCAACAGCCAAGGGAACCACGGCGAGGACGTAAAAGAGTACTACTTCTACCTCGACAGCACGCCTACCCACTCGTATATGAAGTATCTTTACAAGTACCCCCAGGCGGCATATCCCTACGCTGACCTGGTAGAGACGAACAGTCGTCGCAACCGCAACGATATGGAGTATGAGCTTCTCGACACCGGCATCTTCAATGACAACCGCTACTTCGACGTCTTCGTGGAGTACGCTAAAGGCGGGCCGGATGACATTCTGGTGAAGATCACGGCCTTCAACCGTGGGCCGGCGGCTGCTGAGCTGCATATCCTGCCCACACTCTGGTTCCGGAACGACTGGGCGTCGTGGATCTCCGAATCCAACAGGGCGACCAAAATACCAAACCTCAAGCAGATCAAGGCAGCGGTGGGCACGAGCGCGGTCGAGGCAACGCATCCGCTCTTAGGTGAATTCATCCTCTCCTGTGAAGGAGAGGTGCCGCTGCTCTTCACCGAGAACTCAACGAACAACGACCGGCTCTTTCCCGGTCGGCCCAATGCTGCCCCGTACGTCAAGGACGGTATTAACGACTTCGTGGTACAGGGCAAACAGGGAACAGTGAACCCCGGGAAGACCGGGACGAAGGCGTCCGCCCACTACCGGCTTACGGTTGGTTCAGGCCAATCGGCGACCGTGCGTCTGCGCCTGACTGCTCGGGGATCCTCCGGGCAGAGCACAACAAACAAAGGTAATGTCGTGCCTTTTGGACCGGAGTTCGATGCGATCTTCGCATCACGGCTCAAGGAGGCAGACGAGTTTTACCGGTCGGTGACACCGCCATCAGTGAGTGAAGACGCTGCAAATGTGATGCGCCAGGCTATCGCCGGCATGCTGTGGAGCAAGCAGTTCTTCTTCTTCGACGGCGACAACTGGCTGGAGGAGCACCACTCCCACCCCCTCCATCACGGATATCGCAACTCCCGGAACTCGGAGTGGTTCCACATGCTGAACCAGGACATCATCTCCATGCCCGACAAGTGGGAGTACCCCTGGTACGCGGCCTGGGACCTGGCGTTTCACACACTCCCGCTCTCGATCGTGGATCCCGATTTCGCCAAGGAGCAGATGGAGCTGATGCTCCGCGCTGTCTACCTGCATCCCAGCGGCCAGATGCCCGCATACGAGTGGAACTTTAGCGACGTGAACCCGCCGGTCCACGCCTTTGCGACACTCTTCCTGCACCGCACCGAGCAGGCCCTGCGCGGCGAGACGGATGTGGATTTTCTCAAATCGGCATTCAACAAGCTGCTGCTGAACTTCACCTGGTGGGTGAACCGCAAGGACCGGTTCGGCAAGAATGTCTTCGAGGGCGGCTTCCTCGGGCTAGACAACATCGGCGTCTTCGACCGCAGCGCCCCGCTGCCCACCGGCGGCCACTTGGAGCAGGCGGACGGTACGGCCTGGATGTCCCTCTTCAGCCAGAACATGTTCGATCTCGCGATGGAGCTTTCCGCCCATGACCGCACCTACGAGGACATGGCCGTGAAGTTCGCGGAGCACTTCACGTATATCGCCTCGGCCATGAACCGTCCCGGGCAGGACGGCATGTGGGACGACGAGGACGGCTTCTACTACGATCTGCTGCAGCTCCCCAACGGGAGTGCCACGCGGCTCAAGGTACGCTCCATGGTGGGGCTCCTCCCCTTATGCGCGACGACTGTTGTAGAAAAGTCGGCGCGGGAGCGCATGCCGCGGGCGATGGCCCAGATGCATGAGCGCATGCGTCGCATGCCCGAACTGCTGAAAACCGTCCATCCAACGGGCCCGGGTCATTTCGGCGTGGCGGACCGGGGGATCATGGCCCTGATCAACCCGGAGCGACTCCGCCGGATCCTCACGAAGATGTTGGATGAGAACGAGTTTCTGGGCCCCTACGGCATTCGATCGCTCTCGAAGTTCCACGAGCAGCACCCGTTCGTCTTCTACGTGCAAGGCCAGGAGTACCGGGTGGACTATTTGCCTGCCGAATCGAACACCGGGATGTTCGGCGGCAACTCAAACTGGCGGGGACCGATCTGGATGCCGGTGAACGCGATGATTATCCGGGCGCTCCTGAGCTTCTACCTCTACTACGGCGACACTTTCAAAATCGAATGTCCCACAGGTTCTGGGAAGATGATGAACCTCTTCGAGGTGAGCAAGGAAATCGCGGATCGGCTCGCCCGGATCTTTTTGCGTGACAAGCGCGGCAAGCGTCCGGTATATGGCGGCACGGAGAAGTTCCAGACCGATCCCCATTGGCGCGACCATGTTCTATTCTACGAATACTTCCACGGAGACAACGGCGCCGGACTTGGCGCAAGCCATCAGACCGGATGGACCGGCCTCGTGGCGAAGACCATCCAGCTATACGGCCTTCTGGATCCCAAGAGGTTCCTGGGGGTGGGCATAAAAGCAGGGCACGGGAAGGGCGCCTCGGAAGCCGGGGAGGCAAAGACATGAGAACATGGCCCAAATATCCTGTAGTTTACGAGATCAACACCTGGGTTTGGCTGCGTGAGCTCGGTCAGAAATACAAGAGGGCGGTGAATCTCGCGACGGTTCCGGAGCAGGAGTGGGATACCATCGCATCTCATGGGTTTGACGCCGTGTGGTTCATGGGTGTCTGGGAGCGGAGCCCTTTCGGAATCGGAATAGCCATGCAGAATCAGGGACTTCTCGAGGATTTCCTCCGAGCGCTTCCTGATTTTTCGGCTGAGGACAATGTGGGGTCGCCCTATTGCGTGCGCAATTACGTTGTCGATGAACATCTAGGCGGTCCGAAGGGACTTGCAGAGGCCCGTAAAACTCTTGCAAAGCACGGCATCCGTCTCATCCTCGATTTTGTGCCGAACCATGTCGCTCCGGACCATCCATGGGTCAGCACGCATCCGGAATACTTCATCCAGGGGAACGCTGACGATGCGAGGAACGATCCGGCGGCCTTCGTTCAAGCAGAAGGAAAGGTGTTTGCCTGCGGCCGGGACCCCTATTTCCCGGCGTGGCCCGACGTTCTCCAGCTCAACGCCTTTCAGCCGGGACTCCGGCAGGCGGTAATCGCGACGATCTCGGAGATCGCCGGACAATGCGACGGCATCCGGTGCGACATGGCCATGCTCGTGCTGAACAATATCTTCGAGCGCACTTGGGGGGGGCGTGCGGGAGCAAAGCCTGTCAATGACTACTGGACGACGGTCATCCCGGCGATCAAGGCGAAGTGGCCAGAGTTCAGGTTCATCGCTGAGGCATACTGGGACCTCGAGTGGGAACTGCAGCAGCAGGGTTTTGATCACTGCTACGACAAGAAGCTCTATGACCGGATGGAACATGGGGCTGCCGAGAATGTGCGTCTGCACCTCATGGCGGACCTTCCTTACCAACAGAGGATGGTCCGATTCATCGAAAACCATGACGAGCCCAGGGCTGCAGCCACGTTTCCGGACGGAAAAGGGCGCGCTGCGGCAGTGGCGATACTCACTCTCCCTGGGGCGAGGCTTCTGCACGAGGGGCAGCTCGAGGGAAGGAAGGTACGGTTGCCTGTCTTTCTGGGCCGTCGGCCGGCAGAGCCCATTGATCATGACCTCGCGGCCTTCTACGGACGTATTTTGAAGGAGACTAATCGTGACGTCTTTCGGAATGGTGAATGGCGCTTCTGTGAGCGGAGCGGCTGGCCCGATAACCAGAGCTGCCTGAATATTCTCACTTGGTGCTGGGTAAAGGACAATGAGCACAGCCTCGTCGTCATCAATTTCGGGCAAGAAACGGCCCAGGCGCGTGTTCATGTGTCATGGGAAGAACTCCGAGGAAAGACTTGGCGCCTTACCGATGCCCTGTCAGGCGAAGTCTTCAACCGGAGCGGGGACGAGATGCGGGATGTCGGCCTGTACGTCGATTTGAAGCCATGGAAATGCCATTTTTTCCGTTTGCATCCTTTGTGACATCCCGGAGGAGGAGAGTATGGATATTATCAATGCGTTCCCGTGCGATTGCCCTTGCTGAAATTAGCAGCCGGAAGGGATGCCGATCTATGTACGACGTCAGACAGGAACTTTACATGACCGTCCTTCGTGAAATGATCAGGCACGAAAACGACGTCACTAATCACCGCATTATGTGGTTGTTGATCATTCAAGGGTTTATCGCCAACGCATATGTTGCATCGGGGCGTGAGAGTGCACACGCAGATTTTATGATTCCCCTTGTGGGGATCCTAGTGACGCTCTCAGCTTTTCTCATGCTCTACAAGAGCTACCAGGCCCGAGGATACCTCCAGTTCCTGGGCAAGCAGGCCAAGCAGGGTACATTGCAGGAGGAACACCTGCCACTCACGGGATGGCCGAAAAAGAGGATCAAAGGCTGGTGGAGGGATGTCTGGGCCAGCCCATGGATCGGGCAACCCGGTGATGCGCTAGAGCCGTGGCTGTTCCTGCCGTGCCTTTTCATGTTCATGTGGCTGACTGCTTTGCTGCGGCAGGGAACCATGCTTGACACAGTGGTAGACTTGATCCTAGCCGCTATTCTGTCAGCAATGGTTTTTTCCGTAGTTTGCATTGCGTTGGTCTGGTCGCAGAGCAAGGATGAGGAGCCTCCTGAAGGAGGAAAGTAAAAAAAAATCATCACGCACAAGCGCAAAGAAAGGATGACTGAATCATGTTGACCAACCGCGTCGAGAGGGCCACATGCTAGCAGTCCATTCACATTCCTGCGCGGCTCCGCAGGGCTGATAGCTTTACGATCTGGCAACGACCTCGAATACCAAGATTCCGGTGCAAGCCTGAGGTAGATATTACAAGGGAGTCCAATAACGATATACGGTCGTCATTCGTGAAATGATTACAAAGCATCTCCATATTCGGCGACCGCCTGACCGCGCAGTGCAGCGACTAGCGCATCGGGGTGCTGTTACAGGCTTGGGCGCCGCGCTCTGCCTGATTGTGTTTATGTTCGTGGCCACGAGCGTGAGCGCGCAGCAACTCGAACCGAGGTCGTACGCGAACACGCCGGTCGGGCTTAATTTCCTGATCGCGGGCTACGGTTACACGGAAGGCACTGTCGGCTTTGATCCGTCCTTACCGGTGACGGACGCGCACCTGCGCACTAACACCGCGGTTTTCGCCTACGCGCGTTCGCTAGGCGCGTGGGGCGATTCAGCCAAGTTCGACGTGACGCTGCCTTATGGCTGGCTCTGGGGACACGGCCTCTTTAATGGTCAGCCGGCGCAGCGCGAGATATCCGGATTCGGCGATCCGCGCTTGCGTTTCTCGATGAATTTCTACGGCGCTCCCGCACTCTCGATGAAGGATTTCGCGGACTACCGGCAGGACCTTATCATCGGGGCGAGCTTATCGGTGTGGGCGCCGTTCAGTCAATATGACACGACCAAGCTCGTCAACATCGGCACCAACCGCTGGTCGTTCAAGCCCGAGCTGGGAATATCAAAGGCGTGGGGTTCGTGGACGGTGGAAGTGGCTCCCAGCGTCACTTTTTACACCGACAACAACGATTTTCTTAACGGCGGCACGCTCGCGCAGGCGCCGATTTACGCGGTGCAGGGACATATCATTCACGGTTTTCCCTCCGGCATATGGTTCGCCTTGGACGGCACTTTTTATACAGGCGGGCGCACCACCGTCAACGGCGTGAGAGGAGATACCATGCAGACGAACACGAGGGCAGGCCTGACCATTACGTTTCCTGTGGATCGGCACAACTCGGTGAAGACCTACGTCAGCAACGGCACGGCGAGCCGCACGGACAGCTACTACAACGCCATTGGCGTCTTGTGGCAGTATCGCTGGGGCGGCGGATACTAGAGCCTGTCTTATAAATGTCCGTGTTTGCGACGATGGTCATTTCCCACCAGTTCTAAGAAGACGGCTTCTGGCATGAAAAATCGTCTTGAAAAAAGTAATCATATGACGACACCCAAAAAAAAAATCAAGATAACGTCGTACGAAGGCGGAATCGAGTTCGTAAAGTGACCAAACCAATCAAACAAGGCCAACTTGCGCCCATGATGAAGAGCTTTACCCGCACCCGGCAACGGCCGCCCACCCACGAGGAATGGGAGGGTTTGGTCCGGGCCCCGGGTGCGGGCCCAGGTGCGGGAGGAAGCGTACTATCGCGAGGCGCTGGCACTGGTGGTGTCAATCAAGGCGTTCTGGGCGCGGATCGCGTGCGGGTTATGCGAAGCTGGATCGCGGCCACGGGCCTCTTGATGATCGGCTGGAGTCTCCGCACCGGAAATTGAAATGAACTGATCAAATCAAACCATCACCAAAGGGAGACAATCATGAAAACCACGCGCACCCAAAACCTCATTGCCTCCGAACTCATTAGCGCGCTGGTATGCACGACCACCCACGCCAAGGCCGCTGACTCGCCCTACAAGTTCGAGCGCGGCTTTCCCGCCGCCGGCACGGCCGAGAAAGTCTACGACGACGCTGACCTACGCCGAGCCATCGAGGCTTACAAGTTCTTCTATCCTGCCGTCGCCACCGAGGCCGTCATGCAGCAGATGCTGGCAGCGGGCGCCAAGGTCAACGAGGTCGGCATCGTGATGGCCACCGGGCCGCGGCAACAGTTCGGCGGCGCCAACGCCGACACGCCTTACGCCATCACCACCGTGGACCTCAAGGCCGCGGGGCCGATGGTGGTCGAGCTGCCAGCGGGCCCGTTCATCGGCTTCGTGAACGACCACAATATGCGCTGGGTGCAGGACATGGGCACGATCGGGCCGGAGAAGGGGCAGGGCGGCAAACACCTGATTCTCCCGCCCGACTACAAGGGCGAGGTACCCGAGGGCTACTACGCGGGCCGAAGCAAGACCTGGAAGGTGGTGGTGTTCGTCCGGGTAGTACCCCTCGGTGGCGATGTTGCCAAGGCAATAGAGGCGGTCAACGGCATCAAGGTGTATCCGCTGGCCAAGGCCAATCAGCCGATCACCCATCGTTTCATTGATGTAAGCGCCGAGACCATGCCCCTGCCGATCCTGACATGGGAGGACAAGATGGATTACTGGCGTCAACTGCACGCTGTGATCCAGACCGAGACGGCCCCGGAAGAGTTCCGTCCTATGCTCGGCATGTTGGCCTCGCTGGGGATCGAGCAGGGCAAGCCCTTCAACCCCGACGCCCGCTCGCAGCGCATCCTCGAGGAAGCGGCCCGCACCGCGGTGGCGGAGATGAGGGTTGTTCTCTATGCCAGTCGCAACCCCGAACGCATCGCCTGGAAGGGTCGCACATGGGAGTGGTTCCCGCTGCGGCTCATTAGCGCGCCAACGGGGGACTTCGGTGTGCCGGCGTTCCTCGACCTCGAGTCCAGCGACGGGTATTTCTTCGCCGGCTACGGTGTTTCGGCAGCGATCGGCCGGCGGGCAGTCGGCTCGGGCTCGGTCTATTGGATTGCCTACTGCGACGGAACTGGTTCATACCTCGACGGCGCCAAGACCTACAAGCTGACCGTCCCTGGCCCGGTGCCAGGGAAACTCTTCTGGTCAATGACCGTTTACGACGTGGACACACGCTGCCTGATCGCCACCGACCAGGACAGGGCGGCAATACGCTCGCACTTGGATAAGCCGCAGTCCAATGCGGACGGATCCTACGACCTCTACTTTGGCCCGAAGGCTCCGGTGGGCAAGGAAAGCATGTGGATCAAGACCATCCCAGGCAAAGGGTGGTGGTCCGCCTTCCGCATCTACGGCCCGGAAGCGCCGGCCTTCGATGGAACGTGGAAGCTCAACGACATCGAGAAGGTGAAATGACCAAACCAACCCACCAAAGAAAAATCACAATCATGAAAAAAACAAGAATGAAATCATACGAAAGGAAAACAACCATGAAAACAAAAATCCTACTCGCCGCCGCGCTCGTTGGCGCGCTGGTGGTGTCAATGATCGGCACCGCCGCAGCTGCCGAATTGGCCGGGGCCAAGTTGCCGGACACATTGAGCGTAGGCGACACGACGCTGAAATTGAATGGACTGGGCCTCCGGAAGAAATCCATTGTGAATGTGTACGTGGGCGCGCTCTACCTCGTTGCGCCCACGAGGGACGCGGGTGCGATTCTCGCCGGCGATCAGGCGAAGGCGATTCGCCTGCATTTTCTGCGCGACCTGACGAAGAAACAGCTCGTCGAAGCCTTTCAGGAAGGCTTCGCGGCGAATGCCCCGGACAAGGCTGACCAGCAGACGGCTTTTAACAAAATGCTCGCGCTGATTCTCGACGTGAAAGAAGGTGAGACGCTGACGTTCATCTACGTGCTCGGCAAGGGTACCACGCTCCAGATCGGCAACAAGGACCTCGGCGTCTTTGCGGGCAAAGGCTTTGCCGATGCCGTCTTCTCGATCTGGCTCGGTCCCAAGCCACCGACCGCGGATCTGAAGAAAGGAATGCTGGGCTGATGCCCTGGTGGGCCGCGTTAATTTTGAATCCTCGTGGCCAAACCAATCAACAATCGGAAGGAGAGACCGATAAAATCACGGCGGCTTGTCCTGGGGGTTCCCTGGAGCACCCGTTCATACGCGATCTGAACAGGACGAGCGGCGTCATCCTAAAAAACGGAGGCTCTTTCCTGATCTGAAACTCGACTCCAGCACCATTGAATTTTGTGAAGATAAGAAGAAGCAATGGTTTTAACCAGAGGAGGGGAAAGGCATGCTATCAATGAGAAGCAACAACGCTGTTTCAGGAGTTCCTTCACAGCCTTCTCCGGCGTGGAAGATACTGACTGCCTCCGCCCGACTCCTGTCCTGGCTTGTGCTCCTCATCATGATAGGATGGGGGACCTTGGCCATCTATTACTCCAACCTTCCACCAGCCGGACGACTGATGGGTAGCATTTTGTTTAGTCTCGGCTCCGTGGCCATTCTCGTGCTGGTCCGCCCCCGGCGTCGGGCCATTGTTGTCTTTCTCGCCGGCTTTGTAATCGTGCTGGTCTGGTGGCTCGCTATACCGCCGAGCAATGACCGGAACTGGCAGCCTGATGTGGCAGTACTACCCTATGCGACAATTGATGGCGACCGGGTTACGATCCACAACATCCGAAACGTCGACTACCGGAGCGAGGCCGACTACACCGTCCGCTACTACGACAGGACCTTCGATCTCGCCACGCTGCGCAGCATGGACGGTTTTCTCGTCTACTGGGCTCACCGCTCATCGCGCATACGATGGTGAGCTTCGGCTTTGACGGGGACCAGTATGTTTGCTTCTCAATCGAGACGCGGAAGCGCAAGGGCCAGGAATATTCGGCCATAAAAGGATTTTTCAAACAGTATGAGCTGACCTATATAGTAGCCGACGAGCGAGATGTCGTTCGCCTGCGTACCAACTTCCGACATGAGGATGTGTACCTGTTTCACCTCAAGGTGAAACCCGATATCATCCGTAAGATATTCCTCGATTATCTGAGAGAAGTGAACCAGCTTAAGGAACGTCCCGAATGG
>JGI12269J14319_10003115_pt1 | contig 15683 bp, 14 predicted proteins | sample PeaSoiSIISIP2007_FD_14319 | JGI IMG/M metagenome (IMG submission 14319) | reverse complement strand
CCCGCCCCCCTCGACCCGGCGACGCTCGACGCGGCCCCCGCCGCCGAGCGGCTCGCCGCCCTTTCGCTCGACGGCGGCCCGCTGGAGGGGGCGCGGCTCGGCGTAGTCGGGTCGGACGGTCCCGACCCGGACGGGGCCCGGGGCGTCTTCGACCTCGCCCTAGACGCGCTGCGGGGGGCGGGCGCGGTGCTCGTCGAGGTCACCCTGCCCGACCTCGCAGAAGAGGACGAACTGGCGGCGCTGCACTATGAGTTCGCACCGGCCGTGGACCGCTACCTCACCGCCCTCGGCCCCTCGGCGCCCGTGCGATCCCTGGCCGAGCTCCGCCGCTGGAACCAGGCCCACGCCGACGCGGCATTGAAGTTCGGTCAGACCCACGTCGACGCGGCGATCGCGATCGACCACGACGCGGCGCGGGCGTCCCACGAGGCGAGGCGGGCGCGCGACCGACAGGTCGTGCTCGACGCGCTGGACACGGCGCTCGGAGGAGAACTGGAGGCACTCGTGTTCCGGCGGGCGGACGGCTGTGGCCTGGCGGCCCGGATCGGCTGGCCGAGCGTCGTCGTTCCCGCTGGCTACGCCACGGCCAACCGGCGGCCGGTCGGGGCGATGCTGGTGTCGCGGCCCTGGACCGACGCCCGCCTGCTCGCCCTGGCCCACGCGCTCGAGCGCGCGCTGCCGGCCCGTCGTCCGCCCTGGGAGGTCAACCCGGCCGCCTTCCGGGCCTTCCCCGAGTGGCCGTAACCCGGACCTACGATGGCGCGGTGACGGTGGGCGCGGGCATGCGACTCGGCGCGAGCGGGACGACCACGATCATCCTGTTCTTCCTGGCCATCGTCTTCGGTCTCTTCAGCTATCTGCGGACCACGGCCTTCCGCCAGCGAGCCGGCCAGAATCCCTGGGGCATCCACCCGATCGCCTGGGGCGTGCTCGGCTTCTTCTTCGGCGTCATCGGCTTGCTGGTGGCACTCCTCGCCTGCGTGACGACGAGACCTCGGCCGCTCGGGCGGGGCACCGGCCCGCACGACCGGTTCGCCGACGCGCCGCACGAGGTCGGCCAACGCAGCGCCACGGAGCACTTTGGCGCCCCCGCCGGGCCGGGCGCCCTGGCCTCGCTTCCCGCGCCCAACCCCGGCGCCGAGGCGACGGCGGGCCCTCCCCCGGGCTGGCATCCCGACCCCTCGGACCCCCGCCGGCTGCGACTGTGGATGGGCGACGACTGGTCGGACGAGGTACTGGAGGCGGGCGTGGTCAGCCGCTCCCCGCTGCCCCCCTTCCCGGGGTGAACCCGACCTAGCGGAGCACCGGCGACCCGTCGACCAGGTCGAGGGTCACCGTCGAGCCCTCGAGGTAGCGGCCCTCCAACAGCGCGAGGGCGAGCGGGTCCTCCACAGTCTTTTGGATCACCCGCCGCAGCGGGCGCGCCCCGTAGGCCGGGTCGTAGCCGGCGTGGGCCAGCCAGGCCGCCGCGGCCGGAGTGACCGACAGCGTGAGCCGCCGCTCGGCGAGCCGAGTGCGCAGGCGTCCGAGCTGGATCTCGACGATCACCGCCAGGTCCTCCTCGGTGAGGGCGCGGAATCGCACGATCTCGTCGATGCGGTTGATGAACTCGGGCTTGAAGAACGTGTTGGGGTCCTGAGCCAGGTTCGACGTCATGATCAGGACGGCGTTGGTGAAGTCGACCGTGCGCCCCTGGCCGTCGGTCAGGCGGCCGTCTTCTAACACCTGGAGCAGGATGTTGAAGACGTCGGGGTGGGCCTTCTCGATCTCGTCGAGGAGCACCACCGAGTACGGCCGGCGCCGGATCGCCTCGGTGAGCTGCCCGCCCTCTTCGTAGCCGACGTAGCCGGGCGGCGCACCGACCAGGCGCGACACGGTGTGCTTCTCCACGTACTCGCTCATGTCGATGCGCACCATGGCCCGCGGGTCGTCGAAGAGGAACTCGGCCAGCGCCCGCGCCAGCTCGGTCTTGCCGACGCCGGTCGGCCCGAGGAACAGGAACGAGCCGATCGGACGGTTGGGATCGGAGAGCCCCGAGCGGCTGCGACGGACCGCGTTGGCCACGGCGGCCACGGCCTCGTCCTGGCCCACCACGCGGCCATGGAGCGCGTCTTCCATCCGGACCAGCTTTTCGACCTCGCCCTCCAGGAGCCGCGTCACCGGCACGCCGGTCCAGCGACTCACGACCTCGGCCACGTCCTCGGCGTCGACCTCCTCCTTCAAGAACCGCTGCTCGGCCTGGAGCCTCGCCAGCTCCGCGGTGGCCTCGTCGATCCGTCGCTCGAGCTCGGGGATCTCGCCGTATTGGATGGCCGAGGCCTGGGCCAGGTCGCCGTCGCGGACGAGCCGCTCGGCTTCGTTGCGCTTGTCCTCGAGCTCGGTCTTGAGGGTGCGGATCACGTTGATGGCCGCCTTCTCGGCCTGCCAGTGCGCGGTCATGACGTCCGCCCGCTCGGTGACCTCGGCCAGCTCCTCGTTGAGGGCCGCCAGGCGCTCCGCCGAGGCCGCGTCGGACTCCTTGGCCAGCGCCATCTTCTCGATCTCGAGTTGGCGCATGCGACGGATGACGACGTCGAGCTCGGTCGGCATCGAGTCGATCTCGATGCGCAGCCGGCTGGCCGCCTCGTCGACCAGGTCGATGGCCTTGTCGGGCAGGAACCGACCGGTCACATAGCGGTCGGAGAGCACCGCCGCGGCGACCAACGCCGCGTCCTGGATGCGGACGCCGTGGTGCACCTCGTAGCGCTCCTTCAGCCCGCGCAGGATGGCGATGGTGTCGTTGACCGAGGGCTGGCCGACGAAGACCTGCGCGAACCGGCGCTCCAAGGCCGCATCTTTCTCGATGTAGCGGCGGTACTCGTCGAGCGTGGTGGCCCCGACCAGGCGCAGCTCCCCGCGGGCCAAGAGCGGCTTGATCATGTTCCCGGCGTCCATGGCCCCCTCGGCGGCGCCGGCACCGACGATCGTGTGCAGCTCGTCGATGAAGGTGATGACGTCGCCCTCGGCGTCGGTGATCTCCTTCAGCACGGCCTGCAGGCGCTCCTCGAACTCCCCCCGGTACTTGGCCCCGGCCAGCATCGAGCCGAGGTCGAGTGCGATGACCCGCTTGCCCTTCAGGCCCTCGGGGACGTCGCCCTCCACGATCCGGTTGGCGAGGCCCTCCACGATGGCCGTCTTGCCGACACCGGGCTCCCCGATCAGGACCGGGTTGTTCTTGGTGCGGCGCGACAGCACCTGGATGACACGCCGGATCTCCTCGTCCCGGCCGATGACCGGGTCGAGCTTGCCCGCCCGGGCCAGCTCGGTCAGATCCCGGCCGTAGCGCTCCAAGGCCTGCGTCGTTTCCTCGGGGTTGGCCGACGTCACCCGGTGACTGCCCCGGATCTCGCGCAGCGCGGCCAGCAGCTCTTCCCGGGTGGTGCCGAGCTCGGCGGCGAAGGCCAGGAGCAGGTGCTCGACCGAGAGGTAGTCATCCCCGAGCTCGGCGCGCGCCTTGTCGGCCGCCTGCAAGCCCTCTCGCGCCGAGCGGGAGAGGGAGGGCTCCGAGCCGCCGACCGCCTGGGGCAGGCGCTCCAACTTGTCGCCGAGATTGCTCGCCACGTCGGCCGGCTCCACCCCCACCTTGGCCAGAAGCGGCCGGGCGATGTTGCCGGGCTGGGCCAGCAGCGCGGCCAGCAGGTGGGCCGGGGTGATCTCGGCGTTCTGGCGACCGGCCGCCAGCTGGGCCGCGTCAGAGAACGCCTCCTTGGTCTTGATCGTCCAGCGGTCCGGGTTGAGCGACACGTCCGTTAGCGGGCGCGCCGGCTGGCGCGGTGGAGGACGGGGGCCTGGCTGAGCGGCACCAGGTCGCGCCGGTACTGGCGGTGGGTCTCGGCCACCGCTCTGCGGGCCTCGGCCTGCACCCGGGCCAGTTCGACCTCGAGCCGCGCCACTTCGGCCTCGAGCGCGAGCACGCGTTTCGCCCCCTCGAGGTTGAGCCCGGCCGCGGTCAGCTGCTGGATTCGGCGCAGGCGGGCCAGGTCGAGCTCGGAGAAGCGGCGACTGCCGCCGCTCGTCCGGGTGGGGTCGAGCAGACCCTTGCGCTCGTAGATCCGCAGCGTCTGAGGGTGCACCCCGGCCAGCTCGGCCGCCACCGAGATCACATAGACGGCGCGGGCCGCCGGGTCGTCGCCGAGGGGGGTTGGAGCGGCGGCCATCGTCTTCAGCTCAGCAGATTCTGACGGGGTGCGGCGTCCAGCGTCGCGGCCAGTGCCTCGGCGGCCGCGCGCTGCTCGTCGGTGAGGGAGGTCGGCACGAGGACGTCGACCTTCACCAACAGGTCGCCCGGGGTCGACCCGTTCTGGGAGCCGGCCGGAATACCCCGGCCGCGCACGCGCAGGAGCGTCCCGGGGGCGGTCCCGGCGGGCACCCGGACCGTCACCGGCTCGTCGAGGGTGGGGACGGTGACCGTCGTGCCGAGGGCCGCCTCGGGGAAGGTGACCGGCACCGACAGGGTCAGGTTGCGGCCGCGGCGGGCGAACAGCGGATGCTTGTCGACGCGCATGACGACGTAGAGATCGCCGGGCGGGGCCATGCCCTGGCCGCGGGCGCCCCGCCCCTTTACCCGGATCCGCTGCCCGTTCTCCACCCCGGCGGGCACTCGCACCTTGACCTGGCGGTTGCGGCGCTCGGTCCCGGTCCCCGCGCACGTCGGGCAGGGGGTGTCGACCAGGGTGCCGCGCCCGTTGCACTTGGGACAGACCGTGCTGAGCGAGAACAGTCCCTGGTTGTCGTCCAGCACGCCGCGGCCGTTGCAGCGGTCGCAGGTGTGGGTCTTCGTCCCGGGCGCCGCGCCGCTGCCGTTGCAGGTGCGGCAGCGGGTGTCCTCGGGCACGTGGACCGACGCGGTGACACCACGCACTGCGTCCTCGAAGGACAGATGAAGCTCCGCTTCCACGTCCGCCCCGCGTTGGGGCCCCTGGGTGCGCCGGCGACTGCGGCCACCGAAGAGGCCGCCGAAGAGGTCCCCCAGGTCGCCCATGTCTTGGACCCGGAAGGTCCCACCCCCCGGGCCGCCGAAGCCGCCGGCCATCGGGCCCAGACGCCGCACCTCGTCGTACTCCTTGCGGCGCGCCTCGTCGCCCAGCACGTCGTAGGCGGCGCTGATCTCCTTGAAGCGGTCCTCGGAGCCCGGATTGGCGTCGGGGTGGTACTGCTTCGCCAGCTTGCGGTAGGCGCGCGTGATCTCCTTGTCGGTGGCCGTCGAGGAGACCCCGAGCACCTGGTAGTAGTCCTTCTCGAACCACTCGCGCTGTGGCGGCACCTCAGCCCCGGACGCGAACCATGGCGGGGCGGAGCACCTGGCCCCGCCAGCGGTAGCCGGCCCGTAGCACCTCTTCGATCGTGGTCTCCGCGGCCGGTGCGTTGGGGTCGCCCGCGGCCTCGGCCTCGGTGCGGGCGACGGCGTCGTGGATGGAGGGGTCGAAGACGGCCCCGCTCGCATCGACGCGCTCGAGCCCGTCCTTGGCGAGGGTCTCGTTGAGCAGCGAGCGGGCGTGCACGAGCGCGTGGGCCTCGGGCGAGGCGGCGACGTCGACGCCGCTCTTCTCGATGTGCGCCACCGCCAGGTCCAGGGAGTCGAGCACCGGGAGCAGCTTCTCGACCAGACCCAACGCTGCCCGCGCCGACTGCTCGTCTTGCTGACGGAGGACCCGCTTCCGGTAGTTCTCGAAGTCGGCCTGGACGCGTTGGAGCGCGCTCAAGTACTCGTCGCGCTCCTTCTGCAGCGCCGCCACGTCCGGCAGGATCGCCTCGGTGGCGATCACCGACACGGCCGAGTCGGACCCTTCGGTCGAGTCCTCGTCAACCGTGTTGAAGAACTCCGCGGCGGTGATCTCGGCGTCGAGGATCTCGTCGAACGAGCCGTCGTCGAAGAACTCGGGGTCGTGCTGGGTCATTGCTCGTCAACGATCTCGGCGTCGACCACTTCCTCCTCTGACTGGTCGTCGGCAGACGAGCTCTGGCCGCTGGTCGATCCGTCACTCGACGCGCCGGCCTGGGAGGCCTGCTCGTAAAGCCGCTGGGAGAAGCCTTGGCTGGCGGTCATGAGCGCGTCGGTGGCCGACTTGATGGCCTCGACGTCGCTCCCCGACAGCGCGTCCTTCACCTTTTGCAACGCCGAGCTCACGTCCTCCTTCTCGGTCCCCTCGAACTTTTCGCCCTGCTCCCGAAGGAGCTTCTCGGTCTGGTAGACGAGGGTGTCGGCCGTGTTACGAACCTCGGCCTCCTCGCGGCGGCGCCGGTCCTCTTCGGCGTGGGTCTCGGCATCGCGCACCATCCGCTCGATGTCGTCCCTGGCGAGCGAGGACTGCCCGGTGATCGTCATCGACTGCTCCTTGCCCGTCGCCTTGTCCTGCGCGGCCACATGCACGATCCCGTTGGCATCGATGTCGAAGGTGACCTCGATCTGGGGGATCCCGCGGGGCGCCGGCGGCAGGTCGACCAGCTGGAATTTGCCGAGCGTCTTGTTGTAGTTGGCCATCTCGCGCTCGCCCTGGAGCACGTGGATCTCGACCGACGGCTGGTTGTCCTCCGCGGTGGTGAAGATCTCCGACCGCTTGGTCGGGATGGTCGTGTTGCGCTCGATGAGCCGGTGCATCACGCCGCCCTTGGTCTCGATGCCGAGGCTGAGCGGGGTGACGTCGAGCAGGAGCACGTCCTTCACCTCGCCCTTCAGCACGCCGGCCTGGACGGCCGCGCCGACCGCGACCACCTCATCGGGGTTCACCCCCTTGTGGGGCTCCTTCCCGGTCAGCGATTGGACGAGGTCCTGGATGGCGGGCATCCGGGTCGATCCGCCCACGAGCACGACGTGGTCGATGTCGGAGGTCTTGAGCCCGGCGTCCTTGATGGCCGACTCGAACGGGCCGCGGCAGGCGTCCACCAGCTCCGTGGTCAGCTCGTTGAACTTGGCCCGCGACAACTTCAGGTCCAGGTGCTTCGGACCCTCGGAGGTCGCCGTGATGAAGGGCAGGTTGACCTCGGTCTCCTGCACGGAGGACAGCTCGATCTTGGCCTTCTCGGCCGCTTCCTTCAGGCGTTGGGTGGCCATCTTGTCCGCCGCCAGGTCGACGCCCTCTGTGTCCTTGAACGACTTGACCAGCCAGTCGATGACCTTCTGGTCCCAGTCGTCACCACCGAGGTGCGTGTTGCCCGAGGTCGACTTCACCTCGAAGACGCCTTCGCCGATCTCGAGCACCGAGACGTCGAAGGTGCCGCCGCCCAGGTCGAACACAAGGACGGTCTGGTCCTTGTCCTCCTTGTCGAGGCCGTAGGCGAGCGCGGCGGCCGTCGGCTCGTTGATGATGCGCAGCACCTCGAGGCCGGCGATCTGTCCGGCCTCCTTGGTGGCCGTGCGCTGGGCGTCGTCGAAATAGGCGGGCACCGTGATGACGGCCTGGTTGACCGTGTCGCCCAGGTAGGCCTCGGCGTCGCGCTTCAGCTTGCCCAGGATTCGGGCCGAGATCTCCTGGGGCGTGTACTTCTTGCCGTCGATGTCGATCGACCACGACGTCCCCATGTGCCGCTTGACCGAGCGCACCGTCCGGTCCGGGTTGGTGATGGCCTGGCGCTTGGCGACCTCGCCCACCAGCACTTCGCCGGTCTTGGAGAATCCCACCACCGACGGGGTCGTCCGACCCCCTTCGGCGTTGGGGATGACGACCGGCTCGCCGGCTTCCAAGACGCTCACGACCGAGTTCGTGGTCCCGAGGTCGATCCCTACCGCTTTGGCCATGTCCCTGTGCCTCTCTCTTCTCTTCTGTGCGTCGAAACCTGGTCCCAGCCCTGCCGGCTGGGATTACTGCCCCAGAATACAGCAAAGTTGAGTGCTTTACCATCAGATTTCGCTAAGATTCGGGAAGGCCCAGTTCAGGGGCCCGACTCGCGACGTCCGAAGTGGCTGCGCCCGGCCCGGGTGGCCCGCTACGCTCCGTCCGTGGCCGATCTGGTCCTCCTGCGACACGGCGAGTCCACCTGGAACGCCGAGAACCTGTTCACCGGTTGGGTGGACGTCGGTCTGAGCCCCCAGGGTGAGGCCGAGGCCCGGGCGGCCGGCGCGCTCCTGGCCGACCAGTCGGATCTCGACCTCACCGTGGTGCACACCTCGCTTCTCACGAGGGCGATCCACACGGCCGAGCTCGCCCTGGCCGTCGCCGGTCGGAGCTGGCTACCGGTGCGCCGCAGCTGGCGTCTGAACGAGCGCCACTACGGGGCCCTCCAGGGCAAGAACAAGAAGGAGACGCGCCAGCGCTACGGCGACGAGCAGCTGCTGCTTTGGCGCCGCAGCTACGACGTGCCGCCGCCCCCCCTCGACCCCGGGTCCCCCGACCACCCGGCCCGCGATCGCCGGTATCAAGATGTGCCGCCGGCGGATCTGCCGACCACCGAGTGCCTGGCCGACGTCGTGAAGCGGGTCGTCCCCTACTGGGAGGCCGAGATCGTGCCCGACCTCCTCCAGGCGGCCACCCGAGGGCGCGCCGTCCTCGTGGCCGCGCACGGCAACAGCATCCGCGCGCTGCGAAAGCACCTCCAGGGCATCGGCGACGCGGACATCGTCGACCTGGAGATCCCGACCGGGATCCCGTGGCGCTGCCGGCTCGACGACGATCTTCGGATCACCGAGTTTGCCTACTTGGGTGATGCGGACGCGGCTGTCGCGGCCGCCGAGAAGGTGGCCCGACAGGCCGGCTGAATCGGTCGGGACCCGGGCGCGCCCGCGGGCCGGAGGGCTACTCTTTCGCGATGCCCGCCAAGAAGGATGTTGATCTCTCCGAGATTTGGCTCTTTTCCAGCTGCTCCGCCCGCGATCTGCGCCAGATCCGCCAGTCCTTGGACGAGGTCACGGTGTCCGCCGGCCGGGTGCTCTGCCAGGAGGGCTCGGTCGGCCGGGAGTTCTTCCTCATCGTGGACGGTCAGGCGATCGTGCGCCGCAACGAGCGCAAGGTGGCGACCCTCGGGCCGGGCAGCTACTTCGGGGAGCTCGCCCTGCTCGACCGCCAGCCCCGCTCGGCCAGCGTGATCGCGGACACCGACATGACCCTGCTGGTGCTTGAACAGCGGGCGTTCATCGGTGTTCTCGACAGCGTGCCGTCGCTCGCCCGCAAGTTGCTGAGCGCGATGGCGGTGCGCCTGCGCGACGAGGACTCGCGTGCCGACACGGACATGACGCTGCTCCTGCTCGAACAGCGCGGATTCATCAATCTGCTCGACAGCGAGCCAGCCTTGGCTCGGCGGCTACTGAGCGCCATGGCGGTGCGCCTGCGCGAGGCCGACTCGAAGGCCTACCACTAGCTGTCCGGTGGATCTCGCCTGGGCGCTCGAGCACGTTCGGCCTCGCCACCAGGCGGCCCTGGTCACGATCCACGCCGACGGTCGGCCGCAGCTCACCCACATCTCCTATGCNATGGACGNGGCCGGGACNGTCCGGATCTCGATCACCGACNCCCGGGTGAAGACGAGGAACCTGCGGCGAGACCCGCGGGCGCTCCTCCACGTGGCGGGCGACAACTTCTGGGACTACGTCGTCCTCGACGGCACCGTCGAGCTCTCGGCGGTCGCCGCCGAACCCCACGACGGGGCGGCCGACGAGCTGGTAGAGGTCTATCGGGCGATCGGCGGCGAGCACCCGGACTGGGAGGAGTACCGCCGGGTCATGACCCAAGACCGCCGCCTGGTGGCCCGCTTCCGGGCGGCCCGGGCCTACGGCGTGGCGCGCCCCTGACGCTTCACCGCGGTGGCCAGCTGGGCGGGCTTGGGCCGTCGTCCGAGGCACGGGCGCGACCGGGGGGTGGAGCCGAGCACAAGGCACGGCTCCACCCCCCTGGTCCGCTGGGTCTTCCGCTAGAGGGCGTCGCTCCCGCGCTCGCCCGTGCGCACCCGCACGACGGTCTCGACCGGGACGACCCACACCTTGCCGTCTCCGATCTTGCCCGTCGACGCCGTCGACACGATCGAGTTGACGACATCGTCGACCTGGGCGTCGTCGATCAGCACCTCGATGCGGATCTTCGGAACGAAGTCCACCTCGTACTCGGCGCCGCGGTACACCTCGGTGTGGCCGCGCTGCCGACCGAATCCCTGGGCCTCGGTCAGGGTCATCCCCTGCACCCCGAGGCCCTGCAGCGCCTCCTTCACCTCCTCCAGCTTGAACGGCTTGAGGACCGCTACGACCAGCTTCATGATCAGTTCTCCTTTGCGCTCGTAGTGGACCGGTCAGCTGTCCGGTTCGCCGGGGGCGGGGCCGTCGGGTCTCTGTGCGGCGGTCGAGGTCGAGGGGGCGGCCATGGCGAAGCCACCGATGCGCTCGACCAGCCGCTCTTCGGGGAACGCCTCCTCGTCGTGGATGGCCAGGTCGCCGACCTCGAGGATGTCGTCCTTGTAGCGAGCGCCACGCAGAACGAGCCCAATGAGCTTCATCAAGATGAAGGTTATGAGTGCCGACCAGAAGATGACGAAGAGGGCGGCCCGGAACTGCTCCCACAGCTGGTGCGCCGAGCCCGTGTACATGAGCCCGGCCACCCCGAACGGCACGCACGCACCATGGGCCGCCGCGTAGGTCGCCTGCGTCGTGTTGAGCACCTGGCCCGCTGTGTCGAGCGAGCCACACCCGTACTCGAGCATGTTTGGGTCGCCGAAGATGCCGAGGAGCAGGCCGCCCATGAGGCCGGCGATCCCGTGGGTGTAGACGACCCCGAGGGCGTCGTCCACCTTCGAGAACGGCCGGACCTTGGACAGGTAGTTCCAGGCCACCCAGACGACGGCCGAGCAGATGGCGCCGACGGCGATGGCGCCGCGACCGTTGACCCAGCCGGCACACGGGGTGATGCCGACCAGCCCGCAGATCATGCCGTTCACGCCGCCCAAGAACGTGGGTTTCTTCGACTTGGACAGCCAGGCGTCCATGCCCATCCAGACGAGGACGCCGACGCCCGTCGCCAGGTTGGTGTTGACGACCGCCGCGGCCATGCTCGCCCCGGCGTAGTAGGGGTCTCCACCGTTGAAGCCGTTCCAGCCCAGCCACAGGATGCCCGCGCCGACGGCCGCCATCACCAGGTTGTTGGGAATGGCATTCCGGCGATCTCGGAGCAGCCGAGGTCCGAGCACCCAGGCGGCCACGAATCCCGACACGCCCGCCGACATGTGGATGACGAATCCGCCCGAGAAGTCGAGCGAGCCCTCCTGGGCGAAGTAGCCGCCGCCCCAGAGCAGGAAGGCGTCGATCGCGTAGACGAACGTCGACCAGAGCGGCACCAGCAGGCACCAGGCGCTGAACTTGATCCGCCCCAACACGCTTCCCAGGAACAGAAGAGGAGTGATGGCGGCGAACACGAACTGGAAGTACGCGAGCGACGCCGTCGGGAAGTGGAAGGGGATGATGGTGTTGGCCGCCGACACCGCCTGGCCCTGTTCACCGACGCTGTCGGTGATACCCCCGGGCTTGCCGACGAAGTTCTCGAAGAAGTGTTTCACCCAACCAACCCCGTTGAGTTGGGTTTGGACGCCGTTTCTGACGCCCCCTCCGATCGAGGTGGCCCCGAACCCCATCTTGTAGGACCAGAGCACCCAGGCGACGAGCACCAGGGAGAACCCGGCGAACATCATGGCCAACACGTTCACCGCCCACTTCTTCTGGACGATCGACGCGTACAGCACCGCCAGGGCCGGGATGCTCATCAGGCCGACGAACGTGGCGGCGGTGATCTGCCACGTGTTGTCGGCCGGGTTCAGCCAGCTGGGATACGGAACGGGCACTGAAGCGGCTAACAGGTGCACCACTCGACCACTCCTCTCCTAAAGGTCAATTCCCCCGGCACGCCGCCCGGGGGCGGCACGCCACAGAGCACCGGCTACGCCAAACGGCCAGGCGGTTCACCCTGACGACTCAAAGGATGCAAGTTTGCGGTTTCCGCACCGTCACGCCCGTGTTACCAGCGCGTTAACAGGGCCCCGGGCCGGGCCGGCCGGCCGGGGGCGACGCCCGGGCCGCGAGGTCAGGGCCGACGGCCCGACGGTCCGCCAGCAACCCGCCCACCGCTACCATCGCCCGATCGCCCGGGGCTCGGCGGGGTTGGCGCGGTGCCGCAGCGGAGCGACAGGCCACCAATGACCACTCCCGACGGCAAGCCCATCGACCCCCCGGAGGGACCCGTCTCGACGCTGCGGGGCGCCGGCGTCGACTTCAACGGGCGCGTCGTCGGTCGCGTGGCCGTCGGTGTCTGCCTGGTGACATTGGCCGTCCTGGTCGTCGTGTTCTCCGTGGTCGGCGCAGAGAAGAACGCCCAGATCACCCGCCTGCGGCTCCACGGGGTCCGGGTCGAGGTCACCGTCTCGGGGTGCCTCGGGCTGCTGGGCGGCAGCGGCAGCAACGGCGCGGGCTACGCCTGTCGGGGGACCTTCGTCCTGGCCGGCCACCGCTACGACGCGGCCATCCCGGGGAACACCCTCTACCGTCCGGGCAGCACCCTCCCGATGGTCTCGACGCCCGGCGACCCGGGGCTCGTCGCCCTCGTCGGCGCGGTGGCCACCGAACGCGCCTCGGCGCGGGGGTACCTGCTCCCAGGAGTCCTGCTCGCCCTGCTGGTGGCCCTGGTGGGTGTCGTGCTGCTCCGACGCCGTCGCGGCCGGTCCGCCGTGCGACCCGAGTCCGGTGGGCCGCCCGGCCGCTAGCCGGAGGTGGGTCCCTTGTCGGGCTTGGCCCGCGGCGGTCGCCGGCCCGAGGTCGGTGGCGTGTAGCGCTTGCTCGACGGCGGGCTCGAGCCGTTCCTCGTCGCCCCCCTCGGATCGTCGCCCGTGGCCAGCTTCAGGCTCTGTTGCAGGCGGTAGGCACGCACCAGGTACCAGGCACCGAACAGGAGGAAGGGGACCCCGAACCCCCAGTAGTGCAGGTTGAAGATGCCCAGGCCGTAGAGCGCCATCACGATCCCGAGAAAGAGGCGCTTGCGCATCAGCGCCAGCACGAGCATGAGCATGGACATGCCCAGCAGCACGAGGGTCAGGTCGTGGTAGATCGACACATTGACGTGCCGCGGGTGGCCGACCGGAGGGTCGTTGTCGATGAGGGCGGTGATGACGAGGAACCCGACGGCGGCGGCCACCGGCGCCGCGAAGAGGCCGATCAGCCGTTCCTTGTCGTCGGCCCACTTGATGGCGGCCTGCAGCTCTTCGACCGACCGGGGAGCCTCGGTCGTCGTGACGGCGTCGGGGTCCGCCGGTTTCACGATGGCCTTGCGCAACCGCTCCGAGAAGCTCGGCCGAGTCGGGAGGTCGCCCTCGGAATTGTCGAAGTCTCGACTCCCGGGCATCGGCGAAGGCTAGCGCGGCCGTTCCGGGGCGAACCACGGGACGATCGGCGTGATCGACTGCTCGCCGGTCGTCTCAGCCGGCGGCGCGGCAGCCCGCACGCCCGCACGCCCGCACGCCCGCACGCCCGCACGCCCGCACGCCCGCACGCCCGCACGCCCGCACGAGTGGCCTACGGCGTCGCCGGGCCGCCCGCTGTCTCAGCCGTCGTCGTCTGCGAGGCCAGTGACGCCTCGACCAGCTGGGAGAGGTCGAGCACGCGCACCTCGTCCTCCTTGTTGTGGGCCCGCACCGCGTCGTCCAGCATGATCATGCAATAGGGACAGGCGGTCGAGACCACGTCGGCACCGGTGCCCAGGGCCTCCTCGGTTCGCTCCATGTTGACGCGCTTGCCGATGCTCTCCTCCATCCACATGCGCGCGCCCCCGGCGCCGCAGCAGAACCCGCGCTCCCGGCACCGCTTCATCTCCACCTGCTGCACGCCGGGGATGGCGCTCAGCACGGAACGGGGTTGGTCGATCACGCGGTTGTGGCGTCCCAAGTAGCAGGGGTCGTGGTAGGTGACGGTGCCCTGGTAGGAGTTCCCGGGGGTGAGCTTCCCGCTCGAGACGAGGTAGTCGAGCAGCTCGGCGTGGTGGATGACCTCGACGTTGGCCCCAAGGGCCGGGTACTCGTTCTTCAACGTGTTGAAGCAGTGCGGGCAGGAGGCGACGACCTTCTTGGCGCCGACCTCCTGCAGGGTGGCGATGTTGGCCTTGGCCTGCTCCTGGTAGAGGTACTCGTTGCCCAGACGGCGGGCCGGGTCTCCCGAGCAGGACTCCCGCGGCCCCAAGATCGCGAAGGTGACGCCGGCCCGGTGCAGCATCCGGGCGGTCGCCTGCACACCCTTGCGGGCCCGCTCGTCGAGGGCCCCGGCACACCCGACCCAGTAGAGGTACTCGACGTCGTCGGGGATGGTCCCGCTCACGACCGGGACCTCGAAGCCGAGCCCTTGGGTCCAGTCCAGCCGCTTGGCCTGGCCGAGGCCCCAGGGGTCCCCTTGGTTCTCGATGTTACGGAGCATGAGGCCGGCCTCGGAGGGGAACCGGGACTCCATGAGAACCTCGTAGCGGCGCATGTCGACGATGGCGTCGACGTGCTCGATGTCGACCGGGCACTCCTCGACACAGGCCCCACAGGTGGTGCACGACCAGAGCACGTCGTCCTCGATCGTGTTGGGCACCAGCGTCGCGGGTGTCTCTCCGTTGGTCGCGGCCGAAGAGAGGAGCCGGTTGGCCGAGGAGAACATGTTGTCCCGCAGTCCCATGATCAAGAGCTTGGGCGAGAGCGGCTTGCCGGTGGTCCAGGCCGGACACACCGACTGGCAGCGCCCACACTCGGTACAGGTCACGAAATCCAGCATCTGCTTCCAGCTGAACTGCTCGACCAGACCGACACCGAAGACCGTGTCCTCCGAGACGTTCTCCATGTCCATGTCGGGCGTCTTGTCCAGCCCGCCGAGTGCCCGGGGACGCCGGGAGGTGGCCACGTTGATGGGCGCCGCGAAGATGTGGAGGTGCTTGGAGTAGGAGACGAAGACCAAGAAGCCGGTGATCACACCGATGTTGAGGAGGAGGAACGTGGTCTCGAGGACGCTGTTGACCCCTGACCCGAGCGGGTGCAGCGCCTTGGCGATGCCGTGGGAGGCGAACCCCCACCAGGTGTAGGGGAAGTCACCGGTGTTGACCTGCGCCGCCCGGTAGAGGAGCAGCGTGATCATCACCAGGGCGATCATCGCCAGCACCAACCAAGCCGCCGTTGTGTGGGAGCCATAGAAGCGCGATGCGCGCTGCCGGCGAGATGGCGCCAGCTTGAGCCGGATCACCGCGAAGACTCCCAGCGCGACCAGCACCGCGACTGCAAAGAAGTCCTCGATGAAGCCGAGCACCGGGTTGTGGCCGAACCCCCAGATGGCGAACTTCTTGTCGAACAGGTCGCCGTAGGCCTCGAGGATGGTGAACAAGAGGATTGTGAAGCCCCAGAAGGTGAACGCGTGGGCGAGACCCGGCACGGTCCAGCGAAGGAGCTTGCGCTGCCCGCCGACCTCGACCAGTTCGGCCTCGGCCCGGATCCGAGGGTTCCGGGTCCGGCCGGGGGCCGGCTGGCCAGACCGGATCAGCCGGGAGATCCAGTAGAAGCGCCGACCCGCAATGAGGAGGGCGAGACCGGTGGCCGCCATGCCGGCGGCAATACGAAGGGCCATAAGACCTGATCAGAGCCCCCTTCCGTGACCTGATGAACCGCCGGCCACGCTCCCCAGCCGGATCCGCATGCGGCCTTGACGATAGTGTGACCGCCACCGGCGG
>JGI12269J14319_10003114_pt1 | contig 15684 bp, 10 predicted proteins | sample PeaSoiSIISIP2007_FD_14319 | JGI IMG/M metagenome (IMG submission 14319) | reverse complement strand
CGTGTTTCGACCGACCGCCAGGGCGCGAGCGGGCTGGGCCTTGACGCGCAGCGTCAGGCCGTCGCCCGCCAGGTCAACGGCGGCCAGCTCGTGGCCGAGTTCACCGAGATCGAGAGCGGACGGCGGCACACGAACCGGCCCCAACTACTTGCCGCTCTCGATGAGTGCCGGAAGCGCCGCGCTACCCTGTTGATTGCCCGTCTTGACCGGCTGGCCCGCAACGTCGCTTTTATAGCCAACCTGATGGAGAGCGGCGCGGACTTCATCGCCTGTGATATGCCCCAGGCCAACCGGCTGACCATCCACATTCTGGCCGCTGTCGCCGAGCACGAGCGCGAGATGATTTCCCAGCGCACGAAAGCGGCGCTAGCCGAGGCCAAGCGCCGAGGAACCAAGCTAGGCAATCCCCGCATCGAGGCTGCGCGGACGTTGGCGCTGGCCGCGCATCATGCCCACCGGCCCGCGCCCGAGGTGCAGGCGCTCATGACCGAGTGGCGCGGCCAGGGCAAGACTCTGCGGGCTATCGCCCGCGACCTGAACCGGCTCAATATTCGGCCAGCCAGGGGCCGCGAATGGTACGCCAGCAGCGTCAGGGGCCAGCTATTGGCGCACTATCCCGACATCAAGTTAAGCCAGAGCAGCACGCATCTGTCGCTTTTTAGGCTCGATTGCGATAGGAGCAATGGTGGTGATGCGCGGTCGTGATGCTGGCCGCGTGAGTTTCACCTTGGCCCCCAGGTTCAGTTTGCCAGCAAGTTTGATCAACTTGCTGAGGCTGAACTTTGAAACCTTGCCGGTTAAGAGGTTGCTCACTTCGGGCTGGAGTATGCCCAGAAGATCGCTGAGTTCCTGTTGGCTATATCCCCGCTCGTCGATATAGTCGAGCAGTTCGCCATAAATCTCAGCTTTAACCTTGAGTTCCAGCGCTTCAGAGGGGCTGAAACCAAGGTCATCGAGTACGCTTCCCCGTGTCACGTGGGGCACTCTTTCCTCGCTGTGCTTGCTTTTCATTTTTTTGCTCCTCCATGAGCCGTTGTTGAACTTGTTTCCATCGCTGTTCGGCTAGCGCCAAGTCCCGTCTTTCTGTTTTGGCCGTGTCCTTGCTAAAACAGTGCAGAACGTAGATGGCATCCTTGATGCGAGCCAAATACACAAGCCGATACCACTTGCTTTCGTCAGCGTCCTTCAATTCAAAAACGCTTGGGGCGATGGATGGCATGGGGCGAATAGGGATACGCGCCTTCTGTCCCTCTTGCAGAGCATTCAAGGCTGTACCAAAATCGATGCGGATGTCCTTGGGCCACTCGCGGAGTATTTCCCGCGAATCACCTTCCCAGGAGACTGTTGCCCGCACAGCTTTGACCGGCTTTGCCATTCTCTAAATATAACAAAATTTCCATAATATCCACCATTTATTTTCTTGGCCCAATCCCAAGATGGGCCTAGACTCTCAGTATGTAGCCGACCCTTTAGAGCCTTGACAAAGCCATTCCTTAACATTATGGTGGAATGGTGAATCGGTGGCATGGTTCACCATTCCACCGATAATCATAAAAAGGGGGCTTTATGTACACCGTCGCAATCATCGGCCAGAAGGGCGGGAGCGGGAAGACAACCGCCGCAATCGGCCTTGCAGTCACCGCCGCCCGCGCCGGGGAAACTGTGGCGCTGATAGACCTTGACCCACAGGCCAACGCCGCCAACTGGAAAGACCGCCGCCCGGATCAAGATAACCCCGCCGTGGTATCGGCTCAGGTTGGACGGCTCACCCAGACCTTGCAAGCCGCCGAAACCGGGGGCGCGACCCTTGCCATTATCGACACCGCAGGGAAGAGCGACAGCGCGGCCACGGAAGCTGCCCGCCGCGCTCATCTTGTTTTCGTGGTCAGCCGTCCCCATCTTTTCGATATGGAAACCTTGCCCTCTGTGCGTGATATTTTGCGCATCGCGGGCGATCCCCCCGCCTTTGTCCTGTTCAACAACCTGCACCCGCAGGGAAGCCAGATCGCGGAAGAGTTCAAGGCGTTGACGATGGGTTATTGCAGTATTCCGGCTTGTCCCGTGCATCTTTGCCAGCGCGCCGCCTACAGCAACGCGACGGGAGGCGGCAAAGCTCCGCAGGAGATCGACCCGGAAGGCAAGGCAACGGCAGAACTTGACCGCCTCTTTTCGTTCACTAAGGAGACTTTGACCAATGGCTAACGCATCATTGAAAAATCTGCAACAAGGACTTAAAAGCGCCGCCGCGCCAGAGCCGCCGAAGATCGAGGCCGCGCCGCCTGCCAATCACCGCCCGGACAGACAAGGCAAAACACACTTGGGCGGTTGGTTCCCGCGTACCTATTCGTCTAGCTTGCGCCTTATCCAAGCGAAACACCCAGAAAAGGACTTGCAAAGTCTTTTCAGCGAGGCACTTAACGATCTTTTTACCAAATACAACGTACCAACGATTGAACGGTGAACCGTACCACCATTTCACCATATACCGGAGTTTTAAGCCATGCCGCGCAGAAAAGACAGCGATCTAACCAAAGTCGGAGACTTGCCCCTTACAAGAAGCCTTGCGAAGCAGTACACGCCTACGCGGGCAGGGCTGCAATTCATCGAGGCGGCGGCGGAGATCATCGAGAACCCCACCAAGCCGGAGGCGGCTTTTTTGGCGCGGCAGCTTGTCCTTTGCACCTTGCCCCACGCCGACCCCGGCGATGTTCCAATTTTTACGCGACGTTGCGGCGCGGTCACGTTGACCCTTGTTCCTTACCTCGACAGGCGAACGGGGAAGACTATCGGCTATCCGTTTGGCAGCATCCCCCGCCTTTTGCTTTTTTGGATCACTACCGAGGCCGTACAGAAGAAAACGCGGCGGTTGGAGCTTGGCCGGAGCCTTGCCGATTTCATGCGGGCGATTGGATTGAACCCTGACACAGGCGGGGGAAAGCGCAGCGACGCAAAGCGCCTTGCAGAACAGGCGCGGCGGCTTTTCCGTTCGACTATCAGTTTTGAGGCCAGCGAAGAAGACGGCGAAGCCATCCGCGAGGCGTGGGACGATATGCAGGTAGCACCACGCGGTGAATTTTGGTGGAGCAAGGCCAGCCCGGAGCAGGCCGCACTATGGGGAAGCTGGATCGAGTTAAGCGAGGGCTTTTACAACGCCATAACCGCCGCCCCTGTGCCGTTCGATATGCGGGCTCTGCGGGCTTTGAAGCGCAGCCCGTTAGCCCTCGACCTCTACGCATGGGCTTGCTACACGGCCTTTGCGATCATCGCAAAGCAGCTAGAGCCCCAATTCGTAAGCTGGAAACGCCTCTTGCGGCAATTCGGGGCAGGGTATGCCGACTCTGACGACTTCAAAAGAAAGGCAAAAGCGGGCTTGCGGAAGGTTGCCGCCGTCTATCCCGGCCTTGCTATCCAGACGAAGCCTGGAGGTTTCACGATCCACGCAAGCCGCCTTGCAATGCCGACGCGGCCACTTGTTGAAAAGTCGGGGAATCGAAAAGTTATCCACGGTGAAACGGTCACCCCTAATACGGTGAAACGGTCACCCCTAGAGCGGGTTTAGGACGGTGAAACGGTCACCCTATATATAGGTAAGATAATAATCTTTCTTGTAGTTGATCAGCTCGAAGCTGTGGAGAACTCCAAAGCTGTCCCCGCTGCTCCGCTTTGCTACGCAGAAAAAGGAGCGCCCTAACGGGCGATCAGCGAGCTAAACGCTCGCATTCAGCAGGAGGGCGCTAGCGCCCCTCCCGCACCCACCCCGCGCAAATACAAAAACAAAAACCTTGCTGTGGATGGTGGGGTCGGTCCAGCCTTTCTGCCTGAGTGTAGAGCCGTGCTGGATCGAACATAAAAGCCCCAGGATGAACCCGGAGCAATATTGCCTGTTCCCGTCTATCCAAAATACGTCTGAGGCCAATTTGCCACCGGACTACGGGTTATGAATCCGGCGTTCCAGTTTGTTTCCGGTCGGATTTTTCCCGCGCCGCGTAAAGTGGATTTATGCGCGCCATTTTTGTTCGCCACGGAGAGAGCACCGGCAACGCCGGAAGTCCATGCCACGATCTGGCCAAGCTGGAGCTGACGGAAAAGGGAAGGGAACAGGCGCGGCAGATCGCCGATGAATGGACCGAGGCTCCCGCGTTGATAGTTGTCTCCCCGTACCTCCGCGCACAGCAAACCGCCCAGCCAACCCGCGACCGATTTTCCGCTGTACCCGTACAACAGTGGCCCATCGAGGAATTCACATACCTGCAACCCAGCCGGTGGAACGGAACCGCAAGAAGCGAACGGCTCCCCCACATCGAGAACTACTGGAACACCGCCGACCCGATGTATTGCGACGGACCTGGAGCGGAGAGTTTCGTCTCGCTGCTCGGGCGCGCGGAAATCGCTTTGGGAAGGTTGCGCAGTCTCCACGACCAGGCCAGCACGGTTGTGCTCTTCAGTCACGGCCAGTTTATGCAGGCCGTCAGAATGTCTGTGCTCTACCCAGGCGTTTCCAATCAGGACAAGATGCACAGCTTTTGGCTCGACTCCGGACTGCCAGCTTTTCAGAACGTTGAGCTATTCAATCTGGAGTTGCTGGCAAAAGGTTGGGCGATCCGGCCAGCTTACGAAACGGAAGAAATAGTACGCTAGCGCAGCAAGCCCGAACCGGCGGAATTGAGCGGCGGCAACGATCCGCGACAGAATGGGCCATTTGCTTAACCCGGTTTTCCGTTCCATTGTGCCGCAAAACAACCACCCGAAAAGCTTGCTATCTATGGTTTGAATGTCTTCGCGTTCGCTCGAATTCAAACCATTTCCAAGTATGGATTCGCTCCGAGGCGTAAAGGCCGCTGCGCGCCGCTATCGCGGTGGCCTGCGGGCCAGCCTTGACTCCTCTACGCTCAAAAGAAGTTCATCCAGACATCGGATCGATAGATTTCCCCATGCCTTGAAAAAACTCAGTCATCCAGCCGCCGCGCAGAGGCAATCCCAGCCTTTATCTGCTATAAAGGGACAACCGCGCTGCTTCGCATCGGAAGAAGTATTGACACATCACCCCCAAATGGGAACTGTGAAACGCATGGAATGTATGAAAATGTTAACATTCATGTAATCATTGACTTACTCGATTTACGTTTACGTCTGTAAACGGCTGCTTTCAGGTGAAATCGTTTTTTCGAGATTTTAAGTTAACACGTTTAATTACTATGACATGACTCTAAACGTCCAGATGGGAAGTTCTGACGCTCGGAGGCTCTGAGTCTATGCCAGCAGAGAGGCGGGCTTCCCATGAGCAGCACTCGCACCGGCCAGAATATCGATCCGCAGCCGCTTCCAGACGCGGAAGCACGTACGGTTCCGCGCCCCAAAACGGCGGCGACGCGGCTCTCTGTTGAGGAGCTGGAGGAGGTAGAATCGGCGGCCAAACGGGATGGCAAGTCGCAGGCTGAATGGATACGCGATACTGTCCTGCGGGAGGCGCGGCAGCGATCAGCCGCCTCGGTCGAACTGGTTTTGGCAGAGCTTTCGGCCAACCGCGCCATCCCGGATCAGATCGCTCAACAAGTGAGCCGGACGACGCAGGAGGTTTCCCGCCTGGTCGGGCAGTCCGCCGACCAGGCGTTGGCGCGCATCGAGGCCGGAGCAGAGAAGGCCATTCGCAATGCGACCGTCAGGGAAGTGGGCGCGAAGATCGAGCGCGCCATCGCTGGCCCGATGGCGATTACCGAAGAGGCGCTGCGGAAGCTGAGGAGTTCCGCCGTGCACGCGGAAACAGCTTCAAGCAGTTGGAGGAGTTTTACCGACATCTTCCGCTGGCAACAACTTGCCATTGCCGTTCTTGTCGGCATTGTGATCGGCGGAGGCGGGACGTGGTACTTTGCCAGCCGCCCACTCAAAGAAGCGGCAGACTACATTCTGCTTCTCAAAAATGCTCCAGCCTCTCCGCAGAATGCGACCCAAAGCACGCCGTCTGCTCCCCATCATCCGGCACGAAGTCTGAAGCCGAAAAGCACTCAGGAGCCTCAACCACAGGTTGAGGCAGCGCCAGTGACGCAGCAGCCGTAAGGACCGAGGCGTACATTATGCTTTCCATCTCGCAACCACTTTCGGCAGGCCAGGCGCGGACGTACCACGCGCGGGAGTTCACATCGAACGAGCAGAACTACTGGAGCCGCGACCAGCAGGGGCATAGCGAGTGGCAGGGCAGGCTTGCCGGAGAGTGGGGCCTTTCGGGCGCTGTCGGCGCGGAGCACTTCGCCCGCCTGAGCGAAGGCCAGCACCCGCAGACGGAAGCGCAGCTCGTCCGGCATCAGACGGCCAAAACCTACGCCGGACAGTTTGGCCGGGAGACGACTTCGGTCGAGCACCGGGCGGGCTGGGATGCGACCTTTTCCGCGCCGAAGTCGGTTTCATTGACCGCCCTGGTCGGCGGCGACGACCGGGTACGAGAGGCGCACCGGGAGAGCGTCCGCTCGGCCATGGCCGAGCTGGAGCGGTATACCCAGGCACGGATCGGCAACATCCGCGCACCGGAGACGACGGGGAAGTTTGTCGCCGCGACCTTCGAGCACGACACCGCCCGGCCAGTCGAAGGCTACGCCGCGCCGCAGCTCCACACCCATGCGGTGATCTTCAATGTGACCGAACGGGAGAACGGTCAGACACGGGCCTTGCAACCCCAGGAGCTTTTCGCCTCGCAGAGCTATGCCACGAATGTTTACCGATCGGAGTTGGCCGTCCGGCTCAAGGATCTCGGCTACACGATCGAGCGCGGCGAGTTTGGTCAGCCCGAAATCAAGGGATACACGAAGGAGTACATGGAGGCCAACAGCCTGCGCCGGGAACAGGTAAAAGACCACATGCGCGCCAGCGGCCTTGATAGTCCAGCAGCGGCGCAGATCGCCGCGCACCGGACGCGGGATTCCAAGCAACTGCTATCGCCGGAAGAAGTGTTGCGGCAACATCGGGAGCTGGCGGCGCAGCACGGCCACCAAGCGGATCGAGTGGTTGCCGAGGCGCGGCAGCACGTCCAGCAACACGCATACGTTCCCGACAAAGCCGCGCAGGCGTCCGTGACCTATGCCCGCGATCACCTCTTCGAGCGTTCGGCGGTCGAGAACGAACGGGCGATTCTGTCGGCGGCGCTCGGCAGGAGCATGGGTGAGGCGAACTTCTCCCAGGTACGGCAGGAGTTCGACCGTAGGGTCCATACGGGTGAGTTCCGCGCCGTTGAAGCGGAGGCAAGGTTCGGGAGCGCGGGCCAGCAGTACACCACCGCTACCATGCTGCGCATGGAGCGCGAGACCATCGGCCAGATGCAGGAAGGCAACCGCCGCGGCTACAGCGATCCGATGCTGGTACCGGCAGACATTCGTATCGCAACCGAAGACCGGCACCCGAAGCTGAATGCCGGCCAGCGCCAGGCGGTCGATGAGATTTTCCTGTCGCGGACCCAGATCATCGGCTTGGATGGAGTCGCGGGCGCGGGCAAGACGACGACCTTGGCCGTGGTGCGCGAGGGCGCGGAGCAGGCCGGGTACAAGGTAGAAGGTTTTGCGCCGACCAGCCGCGCGGCGGACAAGTTGAGTGAGGCCGGTATCGAGACCAAGACCTTGCAGGCCCATCTTGCCCGTGGCCAGCGGGCGGACACCGGCGAGCACCGGCTCTATGTCATGGACGAGAGTTCGCTCGCGTCCACCAAACAGATGCACGAGTTTGTACGCCGCCTGCATCCGAACGACCGCGTTTTGCTGGTAGGCGACACTCGCCAGCATGAATCCGTCGAGGCGGGTCGCATCTTCGCCCAGCTTCAGGAGGCGGGCATGAAGACGGTAAAGCTGGAGGAGATTGTCCGGCAGCGCGATCCGGAGCTGAAGCAGACCGTCGAGCAGCTTGCGCGCGGCCAGGTGGGAGAGGCTATCGCCGGAATGGAGCGGCAGGGCCGCATCCATGAAGTGCGAGGTCATGAAGACCGCATCGCGGCCATTGCCAAGGAGTATGCGACTTCGCCCGATAATACGCTGGTCGTCTCACCCGACAACCGATCCCGCGCGGAGATCAACCAGGCCATCCACGCCGAGCTACAGGCCAAGGGCGTTGTCGGCAGAGAGGAACACCGCGCCCAGGTGCTTGTACCGCGTCAGGACCTCACCGGAGCGGATCGTATGTGGGCGGCCCGGTACAACGAGGGCGACGTGCTGCGCTACAGTCGCGGCTCGAAGGAGACCGGCATCGGCAAAGGCGAGTATGCGCGGGTTAAGAGTGTTGATGCGGATAGCAACCGGCTCACCGTCGAGCGGAAGGACGGCACGGAACAAAGCTACGATCCACGGCGCCAGCAGGGCGTTTCCGTCTACCGCGAGCAGGAGCGGGCTTTCTCAGTGGGAGACCGTGTGCAGCTTACCGCTCCCTTGTCCGACTTGAAGCTGGCCAACCGCGAGCTGGGGACCGTGGAGGGCATCGGCCAGGATGGGCGGATGAGTTTGAAGATGGACGGAGGCCGCGAGGTTGAGTTTGATTCGGTGAAGCATCCGCACCTCGATCATGGTTACGCGGTCACGAGTCATTCCAGCCAAGGGCAGACCGCCGACCGGGTGCTGATCCACGCGGATACCGAACTGGGGGCCAAGGACCTGCTCAATAACCGCATGGCCTACGTTGCCGTATCGCGCGGCGCATACGACGCGCAAATCTTCACCAACGACCACGAGAAGCTGGGAGCGGCGCTGGGGCATGATATTTCGCATCAAAGCGCCCTTGTATCGGAGCTGACGCCCGAGCAGTCCATCGCGTCACAACACGAAATCACGCCGGAAATCGAGCACGGCTACGACTTCGGAATCAGTATGTAACTCCTGCCTGCCCCCGGATTATGGAAAAACATGCTGGTTAGGGCACCGGCTTAGAAGGCCGAGGGATTAACAAGGAATGAACCGAGGCTACTATCTGCATAGATAAAAGCCTCGATGGTTTTGCGCGGTTAATTAACCGTGAGTGAGATCGTGGAGGTATGCTGAACCGATCCTGCCGCAGCGGTCACCGTGACCGTCGATATAACGGGTTGAGGAGTAGACGAAGATACAGCATTACAGCCGGTGAAGATGCTCAGACCCGCCACACTCACCGCCAGCAATAAGAATATCTGCAAGCGCCGCCGCTTCCTCAAACCGTAGCAGCACAGCGTCAGCGCCAGAGCCGAGCCGGGAAGCAGCGGGTTGGAGGTATTTCTTAGAGCCGCAGTAGTAGCGGCGGTTTTCACGGTAAGCGTAGTTGTGATCACTCCACCCGACTGCGACACAAACTGTGGAGAGAAGCTGCACGAGGCCCCGGCAGGCAACCCCGAACAACTGAACGAAAGCAACGAATTGAAGCCATGCAGTGGCGTGACTGAAATTGTGCTCGTCCCGCTCTGTCCGGCCGTGATCGTAAGCGATGCTGGAGAAGGCATAAAGGAGAAATCGGGAGGAATGGTGTAAGTTGTGGCTGTCAGTGCACTGGCAGTGTAGTGAGTAGCCACTGCAATCGCCGTCAGCGTTTCCGTCGATGAAACTGTGATTGCGTCCGTGTACCTAATCGAAGAAGTTGTCGGCGCGGTTCCGTCGGTGGTGTAGTAGATGATTGCGCCTGCCGTTGCATCGGAGATCGTCACCGATTGCGTCGTCGTGTAGGTTCCGGTTGCCACACTGAAGGTTGGTGTGGCGGCATTTGCATAAGGTTGATATTTCCAAAAATCGTTGAGACTGCCTGAACTTCCGTTGGAATCGAAGCCTTCGCCCCCATAGAGCCAGAGATAGCCGCTGCTGTCGGTCCAATTCGCAGCTCCGTACCTGCCTCCAGGAGCGTTTCCGGCAGCAGGCGTTCCCAACGCGCCGTATACTCCGGACTGAATACACACAGGCAGGCCATATTCATTCGTCACGCAACTCATAGTGCTGCTTCCGCCCATCCATGCCCATTGGTTCATGGATGGATAGAACTCCCATAGGTCGTTGAGGCTGCCCAGTTGTCCACTGGCATCGTAGCCTTCCCCCCCAAAGAGCCAGAAATTCCCGCTGCTATCGGTCCAACTCGTAGCGACATTGCGGCCTCCGGGGATGTTTCCGGCGGCTGGTGTTCCCAGTGTTCCATATACTCCGCTTTGGCCCTTCAGTGTTCCGGGAACTATGCTGCTTCCGCCCATCCATACCCAGTCGTTCGTTGCACGATCAAACTCCCAAAGATCGTTAAGTTCACCCCAAACTCCGTTAACATCGAAGCCTTCACCACCGAAGAGCCAGAAATTTCCGCTGCTGTCGATCCAGGTTGAAGCACAATGGCGCCCCCCAGGAGTGTTTGCAGCAGCCGGTGTTCCTAAGATGCCGTACACTCCGGGCTGGCCACAACCATTCGCCCCGCAGTTCATTGAACTGCTTCCGCCCATCCATGTCCATTGATGCGTGCTGGGATTGAACTCCCAAAGATCATTGAGATAGCCCAGTGTGCTGCTGGAGTCGTAGCCAATACCCCCAAAAAGCCAGAGATGGCCGCTACTGTCAGTGCTACCGGAAAAGCCGCTCCGTCCCCCAGGGATATTTTGCGTATCAGGTGTTCTCAACGTGCCGTAGACTCCTGGTTGTCCACCATATCCGCTTTTGTTCGGTAACGTGCTGCTTCCGCCCATCCATGTCCATTCATTCGTAGAAGTATTGAACTCCCATAGGTCATTGAGATAACCACTATCTCCATTGGCGTCTAAGCCGCCTCCGAAGAGCCAAAGATTGCTGCTACTGTCAGTCCATCCGATTCCACCACCCCCGCTTCCGGGTGTGTTACCTGCAGCCGGTGTTCCTAATGTGCCGAACACTCCCGGCTGGGATGACGTATCGCTTCCGCCCATCCATGCCCACTCGTTCGAGGAAGGGTCGAACACCCAGAGTCCATTCAGACCGCCTATGACTCCGTCCGCTCCCCTTCCTTGGCCACCGAAGAGCCAAAAACGACCGCTGCTATCGGTCCAACTTGTAGCGCCACTACGACCTCCGGGGATGTTCCCGGCAGCAGGCGTTCCCAATGTGCCGTACACTCCGGGAGGGTCGCAAGAAGTATTCCCGCAGTCCGTCAGCACACTGCTTCCGCCTATCCATGTCCATTCGTTTGGGGCGGTTGTCTGCTGCGCCGTTGCAGAGAGTGAGATGGTGGCGAGTCCGAACATAAGAACTAACAGTGAACGGCGCTTTCTCATTTGAGTGCGAGTCTCCTCTTTCAGAGTTATCGCCTCGAATTATACTAATGCGCCCTGTTTTGAATATCTTCCGGGTCTGATTCCCCGCCGCTTGCGGCGGAATAATTCATTGGTCTTAGGAGGGCGCGTCAAACTCGCTGTCAGGCTTAACGCTTAAGTCTGCACAGGAGACCTTGCGCCCGATGCCGGAGTTGGCACCTTGCATGAGGATGATCTGTACAAATCTAAACCAACGTATAGAATTTGTACAAAGGGCAATTGTCTCACCACTGGCGAGACAATTGAGGCGCTGCCGTGGCTGATTTCGTTGCCTATTATCGTGTTTCGACCGACCGCCAGGGCGCGAGCGGGCTGGGCCTTGACGCGCAGCGTCAGGCCGTCGCCCGCCAGGTCAACGGCGGCCAGCTCGTGGCCGAGTTCACCGAGATCGAGAGCGGACGGCGGCACACGAACCGGCCCCAACTACTTGCCGCTCTCGATGAGTGCCGGAAGCGCCGCGCTACCCTGTTGATTGCCCGTCTTGACCGGCTGGCCCGCAACGTCGCTTTTATAGCCAACCTGATGGAGAGCGGCGCGGACTTCATCGCCTGTGATATGCCCCAGGCCAACCGGCTGACCATCCACATTCTGGCCGCTGTCGCCGAGCACGAGCGCGAGATGATTTCCCAGCGCACGAAAGCGGCGCTAGCCGAGGCCAAGCGCCGAGGAACCAAGCTAGGCAATCCCCGCATCGAGGCTGCGCGGACGTTGGCGCTGGCCGCGCATCATGCCCACCGGCCCGCGCCCGAGGTGCAGGCGCTCATGACCGAGTGGCGCGGCCAGGGCAAGACTCTGCGGGCTATCGCCCGCGACCTGAACCGGCTCAATATTCGGCCAGCCAGGGGCCGCGAATGGTACGCCAGCAGCGTCAGGGGCCAGCTATTGGCGCACTATCCCGACATCAAGTTAAGCCAGAGCAGCACGCATCTGTCGCTTTTTAGGCTCGATTGCGATAGGAGCAATGGTGGTGATGCGCGGTCGTGATGCTGGCCGCGTGAGTTTCACCTTGGCCCCCAGGTTCAGTTTGCCAGCAAGTTTGATCAACTTGCTGAGGCTGAACTTTGAAACCTTGCCGGTTAAGAGGTTGCTCACTTCGGGCTGGAGTATGCCCAGAAGATCGCTGAGTTCCTGTTGGCTATATCCCCGCTCGTCGATATAGTCGAGCAGTTCGCCATAAATCTCAGCTTTAACCTTGAGTTCCAGCGCTTCAGAGGGGCTGAAACCAAGGTCATCGAGTACGCTTCCCCGTGTCACGTGGGGCACTCTTTCCTCGCTGTGCTTGCTTTTCATTTTTTTGCTCCTCCATGAGCCGTTGTTGAACTTGTTTCCATCGCTGTTCGGCTAGCGCCAAGTCCCGTCTTTCTGTTTTGGCCGTGTCCTTGCTAAAACAGTGCAGAACGTAGATGGCATCCTTGATGCGAGCCAAATACACAAGCCGATACCACTTGCTTTCGTCAGCGTCCTTCAATTCAAAAACGCTTGGGGCGATGGATGGCATGGGGCGAATAGGGATACGCGCCTTCTGTCCCTCTTGCAGAGCATTCAAGGCTGTACCAAAATCGATGCGGATGTCCTTGGGCCACTCGCGGAGTATTTCCCGCGAATCACCTTCCCAGGAGACTGTTGCCCGCACAGCTTTGACCGGCTTTGCCATTCTCTAAATATAACAAAATTTCCATAATATCCACCATTTATTTTCTTGGCCCAATCCCAAGATGGGCCTAGACTCTCAGTATGTAGCCGACCCTTTAGAGCCTTGACAAAGCCATTCCTTAACATTATGGTGGAATGGTGAATCGGTGGCATGGTTCACCATTCCACCGATAATCATAAAAAGGGGGCTTTATGTACACCGTCGCAATCATCGGCCAGAAGGGCGGGAGCGGGAAGACAACCGCCGCAATCGGCCTTGCAGTCACCGCCGCCCGCGCCGGGGAAACTGTGGCGCTGATAGACCTTGACCCACAGGCCAACGCCGCCAACTGGAAAGACCGCCGCCCGGATCAAGATAACCCCGCCGTGGTATCGGCTCAGGTTGGACGGCTCACCCAGACCTTGCAAGCCGCCGAAACCGGGGGCGCGACCCTTGCCATTATCGACACCGCAGGGAAGAGCGACAGCGCGGCCACGGAAGCTGCCCGCCGCGCTCATCTTGTTTTCGTGGTCAGCCGTCCCCATCTTTTCGATATGGAAACCTTGCCCTCTGTGCGTGATATTTTGCGCATCGCGGGCGATCCCCCCGCCTTTGTCCTGTTCAACAACCTGCACCCGCAGGGAAGCCAGATCGCGGAAGAGTTCAAGGCGTTGACGATGGGTTATTGCAGTATTCCGGCTTGTCCCGTGCATCTTTGCCAGCGCGCCGCCTACAGCAACGCGACGGGAGGCGGCAAAGCTCCGCAGGAGATCGACCCGGAAGGCAAGGCAACGGCAGAACTTGACCGCCTCTTTTCGTTCACTAAGGAGACTTTGACCAATGGCTAACGCATCATTGAAAAATCTGCAACAAGGACTTAAAAGCGCCGCCGCGCCAGAGCCGCCGAAGATCGAGGCCGCGCCGCCTGCCAATCACCGCCCGGACAGACAAGGCAAAACACACTTGGGCGGTTGGTTCCCGCGTACCTATTCGTCTAGCTTGCGCCTTATCCAAGCGAAACACCCAGAAAAGGACTTGCAAAGTCTTTTCAGCGAGGCACTTAACGATCTTTTTACCAAATACAACGTACCAACGATTGAACGGTGAACCGTACCACCATTTCACCATATACCGGAGTTTTAAGCCATGCCGCGCAGAAAAGACAGCGATCTAACCAAAGTCGGAGACTTGCCCCTTACAAGAAGCCTTGCGAAGCAGTACACGCCTACGCGGGCAGGGCTGCAATTCATCGAGGCGGCGGCGGAGATCATCGAGAACCCCACCAAGCCGGAGGCGGCTTTTTTGGCGCGGCAGCTTGTCCTTTGCACCTTGCCCCACGCCGACCCCGGCGATGTTCCAATTTTTACGCGACGTTGCGGCGCGGTCACGTTGACCCTTGTTCCTTACCTCGACAGGCGAACGGGGAAGACTATCGGCTATCCGTTTGGCAGCATCCCCCGCCTTTTGCTTTTTTGGATCACTACCGAGGCCGTACAGAAGAAAACGCGGCGGTTGGAGCTTGGCCGGAGCCTTGCCGATTTCATGCGGGCGATTGGATTGAACCCTGACACAGGCGGGGGAAAGCGCAGCGACGCAAAGCGCCTTGCAGAACAGGCGCGGCGGCTTTTCCGTTCGACTATCAGTTTTGAGGCCAGCGAAGAAGACGGCGAAGCCATCCGCGAGGCGTGGGACGATATGCAGGTAGCACCACGCGGTGAATTTTGGTGGAGCAAGGCCAGCCCGGAGCAGGCCGCACTATGGGGAAGCTGGATCGAGTTAAGCGAGGGCTTTTACAACGCCATAACCGCCGCCCCTGTGCCGTTCGATATGCGGGCTCTGCGGGCTTTGAAGCGCAGCCCGTTAGCCCTCGACCTCTACGCATGGGCTTGCTACACGGCCTTTGCGATCATCGCAAAGCAGCTAGAGCCCCAATTCGTAAGCTGGAAACGCCTCTTGCGGCAATTCGGGGCAGGGTATGCCGACTCTGACGACTTCAAAAGAAAGGCAAAAGCGGGCTTGCGGAAGGTTGCCGCCGTCTATCCCGGCCTTGCTATCCAGACGAAGCCTGGAGGTTTCACGATCCACGCAAGCCGCCTTGCAATGCCGACGCGGCCACTTGTTGAAAAGTCGGGGAATCGAAAAGTTATCCACGGTGAAACGGTCACCCCTAATACGGTGAAACGGTCACCCCTAGAGCGGGTTTAGGACGGTGAAACGGTCACCCTATATATAGGTAAGATAATAATCTTTCTTGTAGTTGATCAGCTCGAAGCTGTGGAGAACTCCAAAGCTGTCCCCGCTGCTCCGCTTTGCTACGCAGAAAAAGGAGCGCCCTAACGGGCGATCAGCGAGCTAAACGCTCGCATTCAGCAGGAGGGCGCTAGCGCCCCTCCCGCACCCACCCCGCGCAAATACAAAAACAAAAACCTTGCTGTGGATGGTGGGGTCGGTCCAGCCTTTCTGCCTGAGTGTAGAGCCGTGCTGGATCGAACATAAAAGCCCCAGGATGAACCCGGAGCAATATTGCCTGTTCCCGTCTATCCAAAATACGTCTGAGGCCAATTTGCCACCGGACTACGGGTTATGAATCCGGCGTTCCAGTTTGTTTCCGGTCGGATTTTTCCCGCGCCGCGTAAAGTGGATTTATGCGCGCCATTTTTGTTCGCCACGGAGAGAGCACCGGCAACGCCGGAAGTCCATGCCACGATCTGGCCAAGCTGGAGCTGACGGAAAAGGGAAGGGAACAGGCGCGGCAGATCGCCGATGAATGGACCGAGGCTCCCGCGTTGATAGTTGTCTCCCC
>JGI12269J14319_10003113_pt1 | contig 15690 bp, 14 predicted proteins | sample PeaSoiSIISIP2007_FD_14319 | JGI IMG/M metagenome (IMG submission 14319) | reverse complement strand
AGCTTTCAATTAAACCTTCGACGCCTCTCAGGCGGCCTTCTTGACCGCCGGATAGCGGGTTCTCGGGGGTTTTCGGGTCCCTCTCGGCCGCCCCGGTCCGGGAGTGGTGGATTTCGGTGGAAGGGCGGGAGTGCCGACCGTCGCACGCAGTCGCCGAAACCCCCTCCGCACCCGGCAGGGGGTGAGCCGGGTCGGTTCACATGGCCGTTCCCACGGGAGCCGGAGGTCGGCGACGAGGCCACGGGCCAATCGGAGCTGGGTGTAGGCAGCGACGACGAGCCAGGTCCAGCGGTCGGCCTGCTCGGGAGTGCAGAGCGCCGGTGTCGTCCAGCCGAGGGTTCCTTTCACGAACCGAAATGCATGCTCGATGTCAAATCGCCGCAGGTAGGCGCGGAAGCATCGTTCGAGATCAGGCTCGCCCGGCCCGGACCACCACAACCACAGCGTCTTGTCCGCTCGCGCCGTGGGTTTGGGGAGGTGCTCCACTTCCACCCGGATGACGGTGCCGCGCACGATCGGCGGCTCGCTCTCTGCCTTCCAACGTCCTCGGCCGTGGAGCTTTGGATGCAGGCCGCGCCAGGCCTGTACGCGCACTTCTCCATAACTCGGATCGTGCGCGACGAGCTCCTCATCGGGCGCGATCCAGGTCGCTCGGTCTGCGAGTACGAATCGCTCGCCGTGTCGGCGTGGCCTTCCGATGGCACCGTCTGGTCGCGGAGCGGGCTCGGGGTGGAAGACCCGCGACGAGGAGATGCGGACAAGGACTTCGCAGCGGACCCCGGCCAGCGCGTCGGCGAGGGCGACGCCGTCATAGCCCGCGTCGAAGACGAACAGCGGCACCTCCTCTGTTGAGGGGAGCAACCCGACGAGGCGCGTCACCTGGTCGATGGTGGCCGACGTCGCGTCCATCGCCGGCGTGATGCGCATCGCATCGAGCGGGGCGGTCCAGGAGTCCTTCGCCCAGTTCAGCTGGCTGATCCACTGATAGCTCCATCCCGCCACGATCGGCTGGCCGGCCGAGTGCTTGGACGCGGAGTAGTGAAAGCCCCGCTCGGGACTCGTCTCGGCGTCACAGCGTGCCCAGGTGGACGCGTCGACGGCGAAGACCAACGGCCACTCGCCTGGACGGCTCTCGACGAGGAGCTTGTGCAGACGGCCCTCGTCGATCCGGCCCTTCGCGAGTGCCTTGTAGAGGCTGCCGTGGCTGCGGGAGAACTCCGGCTCCAAGCTGAGGGAGGGGACTGATGCGACGGCGCCGGCCGCGCACAACACGGCATCGCAGAGCTCGAAGAGCGCGTCGCCCCAGCGGGTGAAGCAACCGTACAGCGCGGCGCGGTAGCCGAGGAGCTGATCGGGCGGGAAGGTCATGGCCATATCGAGAGTCTTACTACTCTCGATATGGAGGTGGTGGACCATGCCCGGCGACGCGGCGGACAAGGATGGTGGCGTGACAGGCGAGAGTCCGACGAGCCGACTGGCAGCAAGCACAGCGCGCTACGAGGCGCTCGCGGCCGAGCTCGCCAGGGTCGGCGTCATCTCCTCGGGCAGCCTCGCTCTACGCGCCCACCGCTGCGGCAAGGCGAACTGCGCGTGCGTCGCCGACCCGCCGCGCCCTCACGGGCCCTACTGGCACCTCACGACCAAGGTCGCCGGCAAGACGGTGAACCGCCGCCTCACCGAGGTCGAGGCGGCGGCCTACCAGGAGTGGATCGCCAACGACCGGCGTCTACGGGCCCTGATCGAGGAGCTGCGCATCGTCGCTCAGGATGTGATCGAACTCACCCTCGCCGATGCAAGGGCGGCGTCGAAGGTTTAATTGAAAGCTAAGTAGTCGCGCCATACCGCTATTTCACCAAGCACAATGCGCCCAGCAGCCATAACGGTCGGATCTTGAAAGGGCGCAACGGCCGAAGATGGTGCTGGCGCGGCCTGCTTGACTGTCCCCTTCCTAAATGATCGAAGCTGGATCGGCGTCTGGTACCGACCTGCCACGCTAATTACGAGCTTCCTTCCCAGCGGTGCCAGCAGTAGAAACAGTCCGACAACGGCCATAGCGACGCCCACGGCCATCACGGGTGACCGCCAACCGGGCTCAGGGGGAAACCGAACAGCCGCTGTTGCCTTCGGCGAGTACGCATAGGCCCACAGGAAGGTTCCTACACCCACGGGGAAGAACCCCCAGCCATGTGTGACCCGGTGCTCCCCGTCAAGCACGCGCAGGATCGCCCGCCCAACTCGGTGCATTCGGTGTCCCTGTTCGCGATCTGCCACGGCCGACCCCCAGCGTCGAACCGTGAGCCTAGGCGCGCTCCCTGGTCAGCGTGGGTTTGTCTCCGCACACATTGCCAATATTAATCATTCGCGGCGATGTTGGTCGGGACGTCCCTCGTCAGGAGGTCCCGATGTCCACCCAGCAGCTCCGCCTGCCGATCCCCGAGTCCACCGCGCCCGAGCGCTCCGTCGTGGCGCGGTTCGGCGGCCGCGTCTCACATCGCACCGGCTTTTGGATGGTCGCTTACGCCTTCGCGGTGCTGATGGCCTTCTCGGCCGTGCCGACCCCGCTCTACGTGCTCTACGCCCGGCGCGACCACTTCTCGAGCCTCACGAGCACGCTGATCTACGCCGCCTACGCGCTCGGCGTCATCGGGAGCCTCTTCCTGCTCGGCCACGTCTCGGACTGGGTCGGCCGCCGCCGGGTGCTCCTCCCCGCGATCGTCGCCTCGATGGCCTCGGGCGTGATCTTCATCGTCTGGCAGAGCGTGCCCTCGCTCGTCATCGCCCGCATCCTGTCCGGGGTCGCCGTCGGCATGGTCACCGGCACGGCGACCGCGCACCTCGGCGAGCTCCACGCGCGTCACCGCCCCGACCGCTCGCCGCGCCGCGCCCAGCTGGTAGCCGTGGCGGCGAACCTCGGGGGCATCGGGCTCGGCCCGCTCGTCTCCGGCCTCCTCGCGCAGTACGCGGGGCATCCGCTCCTCGTGCCGTACCTGGTCTTCGAAGGACTCCTCCTCGCGGGGGTGGCGGCCGTGGCGCTCGCGCCGGAGACGGCGGCCCTCCCGCCCGAGCCCGTTGCGTACCGGCCCCAGCGCATCGCGGTGCCGCGCGAGGTGCGCGGGCAGTTCGCCGCGGCGGCGATCGGCGGTCTCGTGACCTTCGCCGTGCTCGGCCTGTTCACCTCGCTCGCGCCGGCCTTCCTCGCCGGCACCTTGCACGACTCCTCCCACGCCGTGGCGGGCGCCGTCGCCTTCGGCGTCTTCGCCGCCGCCGCCACGGCGCAGATCGCGCTGCTGCGCCTCGGCGTGCGGTCGACCCTCGCGGTCGGCATCGCCCTGCTCCCGATCGGCCTCGGCGTCCTGTCGGCGGCGACGTGGTTCGCCGACCTGCCGGCCTTCGTCGTCGGCGGCATCGTGACCGGCGCCGGCGCCGGGCTCGTGTTCAAGGGCGTGCTGGCCACCTCGATGGGCCTCGCCCCCCACCACGCCCGGGCGGAGGTGCTCGCCGGGCTCTTCCTCGCCAGCTACATCGGCCTGTCCGTGCCGATCGTCATCCTCGGCATCGCCGGCCAGTACGTGAGCACCCGGGCGGAGACGGCCGTCTTCGCCGCGGCCGTGACGCTGGCCGTGCTCGCGACCGCCACGAAGCTGCTCGCGCGCCGACCGGGCGCGCCGGCGGTGCGCGCCGAGGGCTGATCCCGGGCCCACCGGCGGCCGGTCAGCGGCCGGTCGAACCGGTCGCCCGGGGCGCATGGGCGAGCCCGGGGGCGGCGTGGCCGTCCCGCTCGGGCGCCTCGTGCACGGCCAGGCCCGCCGGGCGGACGAGGACGGCGGCGACAAGGGCGCCGAGCAGCGCCACCGCTCCCGCGAACAGGAAGACGTCGCCGACCGAGCTCACCAGCGCGACCCTCCCGGCGACGGCGAGCGCTCGGCGCCCGGCCGCCGGCGCTCCCGCCACCGCGCTGTCGACCCCGTCGGCGACGAGGGCGCGTGCCAGGCGCCCGGCCGCGCCCTCCCCGAGGCTGCCGGCGAGCGAGCCGCTCAGCCGGTCCCCGACGCGCCCGACGAGGAGCGTGCCGAACAGGGCGATCCCGGTCGTGACCCCCACCTGGCGGAAGGTGTTGTTCGTGCCCGAGGCCATGCCGCTCCGCCACCTCGGTGCCACCGCGATCGAGGCCGTCGAGAGCGACGGGTTGAGCAGGCCGAGCCCGACCCCGGCGACGACCAGGCCGGGAACGATCGACTCCCAGCCCGACGCGGGCGCCACGCGGGCCATGAGGAGGAAGCCGGCGCCGATGAGAGCGGCGCCGAGCGCGAGCGGCACGTGCGGGGAGAGCGAGCGGAGCGCCCGGCCGGTGACGGGGGAGAGGACGGTCGCCGGGACGACGACCGGGAGGAAGCGCAGCCCGGTGGCGAGCGGGCCGTAGCCGAGCCCCTGTTGCAGGTAGATCGCGATGTAGAGCAGCGTGCCGAACATGCACATCGCCGAGAGGAACGCGACGAGCGAGACGCCGGCGCACGCGGGGTTGGCGAAGAGGCGCAGGTCGAGGAGCGGCGCCCGCGTGCGCAGCTCCCACGCCGTGAGCGCCAGGGCGAGCGCCGCACCGCCGACGAGGAGCCCGACGACGACGCCGCTCGCCCAGCCGTCGTCGTCGGCCCGCACGAGCGCCAGCACGACGCAGAAGAGGGAGCCGCCGATCAGCAGGGCACCGACCCAGTCGACGGGGTGGTCGTGGCCGCGCGTCTCGGGCATGAGAATCGCGAGCGCGAGGCAGACCGCGGCCAGCGGCAGGTCGACGTAGAAGACCCACCGCCACCCGCCGAGATCGGTGAGGACCCCCCCGAGCAGGCTGCTCGCGACCGACACCCCTGACGTCGCGCCGAGCAGGCCGAAGGCGACGGGCCGGCGGGGGCCGGAGACGTTGGTCACGAGCAGCGAGTAGGAGTTGGCAGAGAGGATCGCGCCGCCGGCGCCCTGTACGGCTCGCGCGAGCTCGAGCACCGCCACCGACCTCGCGAGCGCGCACACCAGCGAGGCCGCGGCGAGGACGACCAGGCCGTAGAGGAAGACGCGCCGCCGGCCGAGCCGGTCGGAGAGCGAGCCGGCGACCAGCAGGCAGGCGGACATCGCGAGGGCGTACGCGTCGACGACCCACTGCAGGTCGCCGAAGGAGGCGTGCAGCGCGGTCCCGATCGACGGCAGCGCCACGTTGACGACCGAGACGTTCGTCACCGCCAGGAACGTGCCGAGGCAGACGGCCGCGACCGTCGCCCGCTCGCCGCGCCGTGCCGGCGCGGCCGATGCCGCTCCCCTCACCGCCACCCCCTCGCGCCGGCCCGCCCGTCGTCCCCCGAGGCCCCGCGCCGGGCCGCGTGCCGCGGGACGGTCCACCGTAGATGGCGGGCGCGCTCGGCCGGTCGACCAGGACCGGGCGTCGCCCGGCGCGATCCCGGTCGGCCCCGGGCCCTGGCGCGAGGCGCGAGGGTGGAGGACGATGGGGACGGGACGCGTCGTCTCTTGGAGAGCGGAGGGAGCGCCGTGACGAAGACGCCAGTCGACGAGGGGGCCGCGGGCGGGATCGCGCAGGCACGCCGCATGGTGACCGAGGTGCCCGGTCCGCGCTCGCGCGAGCTGCAGGCCCGGCGGACCGGGGCGGTCGCGCCGGGGGTGAGCAGCACCCTCCCCGTCTATATCGCGGAGGCCTCGGGGGCGATCCTGCGCGACGTCGACGGCAACTCGCTGATCGACCTCGGGTCGGGCATCGCGGTGACGGGCATCGGCCACGCCGTGCCCGCGGTGGTCGCGGCGGTGAGTGAGCAGGTCGCCCGCTTCACCCACACGTGCTTCATGGTCGCTCCCTACGAGGGCTACGTCGGGGTCTGCGAGCAGCTGAACGCCCTCACACCCGGCGGCCACGCCAAGAGCTCGGCGCTGTTCAACTCGGGCGCCGAGGCGGTCGAGAACGCCGTCAAGGTGGCGCGCCACGCGACCGGCCGCCAGGCCGTCGCCGTCTTCGACCACGCCTACCACGGGCGGACGAACCTCACGATGGCGCTGACGGCGAAGAGCATGCCGTACAAGCACCGCTTCGGCCCGTTCGCGCCCGAGGTCTACCGCGTGCCGATGTCCTACCCGTTCAGGGACCCGGAGGGCATGAGCGGCGAGCAGGCCGCGGAGCGGGCGATCGACCAGCTCGCCGTGCAGGTCGGCGCCGCCAACCTGGCGTGCGTGCTCATCGAGCCGATCCAGGGCGAGGGCGGCTTCGTCGTGCCCGCTCCCGGGTTCCTCCCCGCCCTCGCCGCGTGGTGCCGGGACAACGGGGTGCTCTTCGTGGCCGACGAGATCCAGACCGGCTTCTGCCGCACCGGCGACTGGTTCGCCTGCGAGCACGAGGGGGTGGTGCCGGACCTGGTCTCCACGGCGAAGGGGATCGCCGGCGGGATGCCGCTCGCCGGGTTGACCGGCCGGGCCGAGCTGATGGCGGCCGTCCACGCAGGTGGCCTCGGCGGCACCTACGGGGGCAACCCCGTGGCGTGCGCCGCCGCGCTGGCCTCGATCGAGACGATGCGCCGCCTCGAGCTGCCGGGCGCGGCCCGTCGCATCGGTGCCGCCGTCGTGCCGCGCCTCGAGGCCCTGCAGCGGTCGTACCGGGGGATCGGGGACGTGCGCGGCCGGGGGGCGATGCTCGCCGTCGAGTTCGTCGAGCCGGGCACGACCCTGCCCGACCCGGCGGCGACGCAGGCGGTGGCGAAGACCTGCCACGGCGAGGGCGTGGTCGTCCTCACCTGCGGCACCTACGGCAACGTCATCCGGCTCCTGCCACCCCTCGTCATCGACGACGCGCTGCTCGACGAGGGCCTCGGCGTGCTGGAGCAGGCCGTCGCCAAGGTCCTCGGCTGACCGCCGGGCCCCACGTGGGCCGGCGGTCTCGGGGAGGTGAGCCGATCGCCGTCGTGCGGCTCGGGTGCGTCGTGACGACGACGCGGCGCTCGCCCGGCTGGTGCCAGGGGTAGACGTCCTGGTCCATGTGCATCCTCGCCGACGACGGCGTCGTCCGTGTCGTCGTCGAGCGCCGCGCCCGCGAGCCCCGGACCTCGAGGTGGCGGTCCGGGCGCATGGCCNGCACCCCGGCGCTCGGGCAGGTCCGTGGCCTGTCCCCTAGCAGTTGACGTGCGGGGCGGCGGGCCGCTAGGAACCTTCCGATGATGGGCGGGGAGGCCGGGGCAGGTCGTGTCGGAAACGCGCGCTGAGGCGGGCGGCGCGCTCGGCGTCGTCGACGCCCCGGACACCGGCGGCGCGGCGCTCGACCCGGCGGCTCGCCTGGCCCTCTACCGGGCGATGCTCAGGGTCCGGTACTTCGAGAACGAGGCGTACGTCCTGTTCCTCCAGAACCTGGTGAAGGGGACCAGCCACCTCGCCATCGGCGAGGAGGCGGTCGCGGCCGGGGTCGCTGCGGCGCTGCGGCCCGACGACTACGTCTTCGCCACCTACCGCGGCCACGCGCACGCCATCTTGCGCGGCGCCTCGATGACGGCCGTCCTCGGCGAGCTGCTCGGGCGCCAGAACGGCCTGATGGCGGGCAAGGGCGGCTCCATGCACCTGACGAGCGCCGAGCACAACTTCATGGGCTCCTACGCCATCGTCGGCGCCCACCTGCCGATCGCCAACGGCGCCGCCTGGTCGGCGAGGTACCGCGGGACGGACCAGGTCGCGGTGGCCTTCTTCGGCGACGGCGCGACGAACATCGGGGCGTTCCACGAGGCGCTCAACCTCGCCGCCGTGTGGAAGCTCCCGGTGCTGTTCGTCTGCGAGAACAACCTCTACATGGAGTACACCCCGATCGCCGAGGTGACCGCCGTCGCCCACCCGGCGGCCGACCGCGCCAGCGCGTACGGCCTGGCGCCGGTCCTCGTCGACGGCAACGACGCCGACGCCGTCTACGCCGCCGCGGCGGGCGCCGTCGCCCGGGCCCGCGCCGGTGAGGCGCCGACGCTCGTCGAGGCCCTGACCTACCGCCACGGCGGTCACTCGCGTGCCGATCCCGGCAAGTACCGTCCGGAGGAGGAGGTGCAGACCTGGCTGGCGCGCGATCCGATCCCCCGCTACCGGGCGCGCCTCGAAGAGCTCGGTGTCGACCCGGGCACGCTCGACGCCATCGAGGCCGGCGCGCGTGCCGAGGTCGACGAGGCCCGCGAGGCCGCCAAGGCCTCGCCGCTCGCAGATCCCGCCTCGGTCGAGCGGGACGTGTTCGCTGACGGAGGTGCGAGATGGCGGAGCTGACCTATCGGGAGGCCGTCGCGGCCGGCCTGGCCCAGGAGATGGCGCGCGACGAGTCCGTCGTGATGATCGGCGAGGACATCGGCGCCGCGGGCGGCGTCTTCAAGGCCACGGTCGGGCTGCTCGACCAGTTCGGTCCCCGGCGCGTCCGGGACACGCCGATCTCCGAGCAGGCGATCATCGGCGCGGCCATGGGCGCGGCGATGACCGGGCTCCGGCCGGTCGCCGAGCTGATGTTCGCCGACTTCCTCTCGGTCTGCCACGACCTCGTCGTGAACCAGATCGCGAAGGCCCGCTACATGACGAACGGCCAGGTCACCCTCCCTCTCGTCATCCGATTCGGCAACGGCGGGGGGCTGCGCTTCGGGGCGCAGCACTCCCAGTCGGTGGAGAACTGGCTGATGGCCGTGCCGGGGCTGAAGGTCGTCGTCCCCTCCACGCCCGCCGACGTCGTCGGGCTGCTGGCGGCCGCGATCCGCGACGACGACCCGGTGATGTTCCTCGAGGAGAAGGCGCTCTACCCGACGAAGGGCGAGGTGCCCGACACCGAGCACGTCGACCGGCTCGGCTCGGCCGTGGTCCGCCGGGAGGGCCGCCACGTGACCCTGATTGCGCTCGGGACGATGGTCCACCGCGCGCTCGACGCCGCGGAGCAGCTCGCCGCCGAGGGGATCGAGGCCGAGGTCATCGACGTGCGCTCGCTCGTCCCGCTCGACGTCACGACGATCGCGAGGTCCGTCGCCAAGACGGCGCGGCTGTTCACGGTGGAGGAGAACCCCCGCCTGTGCGGCTGGGGCGCCGAGGTGGCCTCGATCATCGGTGAGGAGTGCTTCTACGACCTCGACGCGCCGATCCGGCGCATCACGACGCCGCACGTCCCCCTACCGGCCGCCGACTCGCTCGAGGACGCGACGATCCCGTCGGCGGAGACCGTCGTCACGGCGGTGCGCAGGGGTCTCGATTAGTCGTCCGGACGCGCAGGGCCGATCGCCCGGTGCAAGCGAGGGGGAGGATGGGTTTCGACTCCGCAGGGCGGATGACGTGGCACAGCGCATCGGGATGGCGTCCTGCGCCGAGACCGGCCGCCTCGTCACCGGCACGACTCCGGTCGCCGACGGCGGCCGGGTGGCCCGGGGCTAGGCGAGAGCGATGATCCTCCACCTGGCGGTCTTCCGCTGGAACGACGACGTGACGCCGGACGACGTCGCAGCGGTCGAGGAGGAGCTCGCCGCCTTCCGGCCGAAGGTGCCGGAGATCCTCGACTACCACTTCGGCGCCGACCTCGGCCTGAGGGAGGGCAACGGCGACTTCGCGGTCCTCGCGCTCGTGGCGACGCCCGACGACCTCAACGCCTACCTCGACCACCCGGCCCACAAGGAGCTGGCGGCTCGGGTCCTCGCGCCGAGGATCGCGAGCCGCCTCGCCCTGCAGTTCACCCTCGACGCTCCGATCGGCGCCGGGCTCCTTCCCGCCTCCTAGGCGACCCGCGCGTCACGGGCGCGCGTCCCGCCCGGCTCTGACCGGGGGCGCGGCCGGCGACCGACGCCCCGAAGTGCTCGGGGCCCCCTTGTTCTCGTCGGCAGCCGGCCGCCACAGGCCCGGGTCGGACACGCCGGCCCGGCCATCAGCTGCTCGCGGGACTCCTCGGCGAGCGAGCGGACGCGGGCGACGTCGTGGTGGATCAGGCGACCGTCGCGCGTCACGACCTGGCCGTCGGGCATCACGGCGTCGAGGCCGCCCGTGGTGGGGAACCACTGCTCGGCGACGCGCACGACGTGGCGCGACTGCGGGATCTCGCTGATCGGCAGCCGCTCGTCGCTGGCGTCGCCGTGGCCCGAGACGCCACGCATGCCGCAGTCGGACACTCCCGGGAGCGCGGCGTCGACCCGGGAGACGGGAGATTGGTGATGCCACACACCTGGTCACCGACGCTTCACCTCGCTGCACAGCCGACGGTGCCGCGGCCCGCTGGTGGGGCCGGGACGCAGGCCGGTAGCGTCGGCCGGGAGGGCCCGGCTCGTGGCCGGCGCGGGAGGACCGGTGCACGACTTCGAGCGCTACGGCAGGGCGGAGCTCTCCCGGCGGCGGGGTGAGAAGTGGTCCCGCGACGGGGGCACGGTGCTCGCGGCGTGGGTCGCCGACATGGACTTCCCCGTCGCGCCGGCGGTGCACGAGGCGCTCGGGTGGGCCGTCGCGACCGACGACCTCGGCTACCCGGCCGAGCGACTGCGGGCCGAGGTGCGTGCCGCCTTCGCCGACCGGCTGCGCTGCCGCTACGCGATGCCGGCATCGGCCGAGGACGTGCTGCTCACCTTCGACGTCGTCCAGGGGATCTGCGCCGCGCTGATGACGCTCACCGAGCCGGCGGACGCGGTGCTGTTCCTCAGCCCTGCCTACCCGCCGTTCTTCTCCTCGGTGCGCGAGACGGGCCGGCGCCTCGTCACCTTCGACCTGGAGCCGTCAGCGGGCGGCTACCGCTTCGACGCCGCGGCGCTCGACCGGCTGGTGGTCACGGAGGGCGTGCGCTGCCTCCTGCTCTGCAACCCCCACAACCCGACCGGTCGCGTCCTTCGGCCCGACGAGCTGGAGGCGCTGGCGCTGATCGCCTGCGAGCACGACCTCGTCGTCATCTCGGACGAGATCCACGCCGACCTGACCCTGCCGGGGGCCGCGCACTCGGCGCTCGCCGCGCTCGGCACGGAGATCGCGCGGCGGACGGTCACCCTCACCTCCGCGTCGAAGGCCTTCAACCTCGCCGGGCTCGGTTGCGCGGCCGCCGTCTTCGGCTCACCGGCGCTGCGGCAGCGCTTCGCCGCCTTCCCCCCGCACCTGCGCGGCGGCCCGAGCGCGCTCGGCCTGCTCGCGACCCTCGCCGCCTACCAGTCGGGCGGGAGCTGGCTGGAGGAGCTGATCGGCTACCTCGCGCGTCAGCGGGCGTTGGTGGCCGAGCGCGTGGCCGGCTGGCCGGGGGTGGCCCACGTCCCGCCGGAGGGGACCTATCTCGCCTGGCTCGACCTGCGCGGCGCCGGGCTCGGCGACGACCCGGCAGCGGTGCTGCAACGCGAGGCCGGCGTCGCACTGCAGCCCGGCGCGTCGTTCGGGCCGGCGGGGCGGGGCCACGCACGGCTCAACTTCGCCACGCCCCGACCCCTGCTGGCCGAGGCGCTGGACCGACTGGAGAAGGCTCTCGCCCGCCTGGTCGCTCAGGCGCCGTAGCGCACGAGCCACGCCGCCTCGTCGAGCGGGGCGAGCACGGGGTTCTCCGCGCGTAGCACCCCCAGGGGGGCGCTCGGCTCAGGGGCGTAGGCGTGGCCCGGGAAGACGACCGTCTCGCCCGGCAGCGGCGCCAGGCGGTGGATGAGGCTGTCGTACAGGGCGGCCGGGTCGCCGCCGGGGAGGTCCGTCCGCCCGCAGCCGTGGAGGAACAGCGTGTCGCCGGTGACGAGGGTGCCGTCGACGAGGAGGCACTGGCTGCCGGGCGTATGGCCCGGCGTGTGCACGAGCGTGATCGTCACGCCCCCGACGGCGACGGTGTCGCCGGGCCCGTGGGCGAGGAGCGAGTCCGCGCCGACCCCGGTGGTCGCCGTGACCCACGCAAGCTCGTCGCGCTGCACGTGGACGGGGACGTCGGCGTGCTCGAGCAACGCGGCGATGCCGGCGATCTCCCACGACCCGAGGTGCCCGCCGGCGTGGTCGGCGTGGTAGTGGGTGAGCAGGACCCCGGCGAGCGAGAGGCCGTCGGCCCGGAGCAGGCCGACGAGCTCGCCAGGGGCGTAGGCGGGGTCGACCAGGACGGCCTCGCCGGTGTCGCGGTCGCCGATCGCGTAGACGTAGTTGGCCATCTCCCGGGCGAAGCCGTCGTCGAGGGCGAAGTCCCTGCCCGCGAGGAGCTGGCGGAAGTACCGCCGGCCGCTCAGGAGGACGCTCCCTGCGCTGCCGCCTCGGCGGGGTTCCACGCCGCCAGCTCGGCGAGGCGCGGGTCGTTCGAGAACACCTCGACGAGCGGGACGTTCAGCCCGAGCCTGCGCTGGAGGCGTTCGACGGCCAGCTCCTGGTCCCACAGCACCAGGGTCACGACGATCCCGCTCTCACCGGCCCTCGCCGTCCGGCCCGAGCGGTGGAGGTAGGCCTTGTGGTCCTCCGGCGGGTCGTAGTGCACGACCACGTCGACGCCCTCGATGTCGAGGCCGCGCGCCGCGACGTCCGTGGCGACGAGCGCAGGAAGCTTGCCGGCGGTGAACTCGTCGAGGGCCTTCTCGCGCATGCCCTGGCGCAGGTCGCCGTGGATCGCGCCCGCCCGGACGCCGTTCGCCTTCAGGTCGTCGACGAGGCGGTCGGCGCCGCGCTTGGTCCGGACGAACACCAGCGCCTTCTCCGAGCCGCGCGCGATCGCGGCGGCGACCTTGGCCTTGTCCATCTGGTGCACCTTCAAAAAGCGGTGCTCCATCGCTTCGACCGTCTGGTGCGCCGAGGCGACCTCGTGGAAGACCGGGTCGCGCAGGTAGCGCTTGACGAGCTGGTCGACGGCCGAGTCGAGCGTCGCCGAGAAGAGCAGGGTCTGGCGCGGGGCCGTCATGTGCCGGAGCAGCCACTCGACCTGGGGCATGAAGCCCATGTCGGCCATGCGGTCCGCCTCGTCGAGCACGAGGGTCGACACGGCGGCGAGCGAGACGGCCTTGCGGTCCTGCAGGTCGATCAGCCGGCCGGGCGTCGCGACCACGACGTCGATGCCCTTCGCCAGCTGCTTCGCCTGGCGTTCCAGGTCGGCGCCGCCGTAGATGGCGGCGACGCGACGACCGATCGCCTTGCCGAGCGGCTCGAGCACCTCGGTGACCTGGACGGCCAGCTCGCGTGTCGGCACCAGCACGAGCGAGGTCGGGCGCTTCGGCTCGGCCTCGGGCGTGCGCATCAGTATCGGCAGGCCGAAGGCGAGGGTCTTGCCGGACCCGGTCTTCGCCTTGCCGCAGACGTCGCGGCCGGCGAGGGCGTCGGCGATCGTCAGGCCCTGGATCGCGAAGGGGGTCTCGATGCCCGACGAGGCCAGCTCGGAGACGAGCGCCGGGGCCACGCCGAGGGACGCGAAGGTGGGTTTAGAGGTCATCTTTTCTGGCTCACTCTCTCGAGTCTGCCACCTGCGGCCCGGTCATCCGGCACCTTGCGGTGTGTACCCTGGGTCTTCGCGACCTCATCGGGAGGAGAGCACGCCATGGTCAAGCTCGCGGCGGGTGACGAGGCCCCGGCCTTCAGCCTCCCCGACCAGGACGGCGAGCAGGTTGCGCTTGCCGACCTCGCCGGCAGGCGAGTCGTCGTCTACTTCTACCCGGCCGACGACACGCCGGGCTGCACCAAGGAGGCGTGCCAGTTCAACGAGCTGCTGGACGACTTCTCACGCCTCGACGTCGAGGTCGTCGGCATCTCGCCCGACGGCGGCGAGTCGCACCGGCGCTTCCGCGACCGCTACGGCCTGAGCGTGCGCCTGCTGTCCGACGCCGACCACTCGGTCATGGCCCGCTACGGCGCGTGGGGCGAGAAGACCCTGTACGGCCGCACGGCCGTCGGGGTCATCCGCTCGACGTTCCTCGTCGGGCCCGACGGCAGGCTCGAGCAGGCCTGGTACCACGTGCGCGCCGACGGCCACGCGGCCAAGGTGCTCGCCACGCTCGAGGCGTAAGGTCGCCCGCATGCCTCCCGAGAAGCCCCAGTGGGCCGAGCTGTACACCGAGGTCGTCACGTCCGGGCTCTGCACCGGCTGCGCCGGCTGCATCGTCGCCTGCCCCTACGACGTGCTCCGCTACGACGACACCAACGGCCGCTACCGGCCCTTCCACGTCGAGGACGCCGGCGGTCCGACGGACTGCACCCACGGCCAGCGGGGCTGCACGCTCTGCACCCGGGCGTGCCCGCGCTTTCGCTCCTGGGAGCCGGAGATCGACAGCTTCCTCTTCGGCCGACCGCGTGGCGAGGACGAGGTCTACGGCGTCGCCGAGGACGTGCTGCTGGCGCGGGCGACCGACCCGGAGCTCCACGGCGCCGGCCAGGACGGCGGGCTGGTGTCGGCGCTCCTCGTCTGGGCCCTCGAGCACGACGTCGTCGACGCGGCGCTCGTCTCCTACCTCGAGGGCGGCGCGGCGAGCTGGAAGGCGGTGCCGGGCGTGGCCCGCACCCGCGACGAGGTGCTCGCCTCGGCGGGCTCCCGCTACACCTACTCGGCCAACCCGCTCGCCTACGCCGAGGCGATCGAGGGCGGGGCCGAGCGGATCGCGCTCGTCGGGATGAGCTGCCAGGCGTCCGCGCCGGCGGTGATGTCGGCGCGAAAGGCCGGCAAGGTCGCCCGGCGCTTCGCGCTCACGATCGGCCTGCTCTGCTCGAAGACCTTCGACGACGCCATCTTCCCGGAGCTGTTCGAGGCGCGCTACGGCCTCGCCCGCGAGGAGATGGTCAAGATGAACATCAAGGGCGTCTTCCAGATCTGGACGCGCGACGGCGGCTATCACGAGGTGCCGTTGAAGGAGGCGCACGCCTGGACGCGCGAGGGCTGCAAGGCGTGCCCGGACTTCGCGGCCGAGCACGCCGACATCTCGACGGGGGGCATCGGGGCCTTCGCCGACTGGACGCTCACCATCGTGCGCACCGCACGGGGACGTGACCTCCTCGCCGAGATGGCGGCCGCCGGCGCGATCGAGACGAGGCCGATCGCCGACGACCCCGGCGCGGTGCTGCTGCTCGAGAAGCTGTCGCGTGTCAGCCGCCGCCGCTGGCCCGAGGCGCTGGACGCCTCGCCCCGGCGGATCCCCGTCGTCGCGAGCTGAGCCGGGCGCGCGGCGGGCCGGCGCTCAGGCGCCGAGCTCGCGGGCCCGGGCCAGCACCGCGTCGAACATCGCCGGGGTCAACAGCCCCGTGAAGACGTTCCGCTGGCTCGGGTGGTACGAGCAGAGCAGCGTCCGGGCGGGCCCACCTCCGGGCGCGGGGCCGAGCGCGAGCTCCAGTCCGTGGGCGAACTTCGGCCGACGTCCCCGCCGTCGCGCGGCGCCGGCCACGGAAGGCTGGCGGGCCAGCGCGTCGAGCGCGAAGGCGCCGAGCGCGAGCAGCACGCGCGCCCGCTTGAGGGCGTCCAGCTCCACGGCGAGGTAGGGCGCGCAGTTGTCCCGCTCGCCCGGCGCCGGCCGGTTGTCGGGGGGCGCGCAGCGGACCGCGGCGGTCACGTAGGCACCGGTCAGCTCGAGGCCGTCCTCGGCGGACACGCTCTCGGGCTGGTTGGCGAAGCCGGCCCTGAAGAGCGCGGCGAAGAGGAAGTCGCCGGTCCGGTCGCCGGTGAACATGCGCCCCGTCCGGTTGCCGCCGTGCGCCGCGGGCGCGAGCCCGACGACGACGAGGCGGGCCGCCGGGTCGCCCCAGCCCGGGAGCGGCCGCTCCCAGTAG
>JGI12269J14319_10003110_pt1 | contig 15697 bp, 14 predicted proteins | sample PeaSoiSIISIP2007_FD_14319 | JGI IMG/M metagenome (IMG submission 14319) | reverse complement strand
CCAGCCACAACCTTCCCCGCCGCACGGCGCGGCGCGGCCGGCGGGGCAGATCCTGCGGGGTGCGCACGGGGCGGAAGCCTAGGCGTTCGCCGGAACAAGAAGGCAACGGCAGCCGGCGTGCGCCGGCGGGTGTGGATGCCCCGTGGGGAAGGCCTCGCCCGATCGCACCGGGTCTGCCAGTGCGTTGTCGTCGCAGTCCGGGCACTCGGCCACGTCGTCGTCGACCACCCAGCGCAAGAGCGTGCCACTGGGCACGGCCGCGAGCGCCGCTCGAGCGAAGGCGAAGACGGTCTTGTCTCCGGCCAGACGCTCGGTACGGGCACCTTTCCATTCGCGAAACGCCGCGCCAACCAACTCGACCAGAGCAGACTCGTCGCCTTCCTCCACCGACGGTCCCTCGCCCTCGAGGCGTCGGCGCAGCGGGGCCACGATGTCCGACGCCAGCTCGGCGGCGACGTCCTCGACGCCGGGTGCCTCGTCGGCCTTGCCACCGGCGAAGGTGGCTCCGGCACGGGCCGCCTCCATGAGTTGGTCTCCGGCGGCCTGCACGTATCGAAGGGCGTGGTCGTCCTCGGAGGGCAAGACGCCGGGTGCCCAGCCGCCCTTGGCCCGCAGGCGGTCGAGGATGTCGTTCTGGTCGTCCTGCAAGACACGCTTGAGCCGACGCGCCAGGGTGGCCACGAGCGGTGTCAGCACCTCGTCGCGCTGGGCGACGACCGGATCGAGGATCTGATCCGCCTCGTTCCCCTCGCCCCCGCCCTTTCCTTCCCCGGATGCCGCTGTGACCTCCGAGCTCCCGGCCTGCGCCGTGGGCTGGGCAGCGCCGGCGGACACGGCGACGGGTGCGTCGCCGCCGGAAGCCCCCGAGGGAGCGGCCATGGCGGAGGGGCCGCCCCCGCCCGACCCCTCGGCGCGCGTCGCATCGGTGCCGCGTTCGGAACCTGCGCCGCCGGAGGTGTCCGGAGTGGCCTTCCCGGGCACCTCGTCCGTCGCCGTCGCCGATCCCTCGTCCGGGGTCGCCAGCGAGACGGCCTCGGCCCGCAGGCGCGCGAACAGCTCCTCCACCGACTGCCTGGTGTCGGAATCCCCCGCTCCGCGCGCCGCGTTCTCCCTCGAGGCACCCATGTCGTCTCCGGCGCCCTCGATGGCGCTCAGATCGGTGAGCTCCTCCTGGGCCGCATTGCGCCCCGCCGCCTCCGCCGCCAATCGGGCTTCGTCCTCGGCCCGGAAGAGCTCGTCGGTGATCTCGTCGACGGCGTGGCGGACGTCGCCGATCGTCTCGGCCAGGCGCTCACGGCCTGCTCGCAGTTGTTCGATCTGACTGTGCAGCACCCGGCGTCGGCGTGCCAGGTCGGCGAGCACGCGCGCTCGCAGCTCCTGGGCCTCTTGCACCATGGCCCGGCACTCGGCACGGGTCTGGGTGACCAACGACTCGGCCTCGAGCTTGGCGCCGTCGACCCGCCCCGTCGCTTCTTCGTGGGCGCGCCGGCGCGTCTCGGCCGCGGCGGCCTCGGCCTGAGCGGCACGGTCGTGCGCGCTCTGCTGGCTGTGGCGCTCCAGATCCTCGGCTTCTTCCTGGGCTTGGGCTCGCATCCGGGCGGCGTCGTTCTCCGCCCGGGCGACGAGCTCGGCGGATGCCTCGTGCGCAGAGCGCAGCACGCGAGCCGTCTCGAGGCCCAGCGCGGCGGTGAGCGTGGCTTCGTCGAGGATCGGATTGGCCGCCTGGCGTTCGGCCTCGGCCAGGGCCCGACGCAGCTCCTGCTCCCGATCGGCCGCAGCCACCAGTTCGCGCGCCACGTGCTCCAGGAAGGAGCGCACCTCGGCGGGGTCGAACCCCCGCCGGGTCGTGCCGAAGGTATGGCGTGCCACCTCGTCGGGGTGCACACGGGCGGATGACGAGATCGTGAGCCGCTCCTCTGGCATGGGCGAGAGCCTACGACGCGCCGTGTACGGGCGCGGACTGCGAGGGCCGCACGACGCTGCGGCGAGGGGTCAGCTCCACGGCGACTGCTGCCAGTTGGCGGGAACACTGTGGCCGTCGGGGCCCGGAATCGGGCCCTTGGCGGCGTCGCCCAGGTTCCCGCCCAGTCGCTCGAGGTCCGACAGCGCCTGACCGAGCGAGCCCACCGCCATGACCTTGAGGCCCGGGGTGGCCATGGCCCGGGCGGTGGCGAGCTCGGGATCGGGTACGAGGAAGACCGAAGCCCCTGCCTGCTCGACGGCAACGGTCTTCTGCTGCACGCCCCCCACGTCGCCGACGCTGCCGTCGGGCCGGATCGTCCCCGTGGCGGCGACGATCCGGCCACCGGTGAGCTGGCCACCGCCCAGCGCGTTCAGGATCCCGAGTGTCCACGCCAGCCCGGCCGAGGGCCCGCCGATGTTGTCGCTGTTGATGTTCACCGGGAACGGGAAGTCGTATTCAGGCTGCGTTCCCATGGCCGCGATCCCCGAGGCGGGGTCCCCGATGCCGAGAAACGCGATCTTCTTGCCGTCGCTGGTGATCGATCCGAGGCGAACCGAGACGTCATGGCCGGGTGTGGGTTGGGTGATGGTGCCCACGCGGATCGTCACGGTGTCCCCCGGTTGATGGGCGCGCACCGCGTTCTGCACGGCCTGGGGGTTGGTGGTCGGCACACCGCCGATGGCGGTGACGACGTCACCGACCTGCAGCGTCCGCCAAGCCGGCGATCCGGGATCGATGACATAGATCGTCACGCCCACGTCGCGCTCGGGGACCGCATAGCCCAGCTGGCGCAGTGCCACGGCCTTCGCCGTCAACTGCGACTCGGCCATGTCCACGGTGCCCTGGGCGTTGAATTCGCTCTCGGGGAGGTTGCTGGTCAGGGCTCCGGTGGGGACGACGGTGTTGACCCGGTCCGGGAAGAGCTTCACGTAGAAGTACTCGAGGTAGCGCAGGGACTGCACCCCGACGTCGGTCAGCAGGACCTTGCCGTGAATCGGATGGGCGCGGCTCGGTGGCACGGAGATGAGGCTCGACACGGGCAGGGCGTCACCGGGCACCAGCTCCGTGTACGGCGCCGTGGTGAGCGACGACACCGCCACGAACCCCGCCACCAGGACGAGCACCACGACGAGGACGACCGGCCAGCGCCGGCGGCGCCTGGAGGTACGGGAGGTTGTCGGCGGTAGCGTGGTTTGGGAGGTCGACATGGGGAAGGGCGATTCAGAAGATCACCAGCCTGCCATGATTCCCCCCGCTCCTCGGAGCGCCCCTGTGCGTGACGCGGTCACGGCGGGACACCGAGGGGACCTGCGGCGCGCCTCGGCGCTGCTGCGCCACCCCGAGCCCGAGGTGCGCGCCGGCGCGCTCGGTGCGCTTCACCGCATGGGTGCCCTCGACGCGGCTGTGCTTCGCGGCGCCCTGCACGACCCCGATCCGGTGGTGCGGCGCCGTGCCTGTGTGCTGACCGGCCGGGGCTTCGCGGCCGATGAGGCCGGGGCCGGGGCCGGGCTCGTCGAGGACCTGGTGCACACGGTGTCGGCGGACCCCGACGCCACGGTGGTGGAGACCGCGGCGTGGGCGCTCGGCGAGGCGGGATCGAACGGCGGGCGCCCGGCGGCCGATGCCCTGTCCACGGTGGTGACCGCGCACGCCGACCCGCTGTGTCGCGAAGCGGCCGTCGCCGCCCTCGGCGCCATCGGCGATCCGGCCTCGTTGGACGTCGTCCTCGTCGCGCTCGGGGACAAGGCAGCCGTGCGCCGCCGCGCCACCATCGCCCTGGCCGCGTTCGACGACCCCCGAGTCGACGACGCGCTGCGCCGCTGCCTCGACGACCGCGACTGGCAGGTGCGCCAGGCGGCCGAGGACCTCTTGATCCGGCCCTGACCCGGCCCGGTCGGCTCAGGCGTCGGCGGCGACGAACAACTGGCGCAACGTGTCGAAGGACTCGAGGCAGTGTCCCGCGCCCAGCACCACGCACTCCAGGGGAGTGTCGACCAGGTGCACGGGCACGGCCGTCTCGTTGGCGAGGCGCCGCGCCAGGCCGCGCAGCAGTGCCCCTCCCCCCACCAGGTGGATGCCCTGGAAGATGATGTCCTGGGCGAGCTCGGGGGGGGCCGCGCCCAGGCAGTCCACGGCGGCCGTGATGATCTGGCGCACCTGGTCCTCGACCGCGCCGCGCAGCTCCCCGGGCGAGAGCACCACCGTCTTGGGCATCCCCGTCATCAGCTCCCGACCGCGCACCTCGGCCTTGACCTCACCGCTGTAGGGCGCGGCGGATCCGATGGCCAGCTTGATCTCCTCGGCGGTACGTTCGCCGATGGCCACGCCGTGCTCGCGACGCACGTAGATCTGGATGGCGGCGTCGATGTCGAAGCCCCCGCAGCGGATCGCCTCTGACGCCACCACGCCGCCGAGCGAGATGACGGCGGTCTCCGACGTGCCACCGCCCACGTCGACGACCATGTTGCCGATGGGTTCGTGGATGGAAAGCCCCGCACCGATGGCCGCCGCCATGGGCTGCTCGATGAGATAGGCGGCGGACGCACCGGCGCGGTGCGTCGCCTCCTTCACCGCCCGACGCTCGACGCTCGTGATGGCGGAGGGAACGCAGATGAGCACACGGGGACGGTTCAGCCGGGACACGCCACAGCGCTGCAGCAGCAAGCGGATCATGCGCTCGGTGATGTCGAAGTCGGTGATGGCGCCTTGTCGCAGAGGCCGGACCGCCACGATGTACCCGGGTGTGCGCCCGATCATCTGCCAGGCGTCCTGACCCATGGCCAGGACCTCCTGGGTCCGCGTGTTGAGCGCGATCACGGTCGGCTCGTTGAGCACGATGCCCTTCCCCCGCGCATAGACGAGGGTGTTTGCCGTGCCGAGGTCGATGGCGAGATCCCTAGCCACGTCGCCCCGCTCGCACGGGAACCATGCTACGGGTAACCACTCAGCCACGCTGGGGGCGTGCCGCGTGACGGCGCCGCGACGTCCCTTGCGCAGGGCTCGACAGTAACCTCGGGCACGATGGAACGTGGGAGTCCGTTCACCGGTGGGGACGTCCCCGAGGATCCGGACAGCACCGGGGACGAGGCGGGAGCCCCCCAACGCGGGTGGGTGTCACCCGAGGACCGGCTGTGGCGCCACCCCTCCGAGGTCTCGAATTTGGGCCTGCCCCCGTCGGTCCCCTCCCTGTTCGGGTCGGGCGCGGACCGCTGGCACCGCCGCCGCGCCCAACGGGCGTCGCTGGCCGCCGGCGTCGTCGGCGTGGCCGCCCTCGCCACCACGCTCGCCGTCGTCCTCAGCTTGGTCGACACCAAGGGAGCGACGTCGAAAGCCGACGTCGTCACCGGATCGAACTCCGTCCCCGCCTCGGCCACCTCGCTCACATCCATGCCCCTCGTCGGTCACGATGTGATGCGCATGGTCGCCTCGGTGCGACCGTCGCTGGTCGCTCTGGAGCCCCTCGACGCCAGCGGGCCGACGCACATGACCGGTGTGGTCCTTCCCGGAGGCGAGCTGGTGGTGACCGCGGCGTCGGCGGTGGCGGGTGCGAAGGAGATCGACGTCGTCACCGCGACGGGCAAGCGCCTCCTCGGCCAGGTGAAGGGAAGCGACGCGCGCTCGGGCGTCGCCGTCATCAGTACCGGCGGCGGGTTGACACCGGCCACCTTCGCCGACGAAGTCGTCCAACCCGACGATCTCGACATCGTGGCCTGCCTGTGCGACGGCCCGCAGTCCCCCTCCTCACCGTCGAGCCACGCCGCCGCCGCGGTGGGGATGGTGGAGGAGGTGGGAGCCGGCGTCACCCTCGACGGCGGGCCCGACCTCGTGAACACCATCGAGGCGGAGATGCCCCTCGGGCCGACGTCGTGGGGCGGGGTCCTTCTCGACAGCCGCGGACGCGTCATCGGCATCCTGGACGGGGAGATGAGCGCCGGGGCCGACACCATCGGCGTGTTCGTTCCTGCCCCGCTCGCCGAGGGCGTGGCGTTGGAGCTCGCCAATGCCCACGGCGTCGACCACGGCTGGCTGGGCGTGGTGTGCACCGACCAGTCCGAACCGGGGGCCGAAGTGACGAGCATCATGTCGGGGAGCCCGGCGTCGAAGGCGGGACTCCGTCCCGGTGATCTGGTGGTGGCCGTCGGCACGCACCCCGTGACCTCCGTCGCCGACCTGCAGGAGCGTCTCTACACCGTGGCCCCGGGAACGACCGTGCAGCTGGCGGTGGAGCGCGGGACAGGCACTGCCGTCGTCCCCGTGAAGCTGGCCGACTCCCCCCAGGGCTGACGACGTCTCGGCGCCGACCTCCCCTGGCCTGACGAAGTCCGGGCCCCGCACCCCCCGGCCCGACGTGCGCACCCGGCGGACCGGTTCCGCCGGTGCCCCGCCTACGATGCAGGGAGTGGCATTCCCCGGCCCGGGCGCGGGCGGCAACTTCCTGGAACAGATTCTCGGAGACCTGCTCCAGCTCATGGGTGGGTCGTCCCCTGGGGGTGCCCGCATCGACCTGGCGCGGACCCTCGCCCAAGGGGTGGCCACGGGCGGCGAGCCCGAAGGCAACGTCGATCCTGCCGACCGGATGAGGTTCGAGGAGCTGGCGCACATCGCCGAGCTCCACGTGGCCGAGTTGACGGGCCTGCCCATCACCCCCACCGGTGCCACCGTCGAGATCCAGGCCGTGGGACCAGGAGCGTGGGCGTGGCAGACCGTCGAGGACTGGCGCTTCCTGCTCGAGGCGATGACCGGCCCCCCCCCGCCCGACGCCCCCCAGGACGCCGGACAGGCCCCTGGAGCTCCCGACGCCCCGGACCGCCCCGAGGGTGCCCCGGGCCCCGACGGCCCGTCGGGCCCGGGAGGGGGCGACCTCGGGGGCTTCGGCTACGTGGGTGGGACCACCAGCGCCGGCACCGCGGGCGGCGCCGGCGACATCGACCCCGTCTTCGGGTCCCTGGAGGATCCGGGGGAAGGTCCGGGGCCGGCGGACCTGCTGGCACGCTGGATGGCGACCATGGGGCCCATGCTGGCGGCCATGCAGCTGGGCTCGGCGGTGGGGCACCTGGCCCGCTCCACCATGGGCCCCTACGAGCTGCCCATCCCCCGCACCTCGCCCCGCCTCCTGGTGGTGCCCGCCAATGCGGCGCGCTTCGCCGAGGACTGGAGCCTCGTCCCCGACGAGGTGCGGCTCTGGGTGTGCCTGCGCGAGGTGACGTTGCACGCCGTGCTGGGCCGGCCCCACGTGGCGCAGCGGATGCGCGAGCTGCTCGTGGGGGTGGTCCAGGGTATGGCCGAGGAGACCGCCGGACTGGTCGACCGGCTCCAGGGGATCGACCTCACCCAACCCGAGGCGCTGCAGAGCCTGCTGGGCGACCCCACCGCCTTGATGAACCTCGAACCCTCCCCCGTTCGCCGGCGCGCCGCTGACGAGCTGTTGGCCGTGGTGGCGGCGCTGCTGGGCTACGTCGAGCACGTCCTCGATCTGGCCGCGGCGAGGCTGCTGGGCGGGCGCGGGGCCATCGCCGAGGCATGGCGGCGGCGCCAGGTCGACCGGGAGAGCTCGGATCGGGCCGCCGAATACATGCTCGGGCTCGATCTGGGTCCCGCCCAGATCGACCGGGGTGCCGACTTCGTACGCGGCGTGTTCGAACGCGCCGGTGACGAGGGCCTGGCCCGGCTGTGGTCGAGCCCCCACACCCTGCCCACTCCGGCCGAGGTGGACGCTCCCGGGTTGTGGCTCGAACGGATCGACCTCACCGAGACCGACGGCTGACACTCCGGGGACGTCCGCATCGCCCCATCCCCGGCGCGCCACGCCCCTCACGCGGTGGTGGCGGTCTCCTCCTCGGGGATGCCGAGGTCCCACTCGAGCTCGAGATGCTCGCGTTCCGCGTCGCGCACCACGCGTTCGCGGTTGCGCCGGAACTGGGGGTCGTGGGGGGGCAGCAGCGTCAGGCGCGCCAGGGTCCGGTCCCGGAACGGGTCGATGAGGGAGGCCTCGCCGTAGGTCGACTGCACCTCCCAGTGGGGCGCCACCGGCCCCAGGTACACCACCCGGACATGTCCGCGCGGCGGTTGGGGCTCTTCCTGCTCCTCGAATTCCTCGACCACCGCGCCTCCTCGTGCTCGGCGAAGCCCGCCCAGACTAACGGGTGACGGATCCGGCCCCGCCCGCCGTATGCAGGGTCGGCAACGCCACCGCCGGCGACGCGCCCCCGGGAAGTCCCCGCTGGCCACCGGTCGTGCCAGCACCATGACCGGTGGCCCGCCGGGGGCGCCGCAGGTCGAAGGCCCGTCTCCAACGTGAGGGCCCCTCGCCTGCGAGAGGGACCGATAGGCGCCGCTGGTAGTGTGATCGAGGCATCGGAGGCGCCATGGACAACGAATGGATGGCCCAGGGCAGATGCAGGGACATGGATCCGGCCGTGTTCTTCCCGAGCGACGGCATCGGCGTCCAGAACGCCCAGAAGACCTGCTCGGAGTGCCCGGTCAAGGACCCGTGCCTCGAATACGCCCTCGCCAACCACGTGGACCACGGCGTGTGGGGCGGGACTTCCGAGCGCGAGCGTCGCCGCATCCTCCGTCGCCGTCGGATCTCGAGCCTGCAGGTCAGCCGCAACTGACACCCCCGGCCCCTGCCCGCGGTGGGGGATGACGATCGCCGTGCTCGAATGCGTCGTCAACATCAGCGAAGGCCGCGACCCAGGAGTGGTCNATGTCATCGCCGCCGCCGGCGCGGACTCGCTGCTCGACGTGCACAGCGACCCCGACCACAACCGGTCGGTCCTGACCATGGCCGGTCCCGGGCCCGCTCTCGAAGGTGCCGTGCGCGCCGTCGCCCGGGCCACGCTCGAGCAGGTCGACCTCCGCCGCCACGAGGGGGTGCACCCGCGTTTGGGGGCCCTCGACGTGGTGCCCTTCGTGCCCCTGGACTCCGGCGGCGGCCCGTGCCGGCCCGGGGACGATCTCTCGCCCGCCCTCGAGGCGCGTGACCGCTTCGCCGCCTGGGCCGGTGCCGAGCTCGCCCTGCCCTGCTTCTGCTACGGACCGGGGCGCTCCCTGCCCGAGCTCCGGCGCCAGGCCTTCGGCGCCTTGGCCCCCGACACCGGTCCCCGCGAACCACACCCGAGCGCCGGGGCGTGTGCGGTCGGTGCCCGGAGTGCGCTGGTGGCGTACAACGTGTGGCTCACCACGCCCGACCTGGCCGTGGCCCGGGCGGTGGCGACCGCCATCCGGGGCCCGGCCGTGCGCGCCCTCGGTCTGGCCGTGGACGGGGTCGCCCAGGTGTCGTGCAACCTCGTCGACCCCTTCGCATACGGGCCCGCCCAGGCCTACGACGCCGTGCGGCGCCTGGCCGAGGAGGCCGGGAGCTCCGTGGCGCGGGCCGAGCTCGTCGGCCTCGCCCCCGCCGCGGTGGTCGCGGCCGTGCCTGCCTCGCGCCGGCGGGCCTTGGACCTCGATCCCGACCGCACCGTCGAAGCACGCCTGTCGGGGTCGGGCTCCGCCTGAGAGCGGGAGCCGGGCGCGTCTCGCGCGCGCCCGTGCTCCCCGGCCCGCACATCAGCGGGATGCAACCGGTCGCACGCCCCTCGCTGGCGCGCCGCAGAGGCCGGGAGGGCGTCGGGCCGGCGCGTCGGCGCGCGCCGGCGATGGCTCAGGAGGCCGACGCGGTGGCTGCGGCGCGCCGGCTCATGGCGCGGGCGCGGCGCAGACGCCGTCGCTCCCGTTCGGAGAGCCCTCCCCAGATCCCGAACTTCTCGCCGTTGGCGAGCGCGTACTCGAGGCAGTCCTCGCGCACCACGCAACCTCGGCAGACCTCCTTCGCCTCGCGCGTGGATGCACCACGCTCCGGGAAGAACAGGTCGGGATCGACTCCCATGCAGTTGGCCCTCGACTGCCAGTCGCGTTCCTGGCGGCCGTACAACAGTGAAACTGCGTCCACCGGTACGCCTCCCCTCACCATCTAGTGGCATATAGGTAGTGGCACATCTGTAATTACAACGGTGTGAATTACAGCGGTGTCATCTTCGTTGATGGTTGCGTGAGGCGCAAGGGGCAATATCGAAACCGCGATGGACCCAGCCGTGACCGGAAACGGGAACAGGGTCCCTTGCGTTCCACGTAGCGTGGCATACGCGCCGTCACGTAACGCAGTCACGATTGACGCACCGTGGTCTTTTCACCGCGCCCCGCCCAGAAATTCCCGACGCCGAGGGTTATCCACAAGGACCTCGTGCGCCCACGACGGGCGCAGCGTGACACCGAGGCGGCTATGCGCCGCGGCGAGTGGCCGAACGCACGGTCCGGCGGTGCTCCAAGAAGTCGACGAGGACGTAGTCGCCGAGGGTCTCGGGCGTCGTGAAGAAGGCGCGTCCGCGATTGAGCTTGGTCATCTGCTCGACGAATCCCTGCAGCGACCGGTTGGCGTCGAGCATGAAGGTGTTGATGGTGATGCCGGCGCGCGTGCAGCGCACCACCTCCGTCAAGGTGACCCGCACCGTCTCGGCTGTGGGCGGATAGCTGAACGACACCTCGTAGCTGCCGGCGTGGTCGGGAACGAGATGCGCGGTGGGCTCTCCGTCGGTGATCATGATGATCTGCTTGGTCCCGGCGCGGTGTGCCAGCATGCGGCGGGCGAGCATGAGCCCGTGTTGCATGTTCGTGCCGTAGACGAAGTCCCACGACACCTCGGGAAGGTCCTGTGGCTTGATCTCGCGCGCCACTTCGGAGAATCCCACCAGGCCCAGGAAGTCCCGGGGGAACCGGGTGGAGATCAACGTGTGCAACGCGATGGCGACCTTCTTGGCGGCCAGGAAGTTGTCGCGCATCGGCATCGACAGCGACAGGTCGACCATGAGGACCGTCGAGGCCCGCGTCAGGTGCTCGGTGCGCGAGATCTCGAAGTCCTCGGGCTCCAGGTGCACCGGGGTGCCCGCGCCGGCGCGCGTCACCGCGTTGTGCATGGTGCGCTGGATGTCGAGGGTGAAGGGGTCGCCGAACTCGTAGGGCTTGGTCTGGCCCTCGGGCTCGTGTCCCGTGCCCACGTAGGTGTTGCGGTGCCCACCGAGGCGGTCCTTGGCCAGCTTGGAGAACAGGTCCGTGAGCGCCCGCTGTCCGATGCGCCGGATCCCGAGGGCGGTGAGCTCGTAGCGGCCCTCGCGCTGCTCGATGAGGCCGGCCTCCTCGAGCTGCTTGGCCAGGCGGGCCAGCCGCTCCAGTGAGCGCGCCCCGTCGTCGCCGAGGTACTTCGCCACCTCGTCGAGGTCCACCTCGGCCAGAGCGCCGGGGGAGGTCGCCGAGCGCAGGAACTGCTCGAGCTGGTCCATCTCGCCCAGCCGCCGGGCCGACGCCGCCGCGTCGGCCAGGCCCATGGGGTCCGAGCCGCTGAACTGGTAGCGCCGTCCCCAGCCCGCGCCGGGCACGGCCTTGCGCAGGTTCTCGGCCAGGCGGTCCATCTGCCAGCGCAGGTCGAGGTCCTCGAACAGCTGCGCCGCCAGGGCCTGGAGCTGGGCGCGCTGCTCGGGGGTCATGGAGTCGAGGGCGGCCTGCACCGCCGCCATCTGGGCCGCGAATTGCTCGAGGAGCTCGTCGAGGGTCTGGGGATTCCCGGGGAAGAAGTCGCCGAAGGACTCCATGAACGACTCGAAGGAGGGGTCGATCGCCTCGCCCTGCTCGCGCTGCTCGATCATGCGGTTCAGCGCGTCGAGCATCTGCCGCACGCGCTCGAGCTGCTCGGGGTCGGGGTTCGTCATCGCCTCGGACATCTGGTCGAAGAAGCTCTTGGCGAGCTCTTCGCGCAGCTTCTCGAGCAGTTGTTCGAAGTGCTCGCGCGCCTCGGAGGAGACGAAGTCGTAGTTCTGCAGGCCCCGCACCCGGCCGGCGAGGTCGGGGGGCAGCAGGTCGAGCTCCACGTCGCGCTCGGCCACGACGTCGTCGGTGACCTCCTGGCGGCGTTGGTCTCCCGACTGGCGGGCGTCGTCGGCGAGCGACTGCAACCCGGCGCGTTCTTCGGCCACGACCTCGTCGAGCTCCTGCGCGATCTCGTGGAACGCCCCCCCGAGATCTCCGCTCTCGAGCTCCTCCTGGCGCCGTTGGCGCAGCCGCTCCATGAGCTCACGCAGTCCCTGCACCTGTTCGCCGTCGGGCCGGCGGAAGCCCGAGGTGAGCAGACGGCGCAACGCCGCGTCGGGATCGCCGTGGTAGAGCAGGTCGTCGGCGAGCTCCGAGAACAGGGCGTCGACCTCGTCCTCGAAGCCGGGCTGGGTGCCGTCCCAGCGCCGGTAGTCCCAGCGCCGCGTCATCGGGGGCGGGTCCGGGGCCCGGCCGGACCGTGGGGGGCGGGGCCCGGGCTCATCCCCGGCCCCGGTAGGTGGCCTTGGTCCCCGCCGCCTCCTTGTTGAGGCGCTTGGTGAGGTGGAGCCCCTCGAGGATGAACTCCGCCGCCGCGGCCACCGCGCCGGGGGTCTCCCCGCCGGCCAGGGCCATCACCGGCCCCTCGAGCGCGGGCACCTGGGCCAGCACCGCCGCGTAGGCCGAGGCGGGCAGGTCGTCGCCGGCGTGGACCACCCTGGCCTCGTCGAAGGCGTTCACGATCGGCCCGAGCTGCTCGGTCGGACAGCGGCGGCGGAACACCGCCAGCACCGCGGCCGACAGCAGGCCCTGGAGGATGCGCTCCTCGCGCCCCTCCTCCAGCGCCTCGATCTCGATCTTGCCGTGGGTGGAGGCGACCAGGGCGCCGAGGTCGCTGATGCGCGGCACGGCGTCGGCCTCCCCGAGGCGCAGCGACCGGCGCACGGCGTTGGCCGCCAGGGTCTCGTAGTTGGAGATGCTGAGGCGCACCGACACCCCCGAGCGCTGGTTGACGTGCGGGCTCTGGCGGGCCAGCTGGGACAGCTCGGCCACGATCTCGGCCATGAAGTCCGGGACCTCGACGCGGGGGCCGCCCTCGGCGCTCATGGGCGGCCGGGCCTCCTGGTGGACGATGGCGAGCTCGGTGTCGGTGTCCTCGGGGTAGTGGGTGCGTATCTGGGCGCCGAAGCGGTCCTTCAGGGGCGTGATGATGCGGCCGCGGTTGGTGTAGTCCTCGGGGTTGGCCGTGGCCACCAGCACGACGTCGAGAGGCAGACGCACCGTGAAGCCGCGGATCTGCACGTCTCGCTCCTCGAGCACGTTCAACAGGCCAACCTGGATCCGCTCGGCGAGGTCGGGGAGCTCGTTGATGGCGAAGATCCCCCGGTTCGACCGCGGCACCAGGCCGTAGTGGAGCGTGAGCTCGTCGGAGAGGTACCTGCCCTCGGCGATCTTGATGGGGTCGACCTCGCCGATGAGATCCGCGATGGAGGTGTCGGGCGTGGCCAGCTTCTCCGAGAAGCGCAGCTCGCGGTGCACCCACGCCACCGGCGCGCCGTCGCCCTCTTCGGCCACGAGGTCGCGGGCGTGGCGCGACACCGGGAAGTAGGGGTCGTCGCGGATCTCGGACCCCGCCACCACCGGCAGCCACTCGTCGAGCAGCGCCGTCAGCGACCGCACGATCCGGGTCTTGGCCTGGCCCCGCTCACCCAGGAGGATGAGGTCGTGTCCCGCCAGGAGGGCGTTCTCGAGCTGGGGCAGCACGGTGTCGTCGAACCCCAGGACCCCCTCCATGAGGGCCTTCCCGTCGGCGATGCGGCGCGCCGCGTTGCGGCGGAGCTCCTCGTGGACGGGCGTCGACTCCCATCCCGAGGCCCGGAGCTCGCCGAGCGTGGAGGGGAGGTCGGACGGGGGGTCGGGAGGGATGGTGGCGCTCATGGGGCGAGCCTAGGCCCGCTCGCCGCGGCCCCCGCCCGCGGCCTCTGCCCGCGCCCGGGTTCGGCTGTCGATGGGGGCCCCGCCCCGCCGGGCTCGGGGTCGTTGGGGGTGGTCGGGTCGGTGGGGGTGCCCCTCGTCGGGCCGCCGCCCCCGGCGACGCGCCTCGCCGCGCAACGTCTCTGGTGCCGGGGCCCTCCGAGGGGCTTTGCACCAGAACCCCGTCCTGCACCAAAAATCGGTGGGTTGCACCAAAAGCCCGTTTGCCCTGGGTGGCCGTGCCGCTGGCAGGCCTACGCTTGCGACCGTGACCGTGAGTCACGGTGCGATTCTCTGCGACTTCGACGGCTGCTGGAACGCCCTGGTGGTGTCTAGTCCCGACGAGAGGTTCACGCCGCCCGTGAATGACATCATTCAGCACCGAGCGTGGGTCAACGGCTGGTGGACCGACGACCAAGAACAGGACTTTTGCCCGAGGCACCCGCAGCCGTAGACACGCCTCACCTCTAGGCCTACGGTGGCAGAAGGTGGGTCCGGAGTAGCGCCGTCTCGCTGCCCCGGGGGGAGCCCGCGGGGCAGTCGCGGCGGCGGGCGTAGGGATCACGCCCCAGACGGTCCCTACGCTTCCGCTGCGCCCAACGGGGGCACGAGAGACTCCTTTGTATCGACCAATCGGATGTCAGTCCGGACGGTCACCGTGGCACGACGGACTGACACGACCCGGTATTCTGCCGATGCGGCATCGGGGCGTCCCGGCATCGGGGGGCCCGCACCCCCCGATTTCCTTTCCCGCCGTGGGCTCGCGCCCCGATGCCGCAGTACTGCTGGGGGACCGCCTGCGAGCCTATCCGGAGCGGCAAAAGTCCTGTTCAGCGGGCACTTGCGCGTCGATGTAGTTACTCACAGGGGTGTGGGTTTATACTCACAAGGAACCCGCCTGACTTCTTCGGGGGTCAGGTATGCCAGGCCCGCCGAAAGGCGGGCCGAGGCGCGTCTATGGGTCCCATTCGCTTGGCCGTCGAACCCATCTCCGATCGTCCCCAAGCATTTCGGTAGCCATCTGGCTCCTCTCCAGGTGAAGCCGTCGAAGGTTGCGTCGGTCTTGGACGCCCCCTCCTTCGGTGCGGTGGTAGGAACGCCAGCCTAAACTACAGAAATGTAGTTTGGCCTCGACTTTCGCGCGAACCGCGTGCCAATCACAACGCAGAGTCACAATCGGGTATCATGCGTCATGGAACACCGTGTTGTTTGCATCGAGCGGTCAGCAGGAGGTACCCGGCACATCACCGGAGTTAGCACGGGGGCCGACCCAAGCAAAGCCACCACGCATTGGACGGTGGGCGAGGTTCGGACCGCCATCAAGAACGGGGACCGTTTCTACACGGTCAGCGCGTCGAAGGGAACCAAGGCATACATCGAGCCCTGGGATATTCCGACGTTGCGCACCAAGCCCGACCACCTGAAGGACGACAACCTCGACAACTTGAGAGCGTGCGCCTTCCCAAAGTAGAGAGTCAGTCGGTGTCTCCAAAAGGAGGATGGTCCCCCAGGGGGACCATCCTCCCCCAGGGGGTTGTCCGTGGGGGTTCGGGGACCTCATCGCAGGGGAAGCACGAAAACCCCAGTGTCACAGCGATGGTGTCGGCGAGGAACGGGATGAAGCGCTCGGCCTCATCATGGGTTAGGTCGATGCCAAGCCGGTCGTCCAGAGTCAGATGGACGCCGTTGTCGATGGGGGCCGAGCTGAGGTGGGGAACGAGGCGCCCATTGAGGACCACTTCATGCCGCTCAAACGGACCAATGAAGGCCAGATCGCCCACGGACGCATGATACCCGATTGTGACTCTGCGTTGTGATTGGCGCGCGGTTCGCGCGAAAGTCGAGGCCAAACTACATTTCTGTAGTTTAGGCTGGCGTTCCTACCACCGCACCGAAGGAGGGGGCGTCCAAGACCGACGC
>JGI12269J14319_10003108_pt1 | contig 15710 bp, 12 predicted proteins | sample PeaSoiSIISIP2007_FD_14319 | JGI IMG/M metagenome (IMG submission 14319) | reverse complement strand
GTCAACCACATCACCGACGCGATGGTCCAGGACGCACCGGTCGCGAAGGATGTTTTGCCCAACTTCCTGCGGTTTTGCGGACAATCGAGCCTGCTGGTGGCGCACAACGGACACGCCTTCGACGCGCCATTCCTCAGGGAGGCCTGCAAGAAGGCGGGGATCTCCCCCCCCAAGCTGCCCGTCCTCGATTCCCTCAAGATCTCCCGGAACCTGATGCGCGAGAGCGCTTCCCACAAGCTCTCCGACATCGCGAGCCGGATGGTGGCCTCCGGGGAGATCAAGATCCGTCTGGAGCGCAACGACCTCCACCGGGCGCTGTACGACTGCCAGGTCCTGGTCCAGGTGGTCGGGCGCCTGGTGCTGAAGGCCCTGCCCGAGAAGGATCTGGCCTTCGACCGCTTCCAGAAGGCCGCGGAGAAGCTCGCTCCCATCTCGAACCTGGACAGCTGATCCCGATCCGGCGGGCCCCGTCTCCCGCCGGGTCCGGGATCGCGCCGGGAACTCAGGCGTCGTCGATCGACAGGTAGACGAGCGTCTGGTTCAGGAGCTGGTGGGCGATCTCCCCGAAGGTGACAGGTCCTGTCATCCCTTCCGTGATCTTCCCCTCCAGGTCGGAGTACAGGAAGTTGAGGATGCAGTTGCAGGAGAACACGATGCGACGTCCCCTGGGCAGCGCCGAATGGAACAGCCACAGGTAGTCGGAAATCGGTTCCGCGATGCGGTACTCCATGCCGGGGAACACCGGTGCGAACAGGTCTACGCTCCCCGCTGCGGAGTCCACCGTCTGGAAGCTCACGTTGGATCCACCGACGCCGTCGACCATGGGAACCCTTGTATCCACGCCGTTCGCCACCAGATACTCGGCGAGGTTCCGCGGTTCGCCGTTCACCAGGCATTCCTCGACGTGGAATCCCACCTTCGGAAAGGTGAGGACGTCGCCGTCGCCCTGCTGGAAGAGGTTGATGATCCCGAGGTTCGCGTGTTTGCCGGGAACGAGCTTTCCGTGCATCGCCACACCCTTGTCGGAGTGGACCGCACCCGTGCGACCGTCGAACACCTTGGCGGTCCTGCTCCCCAGGTCGTCCAGGTGCACCCCGGAGATCCAACCCAGCAGGGGTCGGAATTGCATGGGGTCGTGGTCAGGTGCGTTCTGCGCGAACTCCAGGAGCACGGGACTGTCGGCAGGCAGGATCAGGAAGGTGACGCCGTTTTCGGGGGTGTCCTGATGGATCCGGGCGATGCTCTCCTGGTCGTAGGTCTCGATGCGGACGCTCTCGATTTCCGGAGGGATCACGCTCACGAACACGGCGTGCCGGGAAACGATCCCTCCGGTATCGGCCATGAAATACGGGGTGGTGCCCCCGATCCAATTTCCGGAAGGAAGGGAATCCAGCACCTCTTCCTCCGCGGCCAACAAGAGGCGTTCCCCTGCCTTGATGCGTCTGGCGACTTCCTGGGTGCTGGTCAGCATCGTCGGGGGTTACCTGTTTCGAGAACGGATAAAATGTTGTGTTTCAGGCAAAGTCTCGGTTTTTCGGAGCCTGGACCTCATCGTACGCTCCCCACGGGCGAGGGTGCAAGCTCGGAGGTGGACATCGCGCTCCGGATGAGACGGGTTTCCGCTCGCGCCCGACTGCATTTCCTTCGCTGCGGGACTCGGATTTCGGGTGTCGCCTATTTGTGGAAAGAAGACTCCAAATTCTTGACATCGCCCACACGGCATGGAACAGTGGGCCTCAGATCAATCCCTTATGCCAATTCCAAACGAAACCCAACAGATCCGCGAGGATCTCGGAGCATTCCGACTCTCCCTAGAAAAGGGAGAAAAAACTCTGATTAATCCGTTAATTGCTCAGTTGGAGGCTTTGTGCGAGAAGGGGGGCATCCCCGGAGCCATGCGAACCCTGGCCCGCAGACTTGCCGGAATGGCGGCTGCGATGGACTCGGGGGTGGAGAATTCGCCGAAGGAGATCTCCAAGCTGATCCAAGGATTGGCCAAGCTCGAACGCTCCCTGGGAGATTCCCCGAAACCCGACGACCATACCCAAGCGACGCCCGCCGAGACCGCCAAGGTTTCAAGCATCCCCGATGCCGAGGGAATGGACCTCCTGGAGCGGTTCGCGAGTCGCCAGCGCACGGAACTGGAGGAATTCGAGGTCGCGATCCTGGAGCGCGAAAAGGGAACCGCCGTCGGCGACGAGTTCGTGAAGCGGTACCTGCACACCCTGAAAGGAGAGTTCGGCGTCCTGGACCTGGGAGAGTGGTCCAAACTGCTCCACGAAGTGGAGACCGCCTTGGAAGAGAAGCGACTGGGGACGGAAGGTCTGCTTCGGCTCAAGGATCTGATCGGCGACCGGCTGGGTGCGTTGAATTCGTCCCAGGGCAGGATCGTTTCCGCGGAAGACCGCCAGACGGTGTTCGGAGCCCCGCCTTCCCAGTTTCCGAGCGGCCCCGCCAACGACCCGCAGACCTCCACGAATTTCGCCAGCGACCCTTCCTTCCTGGTGGATTTCATCGCCGAGGGCGGCGACCACATCCACAACATCGAGAAGTCGCTCCTGAAGTTGGAGACCAATCCGACGGACGAGGAGTCCATCAACCTGGTGTTCCGCTCCTGCCACACCCTCAAGGGGCTGGCGGCGTTCCTGGAACTCAAGGACATCCAGCGTCTGGCGCATGCGGCGGAAAGCCTGATGGACCGGGCGCGGAACCATGTGATCGTGCTGGGCGGCCAGCACGTGGACGTCCTGCTGGAAGCCACCGACGCCTTCCGGAGTTTGGTGGACGGTCTGGAGAAGCAGGTGACGGGCGGGACCTGGGAGCCCCCCGCGAACCTGGAAGCCCTGATCGGCCGCCTATTGGACGCGGATGATCTCCCGCCCATCCCCGCGCTCGCCCCGGAGAAGTCCACCCTGAAGATGGGCGAACTGCTGGTGGAAAAAGGTGTCGCCCCCGAAGCGGTGGAAAAGGCCCTGCAAGAACAAAGGGAAGGCGACACGCGGCCCCTGGGCGAGATCCTCATCCATGCCGGCGAAGCGAACCCGCGGGATGTGGGACAGATATTGGCGCAAAAGGCGCAGGCCGCGAAGGCGCCCGACGGGAAGGGCCTTTCCGTGGAGGAGACCATCCGGGTCCCCGTCCAGAGGCTGGATCTGCTCATCGACGCCATCGGCGAGGCCGTGATCGCGCAGTCCATGGTGTGGGCTGATCCTCGGCTGCAGGAAGTGCGGGACCTGTCCACGGAGAAGAAGATCGCCCAGGCGACGCTCATGCTGCGGCAGATCCAGGAATTGTCCATGTCGCTGCGCATGGTGGGGATCCGATCCACCTTCCAGAAGATGTCCCGGCTGGTGCGCGACCTGGCGCGGAAGCTCGACAAGCAGATCGAGCTGTGCATGGAGGGCGAGGACACCGAGCTCGACAAGACGGTCGTGGAGAACATCGGCGACCCGCTGGTGCACATGGTCCGGAACTCCGTGGACCACGGGATCGAACTTCCCGAGGAACGGGTCAAGGCGGGAAAGCCCGTCCAGGGCCGCATCCACCTGCGGGCCTACCACAAGGCGGGCAGCGTGTTCATCGAGATCGAGGACGATGGCAAGGGGCTGGACCGCGACGCCATCCTGCGCAAGGCGGTGTCGGCGGGCAAGGCCAAGGCCGACCAGTCCTACTCGGACGCCGAGGTCTACCAGATGGTTTTCCTGCCGGGGCTGTCCACGGCCAAGGCGGTCACCGACGTGTCCGGCCGCGGCGTGGGGATGGACGTGGTGAAGAAGAACATCGAGGCCCTGCGCGGCACGGTGGAAATCCGTTCCGAGAAGGGAGTGGGCTCCAGTTTCGTGATCCGGCTGCCGTTGACCCTGGCGATCATCCAGGGGATGGTGGTGAGGTCCAGGGAGGAACGCTACATCGTGCCCACCCTCTCCATCCTGACCACCGTGCGTCCCCAGGAGGGGAGCGTGCACACCGTGGTGGGCAAGGGCGAAGTCCTGAACCTGCGCGGAGACATCGTCCGCCTGGTGCGGCTGGGCCGGATCTTCTCCGACTCGGCGGAAAACGACGGATCCGACGTCCAAGGCGTCGTGATCGTGGTCGAGGACGCCTTCGGCAAGAAGATCGGGCTCGTGGTCGACGAGATCCTCGAGCAGCAGCAGGTGGTCATCAAGAACATCGGCGGTGGGATGGGTCAGGTTCCCGGCATCACGGGCGGCGCGGTCATGAGCGACGGTTCCGTGAGCCTGATCCTGGACGTGGGAGCCGTGGTGAAGATCGCATCGGAATGAAAGGAGCTTCGATATGACGGAAATGGTGGCGAACAGACCGGAAGTCGCCGGGAACAGGGCGGGCAAATACCTGACCTTCCGGCTAGGAGAGGAGGAATTCGGACTGGAGATCCTGAAGGTCCAGGAGATCATCCAGCTCCAGTCCATCACCCGGGTCCCCAGGACCCCGGACTACGTGAGGGGTGTCATCAACCTGCGTGGAAAAGTGATCCCCGTCGTGGACCTCCGATTGAAATTCGGGCTTCTGCGCGCCGAGGACACGGAGCGCACGTGCATCGTGGTGGTGCAGATCCGCCACCCGGATGGCGTGGTGGTGATGGGGACCATCATCGACGAGGTCCGCGAAGTGCTGGACATCCCCGGAGCGAGCATCGAGGATGCCCCCAGCTTCGGGGCCTCCATCGAAACCGAATTCATCCTGGGGATGGGGAAGATCGGGAACAGCGTCAAGATCCTGCTGGACATCGACAAGGTCCTGTCCGGCCAGGAAATCCACCACATCCAGGCCGCGAGCGCCTGAAACCGTTCATCACAAACCGCGCGACAAGGAGATGCGAATGTTCAAGAACCTGAAAATCGGTGTCAAGATCGGGGTCGGATTCTTCCTGATCCTGGCCATGGTGGGGGTGCTGGTCCTGATCGCCCGGGACCGCCTGGACAACATCAACGTGGTCGTGGATCGCGTTGTCACGGACCGCAACGTGAAGGTGGCCCAGGCTCACCGGCTCAAGGACAACATCAACGAGATTTCGCGCATCGTCCGGAATCTGGTGATCACCCACGATCGGGAGACCCTGAGGGCGGAGAACGTCCGGTTGGACGGCGTCGTCAAGGCCCAAGGCGATGTGCTGGACACCTTGCAATCGACGATCAAATCCGACGAAGGGAAGAGGCTGCTCGCCGACGTCGTCAAGGCAAGGGAGGAATACTCTGCCCTCCGGGAGAAGTTGACCAGGCTTGGACTCGCGAACGACGACAGCGCCTGCAGCCGGCTCATGTTCGGGGACTTCCGTACGGTCCAGAACGAATACATGAAGGCGGTGGACAACCTGATTTCCTACCAGACGGAACTCACGAACGCCGATGGGAGGGAAGCCGCCGCCGACGGGGCGTCCTTGCAGCAACTGTTGCTGCTGCTCGGTCTGGGAATGGTGGCGCTTTCGGTGCTCCTGGCGTGGTACATCACCACCAGCATCACCAAGCCGATCGGCCAGTGCATCTCCATCGCCGACCAGATCGCCAACGGCAAGACCGACATGGCCATCGACCTGGACTCGAAGGACGAGACCGGTCTTCTGGTGGATGCGATGAAACGGGTGGTCGTCTCGATAAAGGGTATGGTCGCCGACGCCGACGTGCTCGCGAAGGCCGCGCTGGGTGGCCAATTGTCCACCCGCGCCGACGCCAACAGGCACCAGGGCGATTTCCGCAAGATCGTACAGGGGGTGAACGAGACCTTGGACGCCCTGATCGGGCCCATCAACGTGACGGCGAAGTATGTGGAAGACATCTCGAAAGGCGTCATTCCGCCCATCATCACGGACACCTACAACGGTGATTTCAACGTCATCAAGACCAACCTGAATTCGGTGGTCAAGATGATGAGCGACCTGTTGAAGGAGACCGACGTCATCATCAAGGCGGCCGCCGAAGGCGAACTGGACAAGCGCGCCAACGCCGAACTGTTCCTGGGGGGCTGGAAGCAACTGGTGAGCGGGGTCAACGACACCATCACGAACATCGTGGATCCGCTGATGGTGACCGCCGACTACGTGGACAAGGTGAGCAAGGGCGTCATCCCCCCGGAGATCACGACGGTCTACAAGGGCCAGTACAACATCATCAAGACCAACCTGAACGCGGTGGTCAAGATGATGGGTGAACTTTTGAAGGAGACGGACGGCATCATCAGGGCCGCCGCCGAAGGCGAACTGGACAAGCGCGCCAACGCCGACTTGTTCCTGGGCGGCTGGAAGCAGCTGGTGAGCGGCGTCAACGACACCATCACCAACATCGTGAACCCGCTGATGGTGACGGCCGACTACGTGGAGAAGGTGAGCAAGGGCGTCATCCCGCCGGAGATCACCACGGTCTACAAGGGCCAGTACAACATCATCAAGACCAACCTGAACGCGGTGGTCAAGATGATGAGCGACCTCCTGAAGGAGACCGATGGCCTGGTGAAGGCGGCCATGGGAGGCGCGCTTTCCACCCGGGCGAACGCGACCCTGTTCCTGGGCGGTTGGAACGAACTCGTGGTGGGGGTGAACAAGACCCTGGATTCCGTCCTGGAACCCATCAACGAGGCGGCCGGAATCCTGGAGAAGGTGGCCGACCGCGACATGACCGTGCGGGTGCAGGGCAACTACCAGGGCGACCACGCCAAGATCAAGGAGGCGCTGAACTCGGCGGTGGACAACCTGGAGAAGGCCTTGGCCCAGGTCTCGGATTCCACGGGACAGGTGTCCAGCGCGAGCCAGCAGATCGCCTCGGGAAGCCAGAATCTGGCGCAAGGGGCCAACGAGCAGGCGAGCTCCCTGGAGGAAGTGTCCGCGTCCCTGGAGGAGATGGCCTCCATGACCCGCCAGAACGCCGACAACGCGTTGGCGGCCAAGAACCTCGCGAACGAGGCCGACGGCAACACCCGCACCGGGTTGGAGGCGATGGGCAAGATGAGTTCCGCGATCAACAAGATCAAGGAGAGCTCGGACCAGACCGCCAAGATCGTGAAGACCATCGACGAGATCGCCATGCAGACGAACCTCCTCGCCTTGAACGCCGCCGTGGAAGCGGCGCGCGCCGGCGAGGCGGGACGCGGATTCGCCGTGGTCGCCGAGGAGGTGCGGAACCTCGCGCAAAGGTCCGCCCAGGCCGCCAAGAACACCGCGGACATGATCGCGGAGTCGGTGCGCAACGCCGGGGACGGCGTGGCCATCGTGGACTCGGTGGCGGTGTCGCTGGACAAGATCGCGGGGAGCATCCGAAAGGTGAACGACCTGATCGGGGAGATCGCGGCGGCGAGCAAGGAACAGTCGCAGGGCATCAAGGAGGTCAACGAAGCCGTCGTGCAGATGGACAAGGTGACCCAGCAGAACGCCGCGAACGCCGAGGAATCGGCCAGCTCCTCCGAGGAGCTGTCCAGCCAGGCCGAGGAACTCCAGGGGATGGTCGGCCAGTTCCGGATCCGGTCCACCGGCCAGGTGATCAACGCCGGAAGGACCGCACCGGTCCACAAGGCGACGGTCGCCGCCCCCCAGCATTCGAAGAAGGGGGTCCACGTGATGAAGGCCGGAAGCAACGGGACCAACGGGAGCAACGGCATCCCGTTGGACAACGAGGCGTTGAAGGAGTTCTGATGCGGATTCCGGTCGGTCGGAACCATCGCGCGGCCGCCGCGGACCGCCTCCTTCGGGAGCGCGTTCCGCGCAGGCGGTCGGCATGATCCAGGACCAGATCGGTCCCGACCAGTACGTCGCGATCCGCGACCTGGTGCACGGGAGGGCGGGAATCACCCTGGGCGATTCCAAGCAGGCCCTGGTCCAGGCGCGCCTCGCCAAGCGGCTCCGGGTGCTGGGACTTTCCGGGTACGACGAGTACCTGGAGGTCCTGGCGGGGCCCGACGCGGACGAGGAGATCGTCCACTTGCTGGACGCCATCTCCACCAACTTCACGTCGTTCTACCGCGACGGAAAACATTTCGAGGTGTTGACGGAAATCGTACGAGCGGCGGTGGACGCCGGAAAGAGGAGCTTCAGGCTGTGGTGCGCCGCAGCGGCCACGGGCGAGGAACCCTACACGCTCTCCATGGTGTGCCGGGACGCCGCCGGGTCCGAAATCGCGGATCTGCGCATCCTGGCCACCGACATCTCCACCAAGGCGCTGGAGTCCTGCCAACGGGGCGTCTACGACGAACAGAAGCTCGCGAACGTCCCGGAGCCCCAGAAGCGCAAGTGGTGGGATCGGGTCCCCGAAGGCCTGTCGGCCAAGCCGTCCCTGCGCGAACCCCTTTCCTTCGCGCGGCTCAACCTCTCCGAGATTCCCTACCCGATGCGCGGCCCCATGGATGCGATCTTCTGCCGCAACGTCATGATCTACTTCGATCGGGAAGGTCGGTCCCGCTTCGTCCGCGAGGCGATGCGGCTGCTGGTGCCCGGTGGATACCTGTTCGTGGGCAGCTCCGAGAGCCTCTCCGGGATCGGCGAGGGGTTCCACGCGGTGATGCCCTCCGTCTATCGCAAGGGGAAGCCATGAGCGCGAGGGTGGTGGTGGGCATCTCCGAACGGAGCTTCAGCACCCAGGCGGGCGACCAGGTGGTGACGCACGCCTTGGGATCCTGCGTGGGGGTGGTGATCCACGACCCGCAGGCCTGCGTGGGCGGCATCCTGCACTACATGCTGCCCGCCTCCTCCCTGGATCCGGACAAGAGCAGGACGAATCCGTTCATGTTCGGCGACACCGGCATTCCCGCCTTCTTCAAGGAGGCCTACGCGCTCGGTGCGGTCAAGGACCGGATGCGGGTGGTGATCGCGGGAGGGGCCAGGGTCATCGAATCCGTGCAGACGCTGGACATTGGGGCGCGGAACGTGGTCATCGCCCGGAAGCTGTTCTGGAAGAACGGAGTCATGATCGCCGCGGAGGACGTGGAAGGGAACCGACCCCGCACGCTCTTCCTGGAGGTGGGATCGGGAAAGACCTGGTTCACCACGCGCGGCGAGGTGTTCGCACTGTGAACGCGGGAGGTTCCTGATGGGCTACACGGTCCTCGTGGTGGACGACAGCGAGACCATCCGCGGAGCCCTCGCCAGGGCCTTCGGGATGGCGAAGCTTCCCATGGACGAGATCATCCAGGCCCGCGACGGCCTGGAGGCCATCGAAGTCCTGCGGGAACGGTGGGTGGACATCGTCCTCACCGACATTAACATGCCGCGCATGGGCGGCGAGCAGCTGGTCCAGGCGATGAAGGCCGACCCCGCGTTCGCCGACATCCCCGTGGCGGTGGTTTCCACCGAGGGCAGCCAGACGCGCGTGGAGGGACTGCGCCGCGCGGGCATCGCCGGCTACCTGCGCAAGCCCTGCCGACCCGAGGAGATCCGCGAGCTGCTCCACCAGGTCCTGGGGGATTGGAAATGAACGAGGAGATGCGGCAGGCCTTGGAGATCGTGTCCATCCGGATCCTGGAGGACGCCGCGTTCCTCTTCGTGGAACCCGCCGACGAGGGTGCGAGACCGGGTCCGGACTGGCGTGCGGCGGGCGCCGAACTGCGCTGGACCGGACCTCGCGAAGGGACCATGAGGGTCTGGGCGGAACCGTCCCTGCTGCGCGTCCTGTCCGCGAACATGCTGGGGATCGAGGAGGACGAACCGGCCGCCGAGGCGGCCGGACCGGACGCCCTGCGCGAGATCCTGAACATGGTGGTCGGAAACTGTCTGACCGAGGCCTGGGGCCCCGGTCCCGTGTTCCACCTGGAGGTGCCCCTGGAGGCCGATCCCGACCTGCTGGCCGGCGACGCCGAGGACGGGTTCTGGATCCTCGCCGAGGAGCGTCCCATGCTCTTCCGATGCGGTGGCCCACCGTGATCGGACAGAGGGCCAAGGTCCGCGTCCTGGTGGTGGACGATTCCGCCGTCGTGCGGGAGGTCCTCGTGCGCGAGCTGGGCCGGCATCCCTCCATCGAGGTGGTGGGAACGGCGCCGGATCCGTACCTGGCCCGCGACAAGATCCTCAGGCTGTCCCCCGACGTGATGACGCTGGACCTGGAAATGCCCCGGATGGACGGACTCACCTTTCTGCGCAAGATCATGGAGCACCATCCCGTTCCCACCATCGTGGTGAGCTCCTTGACAGCCAAGGGGAGCCAGATGGCCCTGGAGGCACTCCAGATCGGGGCCTTCGACGTCCTCTGCAAGCCGGGGGCGGCCTACACCGTGGCGGAAGTGATCCCGGTCCTGGTCCAGCAGATCCTCGCCGCCGCCGAAGCGGACATGCGCAAGCTCGGGAAGAAGTCCGCCGATCCGACACCGGTTCAGAAACTGTCCATGACCAGGACCACGAACCGGATCGTGGCGGTGGGCGCTTCCACAGGTGGGACCACGGCCATCGAAACCTTCCTGAAACCCATCCCGGCCCTGTGCCCGCCCATCGTGGTGGTGCAGCACATGCCGCCGGGATTCACCAAGTCCTTCGCCGAGCGGCTGGACAGGGATTGCGCGATGGAGGTCCGCGAGGCCGTGGACGGCGACCTGGTCAATCCGGGCATCGCCCTGGTCGCTCCGGGCAACTACCACATGGTGCTCCGTCGCAGCGGGGCCCAGTACGTGGTGGCGCTGCACCAGGGCGAACGACGCCACTACCAGAGGCCCGCGGTGGACGAACTCTTCGAATCCGTGGCGGACTACGCGGGGGCCAACGCCGTGGGGGTGATCCTCACCGGCATGGGCGCCGACGGGGCGGCGGGCCTTCTCCGCATGCGCCAGGCGGGCGCCCGCACGGTCGCGCAGGACGAGGAATCCTCGGTGGTCTGGGGGATGCCCGGCGAGGCGTTCAAGCTGGGTGCGGCGGAATTCGTCCTGCCGTTGGACCGGATCGCGGGGTCCGTTTTGCAGCTTCTCGAAACAGGAGTCAGGTCATGAGTCGGATATTGTTGGCCGAGGACGACCGCATCTCGCGGGTGATGCTCCAGGCTGTCCTGATGAAGTGGGGACACGAGGTGGTGGCGGTCGTGGACGGCCAGGATGCCCTGGATCGCATGCTGGATCCACGGGGGCCCAGCCTTGCCGTCCTGGACTGGTCGATGCCCGAACTCAGCGGCATCGAGGTCTGCCGGACGCTCCGCGGGACCGCGGGCCTCCGACCCGTCCACATCATCCTTCTGACCGCGAAGTCCAAGGGGGTGGAGGCCGCCCAGGCGCTGGCCGCCGGTGCCGACGACCACATGTCCAAGCCCTACGACCTGGTGGAGTTGCAGGCCCGCATCCAGGTTGGACTCCGGCGACTCGAATCCGCGGAGTCCGCCGGTTCGAAGCTCGGGCTCAACCAGGACCTCCTGCTCCAGTCGATCCTTTCCCGGTTCCTGCCACTCAATCGGATGGCCCTGGAAACGCTGCTGGTGGACCCCGCCCAGTTGGGCGTGGTTTCCGTGGGCAGCGGCAGATGCGATCTCGCGAAGGTGGTGCCGGAAATCGTCGCCGAGGCCTCCGGATTCCTTTCCGACCGGATCCGGGTCTCCGTCGCGGGACCTCCCGCCCTGGTGGGAGTCGGGATCCAGACCCTCCGGCAGATCCTGCTGAACCTGCTGGTGCACATCCGCATGGCGACTCCCGACCGTCCCTGCCGCGTGGACATCTTCTGGCACCTCGGAGCGGGAGGAACCACCCTCTGCTGCGTCGACGACGGTCCCGGAGTCCTCCCCGAGGACATCACCCTTCTGGGATGGCCCGTGACCACCCTGAGAAACCAGGACCTCAATCCGGGATTCGGGATGTTCTTCGCGAACCTCGCGGCGGAGTCCGCGGGATGCTCCCTGGCCTGCTCGACCGAGGCGGGACGGGGGCTGCGAACCGAAATCCGGATGCCTGCCCCCTAGTCGCAGGTCCCGGAGCAGGGGACGAAGGGTCCGTTCGTGCCGGTCACCGCGACGGAAGATCCGATCAGGCCGCCCGCGGTTGCGGTGATCGTGATGGATCCCGGCGACGACATCTGGACGATCGCGTAGCACTCTCCGTTGAACGCCTTGCGGACGTTGCCTCGGTAGGAGGCTCCGGTGGTGTCCGCGTTGTCCACGGCGACGATGCTCCCGGCCGTCCCCGCGACCGAGAACGTCACGGAGTTGGTGGCCGCGGCCACCTGGACTCCGCTGGCGTCGACGATGCTGGCCTTTACGTAGGCGACGTCGTCCAAGTCCGTGGCGATGCTGGGGTGGTCCACGGTGAGAAGCACCTTGGCGGCGGCACTGGTCGACGTCTTGGGGGCCGTGGTGGCGGTTCCGCCCCAGACCGCGGAGAACTGGTACCCGATGGACTTGATCCTGTCCATGCGATCGATCAGCCCGAAGATCTGGGTTCCATCGGTCCCGACCACGGTGGGCCAGGCCGCGTTGGCCTCGCCCAGGTATTCGGCACCGGTCCAGATGAACTCGCCGACGATCTGGGGATTGGGAACGAAGAAGCTGGTCCACAGGCTGGGCGTCATGCCCATCTCGGTGGCGATCCCGGAGTGGTGCGGCGTGTTCGCGGTGATGGCGGTCAGAAGTTCCGTGTTGTGGTAGTTGACCCCGAACACGTCCAGGATGTCCAGGACCCCGTTGGGGTAGGAGGGGTTGGCACCGGTGGAGCCCGGGTAGTCGCCGCTGGCGCTGGGTTGGAACAGCGCCTGCGTGACCGGGCGCGTGGCGTCGTTGGCGTGGCAGATGTTCACCATGTCCTGGGTGTACGGGATCCGGGTCGCGATCGCGTCGCGGATCTCGTTCCCGATGCTGTAGGCGATGATGGACGGGTGGTTCCGATCCCGCTTCACGGCGTCCGCCAGATCCGTCTGGTACCAGGTCTTGAAGTAGGTGGCGTAGTCGCCGGGCATGCTGTACTTGTGGCTGGTCCAGACGTCGAAGAATTCGTCCAGCACCAGGAACCCCATCCGGTCCATGAGATCCAGAACCTCCGGATTCTTGGGATTGTGGGAGGTCCGGATCGCGTTCACTCCAATGGACTTGAGCACCGCGAGGCGGCGTTGCCAGGCGCGCAGCGGAGCGGCGGTGCCCAGGCCGCCGATGTCGTCGTGCAGGCAGACGCCCTTGACCTTGACGTTCTGTCCGTTCACCAGGAGGCCTGTTTCGGGATTGAACACGATGGTCCGGATCCCGAAGGGGGTGGTCTCGTCGTCCAAGGTGGTGCCACCCGATCGGACCGCCGTCACGACCTGGTACATGTTGGGCGTGGAGGGACTCCAGAGTTTGGCGTTCGCCACCGGCACGTCCAAGGAGAAACTGGTGGAATCCCCGGCCGCCAGGTTCTGCGCCGCCGTCGCGACCGGGGAAAGCGCCGTGCCGCTCGGATCGGACAACGTCGCCTGCACCGAAACGCTCTTGGCCGCGGTGCCTTGATTGACCACCCAGGTCTGGATGTGGACCGACGACGTGGTCGGAGTGGTCACCACCGTGGACCACTTGCCGATGTGGACCGGATTCTCGATCAGGAGTCGGACGTGGCGGTTGATGCCGCCGCCCGAGTACCAGCGGGAGGCCGGTTGCACCGAATTGTCCACCTTCACGGCGATCACGTTGTCCGCGCCTCCGGTCTTGGCCTGGGAGGTGATCTCGTAGCGGAACGACACGTACCCGTTGGGCCGTGTCCCCAGCGAAGTTCCGTTGATGTAGACGGTGCTGTTGGCCATCACCCCGTCGAAATCGACGAAGATTCGTTGCCCCGAGGCGCTGGCGGGTAACGGGAAATGCTTGCGGTACCAGCCGATGCCTTCCGGCAGGTAGCCGCCGTAGCCTGTGGTGGTCGCGTTCTGGTCGTACGGCCCCTCGATGCTCCAATCGTGCGGGACGTTCAACTTCCGCCAGGAGCCGTCCGCGAAGGTGGTCTGGTTCGCGCCGGTCGCATCGCCGTCGTTGAACAGCCAATTCGTGTCCAAGGGAATCGTCGCCCGGGCCGAGGTCGTGGGGGTGGAAGAGCCGGTGTCCTGCAGCAGGATGACGAGGCTGTCCGGGGAGGTCTCGTCCCAAGCCACCGTGTCCGCCAGATACCCCGAGATGGTGGTGACGATGGTGTTGGTGCTGGAGGCGGCCAAGTTCCTGGCCGAATACCCGTCCGCGGAGGTGACCCGGCTGGGCGCACCTGTCGGGCCGTGACTCCCGGTGAAGACGAAGCGGAAGGAGCTGGTGCCGGTCGGGGTCGCGATGCGGCACAGATGGAGTCCATCCGGCGGGTTTCGCACGGGGATGGACCAGATTCCCGGGTCCATGTAGCCGTTCTGGAGATTGGCGACCTCCCTGCCGGAGAGGTCGAGCACGTCCACCCGCACATGCCCGGCGGCGGGATTGGTGAACAGGATTCCGCCTTCCGCGCTGTAGTGCGCCGCCATGGCCGGACTCCCGGGCAGCAGGGAGGTGGGGAAGGAGAAGGAGAACCTGCCGTTGCTGTCGCTGGTGTCCGTCAATCCCTTCTCCAGCATGCGGACGACAGCGCTGGCGATGGGCTTTGCCGTCTTGGCGTCCTCCACGACGCCGGTCAACGTCCCGGTGGCGGGGAAGACGACCGGGCATAGCCCGAGAACCGCTGCCGCGATCGTGCTGTGCCGTCTCCCCATCCTGTTTTCCTCCTTGCACCGAGATTCACGGTTGACGAACCTGCGAACCCGGTTCAGGCTCGTCACTATCGTCTCCACATACTTCACAATAGGCGAAAACCCGAGATTCGGACAGGCGATTCCGTTGTCCATCCGAACCAGGGATGGGAACCGATGCCGGACCTGCCGCGTCTTGGGATATTGGAGAGGGTTGGTGCCATGTGCCCGACCCAGCCAGGAGGCACCCATGTTCGTCCTATTCGGTCTGATGGCACAATTGCTCAGCGCCGCTCCTTCGGGTGGGATGGATGTACCCAACCCGACCTGGGAAAGCCCGACTTCCGCCACCACCTCCCTCTCGATGGGAGGCGCGGATGCCTCGGCGGGGGAGCAGCGCTACGGTTACGGAGGACGCTATGGCGGCGACTACGGCTACCGGCGAAGGAGGCTTTCTGGTCCGGGATTGATCGTGGGAGGGGCTGTCATGACCGGGATCGGCGCCGCACTTCTCGCGACCCAACCACGTCAGGGATGGAACGATGTCGGAGCGCCCGAACCAACCAACAACGCCGCCGGGGTCATCCTGGTGGTGGGAGGGGTCGTGATGATGGGCTGCGGAATCGCCATCACGATGGCGGACCAGTAGGCATCGCGTCGCATCGCATCCGTGTCCGGAAGCGATTGTTCATCGTGACGGGGATCGGGGAAGGTATCTTGTGGGCTCGGCGGCATCGTCCGTCGAATAGGGGGGCGCACAGGTTTCGACAGAGTGAGAAGTTTGGCAGTGGCACGCAGAGGGTCCAGGTGGCCTCTCAAAAAACCTGGAAACCAATACCAGGCGAAGAGTCCTACTCTTACGCTCTTGCCGCGTAACTAACCCTTACAAAGCAGCGACGAACAGGCCATGTCTCCGGGCCTGCAAGTCGAACCTCAGGGGGCTGGGTCGAGCGCATGTCCGGGGCGCACGACCGAGATTCACTGGACTGGTTCTTCTCGAAGCGCGTCGATTGGCGGCGGGGAGAGCGAGATCAAATAGTCGACTAAGCGTGTAGAGGCTGGCAAGTGACTTTCTTTGGACGGGGGTTCGATTCCCCCCGCCTCCACTTCCGAGGGCGCTCTCGAGGCGCATCCTCGGTCATCGACC
>JGI12269J14319_10003103_pt1 | contig 15731 bp, 12 predicted proteins | sample PeaSoiSIISIP2007_FD_14319 | JGI IMG/M metagenome (IMG submission 14319) | reverse complement strand
CGCCCGCCGCCGAGGCGAAGGTGGCGGAGAGCAGCACCGGCTGCTCGACGGAGCGGCACAGTGCCGCGATGCGGCTCGCTTCGTTGACGGCCGGGCCGACGACCGTGAAATCGAGGCGCTCCTTGCTGCCGATATTGCCGTAAAACACCTCGCCGAAATGCAACCCGAGATACATGTCGGTGACGGGCAGGCTCGCGGCGCTCCGCCGCCGGTTGAGCTCGACCACGCTCCGCCGGGCGGCGCTCGCGGCGGCAAGGGCTGCCCGGCAAGCCTCTTCGCGATCTTCGGCCGTGAAGATCGCAAGGGTGCCGTCGCCCATCAGTTTCAGTACGTCGCCGCCCGCCGCGTGGATGGCGGAGATGATGGCATCGGCATAGTCGTTGAGGAGGGGGATGATCTGCCCCGGGGCCGCGGTATCGGTGATCCGCGTGTAGCCGCGCAGGTCGCTGAACCACAGGACGGCCTCGATCCGGTCGGCTGTTCCGCGGACGATGCGCCCCTCAAGGACCCGCCGGCCGGCATCGCGCCCAAGATAGGTCTCGACCAGGGTCTTTGCGATGCGCGCCAGCGAGGCGGACTTGACCGCGAGCGCAAGCAAAGGCACGAGCCGCTTGAGATCCGCGAGATCGGCACCCCGAAAGCCTTGCGGAACCTCCGTCGCCCACGAGGAGTAGACGCAATCCATCTCGCCGATGATGCCTTCCGCGGCGAAGCGATTGACCATCGCGACATAGTCCGTGATACCTGCCGCGGCCATGTCGGTGAGGATCGGGAATTCGGCCTCGCTCTCGGCATTGACGCGTCGCCGCAGCAGCGACTCGCCGGATTGCACGAGGCGATAGAAGGGGCTGCGCCGCCATCGTTCCGATACTTCGCCGTGGCCAGAGAAGCCGTATTCGCGAAGCTCCGTTTCCCGTTCCGACGCTTGCCAGCTGAAGTGACGTCCTTCATAGATCGGATGCAGCGTGTCGATCAAAACCGAGGCGCGCGCAAGCGGCAAACCCAAGGCGATGGCCCGCGTGCAAAAGCCGGTCACCATCTCGGTTTCGCTCTTGCCCGCCAATCCGGCCTCGGCGATCCATGCGGCCAGCTCTGCGAATTGGGCGTCGTCCATCCTGCCGTCCGCGCTCGCCTCAGCCTGTCCCCGCCTCGCTGCCGGCGCGCGCCTTGGCGTAGCCGAGGCCGCCGAGCGCCTCCTCGATCTCGGACAAGCTGCCGGGATCGTCGATGGTGGCCGGCGTCTTGTAGGGCTCGTTGTCGGCGATCTTCTGCATGGTGCCGCGCAGGATCTTGCCCGAGCGGGTCTTCGGCAGGCGCGGCACCACGGTGGCACTCTTGAAGGCGGCGACCGGGCCGATGCGCTCGCGCACCAGCCTGACGACGTCGAGTGCTATGTCCTGCGGCTTGCGCTTGACCCCCGCCTTGAGTACGAGGAAGCCGACCGGCACCTGGCCCTTGAGCGCATCCGCGACCCCGATCACCGCGCACTCCGCGACATCCGGGTGGGAGGCGAGGACTTCCTCCATGGCACCCGTCGACAGGCGATGCCCCGCCACATTGATGATGTCGTCGGTGCGCGACATCACGAAGACGTAGCCGTCCTCGTCGATGTAGCCCGCGTCCCCCGTCTCGTAATAGCCGGGATAGCTCGCGAGATAGGCCTTCTTGTAGCGCTCGTCCGCGTTCCAGAGGGTGGGCAGCGAGCCGGGGGGTAGGGGCAGCTTGACCGCGAGCGCGCCGATGGCCCCGCGCCCGAGCTCGTTCGCACTCGGGTCGAGCACGCGCAGGTCGTAGCCAGGTGCGGCGCGCGTGGGCGAGCCGTGCTTCACCTTGAGGTGCTCGATGCCGATGCAATTGGCGGCGATCGCCCAGCCCGTCTCGGTCTGCCACCAGTGATCGATCACCGGCACCTTGAGCTGCCTCTCGGCCCAGGCGACCGTGTCGGGGTCGGCGCGCTCGCCCGCCAGGAAGAGCGTGCGGAAGTGCTTGAGGTCGTATTTCTTGATCAGCTCGCCGTTGGGATCCTCGCGCTTGATGGCGCGGAAGGCGGTGGGGGCGGTGAATAGCGCCGCCACCTTGTGCTCGGAGATCACGCGCCAGAAGGCGCCGGCGTCGGGCGTGCCGACGGGCTTGCCCTCGTAGAGCACGCTGGTGTTGCCGTGGATCAAGGGGGCGTAGACGATATAGGAGTGGCCGACCACCCAGCCGACGTCCGAGGCCGCCCAATAGACCTCGCCGGGCTCCACCCCATAGATGTTCTTCATCGACCAATTGAGCGCCACGAGGTGCCCGCCGTTGTCGCGTACGATGCCCTTGGGCTGGCCCGTGGTCCCCGAGGTGTAGAGGATGTAGAGCGGATCGGTCGCCGCGACCGGCACGCAATCCTTGGGCTGGGCCGCGGCGACGGCCTCGTCCCAATCGATGTCGCGGCCCTTCACCATCTCGGCCAGCACCTCCGGGCGCTGCAGGATGATGGTGTGCGCGGGCTTGTGCGCGGCCATCCGCAGCGCCTCGTCGAGCAGCGGCTTGTAGGGGATCACGCGCGCCGTCTCGATGCCGCAGGAGGCCGAGACCAATGCCTTGGGCTTGGCGTCCTCGATACGCACGGCGAGCTCGTTCGCCGCGAAGCCGCCGAAGACGACCGAATGGACGGCACCGATGCGCGCGCAGCCGAGCATGGCGATCAGCGCCTCGGGGACCATCGGCATGTAGATGATGACGCGGTCGCCCTTGCCGATGCCCAAGGCGGCGAGCGCGCCGGCGAAGCGGGCCGTGAGGTCGCGCAGCTCGCGGTAGCTATAGCGCTTAATACTCCGCGTGACCGGGCTGTCGTAGATGAGGGCCGTCCACTCGCCCCGTCCGCCGTCCACATGGCGGTCGAGCGCGTTGTAGCAGGTATTGACCACCCCACCGCGGAACCAGCGGNAGAAAGGGGGATTGGAGNCATCGAGCACCCTCTCCCACCGCTTGAACCAGTGGACCTGGGCCGCGGCCTCTCCCCAGAATCCCTCCGGATCGCGGAGCGAGCGCTCGTAGACCGCATCGTAGCGACTGGTCATGGTAGCGTTCCTCGTGCTGTTGCCGCTCTCTCTCGCGACATTGCCACCCGCGCCTGCTCGTTCGAGCAATACCCGCAAAGCGGCTCCCTTGCCAAGGCGGTTTGTGGCAGACTGATCGCCCGGATAAGAGCGGCGTAAGCCCGCGCTTGAGAAGGGGGGAGACCGTGGCCGGCAGCAGAGCGAGCAATCCTTACGAGACGCAGCTGGACAAGAACAGGGCGAACTTCGCGCCCTTGACGCCGCTCGGCTTCATCGAGCGCGCGGCGAGCGTGTATCCGATGCGCACCTCCGTCGTGCACGGCAACCGGCGCTGGACCTGGGCTGAGAGCTACGCGCGCTGCCGGCGGCTCGCCTCTGCACTCGAGGGGCGCGGCATAGCACCCGGCGATACGGTCGCCGTCATGGCCCCCAACATACCGGCCGCCTTCGAGGCGACCTTCGGCGTGCCCATGATGGGTGCCGTGCTCAACGCCCTCAATATCCGTCTCGACGCCGACACGATCGCGTTCAGCCTGGCGCACAGCGAGGCCAAGTTCCTCATCACCGACAAGGAGTTCTCGCCGATCGTCAAGCGGGCCTTGGCCCGTCTCGGGCGCAAGATTCCGGTGATCGACATCGACGACCCGGCGGCAGCGGCCGGCGAGCGCCTCGGCGAGAAGGATTACGAGGCCTTCCTCGCGGAGGGCGACGGGGAGTTCGACTGGAGCCCGCCTGCCGACGAATGGCAGGCGATCACGCTCAATTACACCTCCGGCACCACGGGCAACCCGAAAGGGGTCGTCTACCACCATCGCGGCGCCTATCTAAACGCGCTCGGCAATATCCTGGCCTGGGGCATGCGCGGGCATCCCGTCTATCTGTGGACGCTCCCCATGTTCCACTGCAACGGTTGGTGCTTTCCCTGGACGGTCACGGCCCTTGCCGGGACGCATGTGTGCCTGCGCCGGGTCGAGGCCAAGGCGATCTACGACGCCATCGCGGAGCACGAGGTCACGCATCTCTGCGGCGCCCCCATCGTGCTCGGCATGCTGATCAATGCCAAAGCCGAGGAGCGGCGCCCGCTCGGCCGCACCGTCGAGATCATGACCGCGGCGGCCCCTCCGCCGCCTGCCGTGCTGGAAGCGATCGAGCGCGAGGGCTTCCACGTCACCCACGTCTACGGCCTGACCGAGACCTATGGGCCGGCCGTGGTGAGCGAATGGCACGAGGACTGGGACCAGCTTCCGCTCGGCGAGCGGGCCGCGCGCAAGTCGCGCCAGGGCGTGCGCTACCCGGTGCTGGAAGACCTCATGGTGGCGGACCCCAAGACGCTCGAGCCCGTACCGCGCGACGGCGCCACCATGGGCGAGGTGTTCCTGCGCGGCAACATCGTGATGAAGGGCTATCTCAAGAACCCCAAGGCTACCGAGGAGGCCTTCGCCGGCGGCTGGTTCCATTCGGGCGACCTCGGCGTCTGGCATCCCGACGGCTATATCGAGCTCAAGGACCGCTCCAAGGACATCATCATCTCGGGCGGCGAGAACATCTCGACGATCGAGGTCGAGCAGGTGCTCTATCGCCATCCCGCGGTGCTCGAGGCGGCGGTGGTGGCGCGGCCCGACGAGAAGTGGGGCGAGACGCCGTGCGCCTTCGTGACGCTCAGGCCCGGCACGGCCGTGCTGGAGGAGGACATCATCGCGTTCTGCCGCGACCATCTCGCGCATTACAAGGTGCCGAGGAGCGTCGTCTTCGGCCCCTTGCCCAAGACCTCGACGGGCAAGGTGCAGAAGTACGTGCTGCGCGAGCAGACCAAGGCGCTCAAGTAGCGCCTTTGCGCCCTCATAAAAAGATTATGCCGCCCCGCGCAGGTTCCCCATATACCCGCTGGGCGGCATCGACAGACTGCGAAAGTTGGAGCGGCTTAGCTTAAGCTAATGCCGATCGATTTGGGCCATCTCGTCCTTGATCTTGAGCTTTTGGCGCTTGAGGTCGTGGATTTTGGTGGCATCGGGCAGCGGGCGATTGTTTTCGTCTTGGATGGCGGCGTCGAGCGCCGCGTGCTTGGCTTTGAGGGAATCGATCCGCTCTGCAATGTTCACCGGACACCTCCTGTAAATCGAGTCCGACAGCGGCGAGTGGCTCGCCGCATGAAAATGCTACGCCCGTTTTTGGCTCAGTACCAGCGCCCGATTGAGGCACGGGATTTGGGGGCTAACCCTCGGAATCGCAACAAAATCTTGTCGCCGAGTCGGAGCCGCCCAGGGCCCTTCAGGCGGGCCCCGCTCAGCTCGCACCGCGCGGCGGGCGGCGGGCGAGGATGGACTCGAGCTCGCCCCTGTCGAGCTCGGGAAATACGCCCGCGAGTACTGCGAGAAGATCGCTCCGGTCGGCCGGGTCGAGGGGTGCCCCAAGCAAGGCAAGGTAGGCCAAGGCCCCCCCTGCGGCATCGCGGGCGCGCGCGGCCAAAGGGACGGCAGCACTCTCCGGCAGCACGGTAGGGGCGGATGCGGCGAGGAGGAGCTGCTCGAGATGCTCCGCCTCGAGCTCGACCGCGGCGACTTTCTTGCGCAGCGCCTCGGCAAGCTCGGCGAGCAGCGCGTCCGTTGCCTGCGGCAGCGGTGCCGATTCGCGCTTGAGGCGCACCCTCACGGCCCTGAGGCCGCGCACGAGCTGGCCGTGCCAGGGCTCGACCGTGGCCGCGGCGCGCCTCAAGCCTTCGCCCGCGAGCGCACCCCGCCCGCTCCGCGCGTGCCAACAGCAGAAGAGCAGCAGGTTAACATCAACGCCGTGGCGCTCCTGGAGGGCGAGGCACGCGGCTGCGACGCCCTCGCGGCCGTAGACGGCGAGCGAGAAGTCCCAGAATTCGCAAGCCGGAAAGCGCGCCATGACGCCGTTCCCCCTCGAGCTAAGTCCGCGTCAGTCCCCAAAGGAGATGCCGAGGCCGCGCGCCGTACGCACCAGCGGGCCGTCGACATCGACGAGGAAGGGCCGGTCGATCACCTCCTCGAGCGGCACATCGGAGATGCCGCGATGCCGCCAGAGAACCATGCGATCGAAGCGGCCTTCCGCGATCATGTCGACGGCGTGCACGCCGAAGGCGCCGGCCATGAGCCGGTCGAGCGGACTCGGGCTGGTGCCGCGCTGCAAGTGGCCGAGGACGGTGGCGCGCGCCTCCGCGCCGGTGAGTTCTTGCAGGCGGCGCGCGATGTAGTAGCCGATGCCGCCGTAATGGGCCGTGCTTCCGAAGGCGCCCGTCACCGCATCGCCCGCCTCGGTCCTGACCGCTTCGGCGACCACCACGAGGAAGAAATTGCGGCCGTGCGACTTGATGGTCTCGATATGCTCGACAATGCGCGCGAGACGATAGGGAATTTCCGGGATGAGGATGACGTCGGCGCCGCCTGCGATCCCGGCGCCGAGTGCGATATGGCCGGCATCCCGCCCCATGGTCTCGAGCACCATGATGCGGCTGTGACTCGCGGCGGTCGGCTGGAGATTGTCGAGCGCCTCGCACGCGATCCGCACCGCGCTGTCGTGGCCGATGGCCGCCTCGGTCACGCCGATATCGTTGTCGATCGTCTTGGGGATACCGACCAGCCCGATGCCGCCCTGCTGCGCCAAGCGCCGCAGGATCGCGAGGCTGCCGTCGCCGCCGACGCCGATCAGCGCCTCGAGCCCGAGCGCACGATAGCCCTCGATCACCTCCTCCGAGCGGTCGATCAGGCTCCCGTCCGGCATGGGGAAGGCAAAGGGATTGCCCGTGTTCGTGGTGCCGAGAATGGTGCCGCCCAGGCGTATGATCTCCGGCTCGAGGATGCCGGGCCTGAGCACCTCGTGCGCAGGCGGTCGTGCCATGAGGCCGAGCGTGCCCTGACGGATGCCGACGACGGTCCAGCCATAGCCGAGCACGGCGCGGCGCACGACCGCACGGATGGTGGCATTGAGACCCGCGCAGTCGCCGCCGCTGGTGAGCAGGCCGATTCTCTTGGTCATGACGGCGTTCGTCCTCTGCAGGTCCGACCCGCCCGAGTGTGGCTTAGTTGCAAGCCGGCATCAATCGCGCCCCGAAGCCGATCCAACGCCTTGAGTTGGGGGCAATTTCCGCATTCGCCAGCCCCAGGCGGCGACGCACACATGAGAAAACGCCGGGCGAGCCCGCGCGGGCATTTCGCGAGCGGCCCCGCTGCGGTAAGATTTCGCTCAGGGAAGCATGAGAGGGGGGGCGTCGGCCGGTTGACCGAGGAAGAGACAGCCCAGCTCAAGGCGCGCCTCGCAGCGTTCAAAAGCGAGCATCGAGACTTGGACGAGGTCATCGCCCGGGTGAGCGAAGGGGGCGTTTACGATCAGCTGATGATGCAGCGCCTCAAGAAACGCAAGCTCGCGCTCAAGGACCAGATCACCAAGCTGGAGAGCCAGCTTCTCCCCGATATCATCGCCTGACGACGCGCATAGCGAGCGGCTCCGCAAGGCGCATTGCAGGGCCGAAAACGGCGATTTCCGGGCTGGCGAAGGTCATTCGGGCAAGCCAGCCCTCCGCAACGCGTCAAGGAACCTCTCTTTGCGCCGCATATCCGACGAGAGGTAAAAGCGGCTCGCATGCGAGAGACGGTAAGCCGGATTGATCCGCAGCACCTCGCCGACCTCCTCGCGCGCCTGCTCTGCCTCGCCGGCTTCGCCGTAGAGTCCCGCCAGGTGCAGGTGCGCCGAGATGAAGTTCGGATTTCGCCGCACGAGCTCGGCAAAGACGTCGAGCGCCGCTGCGTTCCGCCCTTGGTGCAGAAGCGCGTCGCCCAGCACGGCAAGATAATTGACCGGGTAGAGCGGGTTCAGCCGCATCGCCGTGCGGACGGCGCGCTCTGCTTCCGCGTGTCGCTCGGCATTGATGAGGATTCGGCCCAGAATGATCCAACAGAACGCATCGTTCGGGCTGATCGCCGCGGCGCGCTCCGCCGTCTTCACCGCTTCATCGAAGCGTCCTTCAAACGATAGCGCGGCCGCCTTCATGGTGACGGCATATGGCTCGTCAGGGTTGAGCGCCAGCGCCCGATCGGTGAGCTCGACAAGGCGCCGCTCGGCCTCCTCGACGGCGGCGGTGTAGCCGAACCGGATATCGTAGTAATAGGTCGAGGCGAGCATCGCGATCGCCTGCGCGTAGCCCGGATCGTGCTCCACCGCGGAAGTCAGAAATTTGCGCGCGGTCGCCATGTCGGCGGCCGTGCCGCGCCAAAGGTGATCGACACCGCGCATGGCATCGGCCCATGCGCTGACGTTATCGGTCGAGCGGTGCCACAGCCTTGCCTGCTCCCCATCGGTCAGGACGACGCGCAAGGCGGTCACGATCTCCTTGGTCAGCTCGTCCTGAATGTCGAATACGTCGGCGAGACGCCTGTCGTAACGATCGGCCCAGAGGTGGGCGCCGTCGGTCGCATCGATGAGCTGAGCGGTCACCCTGATTCGATTGCCGGCGCGCCGAACGCTGCCTTCCAGCACGTAACGAACGCCGAGCTCCCGGCCGACCTGCCTCAGGTCGCGCGACTTGCCCTTGTAAACGAAGGTCGAGTTGCGGGCGATCACGAAGAGCGTCGAGATGCAGGACAGCGTCATGATGATGTCTTCGGTGATGCCGTCCGAAAAATGCGATTGTTCCGGGTCACTGCTCATGTTGTCGAACGGCAATACGGCAATCGAGGGCTTGTCCGGCAAGGCAAGCGCGGCCGGCTCCGTCCGCGCCGGCGAGGAGGCCGATTGGCCCGCGATCCGGTAGACGCGCATCGGGCGCGCGATGTTCTTGAGCGCGTGAGGCCCGAGATCGTCGAAGACGAACGGGAGCTTGTCCCGAACTTGCTCGTAGGCGGCACCCGAGAGGCAGACCGAGCCCGGCTCGGCGAGCCCTTCCAGCCGGGCCGCGACGTTGACGCCGTCCCCGAGAATGTCGTCGCCCTCGACGACGACGTCGCCGAGATGCACCCCGATGCGGAACCGGATGCGCCGCTCGGCCGGCATCCCGGCGTTGCGCTCGGCGGTGCCCTCTTGGAGGGCGATAGCGCAGCGCGCAGCGTCGACCACACTTGCGAATTCGGCAAGGAAGCCGTCGCCCATCGTCTTGACGAGGCGGCCGCGATGCTCGGCGAGGATCGGCTCGATGACCTCGCGGCGCAGCGCGTTGAAGCGCGCCAAGGTGCCTTCTTCATCGGCGCCGACCAGACGCGAGTAGCCGGCCGCATCAGCGGCGAGGATCGCGGTCAGCTTCCTTGCAACTTGGTCGCCCAATAGTGCTTCGCTTGGTTGTCGGCATCGGACAATAGCTTCAACGCCCGATAGCGGCAAAGGAGGAACTGCGTCAAGGAGCGTTCGGCGGGCTCTTCTTGTGCGCATACATCGCCTTGTCCGCCGCATCGATCACGTGATCCAGGTTCTCGTCGGGACGGAACTCGTAGCTGCCGAAGGCGACGCCGATCCCAATCGTGTTGCCGCGATAGACGAGCGGCTTCCTCTCGACCGCGGCGGCCAAGCTCGCCGCCTTCTCGGCCGCGGCCTCTCTGCCGACGTGCACCAGGATGACTCCGAACTCGTCGCCGCCCAGCCGGCCCACGATGTCGAACTCGCGCACGCTCGCGACAAGGGCCTCGGCGACGCTGACAAGTGCCGCGTCGCCCGCGGCATGGCCGTAGGTATCGTTGATCTCCTTGAGCTCGTTCAGGTCGAAATAAAGCACGCTGCACGGCACCCCATAGCGCCGCGCGTAGCTCATCGTGCGCGAAAGCTCGCGCGTGAAAGCCCGGCGGTTGACGACGGGAACGAGGCTGTCCTGGTCGGCGAGCCGCTCGAGATAACCGACCCTGCCCCTCGCCTCCTTGAGATCGCGGCGCAATTCCTCGACCTCGGCCACAAGCCCGAGCATGGCCTCGCGCGCCGTTGGCGTGAGCTCGTTTTCGGGAACGCCGGCAATCGCGACGGCGCCGGCGGCCTCAGCCGCACTCGCCGCGGGAGGTGGCCCCGCTTTTGCCGGGGCGGCTCGCCGAGTTTTTCCTTTGTCCCGGGTTGTCTTCATGGGTCGTTGGGCTTCCCCATCTCGGCGCGCCAGCGACATGGCAAAGCAGCCCGCGGAATTTTCCCGACCTCATTAAACACAAATTGATGCAGACCGTAACAGAAAAGTGCACGTCCTGCCCCGTCGAGCTGCGGAGCGCCGCCGCGGGCGGCGGCTCGAGCGGCCGGGATGGCGCGCGGCCGTGCTGCTTGAAAGCGACGTTCCCTTCCCTATAATTGCGCCTCCTTCCGCGTAACTGCGCCACGTCCTTGCGGCCGGCCCAGGAGAGACAAGCCTTTGACAACGGAGCGCAAAAGGGGAACGGGCCGCAGCAAGGAGCCAGCGCCGCCGGCGCTCGTCGGCATCGTCATGGGCAGCCAGTCCGATTGGGACACCATGCGCCACGCCGCCGACACCCTCGCCCGCCTCGGCGTGCCCCACGAGACCCGCATCGTCTCCGCCCACCGCACGCCCAAGCGGCTCTATGCCTATGCCGAGGGCGCGAAAGCGCGCGGGCTCAAGGCCATCATCGCGGGTGCGGGCGGTGCCGCACACCTCCCCGGCATGACCGCCTCCTTGACCCCCCTTCCCGTCTTCGGCGTGCCGATCGAGAGCAAGGCGCTCTCCGGCCTCGACAGTCTGCTCTCGATCGTCCAAATGCCGGCGGGAATTCCCGTCGGCACGCTGGCGATCGGCAAGGCGGGTGCCGTGAACGCGGCCCTCCTCGCCGCGGCCGTGCTGGCGCTCGCGGATCCGGCGCTCGCCGCGACTCTCGAGGCCTACCGCGCTGAGCAAACGGCCGCGGTCGAGGAGCGGCCGGCCGAGGCATGAGTCCGGAAGCGCCCGTGGCCGCCCAGCTGAGAGAGGCCCTACTCCCCCCCGGAAGCCGCATCGGCATCCTGGGCGGCGGCCAGCTCGGGCGCATGACGGCGATGGCGGCGGCGCGGCTCGGCTATAGCTGCCACATCTATTGCCCGGGCGAGCACGAGCCGGCCCTGCAAGTGACGGCGGCGCACACGATCGCTCCCTATGAAGATGCCGTCTCGCTCGCCGCCTTTGCGGACACCGTCCAAGTCGTCACCTTCGAGTTCGAGAACGTGCCCGCCGAGGCGGCCAAGACGCTCGCAGCGAAGGTGCCCGTGCGTCCCGGCTGGAAGGCGCTCCATATCGCCCAGAACCGCCTGCGCGAAAAGGATTTCCTCAGGGGGATCGGCGTCCCCACCGCGGACTTCCGCGCGGTCGCCGACGTGAGCGCGCTTGCCCGAGCCGTAGAGGACGTCGGCCGCCCGGCCGTGCTCAAACGCGCGATGCTCGGCTATGACGGCAAGGGCCAAGTTGCCATCAAGGCGGGGACGGCACTCGACGCGGCCTGGGCCGCGATGGGAGCCGAGTGCGGCGTGCTCGAGTCCTTCATCGAGTTCTCGAGCGAGGTTTCCGTCATCGTCGCGCGCGGGCTTGACGGCACGGTTGCGACATACGACGCCGTCGAGAACCGGCACGTCAATCACATCCTCGACACCACCACCGCACCTGCGCGCATCGCGGAAGGCCTGCGAATCGAGGCCGAAAGGCTCGCGCGCCGCATCGCCGAGGCGCTCGAGCTCGTCGGCCTCGTCGCCGTCGAGATGTTCGTCACGCGCGACGGCCGGCTGCTCGTCAACGAGCTCGCCCCGCGCCCGCATAATTCCGGCCACTGGACCATCGATGCCTGTGCGACGAGCCAGTTCGAGCAGCTCGTGCGCGCGGTGTGCGGTCTGCCGCTCGGCTCGACGGAGCGCCATTCGGACGCGGTGATGAAGAACCTCATCGGGCACGCCGCGGACGACTGGCTGGAGATCCTGGAAGATCCCTCGGCCAAGCTTCATCTCTATGGCAAGGCGCATGCACGGCCGGGCCGCAAGATGGGGCACGTGACGAGGCTCTATCCGAAGACGGAGGACAGAGGACGGAAGACGGAATAGAGGGAGCCCGCAAGGCGGCAGCGCCTCTTTCGTCCGTCGTTTGTCGTCTCTAGGCCGGCCCCTACCAGCGCCGGCGATGCGGCCTCGGCGGTCGGAAGGGCGAGGGAAACGCCGCCAGCCGATCGCGCACGCGAGCGAAGAAGTGCGGCACGCGCATCGCCTCGTCGAGCCGCCGCTCGAGGAAGCCCCAGCTGTCGCCGCAACCCGGGGATTGGTCGTTGAGCCAATAGAGCAGGGTCGCCGAATAGGCGCCGGCGAGGAGTGCGCGCTTGGTGTAGAAATTGAAATCCGTGGCACTATCGCCGGCCGCATACCAGATGGCGTCCACCGTGCGCCAGAGGAGCTTGAGCCCGAGGGGAGCGTTGTGCGGCAAGGCCAGGACCATCAAGGCCCGCCGGATCGCCTCGCGCTCCCCGAGGCTCAGCTCGAGGCGCCGGCGGATCGCCGCGGCGATGCGCTCGCGCACGCGCATCTCTTTGAACCCCTCGATGCTCTCGAGTGCGGTCAGCATGGCCTGATCGGCCCGCTCCGAGGCATAGCCGATCGCATCCGGCACCCCGCCGGAAAAGGCGTCGAGCGCCATTGCCGGGTCATAACCCGCATCCTTGGCCCCTTCCATGAGGGCCGTCTCGCTCCAGCCTTCGAAGGGCACATGGACGAGGGCCTTCTCGAGAATGCGCGCGCGCATGGTCTCGAAAGCGTCTTTCCTGGTCATAACGCCTCCTCGGCGAGCGGCGGGGCGAAGCGCCGCATCTCCTCGACGAATCCGAAGTGACGGAAGTCGGTGATGCGCGCGGGATAGAGGATGCCGTCGAGATGATCGCATTCGTGTTGGACGACGCGGGCATGGAAGCCGGCGGCGACGCGCTCGATCGGCTCGCCGTCGAGGCCTTGGGCGCGGTAGCGGATGCGGGTGAAGCGCGGCACCGCGCCCATGAGGCCGGGCAGCGAAAGACAGCCCTCCCAGCCGAGTGCGGTCTCCTCCGTCAAGGGCTCGATCATCGGATTGATCAAAAAGGTAAGCGGCTGGGGCTCGTCGCCGGGCGTCTCCGAAAGCCGTTCCGGCATAACCTTGAAGACGACGACGCGGAGGGAGACATGGACTTGGGGGGCGGCAAGTCCGGTGCCGGGTGCGTCCTCCATGGTCTCCACCATGTCGCGCACCAGGCGGACGATTTCAGGGCTCGAGGGCTCGGCGACGGGCGCCGCCGGCTCGCGCAGCACGGCATGGCCCATGCGGGCGATCTTGAGAATGGCCATGGCCCTACTATGCGTCGCCCGCACCCCAGCGTCAAAGCCGCATCCCTCGGGAAAGCCGCCGCTTCCCTGGCACTTCGCCCTTGAGGGCCCCCTGGCATTGTGCTAGAAGACACGCCTCCAGCCAAAAGTCGTTTGCTCAACCTCAAGCGGGAAGGAGGACAGGCCCTGGTCCAGGTGGTCGTGCGCGACAACAACGTCGATCAGGCGTTGCGCGCGCTCAAGAAGAAAATGCAGCGGGAGGGCATCTTCCGCGAGATGAAACTGCGCCGCTCCTATGAGAAGCCCTCCGAGCGCAAGGCTCGCGAACGGGCGGAGGCGGTGCGCCGGGCCCGCAAGCTGGCGCGCAAGCGCGCCGAGCGAGAAGGCCTGACGTAAGCCCGGCCCCCGCCCGCGGGGCCTTGTCTAGTCCGATTTCCCGTGACGCGTCCGGCGCTTTCAGCCGGGAGGGCGAGTGCGCGCGTGCCCATGGCGGGCAAGCGAGCCTCCGCGGCCAGCTGCGCCAGCCGCCCGAGCCCGGGGTACTTCCCATTCAACGATGCGGCAATTCTCGCATAGACTCCGGGCTCGGGCCGGATGGCCCGGCAACGCAATCGCCTATGAGGAGAGAGAGGATGAGCGCTGATCCTGGTAGCGGCCGCAGGCGAGGGCTCAAGCGGCGCCGCCTGCTGCAAGCGGGTTTCGCCGCGACGGCATTCGGCGCCACGGGCGCCGGGGCCGCCGAAGACGAGACGGCGGCGGCGCCGGAGGGCTTCTTCCAGGCGCACGGCCGGGACCCGCGCATTGCCGTCTCCGAGAGCGGCCGGGCGCTTCTCGACGTCGTCAAGCGCTTCTGGGAGCGCATCAACGGCACCGTCGTCGCCACGGGATCGAGCAACGCCTACGTCTATACGACGGCGGACAAGGCGCTCCCCCTCGCCTACGCGCAAGGCGAGGCCTACAGCTTCAAGGCGGGCTTCAGCAACACAGGCGGTGCCTCGCTCAACGTCAACGGCCTTGGCTTTAAGCCGCTTTACAAGCAGAGCGTCGACGGGCCGAGCGAGCTTGCCAGCGGCGAGATAAGGCGCGGCCAGTTCCTCACCGTGATGTACGACTCGGGCCTCGCGGGTGGCGGCGGCGGGTTCCAGATCGTCTCGCAGATATCGGACATCACCATCAGCCGCTTCTACGCCACGATCGCGGAGCTCAAGTCCGTCCCGGCCGCGCGCGTGCCGGCGAACTTTGTCGCCCACGTCGCCGGCTATCATGCGCCCGGCGACGGCGGCGGCGGACAGTTCTGGTTCGATGCCGCGAGCACGGCGGCAGAGGACGGCGGCCTTGTCATAGCACCCGCCGCCAATGCCCCCGCCGGGCGCTGGATGCGCTTCGTCGCCGGCTTCCATCTCAGCCCGAAGTGGTTCGGTGCGGTGGCCGACGGCAAGACGCCGGTAGGGGCGCAGATACAAGCCACCCTCGATGCGGCGCGCGGGCTCTATGTGGTCGACATCGACGACATCTTTCTCATCGACGCGACGCTCATCTTGAGGCACGGCGGGCAAGTCATCGCCGGCCAGGGCACGCTTGTCGGCGCCATCGCCGCCTTCCCGCGCATCGCCGGCAATGCCCCCTTCGCCGCCAATGACAGCTACGGCGAGGGCTCTTTTGCCATCAAGAGCCTCGACGCCCAGGGCGGCGAGATCGCGGCGACCACCCACTTCCCGCACAATTTCAAGAGCGGCGATACCGTCGCCGTCTTCTTCGTCCTCCCCGACAGCTACTGCGGCATCCAGCCGGTGACCGTGACCGGGCCACAGAGCTTCACCTACCGCGTGCCGGAGGCGCCCGAGGGTGCTGCCCGGCTTTATGGCGCCCTTTGCAGCAAGATCGACCATCCGCCGGTGACGGAAGCGAACGACCCCCTCGCAGCAAGCGGTGGGGCCTGCTTCCGCGCCGCCGGCAATATCGACAACGTGCTGGTCAAGGACATCCGCATCAAGAACTTCCGCTATGGCGCGCTCATGAGCGGGCCGGGCGTCAAGGATCCCGCCACGGTCGATTCGGTGAACATGCTCACCTTCGAGCGCGTGACCTTCGAGGCCGTCAACATCTGCGGCTTCGGCTATCCCTTCATCCAAGGCGGCACCTTCCTCGACTGCATCTATTACGAGGTGAACTGCATCGCCTGCGGGAATGCGGTCTGCCTGCCCGCCGGGCATCCCTATGCGGGCACGGACACCCAGTTCGTCGTGCTGCTCGCCATCGACAACCGCGGCGGCTTGGAGCACCGCCTGCGGGTGAACGCCAATCTCGACCTCTGGTTCTACGAGAGCGTGCTGCGCCCCGAGACCGCGAGCATCAACCCGCAGAAGACTCCGACCTGGTTCCTCCCCTTCCGCCGCGGCAAGGGAAAGATGCCGCCGAGCCAGGCCTCGGTCAGCGGGCACGGGGNCTATTGCCCCTCGCGAA
>JGI12269J14319_10003099_pt1 | contig 15737 bp, 12 predicted proteins | sample PeaSoiSIISIP2007_FD_14319 | JGI IMG/M metagenome (IMG submission 14319) | reverse complement strand
GGAGAGTGGGCCGGACGGTAAGGCACTTGTCTGCTAAACAGGGGCTCTCGCAAGAGGCTAACGGGTTCAACTCCCGTACTCTCCGCCATGCGGAAGGTACTGCTGAATGGCCGGCAACTGGTCCTGAAAACCAGGGCGTCGTGATGAGCGATGGGCGTTCGATTCGTCTACCTTCCGCCAAGTTTGCACAGGTGCGTGAGCCCGGACGAAACGGACCGGCTGTAACCCGGTTTCCCCGAGTGGGACGCGGAGGTTCAAATCCTCCCCTGTGCACCAGAGTGCCAGCGTGTGCGAATCGGAACAGCAGCCTGTCTTAGAAACAGCTGTTTGAGAGTTCGAATCTCTCCGCTGGCACCAGATTTTCTTGATCAGCGCAGCCTTCCGTTCATCCGCGATACTGGTGATGCCTCTGCTCTCAGCAACAAATCCGAATTTCACACAGCCTATTGTCGCAGTGTTCATCTGCAAATACGGCCACGCGCAGGCGTTCCCTGCACGCCCGCAACGCGAGTTCTCCGATGGATTTTTCGCAACAGCGGAAGAAGCGGCGCTCGGCGCAACATTCCTCGAGCACAAACCCGGTCAGGTCCCCGAAACAGTCATAAATCACCTCGTGTACCTTGCCCCGGTATTCCCTCAGCTCTTTCGGTCGCTTGTGACGAGGCCGTATACCTGTAAGCGAAGGCTGGATCGACGTTGCGTTACCGCCAAATCCATCGACCCGTGCGGAGACATACGCAACGTAGCGTTGGAGCACCGCGTACCAACGGCTGGCTGCAGACATGTGCTCAAGTCTCCACTTCAGAATGGCCAGCGCGTTTTCTTCCGGCAAAAGCAATGCCTCATCCGTGCCGACCGGGATGGTCACCTGGAACGTGCCAGTCACATACCTCCAATTGCGCATGAATTTCGCGCCCTCGGAGGATGTGGACACCGCATTCGTCTTGGGTGCGGCCACGCCATATTGTTGATACAACTGCCGGGAAGCAATGCGGCGAACCTTGATGCGAAATTCCTGTCCCACGCGGACGCTGCTAGGCAGATCCAGAGTAAACAAGCCGGCAAAATTTTTGCCGGTGTCGGCGGGAATCGGAATGTAGGAAACGCCTTTATTCACGGGACATGTAATGGTGTTGGCGTCCGCGGTCGACAAGGGATGCGTTCCATAGAGTTTTGTAGCGAGCGCAATAATGTCGGCGGCGTTGAGTTGCGGCCAGTAGATATTGGTAACGCTGCCAACGGGTGTGTTACCCCAGTCGATCATTAGTTCATCTGGGTAGTTCAGAAGCAGGCCCGCCTGCTGAGTGAAGGGATTGCTGGGGCGCATATCAAACGCTTGCGGTATGCGGTGCGTGGAGGGATAACTTGGATTCCCCGAAGAGGTGATCTGCAGGTTTCTCTGCGCGAGCTTATCGGAATTCTCCGGGCTCAGTGTCACGCCTCCCGAATTCTGAATGGGGGCGTCATCGTAGGCTATTTCCGAGACGATGCAATGGTGGGTTCCGGGAAATTTCGATTGATTGCTCGCATTGTAGACATCGAGGAAGCAGCCGAAGTAAGCCCAAACTTTGTCCTTACCCATGGGAATCTGGACGTTCCGAATGTTTCCGTTGGGGACGGTGGAATCGTAGTCATGGGTGCCGTTGGCATCGGTGGCGAAGAACGGTATGGTCTGGATGCCCTGCCCGCTTGGATCCATCAATCCGGTGCCCGAAGGTAGCGGAAAGATTGGCTTTCCCGCATCGGATCCGGTGGTGCCCAGTGTGCTCTTGTAAGTCGTCGCAGGCTGGAAATCGGTATCGCAGGACTGGGCGACGAAGAGTCTGAAAAACACCCGGACGCTCGACGCAGTAGCAAGAGACGAATCCTGCAGGCGCACGCGTGCCAGCGCGAAATTGTAGTTCTGCGTGTTCGACGGAGTCAGCGGAGTAACTGAAGAGTCGCCCGTCTCATACCCCGTTTGCCCGGGCAGAGCATTGAGAGGATCCGGTCCGGGAGTGATGTAGCCGGGCGTCAAATTCAAGAACCCTATCATCGCTTGTATGAACGTGTAGGGATCGCCGCCCGTCAGCGTTGGTCCACCGGGAAGAGGGGTGTCGCCGCCGCCGGCGGAAAACACTCGCAGATCCTGGCTCAGATAGAAAACGTTGGTGTGGTTGGGATCGATATTGGTGAAATAGGGATCAGCTCCGGCGACCAACTCGAACACAGTTTCGGCGCCAAGCATATTTCCACCGATGGTGATCTTGGCCGACAAAAGATCCTGGTTGGGCGCGCCGCCGAGGGCGGGGAATGCCGGGGAACCCGACGTAGAAAAAATGATGTCGTAGGGGAAGCGGATTCGCTGAGGCGTAAATAAGTCCCCAGGGTTTTCATACTCTGCTCCGGCGGCATCGAGAAAAATGGATACCCCGGAAAGACTATCGAACGCTCCCGAAAGCACCGGGGTGATACTGCCCAGCTGGGTAATGGAGAATCCTTCTAGAACCAGCCAAAATGCGTTCGAATACAGACCGCCGCCGGTGCTAATGACATCGGCGACTTCATCGCTGCCGAACGTGCTTTTGTCGACGATAAAGTAGAAATTCCTGTTGTAAATGGCCTTGAGCGAGTTGAGCAGCGCGGTACCGTTCGGACTGCCCCATCCCGTGCAGGCGTCCCAGCCTGGGCCGGCAGGGTAACCTTTCACGCCGTTCAGTCCGTTATCCGCCGGGCCAGGGGCCCCCAGGATATCGCGGAAGCCCGCTGAGCCAATCGCATAGAGGGCGGGGTTGACGAAACCGACATTATCACCAAGGGCCTCATTGATTACGGCGATCAGCCCCGCCCACAGAGGTGCGGCGGCGCTCGTCCCGCTTCCGGGAAACGGATTGGGAATTCCCAGGCTAGCTGCGCCCGCCAGTGGAATGGGATAGCCGCTGTTGGCACTGGCATTGGCAGCCACATCTGGAACACCTCGGCCAACGTGATTATCGTTAAGCGAAGGCGGCGCTCCCGCCCCAGCCTGGTACGCGGGCTGCGAGAAGTGATCGCTGATACCGCCCCCGGTTGCGCCAGTGGGGTTGAAGCCCATGACAGTGGTCGTGTCATTCCACACGTATTCATCGAAGGATGAGCCGCTGACGTTGCCCACGGTGGTGCCGCCGACCGAAAGCACCCACGGGTCAGTGGCCGGATACTGCACGTGCGCTTTTCCGTCGCCAACTTTCGAATCGGTGCCCGTATCGCCAGAAGCGATACAGATAGTGACCCCTTGCACGGCAGCATCCTCGAACGCTCCCGTAACCGCGGCGAGAAAACTACTGGTGATGCTTTCGGCAGCCAGCGTTGCGGCGTCGTCTCCGTTGCAGATATAAAAGCTCGAGGACAAAACCGAGCAGGTGGGATCGCCCGCCTTGGGATGTGCCACTCGTGAGACCAGGTCCACCCAGCCCGCTTGGTCCGGCGTGGTGAAGTATACGGCGACGGCGGCACCCGGTGCTGCCGAACCCGCGATGCAGATATCTTGCGTCGTTTCGGGGTCCTCTGTGCCGTCATTGCTGGCGTCCACCGTGATGTCGGTAATGGTGGGCTTGGTCATGCCAAGCGTGCTGAAATATTGGTTGACATCCGCGGTTTGATACCCCGCTTCGGAAAAGATCGCAATGGTCTGTCCGGCGGCGGAATTCGTGGGGAAACGGTAGAGTTGGGCGATTTGGGGCACCGTCAAGGTCGTGGTGCTGGGAGGATCTCCGCTATTACGCTTCGTGATTCTCCGATTGTCCAGCCCGAATACTCCGATGATAATGTTCGCAAGGTCTTTCGGAACCTGAATGAAGCCATCGCGGCCGCGATAGGTTTCCGTTACGGGCTTCTGGCCCCGGCGGAGCATGACTTCGTGCTCGTACCTGCCCAGCGTGACCCCGAACGCCTCACTCATCTGCTTAGCGGTTCCGGAAACGACCAGGCTGCGGCGAGCAGCGTTGGAATCCTCGACCTTCAACCCATGTTTGACCGCAAAATCGGTGACCTTCTTCAAGTCTTTCTCGGACGCTCCGTATTTCTGGGCAAACTGTTCCTCGGAGAGCCGGCGGCGAGCGCCGGGTGGCGTTTTCAGGAAGTGATCGAAATCCGGTAGCGGTTCTCCGTCCGTCCGGCGCCGCAAAACGATGTTTACCGAGAAATGTTCCTGGGGGTCTGCAGGACCTAGAAGCCGCGCCCCTGGCGAGGGATGGCGCTCGCTTCCTTCCAGTCGCGTGTAGTTTTCAGGAGTTTTGGTCGCATCTTTTGACTTAGCCATAAAATATCTCCACGGCGAGTTTGACTCGGTACTGTTTCGTCACTAGTGCCTCTTGCGAGGACTTTCATCAATGATAGTGACCAATATGGCGCAATCGTTTCACGAATTAGCTGGTCAGCTTAGTGAGCGAGCGTTCGCCGGTTGCGTGCCGATGACGGTTCACTCGGAGGCAAACGAGGTTATCGGTTGCGCGGGCAGGATTTGCACCTGCGTTTAGAGGTTATGAGCCTCTCGTATTGTCCTACGCTACTACTGCGCCACGAATTTCTAGCGAAAAGGAAAATGGTCCGGGTGGCAGGAGTTGAACCTGCGTGGACATGTGCCCAAGACATGTGGGTGGCCGCTACCCTACACCCGGATTATGGGAGAGAGCTTTTCAGCCCTCTCCTGTTTATCCCTTCACGCAGACGACCTGGCGCAACGTGTGTACCACGTCCACCAGATCGCGCTGCGCTTCCATCACTGCATCGATGGACTTGTACGCCATCGGCGTTTCGTCGATAACGTCCGCGTCCTTACGGCACTCTACGCCCGCAGTCGCTTTGGCATGGTCGTCCAACGTGAAGCGCCGCTTGGCCTCCGTACGCGACATGGCGCGGCCAGCCCCATGGCTGCAGCTCATGAAGCTCTCCGGATTGCCCTTGCCGCGCACGATGTACGAACGTGCCCCCATGCTGCCGGGAATGATTCCCATGTCGCCTTCCCGTGCACGCACCGCGCCCTTTCGCGTGATGAGCACGTTCTCGCCGTAATGGTGCTCCCAGGTCACATAGTTGTGATGGCAGCTCACGACTTCCACATTAGCTTCGAACGCCGGGACTTCTCCCGAGCCCTGCACTGCCACGATCACGTTGCGCATCATCAAGTCGCGGTTGGCCAGCGCGTAGTCCTGCGCCCAGTGCACGGCGCGGACATAGTCCTCGAAATGCTCTGTCCCCTGCGGCAGGTACGCGAGGTCCTGATCCGGCAGGTTGATCATCCACTGGCGCATGTCGTTCTTGGCCAGCTCGATGAAGAACGTGCCGAAGCGATTGCCCACGCCACGCGATCCTGAGTGCAACAGGAACCACACGTTCTCGTTTTCGTCGAGGCAGACCTCGATGAAGTGGTTCCCGGTGCCGAGCGTTCCCAGGTGGTTCACGCGCTGCTTGTGATCCAGCTTGGGGTACTTGTCGACGATCGCCTGGTAGGCGGGCTCCATCTTCGCCCACACGTCCGCGTGATGCGCGGGCGCATCCGACCAAGCGCCGCGATCGTTCTTGCCACCGTTGTCGGTACGTCCGTGCGGCACCGCTTTCTCAATCGCTGTGCGGATGCCGTGCAGGTTGTCGGGCAGCTGGTTGGCGTGCAGAGACGTTTTCACGGCCATCATGCCGCAGCCAATGTCCACGCCGACCGCAGCCGGAATGATCGCCCCGCGCGTTGGAATCACGCTCCCCACCGTCGCGCCGATACCCCAATGCACGTCCGGCATGGCCGCTACCCACTTGTAGATGAACGGCAATTGCGCGACGTTCAAAAGCTGCTGGCGTGCAGCGTCCTCAAGCGGGACGCCCCTGGTCCAGGCCTTGACGGGAACGCCGGTATCGGGCTTGATTACGTTGTAAGTGTTTTCGGTCATAGGTGTTTTCTCGCTATATCAAATTCAGTCTCTGTGATCAATCCGCAGGGACTATCTCGCGCACGAAACCGACCACGTGACTATGCGCCGACACGTTCCGCGCCTGATAGTCGGTGCAGTACAGCACATCCAATTTCATGGGACGCACCGCCCCGCCGTATGCGCAGGAGATCGCACGCCGCGCATTTGCGGCATACTGCACGTGCGCGTGCAGGCAGCCCACACACAGTGGTTCGGGTTTCGCTGCACGGTTCTTCTTGCGAAAGACACGAATCGCTTCATAAATAACTTTCAAGAACATCGCCAAGACACAAAATGGCATTGCGACCTCCTTTCTCCGATTACCCGAATCTGTGCGCCTTCAACTAGCCAGGCCACTCCCTGACGTTTGGTGGCTCGGCACGGAGTTGAACCGTATCCACTGGCTTTTCAGACCAGCACTCTGCCGTCGAGTTCCCGAGCCAAACTGGTGGACGGTGCGAGACTCGAACTCGCATTTCACGGTTGCAGGCCGTGGGTAATCCCCTTATACGAACCGCCCACTTGGGGCGAGATGAGAGAATCGAACTCTCGTGACTGGAGCCACAATCCAGTGCCTAGGCCATTCGGCCAATCCCGCCATCAAATTTGGAGCTGGTCGAGTGAATCGAACACTCGTCGGAGAGGTACAAGCTCTCTGCACTGCCACTGTGCTAGACCAGCAAACCTTGGAGCTGGCACGCAGCCTCGAACTGCGGTCGGGCGCTTACCGTGCGCCTGCTCTTCCCGTTGAGCTATACCAGCGGAGCTGGCGCGGCGATTCGAACGCCGATCACGGACTTACGAGGCCCGCGCTCTTCCCACTGAGCTACACCAGCAAAGAAACCTCTGGAGGCGGTGGGGAGAATTGCACTCCCGCTTGTCTGCTTTGCAGGCAGATGCCTTGCTGTCTTGGCTACACCGCCGCGAAAATTGGAGCGGAAGGCGGGACTCGAACCCGCGCTCTCGACGTTGGCAACGTCGCGTCTTTGCCACTAGACGACTTCCGCCTGGAGCGAGCAGTGCGAGTCGAAAGCACGTCATCAGCTTGGAAGGCTGAGGCACCAGCCGCTATACCATGCTCGCTCTTCACATCTGGCAGGGGTGACAGGATTCGAACCTGCTTGAACTCGTTTTGGAGACGAGCGCCCTTCCCATCGGGTCATCACCCCTGTGGCGGTCGCAACGGGAGTTGAACCCGTCCCTCCTGATAGACAGTCAGGCATCCTGCCGCTAGACTCTACGACCACATCTAAACTTGGCTGCGAGGGCACGATTCGAACGTGCATGAACCGGGTCAGAGCCGGTTATCCTGGCCAATTTGGATGACCTCGCAACTCGGAGGAGGGAACCTGCGGATACGGTGTGTTTTCTGGACAAGAGAAGTAACCGTAGCCTTCACCACTCCTCGAAGTCTGTGCCATGCTCTCTCGTGACTTTCCTCCTTTTGTTCGTCTTCCAAATTGGCTGCCGGGCAGCGATTCGAACGCCCGTACCCGGATTCAAAGTCCAGGGTCCTGCCACTAGACGACCCGGCATCACGCTTTCAACGCGATTGCTTTCATGCACCGTACGCACAACACCGCCGATTCGTCGACGTTGTGGCCAAGTCTCCTGCGATCCGTACGAGCACGGTCCACCAATTCTTGATGATCCCCGCCGCGATCGCAGTAAAGGTCCGATGCAAGCTCAATTTCAAAGCCTTCGAGTTCAATCGTTTGTGTACTCATAACTTGGTACTCCCATCTCAGCCTTGAAAGGGCCGCATCCTTGCCGTTAGACGACGCCGCCTCCTCTCTGCGCATCGAGCGAAATGTGCCCCAAAAAACCAAAAGCCCCCGATTTGTATCGGAGGCTCAGAAAGACTACGCGCTATGGATCGCCCCCGTTACATGAACGCACCTTCCCCCGCTCCTTGCCACGTAAACGTGGCCGGTGTCGGGAAGCAATCGGTATGGGGTTTGCGCATCATTGCTAGAACTCAGCTATCACTCTGGCATCATTTCGCAAATTCGTCAATAGCCAAAAGCGGCGGTGCCGGGTCAGTCTTGGGGCCCCATGAGTAATGCGTCTTAGGCGAACGGCATCGTCGGTTCAAGCCTCAACTTCAGAGTTCCCGACCATTCGGACGGAAGTCTTCCAAGGCCGCATCTGGATTATGATGGGCACCTGTTCAGGTGCCCCTGTTGTTCGCTGGATGAGAATAGTAGACAATCGCATGAGCTTTGGGGGGAGGAACTCGGGAAGGACTCTGTGTGATGAGAGAACCACAGGAATACTATGTGGGCAGCATGGGCGAGCTCTACTATGTCCTCGAAGGCCTCGGGCCGCCGATGCCAGAGACCAAGCGAGTTTTTCGTGGCCAGACTCGTCAATACCTCCGGACCACTGGCCATCCGTCTTTGCTGCCCGCAGCTTCACGCCCGGGGTTTAATCGTACCCTAGATCCAGGTTGGACTTTCACGGCTTCCGTACTGGCGAGCGCCCTTCAACTTCCTCAGGGAGGCGGTTCGAACGACACCTTCGTCTGGGTGCCCGCTCTCCTTCAGCACTATGGTTTTGGGTCGTACTACTTAGACGTTTCAGCGGATCCCCTGGTGGCACTTTGGTTCTCGCTTCATCGAGACGGTGAATCCGGCAATCCCGAGATTTCCGGGCATGCGACCCTACGACCAGATTCCTTTTCAGTGGTCGATTCACTTGCAGAAAGAGCCCGGTGCGACACCGGAGCACTTCGAGTTCTTAGCCGCCGACAACAGTGATCGACGGCGCGAGTTCATATCTTCCCTGTGTGGTGCGCTGGGGAAAAGCGGCAGCATCGTCGTTTACAACGCACCGTTCGAGTCGCAGCGGTTTTCGGAGCTTGCGGCGTGGCTGCCAGAGTTTGCTGGGCGGATCGAGAAAATACAGCGCCGTCTTTCGGACTTGCTCCCAGTGGTGCGAAAGCATGTCTACCATTCCGCGTTCGCGGGGTCGTACTCGCTGAAGCACGTTCTGCCTGCGCTTATTCCAACGCTAACCTATGACGGCATGGCAGTGGCGGACGGACAGCAAGCGGGAGTGGCTTGGGAGTCGCTCGTCAGGGGAAGCTTGGATCAAATCGAGCGGGACAGGATCAAGAAGGCTCTGCTGGGATATTGTGGGCAGGACACGCTGGCACTGATCAAACTCGTAGAAAGACTTCAGAGAGTATCAACCTGACCCTGGCGAATGTAGGTTAAGGAAATCAGTGGTGGTCAAAAAGGGGTGGCGCCGGCTCGGTCGCAAATGATTCATTCGGTTAGACCGAAATCGCGTTGCGGTGCTAGTCAACAACGTACACCTTGTTGACCACGGCTGGCTGTACCAAAATCCTCGGTTCCGCGCTCTCCTGCTCGCACTGAAAACACGCTACTTCACGCCGCGTAAACTGCGGTCTGACGCCGTACCCAAATCTATAGGTTTCAGTACAGCGACGGGAAAGGCGATTGCCCGGCTTCGCTTAACCTGGATTAGCACGCTTAATACGCAAATCACCGCGACTGCGCGGCTTTGAGGAACCACTACGGGTCCCCTAACCAGTAGGGTCGCGGCACGGGAATGGCGTGAACCCTTCTTTGAATCCATCAAATCCATCGCAAGTTCTTGCAGTTCTTTTTCACAAGACATAGCAGTCTCCTTCAAGCAGAAACATTCGAACGGTTCGGCTCGATGCTATGCCCTCACGATACGATTGACGTCACCAAAATCGTTTCACATTGACGCGAACAGGGATTGAGGGGACAATAACAGCCGTTCTTAGGGTCAAAAAGGAAATTCCCGCTTAGAGATTCAAGAGCAAAGCCTTGGGTTTGAAAGGAGAAAATGTGATGTCCATGAAGAAAATGATTGTGATGTTTACTGCCCTGATCGTATTCACCTGCACGGTCGCCGCACAGGACCAAACACCCTGCCCAACGGAGAAAGTCATCGAGCATGTCCCGGTTAAGTTCACGTCGCCTGCCTCCGGCAAGGATATGTACACGGCATACTGTGCCGTTTGCCATGGAAGGGACGGCAAAGGTGGAGGGCCCGCGGCCAGTGCGCTGAAGATTCCTCCCAACGACCTTACCCTGCTGAGCAAGAACAACGGAGGGAAATATCCCTCGCTGAAAGTCGTGGCCTCCATCCGCAACGAATCCGAGCTTCCCGCGCACGGATCCAAGGAGATGCCAGTGTGGGGAACGTTGTTTTGGAGTGTGAGTAGTGGACACGAGAGTGAGGTGCAGCAACGCGTGGCAAACCTTACCAAGTACATCGAATCCCTGCAAGCAAAGTAGGCCGGCTGCTGAGCATCTGTGGGCCGCGGCATGGAGCCGGGTGGGACATAAGCGCTGGCTTGTGTCCCTTGCTCGTCTCTGGCAGTAGTGACTGTTACGCGGTTCGGACAAGGAGACCACTGCGACAACTATGGCAAGAACTGGGGCCAGTGGATTCGTCGCGGTCGTGATGAACCGGCGGATTCTAAGCCGGAATTTCCCTTTTACTTAAGATAACCAGCTAGCGGGACGCCCTCACTGCTTCAGCGCAGTCCCGGCCATGACATAATTGCCGTTGCCGTCGAGCCCGTATATCCAACACTGCAACCCTTTGGCTTGCCCTGCCGCCACCGAGTTCAACACACACGCCCACCCGCTCCGCAGGCTGAAAGCACCATCCGAGCTGACGGTATAGGTGCCGGTTCCCGTATCAATCTTGCCGTCGTCCATGTCGGTATGTGAAGCCTGAAGTTCTTGCTGGTCCGTACGAGCCGAAATATTTAACCTGGCTCACGGCGTGTAGTACTTGCTGACCACCGACAGCAACAACGAAGTCGCCAGCGGCTCCGCCATGCTGCAGTCCACCACTGCGGAGACTTACAGCGTGGCAAGTCTAAAGGGAAATTTCAGCATCCAGCTCAAGATGTGGACCGCCGACGTGAATCAAGAAGAGGACGGCGCTATCGGAATAATCACTTTTGACGGCAAAGGGAACTTCAAGGGTAAGTACCTGTATCCGCCGTTGCTCAAGCACGACCCACGCCTCCCGCACTCGAGCGCCAGGCGAAGAGCGGTCCCGTCACAACGTAGCGAGCCGCCGAAATCAGCCGTCGCAATCTGGGCGGGGCCTCGGCAAAGGCGGCGCTTCTGCCGGTCCGTCGACTGTGGCTGGGCTGCGCAGAATAACCTAGTTGCTGCAGCATGGGCGAGAAGGTTTGCCGCAACCACGCCCGGAATTCAGGACGATTGGCTTCGTTCACCCCGCTCTTTTCGACAACTTGACGTTAGTCGCTATTTTGTTATAGTTAATCTCACATTTCACGGACGTCGCGGTGGGAGACGTGCCGGTAATCGATGCAGGAGGAGGAAAAGACCTTGCCAGGTGCGCTTGCGACACGGAGTGGGGCAGCAGAGACAGCGGGAGAACAGATCGAGGTCGGACTTCGGGAGCGGAAGAAGGCGCGCTTGCGGCAGCAGATTATCGATACCTCGATCAAGCTGTTTCGCAAGCACGGATACGAGAACACCAGAATCGACGACATCGTGCACATGCTCGAGATCAGCCAGCCCACCTTTTTCCGGTATTTTCCCAGTAAGGATGCGGTTCTGCGCGAGGTGGGAGAACGCGGGTTTGCCTGTATCTGCGAGCGGCTGCGTTCGGAGCTTTCGAGCAAGGCGGGGACGGGCGAGCGTTTGCGGCGACTGTACGTGACCCTGGCGCGGGAGGTGGAATCCGACCGGCAACTGTGGCAAGCGGTGGTCTTGTCGGGCGCCATGGATGCGGTGCGATCGGCAGAACTGCGGGGGCACGAGGAGGCTGCCGCCAGTCTGCTGCGGGAAATTCTGACGCAGGGCCAGAAGCGAGGCGAAGTGACGCGCGCGTTTCCGGTGGTGCATCTGGCGGAGTTCATGGAAGGGCTCTACAACACGGTGGTGCGGCAATGGGCGGTGGACCTGACCGGGCCGCACAAGCTCACCGACCGGATGCGGAGCGCGGTCGAGTTTTTCTTGCGCGGCATCCGGTCGTAGGATTTTCCGGGATCGCGCCACTTCATTGTTGTGGCATGCCTGTTCGAGAGGAGAACGCGATGAAGGCCGCTGTTCTGCATGCCTTCAAGACACCGTTGTCGCTGGAGGAGGTGGCCCGGCCGGAAGCTGGCGCGGACGACGTCCTGATCGAGGTAGAGGTTTGTGGGGTATGTCATTCCGATCTGCACGTGGCCGACGGCGACTGGACGCAATTGGCCGGCATCGTGAAGAAACCGCTGATCTTGGGACACGAGATCGTCGGCCGGGTGGTGAAGCGGGGCGCGGCGGTCCAGAGTGTCGCGGTGGGAGAACGGGTTGGAGTGCCGTGGGTGCAGTGGACATGCGGGCAATGTGAATTCTGCCTGGAGGGCAACGAGAATGTGTGCCCGAAGCAGCGCATCACGGGCGTCATGGTGGATGGTGGATATGCGGAATATGCGAAGGCTCCCGCCAGCCACGTGGTCAAGATCCCCGACACGCTTTCCTCGGAACAGGCGGCGCCGCTGCTTTGTGCGGGAGTCACGGTTCATCGCGCCCTGAAGCAGGCCAAGATTCGCGCCGGACAGCGGCTGGCGGTTTTCGGGGTGGGCGGACTGGGTCACATTGCCGTCCAGATTGGCCGGGCAGCGGGAGCGGAAGTGACCGCGATCGATATTTCCGAGGAAAAACTCGCACTGGCAAAATCGCTGGGCGCCACTCGAACATTGAACGCCGCAACGAGCAAGGTAGTTAAGGAAATACGGAGCTCCGGCGGGGTGCACGTTGCCCTGGTCACCTCGGCGTCCAAGTCCGCCTATGACATGGCGTTCCCTTGTGTACGACCGACGGGAACGCTGCTGGCGGTGGGCTTGCCCGCAGGGGATATCTCGTTTCCGGCGATTCTGATGGCGGCTGGCGAGATTCAAATCAAAGCTTCCTCGGTAGGCACGCGAGAAGATCTGCGTGAGGTTCTGGAGATGGGGGCAGCGGGGAAGGTCCATTGCCAGGTGAGCATGCGGCCGCTCGCCGAGATCCAGGAGGTTCTGGGGCAACTGAGCCGCGGCGAGATCTCGGGGCGGGTGGCGCTCCGCCTCCAGCCGTAGTTCGGGCGCGATTGCGCCGGACACCTGGGGCCTCGGGGCGGCCTGGAAATCGCGGCAAGGTGTATTGACATTAGCTCCTATAATATGATATTAACTATCATTTTTGCGTGGCTTTGCCTCGCGGAGAGGCGGCTCTCCGAGTGAATGTCAAACAACTGTTCGATCTGACCGGACGCGTGGCCATTGTTTCGGGTGGCTCGATGGGACTGGGTCGCCAGATGGCCGAGGGCCTGGCGGAGATGGGGGCGAATCTGGTGCTCTGCGCGCGCAAGAAGGAGCGCTGCGAGGAAGCGGCGGAAGCGTTGCGCAGCCTGGGCGTGCAGACGCTGGCGTTGGGATGCGATGTCAAAGATAAGGCGGCGATTCAGCAGGTCGTGGAGGAGACGCTGGCGACGTTTGGCCGGGTCGATATTCTGGTCAACAATGCCGGCGTGTCGTGGGGAGCTTCGGTGGAGGAAATGACGCTGGAGCAGTGGGACAAGGTTCTTTCCACCAACTTGACCGGCACGTTCCTGTTTTGTCAGGCGGTGGGCAAGGCCATGGTCGCGCAGGGGTCGGGCAAGATCATCAACATCGCATCGGTGGCGGGTTTGGGTGGAGCGTCGGCGGAACTGCAGGCGATTGGCTACCACGCTAGCAAAGGCGGAGTGATTGCGTTCACCAAGGATCTGGCGTGCAAGTGGGCGCCGCACAACATCCAGGTGAATGCCATCGCCCCGGGCTGGTTCCCGACACATATGTCGGGCTGGATGATCGAACATCGTAAAGATTCCCTGTTGGCGAAGATCCCGCTGGGCCGCTTTGGCGGCGATCACGATCTGAAAGGCGCAGCGGTGTTTCTGGCGTCGGACGCTTCGGCGTACGTGACGGGGCACGTGCTGGTTGTCGATGGAGGCCAGACGGCCTGGTAGCAAGAAATTGTTTATGAATGTTCCTCTGACGCCCGTGCGGTTCCTGCGGTACGCAGAGGAGCAGTTTCCGCGCAAGACGGCGGTGGTGTGCCAGGACCGGCGGTTTACTTACGCCGAGTTTGGCGATCGCGTGGGGCGCATGGCGGGAGCGTTGCGCAGTGCCGGACTAAAGGCGGGCGATCGCGTGGCGTTTCTCAGCCTGAACTGCCATCGGCTGCTGGAAGCCTACTACGGAGTTCTGGAAGCGGGCTGCGTTTTGCTTCCGCTCAATTATCGCCTGGCCGCGCCGGAGCTTGCCTACATTCTGAATGACGCCGGAGCGGCGGTGCTGTTTCTGGAACAAGAGTTTGTTGGTATCGTAGATTCATTCCGGCGGGACCTGCGCACGGTGCGCTCGTTCCATCAGTTCGAGGGGACGCCGCAAGCGGGGTGGCTCTCCGATCAAACCTACGAGCAGATGCTGGTCTCCGCCACGCCCTACCGCGGAGAACTGATGGCGTTTGACGAAAACTCCGTGGCAGAACTCTTTTACACCAGCGGGACCAGCGCCAGCCCGAAGGGCGTGATGCTCACGCACCGAAACGTGTACCTGCATGCGATGAGCATCGCTTTGTACCATCACACCCGGTTTGAGCACGTGCTGCTGCACACGATTCCTCTGTTTCACGCCAACGGCTGGGGAGCGGCGCATACGATCACACTCATGGGCGGAACGCATGTCATGCTTCCGCGCTTCGTGCCGGAGGAAATATTCCGACTGGTGGAGCGGGAGCGGGTGCAGGCGCTGATCCTGGTGCCGATTATGGCCGCCGCGCTGGTGAACTCGCCGGCGCGTCCCAAGTACGACCTGAGCAGCGTGGAGTGGGCCGCGATCGGCGGTGCGGCATCTTCTCCGACCCTGATCCGTGAGGTGGAGCAGAAGCTGGGGTTTAAATGCTTTTCGGGATACGGACTGACGGAGTGTGCGCCCTCGCTGGCCACCGCCGAACTGAAACCGGACGTGCAGTGCACGCCCGAGGAGCGGTACGTGCTGCAGGCCATGACCGGGTATGCCTATCCGGGGTGCGAGCTTCGGGTGGTGGACGCGGAAGACAAGGACGTGGCGCACGACGGGGTGACGATGGGAGAGATCATTGCCCGCAGTGACGGAGTGATGGCGGGTTACTGGCAACAGCCGGAAGCCACGGCCGAAGCTATGCGGGGCGGATGGTTTCACACGGGCGACATGGCCGTGATCGCGGAGAACGGGTACATCCTGATCGTGGATCGCCGGAAAGACATTATCGTGAGCGGCGGAGAAAACATTTCGTCGCTCGACGTTGAAAAAGTGCTGTTGGCCCACCCCGACGTTTACGAAGCCGCAGTGATCCCGGTGGCTGACGAGAAATGGGGTGAGGTGCCAAAGGCGTTGGTGGTGGCGAAACCGGGTTGCAAGCTCAGCGAAGTGGAATTGATCGAGTTTTGCCGCGCCCGCCTGGCCCACTACAAGTGTCCGCAATCGATTGAGTTTTGCGAGAGCTTACCCAAGAACGCGATGGGAAAGGTTCTGAAAAAGGAGTTGCGCAAGAAGTACCATGCTGGACGGGTAACGATGCGCGCGGATGGTTGAGCGCGCGGTGACGAGGAGAGCTGGATGGATTTGAATCTGACTGCGGAAGAACAGCAGTTCCGCGACGAATTGCGGGACTGGCTGAAGGCAAACGTACCGGCGGACTGGAGCGCGAAGCGCGAAGATCCGCTGGAAACCCGCTTCGAGTACTTGCGTACATGGCAACGCAAGTTGTTTGACGGAGGCTGGGC
>JGI12269J14319_10003096_pt1 | contig 15758 bp, 15 predicted proteins | sample PeaSoiSIISIP2007_FD_14319 | JGI IMG/M metagenome (IMG submission 14319) | reverse complement strand
CTGCAGGGCGGCGGAGAACCTGGTGCAGCCCAGGCCGTGCCGCTGCCCGCCGAACGGGAACACGCACCAGTCCCCCGGGCACGCCTCCAGCTGGGGCAGCACCTGGTCGTGGACGACGATGTGCTGCTCGATGACCAGCAGGTCCGCGGAGCCGTCCCACCGTTTCTCCAGCTCATCCCAGTAGGCGTAGGACGACGCTGACGTGTCGACGTGCTCGGCGTGCGGGATCAGCCGGGTCACGGCCAGGTAGGACGGGGCGTGGTCGGCGTAGTGGAAGTAGGCCGGCCGGATCACGGGCACTGCAGGTCAGACGCTGATGTTGAACACAGCCGTTACGGCCGCGCCGCCCGGCGTCGCCCAGGCGATCGTAAACGTCCCACCGGAAATGGTCTCCGCCGAGCCCCCGAAGGAGTTGAAGCACATGCCCTGCTTGGACACGGTGCCGCCGCTGATCGTGTTGTCGTAGACCAGGCAGCCGTACGCGGTGAACGTCGCCGACGTCCACGACACGTTCGCGGCGTGGAAGATCACCGAGGAGGACCCGGTGTCCAGGGCGTACGTCTTGGAGGCGAGCGCGGAGCCGCCCTGAGTGTAGCCGCCGGCGGTGGCCAGCTCGTTCGTGGTCGTCCACTGGCCGGTGTTGTACCCGGTGGACGCGACGGCGACGGTCTTGTCCGGGGTGCCGCTGTTGGAGAACAGCGCGCAGTTGACCGTATCGCCCAGCAGCCCGGTCGACCCGTAGCTGGTGGGGAACCCGGTGTTGGCGCCGCCGCCGAGGCCGATCGGGTTGACCATTGCCTGCTGGAAGATCGCGCTTGAAGCTCCGAATGCCATGGGTCAGTCCTCTTCCTGTTCTGGTTCGGGGATGACGGTGCCGCGTGCCGCGGCGAGCCCGGCCTGGACGGTCACGGCGGCCGCTTCTTCCTGCCCTTGCTGCTCGCTCATCTCAGCTCCGCCCTCGCCAGGCCTGCGAACACCAGCAGGTCGTCGTGGTCATCGGTGGTGGTGCGTACAGCCATGTACTGGCGCCCGTCATCGCCCCGGGCCTGGATCTCGGTGCCCAGGTAGTCCTGCCGTTCCTCCGCGGTGACCTTGCACCGGACCCCGGCCCGGATCAGGGGGGCGTTAAGCCCATGGAGTCCCGAACAAGAATGGTATCGGGATGCATTAGGCGGTTGCGGTCGCGTTCTATCTTCAAGCCCGCAATTAGGGCAGTACCAGTCCTGGTAGGCATCGAGCAGAAAGGCGCCCATATGTTATCCTTAAAAGGTAAAGCCCGGCGGTGCGGCTAACACCCCGGGCGCGGTAAGCCTGCTAGGAGACTTACATGCCTGATCGTACCTGCTCGGTTCCCGGCTGCCTTGAACCGCACCACGCCAGAGGCTGGTGCGGTAAGCATCACGCACGCTGGGGGAGGCATGGCGATCCGCTAGCCCTCGTCCTCCTGAACAGGGGCAACCTGACGGCCCGGTTCGAGGCGAAGGTCGACCGCTCGGCCGGTCCTGATGCTTGCCATCCTTGGCAGGCGGGCCTGGAAGATTGCGGCTATGGCCGGTTTAAGGTCAACGACCAGTCCACCCGCGCGCATATTATTGCGTGGGAGATGGTCAATGGGCCCGTCCCGGACGGTATGCAAATCGACCATGAATGCCACAACCGGGCCGTCCTTGACGGCTCATGCCGTCCCGGGATCTGCATGCATCGCCGATGCTGCAATGAGAGGCACCTTGCAGCGAAGACTCGTCCTGAACACGGGGCCGACACGACACGGCCGGACGTGCCCTGCGGCGATCTCCATTGGAGCGTGAAGCTAAGCGATGCTCAGGTGGCCGAGATACGAGTACAGCTCGCTAAAGGCGTGACCGGGCGCGCCCTAGCGCGTAAGTATGGCGCCAGCGAGAGCATGATCAGCGCGATCAAGCATGGCGCTAGGCGCATTGGCGAGACGCCGGTTCTTGCTGCGCAGGTCCCCGCCGTGGCACGTTCGGGACGGGCGTGGATGCCGCCCGCTGGACGGCGGCTGGCCGTGTTCCTAGCGCTAGCCCAGGCGGCCGAAGCGGAGCCATGCGCGGACTGGGACCGGCTGGTCCAGATGGCTGTCAGCGGCGGCGGGGTGGCTGAGACGGAAGTGCGGGAAGTGGGCGCAACCTCGGTACGGTACGCGCTTACCGCCGGGTGACGTGACAGGAATAGTTAGGGCAGCGCCAGTCCTCGGTGACCTCCAGCAGCGGGACACGGGCCATCAGCGGTCCTTTCCGGGAGAGAGATGCGGCATCATGGGACCGTGAGCAAGCGGACGAAGCTGGCGCTGATCGCGCTGGTATGGGCGGTGACCGCCGCCCTGATGGTGCTGCCGCTGGTATGGGCCGCCTACGCCCATGCCGTCGTCCCCGTCGTCGCACGGGAGTCGCTCGGGATCGGCATGGCAATTGGGTGGTTTGCCCGCGGTGGACCCCGCCGCCGCTAGCCCTTCGCGGGCAGCGGGACCAGGCTGAGCGTCCGCGCAGCCCAGCTGAACGTCAGCGTCTCGGTCCGGGCGAGGAAGAACGGCAGCCCGAGCAGGCTCTGCCCTGCCAGGTCAAGGTCGATCGCGGACGGCTCATCCGCATAGGTGATGCCGTCAAACGTGATGCTGGCCGTCGTCTCGTACGCGGAGGACTGGCCGCCCGCACCTTCGACGCCGAACGGCTGACCCTGCACCAGGCCGAGCCGGGCCGCTTCGGCTGCGGTGAACGTCGGGCCGATCGCGTCGCCCGTGTCCAGGACGAACACAGCAGGCTGGCCGTTGACCGCGGCGTGGATGACGATGGAGCCGTTCACGATCTCGACCGGGACGGTGGTCACGGGGGCGGCCTGCTTTCTGGCTGGCGGGGGTGTAGGCGGTTTGGCCTGCGTGTCCCAGAACGGCAGGCCCGATTTCGCCTCAGACTCGTCGTAGGCGGCGAATGCCACCCACTGGGTCATCACGCTGCGCCCGGCCATGTGGACGGCCCCGGTCCAGTCCGCAGCCCAGTACAGGCCGTCCGGGTTGTCGTTGCCCATCACGGTGCTGTCCGAGCCGTACACGATCAGCTCGTAGCCGTGGGCCAGCAGGCCCGTGTAAACCCCGGCGACGTACGTCTTGTCCGCCGCGGTCTCCATGTCCCAGGCGACCAGCGTCCCCCTCGGGGCGCCGATGGCCTTCAGCCGGTCCACGGCGGCGTTGACATCGGGGACGACACCGGCGATGCCGCGCGGGTCCGAGCGGACGAACACCGGGAGCCGGTAGCGGGCTTTCTGCGCCGCCCAGTCCTCAGCCGTCCACACGTGCGGGGTGTCGCCGCCGATGTAACCGGCCACACCGTCCGATTCCGGCGGCGGTGTCACCGGCCACGCGGAGTCGTAAAACGTCAGGTAGCCCGTCATAGCCTGCTTCCCTCGCTGCCCTTGGGCGGGATGCGGCTGCCCATCCCCGCCGCCGCGGGCCTGCCCCCCGCCGTGCCGGGACCGCCCGCAGGTGACGGCACGGCGGCCTCCTGCTCCGGTTTCGCGGCCGCGACAGCAGCAAGAGCCCGGACACCCGCGAACGCCGCCTCAGCTGAGGACCGGGCCGCTTTCGCGTCAGCGGCCACTGCGGCGTCATGCTGCGCTCTGGCGGCCATCACCTGCTGGACTACTGCGGCGAGGCTGGCGACCGTGCTGCTGAGGGAGTCGATCGCCTTCAGGACCTCGGCCTGCCGCTTGGCGTGCTCATCAGCGTTCGCGTTCGCTGCGGCGACAACCGCGTCGAGGGCTGCCTCTACGCCGGCGAGCCGGTCACTGCGCTTGCGTCTCATCGCCGCCCTCCTTCAGTGCCGCACGATGCATCCGGTGGACATGCTCTACGGTCAGGTGGCCGTCAGGGTGATGACGGCGGCAGACGTTATGCCCTGCGGCTGTCCCGTGCCGGCCGAGCCGCCAGCAGCGCTTTACCTCGCAGTTGTGACGGCGGACCACCGTCACGAGCCCGGCGATGATCGCCAGCTCGCTGATATCCGACCCGGTGCCGCTCAGGAATCCGTAGTAGGAGCCCGCCTCGTTATCCGCCCCGGTGTGGATGGCGAGCCAGTGCTGCAGCGGAAGCCACCAGTGCCACCACCACATCAGGCCGCCGCCCCCGGCAGGAACAGACCGCACACCAGCACCACGCCGAAGATGGCCAGCAGCACCCCGAACGTCTCCACCATCGCCATCCCCAGGCCCCGGTTAGGCCGCAGCAGTGACACGACGGCACCGATCAGCACGCAGATCATGACGCTCAAGGCCACGGCTGCCGGGCCGGTCACGACCGCATACGGGAGTGCCGGAAGGATCGCCCCGAGCCCGGTCGCGCCGCCCATGACACACGACGCGGCCAGGCCGTTCTCACTGTCGGACAGCCATTCCCCGCCCGCCATCGACAGGGCCGAGGAGATGCCGCCGGACAGGGCGGCGGGGAAGATGAGGGACTGGTGGCCCATCAGGTACAAGATGACGCCGAGCAGGCTCATGGTGCCATCCGCCAGCCCGAAGATGGCCGGCCGGGCCAGCTTGCCGCGCCTCACGGGCCGTCCCCGCCGTCCTGGCCGTCCCTGGGGAGTTTCCCGGCCCGGTGCAGCCGCAGCCACACCAGGCTCCGCCACCACATCACCGGGGACACCAGCCCGATCAGCGCCGCCTGCACCCAGCCGGCGGCCCAGGAATCCGTCCGCGACAGGTGGAAGAACAGCGCCAGGGTGGTCGGGATGAACAGCAGCGCGATCAGCGTCGTCTTCGCGACCAGCGTCCGGCCGATCGGGTCCTTATACCAGGCCGCGAGGGCCGTGTAGAGGGCAACCCAGCCGGCGAGGGAGCAGAACCCGGAGATCAGCGCCACCTTCAGGGCCAGGATCAGCAGCTGTTCCTGTGTCACTGCCGGCCCCTCATCAGCTGCTCGGCGATAGCCGCAGCGAAATGGTTCTCCCGGCGGATCCGCTCAATGTCCTGCGCGATTGCCGCAGCATGCGCGGCGCCGGCCCGGGACCGTTCCTTCTGATCCCGGGCGTCGCTGATGGCGGCCTGCCGCTGGTGCCGGAGCGGCCAGGGGAGAATCACGGCCATCATCCTCCTGAGGGGCCTCACGGGACCGGCCCTGCCTTCTGGTCCCGGCCGAGCTGGAAGGCGGCCAGGATGTCCCTGGTCGCTGACGCGACGGTGACCGCGGTGTTGGCCCGGTCCCGTTCTGCTTCAAGCGCGGCCTTGAGCTCGGCGATCTCGGTGTTCTTGTCGGAGATGACGGTCTTGGGGTAGATCAGGCCGGCGACGAAGAAGATGCAGAACACTCCGGCGACCCCGGCGGAGGACAGGATGGACAGCAGCGCGGAGTCCGGCACGTGCGATCCCCCCTTACCGCACGGTGGCCTGCGGGGTCTCCCGCCTTACGTCCAGTACCCGCCGGGGGGCACCGGGTTCAGGGAAAGGGTCACTTTGGCTGCTGTCGCCTGGCCGTTCGCGCCGCACGCGATCATCCGGGAGACCGATGAGATGCGGTAGGTGCCGGAGGTGACCGGGGCGCTGAACGGCTGGTCGGTCACCTGCACCAGGTCCCCGAGGTTGCATCCGGCGACCAGTCCCCACGCGGCGGGGTGTTTCGCCGCGTCAACCTCCACCACCTCGACGCGGCGGCGCATCGCCCCGTAGAAGGAGAACAGCCCGTTGGCCTGCGACTGCTGTTCCGCAGCGGACTGGAGGTAGGAGGTGACCTGCAGCGGCCGGGCCCCGTACTGGGCCTGCGCGGCGGTCACCGCCGCCGCGCTGGCGGGCACGAGGTCGGCGAGGGTCGCCCCGTCCGGAGAGTAGGGCGACACGGTGATGGCGGTGTACGCCTTCTGGGAGTCGGTCCCGAACCCGACGCTGGCCGCGTAGGGCAGCTGCCCGGCCGCGGTGCCGGGGCCGAGCTGCCACACGGGGGTGTCCGCGTTGAGGTGGGGGCGGTCCCGGTAGTTGAGCAGCCCGGGGCCGTCGGTGAACCACCACCCGGAGTCGGAGGAGACGATGTTCTGGATGGCCGCGCCGGACTGGGCGCCGCCGACGTCGAGGGCGGCCTGCACCTGCAGGGATGCCGGGTCGATGGCGCGGGGCACCGGCAGGCCGGCGTAGCCCAGGATGCGTTCGAGCCGCTGCTGCACGGTGTCGCCGAGCGCCGACGGCCCCGCGGGGGGTGTGGCGCCGGTGCCGGCGGAGACGTGGCAGACGCCGTTGCCGGTGGCGCCGGACCCGTACCCGGCGGTGAACGACCCCCCGGACCCCAGGTACGCGGCAGCCTCGGTTTCGGCGTCGGCCGATGCGGCGGTGAACACCTTGACGAGCGGCGCCAGGGCTGTCCATCCCATCCACACGGCGGCGCCGTACGAGGAGCCGGGCTGTTTCCCGAATCCGGCCTGGACGGTCCGGACCGACGGCCCGGACGTGTACGGCCCGGCGACGGCGGCAGCCAGGCCGCAGAACGTCCAGGAGGTGATCCCGGCGCCGGCGACCCCGTACGACCCCTGGTACTCCTGGCCGTCGGGGGTGAACCCGGTCGGCCCCCCGTTCTCCGTCGTGGACGATGACAGGGCGGTCGGGGCGGGCAGCAGCCCGAACCCGGTCACTGCGGCGGCGTAGTGGGCGTAGATCCGCCACGCCGGCAGGACCTGCGGGTAGATCTTCAGGTGGGAGACGGACACGTTGCCGCCGTGCTGGATCGCGGTCAGGGTGGACCCGCCGGCGGAGCCCAGGTCCCCGTTGGCGAGGAACCACGACCATGAGGTGGGGGAGATCGTCGCCGTGCCGGTGACGGTGGCGGTGAGGCCCCCGTTGACGTACACCTGCCACGCTGTGCCGGTCAGGGTGACGGCGACGTGGAGCCAGGACCCGCACCGCAGGTCAGAGGCGGTGTAGATGGCGTGGCTGGTGCCCGTGCCGCCGTTGTAGGTGATCAGGTTCAGGTGACCTGAGATGTCCAGTTGCAGGATCGCGACGGGTGCGGTGGCGGTGGCGAGCTCGAGCAGGGTCAGCGGGCAGTACGGCTGGGCGGCGGCGACGTAGTTCGCCGAGCCGGTGTTCTGGTCGGTCGCACTGCCGAGGAACGGGTAGTTAAACCAGCCCACGGCGGTTACGCCGGCGGTCAGGGACGGGTAGGTGTCTTCGGCGGCGAGGAACCAGCCGTGCGCCCCGGTGTTGCCGAGTGCGCCGGTCTGCTGCCAGGCGGCGGAGCCGGGCTGCGCGGTGACGGGGTTGCCGGTCTGCGCGGACTGGGGTGAGGAGGACGGGTCGCCCCACATCCACCCGGAGGCGGCGCCGGCCTGGTAGATGGCGACGGACGGGAACGCGGACTGGTCAGCGCCGCCGGAGATCGCGGCGGCGGTCAGGTCGGTGCCCGCCGACCCGCCTTCGTACCCGGCGGCGGAGTACAGGTCCTGCCCGGTGACCCCGTTCGGTGACGGGACGATGGACAGGACGGTGCTGGAGCCTTTGGCGGCGTTCCGCAGCGACGTGGGCTGCACCCCGCCGGACAGCGGCTGGTCGTCGCACGGCCACCACCAGCCCGGATTGTCCTGCTCAACCTCCCCCCGGTACGGGGCCGGGCACGATGCGGACGCCACGCTCCACGCGTCGGTGATGGCGGCTTCGACGTAGCCGCGGTACGACTTCGGGGTGCGTTTCTCCGGGTAGGAGTTCACGTTCCGGGAGATCACATACCACCGGTCATAGGTGATCCCGGCGATGGTGCCGAGGGCGAGCCGGAGCCGGACGGGGACACCGGAGGCCAGCAGCCCTGTCGTCACGGCCGAGGAGCCGGTGACGAATGCGGCTTCCGCCACGAAGAACGGCGCCGAGGATGCGGGGGTGCCGGCGAACTGGGTGATGATCCGCGCGCCGGCCGTCCCGGCGGGTGCGGTCTGCGCGAGGAGGGTGACCTGAGTCCACGTCGCCGCGGGGATCGCGAGTGCGGTGGCGGTGCTGGTGGAGATGGTGCCGCCGGAGCCGTTGAGCCACCGGATCGCGACCTGCGCCCCGGACGTCCACCCGGCCGCCGACCAGAACCACGCCGACGCCGAGTACACGCTGCCCGCAGCGGCCGTGACATCCTCGGACACCGCGCCCGGCGTGGCGGTGATGCCGTCCGGGGTGACCTGCAGCGAATACAGCGCCGACGCGTCCGGGGCGGAGGCGTACGCCTGCGCGGATGACTGGGCGAGGGTGGTGTTGTCCTGCGCGGTCCAGGGTGCGACCCCGGACTGGAAGCTCATGTTGGCGTTGAGCGCCGTCGAGTACCAGATGCCGCCCGGGTTGCTGGGGCTCAGGTTCCCGTCGAAGTTGTCGAGCTGGGTGGTGCCGGAGGCGGCCTGGTACTGGCTGAGACCCCACGGGATCGCGGCCTTGTCGGCCCATGACCACAGCCGTCTGACCGTCCCCGGTGCGGCGGCCGAGTCGCTCAGGGTCACCCACTGGATCTGGTCCGGGGGGGACTGGAATCCGTAGCCGGGGGCGAACTCGCAGATGGTCCGGGACGCCCACCCGGGGGCCACGCTGCTGGTGACGGGGATGGGTGACGGGGCAGAGGCCAGGACGCCGATGATGACGCCGGACAGGTCCGACCCGGACCCGGTGGCGGTCACCGAAACGGCACCGCTGGTTGTGGTGCATGCCGCGGTGAGCACCGCGTCGCACGTGTGANCNGNNCCGTTCGTCGCGGTGACGGTGGACAGGGCGGTCCACCCGGCCGGGGTGAGCGCCTGGCCCACCGCATCGGAGTCCCCGCAGACGGCGGCGAGGATGAACGCCTCCGCTGAGGGGGCGGCCAGGGCCAGGTTGAGGCTGGTGGCCGCGGCCGCGTAGTTGCTGTCAACCCCGGTCACCGTGTCCCACGGGCCGAGCCCGGACACCTCGATGACCGTGACGGCGATGCCCGCCTGGATGCCGTTGGGGGCGGTGTAGACGTCGCCGGCTGCGCGGGCCAGGTTCGGCGTGTACCAGACCGACGTGCGGGCCGCCCCGGACGCGGTGCTGACACTGACGGCGGCCGCCGTGATCCCCGTCTCGTCGAGGAGATCCCCGCCGCCTTCATCCTCGATGTCTGCGCCGCTCTCGTCGAGGATGTCCCCGGCGGCGGCGGCGGAGACGGCGGGCCGCCACCACGAGTGGATGTCGTCGCCGTCGGACACGGTGGAGGCGGGCAGGCCGGCCTGGTTCCAGCCGGCGGCGCAGAACAGCCAGTTGCCCGCGGACGGGTACCCGGACCCGCTGCCGACCGACGCCGCGGGGGTCAGGGTGATCACGGCGGATTGCAGGGCGGGCGGCATGTTGCCGAACGTGGACGGCTGGGCGCTGGAGATGGCCCACTGGTTGACGACGGCGATCCGCCGTGCCCCCCCGGCGAACCCGGCGTAGCCTTTGACGGCGGTGGTGGTCTTCTTGACGGCTGCGGCCCGCCCGGTGAACCCGGCGTACCCCTGGGGGCTGATCGTGATGACCGACCAGATGATGATGACCTGGCCGGCCGCGCCGGTGCCGCCGGTGTGGTTGGAGAAGTTCGACCCGCCGCCGCCGCCGCCGGAGCCGGGGGCGATGCCGTTGCTGCCGTTGGCTGAGGGGCCTCCGCCGGCGCCGCCGGCGGCGCCGGCGAGGGACGGCGGGCCGGCCGCACCGGTGCCCGCTGTCCCGGCCGTACCCCCGGCGCTGGTGGTCCCGGCGCCGCCGGTGCCGCCACCACCTGTTGAGCCTGCCGAGCCGCCGCCGCCGGACCCGCCGAAACTGGTCCCGCCCACACCGGACCCGCCGTTGCCGCCCGCCTCAGCGACCGTGTTAGACCCGGCCGCGCCCCCGTTCCCGGCGGTGTTCCCTGACGCGTTCCCGCCGTGCGCGCCGGTGACCGTGACCGANCCGCCGGTGACGGTNGTGTCCGTCCCGGTGCCGCCCGTCCCGATCGTGANCGTGAGGGTCGTGACCCCGGCTGTGACACCGCCGAGGTTCGTCTCCCCGCCCACCGCGCCGCCGCCGCCGCCGCCGCCGGAGTGGACGCCGTTGGAAGCGGTCCCCCCGGTGCCGCCCTCACCGGTCGCGTAGACCCGCAGGGAGCCGGGCGCGAAGTTAGCCGGGACAGGCCACGTGCCGGAGGACGAAAACGTGGCGCTCGGCATGCCCTCGCCCCCTCCAGGCAGCGAGAAGGGGCATCACTCGGGACCGGACGCGAAGAGTGCAGCCAGCCTCACACGCCCGTGACCGTGACTCCCGTCACGGAATATGTACCGGCTGACGAGAACGTCTCCGGGGTGATCACCTGCACGAACCCCGACCCGTCCGACGACAGGCTGACCGCTGACCCGCCCGACGTAGTTGACACCTCAAACGTGTCCGACGACACGCCGATGATGTAGTAGACGGCGCCTTCGGTGATGCCGCCCGGCAGGACCGACCCGGGCACCGGGAACATGACGGCTTCCTGCCCGTTGCTGTACGTCGACCCGGGGGCGAGGAACACGCCGGTCGACTGGGCGGCGGCGAACGTGTAGGCGGGGGCGTTGCCGCCGGGGAACATCCCCGCGAACGTCCCGCCGCTGGCAGCGGACCAGAACCCGACGAACGCGGCCGTGGATGATGCGGGGACGTTGATCGTGTACGGGGTGCCGGACAGGGCGATGGCGCCGCCCGCCGGGCTGCCCCAGGTGACCGCGACCCGGGCGTAGGACCCGCCGGACAGCTCATTCGCCCCGCTGGCCGACCAGGCGGAGTGCGCCGACATGTAGGGGACGCTGGTGGCCCAGGTGGACAGCAGGCTGTTGATGTCCGCGGTGGAGAGCGGCATCCGGGTCTCCTTCCGGGCGCCAGGGCGAGGTGCAAGCCCAGTTCAGGCGTTCTGGCCGGTGACTGCGTAATCCCAGGACACCGCCTGGCTGTCAACCCCGGCAGGCGGTGTGGTCGCAGCCGCGACCGTAAACCCGCTGTTAGTGACGGTCACATAGGTCGTGATCTGCGCGGCGTAGATGTTCGACGGGGTAATGACAACCGCCGGGGTGTTCGTGAAAGCCGTGTGGAAAGTCACGACTATCAGCGACCCGGCTGCGGGAGATGCGGTCATCGTCGCCGAGAGCAGCCCCGCGATGTCGCTGGAGTCAGCCCCGATGGCCGCGCCCGTGCAGTACGTGCCGTTCGCCACTCCGGGCAGCGTGCTGAGCAGTGCGACGAAATGACCGCTCAGCTGCATAGCGCCGCCGGTATGCGCCAGTGTCCCGCCGTTGGTGACCTTCGTGATCAGCGTCCCCGACGAGTTCCTCAGATCGAGAACATCATTCCCGGACCCCTGGATAAGCGCGCCTGCGTTTGACAGCCGTACCGCTGAAACCGTGTTCGACTGGGAGTTGACCAGGCCGCCCACGGTATCGGGGCTGGCCGTGTCGGCCTGCCCGATATTGCCGGCGATGATCCCCCCGGACCCCGACCAGGACTCCACGTCAACGCAGTACGAGCACAGATTCGATACACCGGAGTCCAGGGGCCCGAACGTATTGTCATCGATGACAACGCCTGTGACCCCGGAGGCGAGATCAATGTGGGCGTAGGTGTTGTTTGCGGCCTGCCCGTTGGAGTGGAACGCGTTCCCGATGATGACATTGCAATCATCGTTGTAGACGGTGATGCCCTGGTAGTTGTTCCGGTCGATCCCGTTCCCGACGATCATCGACCGGGTGGCGTTAGACGGGATGGCGATGCCAACGTTGTTACCGTAGATGTCGTTGTTGAAGATGTGGGTGGTGGTCGAGTTGGTGTTGCTGCCGAACGAGGCCCAGTTCTGCGTGACCGTCGAGCCGAGGTTGATCCCGGCGCGGGCGTTCGACCCGATGATGTTGGACATGATCAGGTTGTCTGACCCGCAGACGGTAATCCCGTCGGACCCGGAATAGTTGAATACCCCGTACTGGACTTTGTTCGCGCGCCGGTTGCTGCCCAGGTACAGGTTGGAGCCGGGATTGTCGTGGAAGAAGCACCGCTCGATGATGATCTGGGTTTCCTGCCCGGATGCCCCGTCCTCGATGTTCATGCCGATGCCAGACGAGTTGTTGCTCTTATTCCCGTCGATGGCGATGTCCTGGATGCGGCCGTAGTTCGTGCCGTCGGGGACCTGGATCACGTCGCAGTTCGCCGATGCTGCCCGGTGCAGGTAGGTGACACCCGTGATGGTGTCCTCACCCGGGTAGGTCCCGGCGTAGTCGCCGAAGACGACCAGGCCGGCCTGCCAGGTGAGGGAGGTGCCCCCGGTGCAGACCAGGTAGTCGCCGGCGGGCATGTAGACCGGTTTGCCGCTGTCCCACGCCGCCTGGATCGCCGCCGTCGAATCGACCGAACCGGTCGGGTCGGCGTTATACGGAGCGTGGGTGACGTTAACCCAGTCCACCGGCATGAGGTTCCCGACCGTGATCTTCTTGGTGGTCCCGGTCGGCGCCATGGTGGTGTCGTGGACGTCGACGATCGGCAGGACGTCATCGGGCTGCGGTGTGGACAGCGACCCGTACGCGGTGATCTTGCTCAACAGCCCTCCCGCACGGGGGCTATAGCGCCCGGCCGGGCAGGACGAGTCCGGCCTGCCAGTTGTCTGAATTTTTCGCCAAGACGACGGTCTGGATGTGGTCGGCGAGGTCCTGCTGGGCGATCACGCTGCCCGCCACGTGGACATGCGTCACATGCGTCACATGCGTCGTGGTGCCGCCGCCGGCGGACCCGCCGCCGCCCATCGGCTGCAGGGCACCGCCATGGCCGCTGCCCGGTTTCGCGGCCGGGGTGAGCGCCGCCGTGATCTTCCCCAGCGCACCCGCCGCCCCGGACGCCGCCGCAGACAGGCCGGACAGCCCGGCCGCCGCGGAGGCAGCCGCCGACGCCACACCGGACAGGCCGGAGGCCGCGCCGGACGCCGCCGGGCCGATCTTCCCCAGCCCGGCCGTGCTCGCCGCAGTGGCAGCCGTCCCCGCCGTCCCTGCGGTACTGCTGGCCGCCGTGCTGCCCGACGAGGACGACGAGGACGAGGCGGTAGCCTGCACCTTCTGCACCGCCTTGATGACCGCGTTCGCCTCCGCGGTCATCTCCTTATCCACCTGGGCCAGCTCATCCTTCAGCCCCTGGGCGAGCTGGTCAGTGACCTGCAGGCCCGACTGGTACATCGCCGGCCCGGCGGTCGTGCCGATCGACTTGGACGCGCCGATGATCTTCGCTTCCAGTGCGTTGATCTGCGCGATGGCGCCCTTCCCGCCGGACACCAGCCCCTCGGTGATGGGCAGGCCGGCGGTCGCGCCGCCCTGCGCCAGCTGAGACAGCGACGTGGCGTTCAGGCCCATCTTCTGCAACTGGGCCAATTGGGCGGCGAACTGCTGCGTGTCCGCCGACATGTACCCCATGCCCGTGATGGTCGACTGCGCGGACTGCGGCCCGCCGGACTGGGCTATCGCCGGGGTGTACGCACCCGCGCCCGTGATCGACGAGGCGGAGATCTGCTGGGTGGCGGCCTGCTGCGCGTCGCTGATCTGCGCCATCAGCGCACCCTGCCTGTTCGCCAGCGAGTCCAGTTTGGTTTGCTGCTGGCCGAGCCATCTGACCAGGCCGGTGTCTTTCCCGGCGGGGATGTCCTGGGTGAGCTGCTGGATCGTCTGCTGGATCGTCGTCACGGCGTCGGGGTTGGCCAGCGCCCCGTACAGGGCTGCGGTGGCGTTCTGCTGGTTGGACTGGCCGCCCTGCAAGCCCTGGAGGAGGCTGGCCACACTGTCGGACCCGATCGACGCCGTAGCGGCCTTGATTGTGCCCGCAGCGTTCTGGGCCAGGCCGGCGGCGGCGGACTTGACGGCGCTGCTGGCCTCGGTGAGGCCCTTGGCCAGGCCGGTGCCGCTCTCCTCGCCGATCTTCTCCGTCACCTTGGATGGTGAGGAGATCTGCAGGTGGACTTTCATCGCTGATTCGGCTGCGGCGGCGAGCGCCGCACCGGCTGCGGCGGCGGCCCCGGTTTCGGAGGCGACCCCGGCGGCGAACCCGGCCCCTGCGGCGGACCCGGCGGCCTGCGCCTGCCCCTTCGCCGCGTTCAGCGCGGACAGGTCCGGGGCGGGTATCTTGATCGGCGCCGGGTGCACCGCGGACAGGGCCATCAGCGCCGCCGAAATCTGCGACTTAGCCGCGTTCATCGCGGACAGGTCCGGCGGCGGCANTNTGACCGGCTGCAGGTGCATCGCCTGGGCGAGCTGAGCGGTGAACCCGGACAGGTCCGGCGGCATGATCTTCGGCTTGATCTCCGGGCTGCCGTACGGCAGCCCTGCGGGCCCGAACCGGCCGTACCCCGGCTCGGCGACACCGACGTTCCGAGGCGCGGCAGGCAAGTTGCTGGGCGCGGCCGTGGATGGCTTCCCGATACCGAAGATACTGTCGATGACCCCGCCGACCTGCTGGCCGATGTGCTGCGTCATCCAGCCCTCGAACCCGCCGAACACGTTGGGGTGCAGCTGCGACGCCGGCCCAGGGCCCTGGGCGGCCTGACGCTGGAACATCGCATTGTAGTTCCCGGCCGCGCTGCCTTTCGGGGCGAGTTCGTCGCCGAGGCCCTTGATGATCAGGCCGAGGCCGATGCCCTGCATGACCGGGCCGGCCATCGCGGACAGGGTGCCCGCCGCGCCGCCCTTCCCGAAGATCTTGGCGAAGATGCCGGCGCCGCCCGCACCTTCGGCTGCTGCTGCGGCGTCCCCTTCGCCTGCCGCCGCAGCACCCTCAGCCCGGCCCGCCGCGCCGGGAAGGCTCCCCGGCGCCCCCTCACCCTTCAGTGCCGCCGCGGCCCCCTCCAAGCTCCCGGCAGCCCCTTCCAGGCTGCCTGCGGCGCCGGACAGGCCCGTGGCCGCCCCGGTCAGGCCCGAGTCCTGCCCGATGTTCGCCAGTTTGGACAGCCCGGGGATGTTCAGCTTCTCCGCGACCGTCCCGACCGCGTGCAGGCCCGTCATCACCGGGGACGCGACCTTGCTGGCAAGATACCCCGCGCCGAGAACACCCCCGGCGGTGGCGGCGACCTTGGCCAGTTCCGGGTTCGACGCGAGGAACCCCGCCACACCGGACAGGCCCTTCATCACGTCCGTCGCCGCCGGCAGCGCCGCCCCGCCGACCTCGGTGGCGACCGCCTCCAGGCTCTTCTCAAACGACCCGATCTTGAAGTTCAGGGTGTCCTGGACCTGCGACCAGCCTTTAACATCACTGCCGGTCTGCTTGACCGCATCCCCGGCGGTGTTCACGTTGTCCTTGAACGTGCCGAGATGCTCACCCATCAGCGACATGAATGTCTGCTCGCCGACCGACCCGCCCATGATCTTGCTGATGGCCGCCTGGTACGCCATCGCGGCCGGCTGACCGGCGGCGAGCAGCGGGTTGAACTGGTGGGCCTTGTTGACGTTCAGGCCGAACTGCTCAAGGTCCGCCTTCGCGATGCCCGATTCGCCGCCCTTGAACATTTCCTGCTGCCACTGCGCGGCGGTGACCTTGCCCTGCTCATACTGCTGGGCGATCCCCTGAACGCTCTTAGGCAGTTCGGGAAGCATCCGGTTGGCGTCGTCCAGGTACGACGATGCCTGGTTCATCGCCTTGAGCATGACCATGCCGGATTTGCCCATGTGCGACAGGACATGGGTCTGGATCTGGGACAGGGTGCCGGTCAGGCCCTGAGACCCGAGGTTCTTCGCGAGTTCGTTCGGGTTCAGGCCGAACTGCTGCATGTACAGGGACTGCTG
>JGI12269J14319_10003095_pt1 | contig 15759 bp, 9 predicted proteins | sample PeaSoiSIISIP2007_FD_14319 | JGI IMG/M metagenome (IMG submission 14319) | reverse complement strand
GCGTGGAGATCAACCGCTTGGAAAACGAAGCCGACCAAGTATGCCAGCAGGCCATTGCCAGGCTGTTTGAATGCGAGAAAGACCCCATCAACCTCATAAAAATTAAAGAGCTGTTGGAATTCCTCGAGCGGGCGACCGACAAGGCGGAAGACGTCGCCAACGTACTGGAAACAGTTGTATTGAAAAGCACATAGAGCCCCATAATTTATCCAAATAGGAAATCCGGTGAAGCCTGATCTGCTTCTGCTGATCGTCACAATCCTGGTCGCACTGATCTTCGATTTCCTGAATGGATTTCACGACGCCGCCAATAGCATTGCCACTGTCGTCTCGACTCGGGTTTTGTCCCCAAAACTAGCCGTATTGTGGGCGGCGTTCTTCAATTTTGTGGCCGCGTTTCTTCTCGGAACCGCGGTCGCCAAGATGATCGGTGGAGGAATGATCCACATCGAAACCGTGACCCAGTATGTCGTAATCACGGGACTATTCGGCGCCATAGTTTGGGACCTGCTGACCTGGTGGTGGGGGCTGCCGACTTCCTCCTCCCATGCCTTGATCGGTGGCTACGCTGGCGCGGCGGTCATGCGATCAGGATGGCACGTAATCATTGCCTCGGGCTGGTATAAAACCCTGATCTTCATTGTCGTGGCGCCAGTCATGGGACTCGTTTTGAGCCTGACCTTCATGGTTGCCGTCTTCTGGCTTCTGCGCAATAAAGCCCCACGACGAATTGACGCCTGGTTTCGACGCCTGCAACTCCTCTCGGCCGCCGCATACAGCCTCGGCCACGGCGGCAATGATGCGCAAAAAACCATGGGAATCGTGGCCTCCGCCCTCTACGGAGCGCATTATTTAAGTTCGAACGAACTAGCCGGCAGCTGGGGAAAATTTCACTGGCCCATCATCCTGGCTGCGCATTTTTCGATTGCCATGGGAACATATTTCGGTGGTTGGCGGATTGTCCATACTATGGGATCGCGCATCACCAAGCTCAAGCCAGTGGGAGGGTTCTGCGCTGAGGCGGCCGGAGCCATCACCCTGTTTTCCACGGCGCTGGCCGGGATTCCCGTCAGCACCACCCACACCATCACCGGAGCGATCGTCGGAGTCGGCGCCGTAAATCGGCTCTCGGCAGTGCGCTGGGGAGTCGCGGCCCGCATCGTCTGGGCCTGGGTTCTCACCATCCCAGCCGCAGCCCTGGTCGCCGCCACTGCGTTCTGGTTAGTGCGATTGATTCACCCCGGAGCATAGCTCAAATCTGGGGTAGCTCTACCGCCGAGGCGACTAGCGGGCTTACGCGCATCTTTAATTGCTTCAGTTAAAAGGTCAGGCCGAATCCGGCGCGGCAACGGTTAGGACGAACAAAAAGGTCGAGCCGTGGTGGAGCTCGCTCTCGGCGCGAATCGCTCCCCCATGCGCCAGAACAATATGCTTGGCGATGGCGAGTCCCAGCCCCGTGCCTCCCGATTCCCGCGAGCGCGCTTTATCGACGCGATAGAAACGCTCGAAAAGACGGGACAGATGCTCGGAGGAAATTCCGGGCCCGAAGTCCCGGACGTAGAACTCGACGCCCCCCGCGGCCGCGCGCGCTCCGAGAATGACTTTTTTTCCTGACCCCGCGTACTTCAAGGCATTCTCGATCAGGTTGGAGAAAATTTGGTGAATCGCTTCGCGGTCCGCATTCACATTGGCAGCGGGAACTGAGTTCTCCACCGCGAGTTCGACGTCATAAGAGCGTGCCACTTCACGAAAGCTTTCCAGTGCATCCTGCAGTAGTTCTTCCGGGCTGACCCGCTGCATGTCGAACCTCTGCTCCCCCGATTCGACGCGGGCCAGAGTAAGCAGATCTTCCGTAAGGCGGGACATGCGAGCCGAATTCTTGCGGATGATTTCCATGAATTCTCGCACATGATTGTCCGCCAGAGGGCCATCGAGCAGCGTCTCGGTGTATCCCTGGATGGAGGTCAGCGGAGTACGCAGTTCATGGGAAACGTTGGCGATGAAATCGCGGCGGCTCTTTTCCATGCGCTCGGTTTCAGTAAGGTCGCGCAGCACGGCCACCGCGCCGCCTCCGGGCATCGGCGCCGCGGTGACATCAAAGGTGCGTCCCGAAGCGATGGTGTTCGAGCGCGCAGTAGTTACGACTTGGTCGCGTGCCGCTTCTTGAATGGCGGCGAGAAAGTCCGGGTCGCGCACGCTATCGATCAACGGCGCATTCAGGCGGGGAGCGCGCAGCAGCAGACGGTTCATGCCCCGATTCGCCCACTGCACGCGCCCATCGACATCCACCGCAATGACGGCGTCCTGCATGCTGTTGAGCAGAGTTTCCAGCTCTCGCTGACTGGTTTGAACGCGCGCGTAACTTTCTTCCACGTGGTGCGTTGTCTTATCGAGCGCTGCCGCCACTTGCCCGATCTCGTCCGTCGCAGTCGACGCAATTCTGGCAGTCAGGTCCCCGCTCGCCACGCGCTCGGCAAAACTTACGATCCGCTGCAGACGCCGGCCAACATAGTGCGAAGCCACCCCGGCAACCAGCACCGCGAAAATGAAAGCGCTGAACGATCCCCAGAACAAAGCTACGCCCAGTGGACGATCCGTAATTTCGATTTCGGGCAACGGATACGCCAAACGCACCGCTCCGCCAGAAACCGGCGCAGCCACATATAAGAAGGGAATGTCAAGCGTGTGACTCTTGCGCTCATCCATGCCGAGTTTGCCGGCGAGCGCTGCAACAAACTCCTTGCGATGGGCGTGATTCTCCATCGCATTGGGATCGGCCTCGGAATCGGCCAGCACCTTGCCGGTCGGATCAATGACGGTGGCGCGCGCTCCTGCCGCTTGGCCTTCCTGGGCGGCGATGTCGGCCAGCGAGTGCTGCCGGTCCGCCTCCACGCGATAGGCGAACATCAAAGTTTTCTGTTTAAGATTGCGCTCGATTTGCTCGCGCAGGGTACGTTCCCAGACCGTGCGCACGGTCAACTGCAGCGTGATCGCAGTTACGCCAATCACCAGCAGAAACACCACCATCAATTTGACGAAGATGCGGCTTCTCAACGCGCGACCTCAAAGCGGTAGCCGGCTCCCCGTACCGTTTTCAGGTAACGCGGGTTCTCGGGATCGGGCTCAATTTTTTCACGGATGCGCCGCACATAAACGTCCACCGAGCGCGGCGTGACGTAGGCCGTATCGCGCCAGACCGAGTCAAGTAACTGGTCGCGCGTAAAAACCCGCCCGGCATGCCGCATGAAGTGGTCGAGCAGCCGGAATTCGGTTGCCGTAGTCGGCACCTGTTTCCCGCGAACGGTGAGCGTCATCGCGCCCGGGTCAATGTGGATTTCGTCAATCTTGGTGGGCAGCGGCGGCAGCGGCCGCTCAAACCGGCGCAGCACCGCTTTCACCCGCGCCACCAGTTCGCGCGGGCTGAAAGGCTTGGGAATATAATCGTCCGCGCCCAATTCCAATCCCAGAACGCGATCCGCCTCGCCGCTCTTGGCCGTCAGGAAAATCACCGGCACCGACGCCAGCGACACCGACTGCCGGATCTGCCGGCAAAGCTCGAGACCGTCTTTTCCCGGCACCATAATGTCCAGCAGAAACAGCGCCGGACGCTGCCGTTCGGCATCCGCCACCACCAGATTGCCAGTCGAGTAGAGCCGCACGCTGAAGCTCGCCCCTTCCAGGTGATGGCGAACCAGCCGGGAAATATCCGGGTCGTCTTCGACTACATAGATTGTCGGTTTCACGCGATCCATTGTATCTGGGAAATGTTTCAATTCGATACCCGACCGGATTCAAGTCCCGGAAGGACGACCGCGTCGCCTGAAAGTTACCGCAGCACCATCCCTGCATCAGCCGAAAAATCCATGGCCACAAATTCCCGCCGCAGAAACTTCGGGAACGCCGCAGCCGCGATCATGGCGGCATTGTCGGTGGAAAGCGCCCGCGATGGAAAGAACACGGGAAGTCCCTGCATCCCTGCCTCGCGCTCAAACGTCGCCCGCAATTCCCGGTTAGCGGCCACGCCGCCGCTGACGAACAGAGTCTGCACGTCATACTCGCGCGCCGCCGTCAACGTCTTCGTAACCAGATCGTTGACCATGGTGCGCTGGAAAGAAGCCACCAGGTTGAGCGTCTGCCGGTCGCAGAGTCGGAGAATATCTTCGAGCGCAGGTTTACCGATGCCCAAAAGTGCCTGTCGGCGAGCCGCAATCGCAGGCTTCATGTTCTCAATCTCAACGTAGCGCAAGACTGCCGTCTTGATTCCGCTGTAGGAGAAATCAAAGTGCGGCCCATCCTCCTCCGCCAGATTTTGTTTATTTTCACCTAGCTTGTGATCGCGCCGGTCGCGATGCTTGATCTGCGCCATCTGGAACTTGACCGCTTCCGGCTCGCCATGCGGTGCAAGCCGGTCAATGATGGGCCCTCCGGGATAACCCAATGCCAGCAGCTTCGCGACTTTATCGAACGCTTCTCCGGCCGCATCGTCGCGAGTATGTCCGATGTTCCGGTAGGTCCAGAGATTTTCCTGCACCTCGGCAAGATAAAGATGCGTATGTCCACCCGAAACCACCAGCGCCAGCACCGGAAATTGTAGGCTGGCATCGTCGCTTTGCCGCTGCTCCATTTGCCGGTGACCCAGCAACACGGCATGAATATGTCCCTCAAGATGGTTAACGGCGATCAGCGGCTTTTCCAGCGCAAAGGCCAGCGCTTTGGCGAAGCTGATGCCAACCAGCAGAGCGCCCGCCAGTCCCGGCCCCTGCGTCACGGCGATAGCATCGACGGACCGATAAGTCTGTCCCGCTTCGGCCAGCGCTTGCCGCACCACCGGAACCAATGCGCGCAAATGCTCGCGCGAAGCCAGTTCCGGAACCACTCCGCCATAAGGCTGGTGAGTGGCGATCTGCGAGGCAACGACGTTCGACAAAATCCGTTCCCCCGAGCGCACCACCGCCGCCCCCGTCTCATCACACGAGCTTTCAATGCCGAGGATGGTAGCGTCAGGCATAATTAGCTGTCAGCTTTCAGCCATCAGCTATCAGTTTCTAGTTTAGACGACTTGCGGTTGGTGTTGCCTTAGCTGACGGCTGAATGCTGACTGCCAAACAACACGCCGCCGAAATTGTTCGCACCTTGCGCCAACGCGGATACCAGGCCTACTTCGCCGGCGGCTGCGTCCGCGACCTGCTGCTAGGCCGCGAGCCTGCCGACTACGACGTAGCCACCGACGCGACGCCGCAACAGGTAATGCAAATCTTCCCGCAGACTTACGGCGTGGGCGAGCAATTCGGAGTAGTGCTCGTACCTTTCAAACCTGATACCACAAATGACACCAAGGAACACGAAGGCGACGAACCTGCGCGAACAGGCTCCTTCGAGGGGCGAGTCGTGCCAGGCGCGATGGGAGGATCTGGAACACAGCGCTACCTGTTCTTGCCGCCATCTCTGCGGAAGTCTGTCGAAGTCGCGACCTTCCGTTCCGACCTAGGTTACTCCGACGGCCGTCATCCCGATGAGGTCCGCTTCACCAAAGATCCCCGCGAAGACGTCGAGCGCCGCGACTTCACCATCAACGGCATGATGCTCGATCCGGCCACGAACGAGATCCTGGATTTCGTCGGCGGACAAGCCGATCTGAAAGCCGGAATCATCCGCGCCATCGGCGAGCCCAAACGCCGTTTTGCGGAAGACAAGCTCCGCATGCTCCGCGCCGTTCGTTTCGCGGCAAGATTCGATTACCAGATCGATCCGGCAACCTTGGCGGGAATCCAAAAGTTAGCGCCTAACATTCACCAGGTTTCCTGCGAACGCGTACGCGAAGAACTGACGAAGATGCTCACCGAAGGGCGTGCCCAGCGCGCGTTTCAGCTACTCGATGCGACTGGCCTCTTAGCCGAAGTCCTGCCCGAGATCGCCGCCATGAAGGGAGTCGAGCAGCCGCCGCAGTTCCATCCCGAAGGCGATGTGTTCGTGCACACCCTGCTGCTGCTCAAAAAACTTCCGGCTGGCTGCTCGAAAACTCTAGCCTGGGGAGCACTGCTACACGACGTAGGCAAGCCTCCAACCTTCCGCGTCGCGCCCGACCGCATCCGCTTCGACGGCCACGTAGAAGTTGGAGTAAAGATGGCTGCCGAAATCTGCCGGCGTCTGCGCTTCTCGAACGACGAGACCGATCAGATTCTGGCGCTGGTCGAGAACCACATGCGTTTCGCCGACGTCGAGCGAATGAACCAATCCACGCTGAAAAAGTTCCTTCGCTTGCCCGCCTTCGACGAACATCTGGAGTTGCATCGCATCGACTGTCTCTCCAGCCACGGCCAACTCGACGCATATGACTACGCGCGTGAGCGGTTGCGTTCGATGCCTCCGGATGCGATTCGTCCCACTCCGCTGATTACCGGCCAAGACCTGATCGAAGCAGGCTATGAACCCGGTCCGCGCTTCAAAGAGGTGCTGTCAGCAGTCGAGGACGCCCAACTGGAAGGCCGACTCGCCTCGCGCGAGGCGGCAATGGTGTATGTGCGGCGGGAATTTCCGGTGTAGTACGTGTCCTTCTCGGTAACCGCGTCAAAAGCTTTAATGAACAATAACGATGATTGGTGCTGGGTGCCCCCATTCTAACGTCGTGCTCTTCGACGTTAGGCTGGGATTCCACCGTCTTCTCTCGCGTGGGCATCTTTGGCGCTGGCTTCTCGCGGGCGAGGGCGCCCGCGCTACACATTATTCTTCGTTCTTGTCCCGGTCCCGCGAAGTGGTCTGCGCCGCATCGGGTGCGCCCGGAACCGGCTTTTGCAGATCGATCTGCGGCAGTCCCGCTTTCTTCAGCTCTTTATTCAGCTCCGGAATATCTTTCGACTTGAGTTGTTCCCACGCCGACAACTGTTCTTCGAGCGCCTTTTCCAGCTCGACGAACATGGCCACCTGCTGGGTGGTCGGAGCGGCGTCGGCGGTATCGAGAGCACTGACGAGCGCATTGAAGCCGCCGTTCAGGCGAGCCAGGCTGCGGCCTTCAGGCGTGCTCAGGTAGCGTGTGGCGTAGTCGCCTTCTTCGCCTTCGAGGGCTGCGGCTTTCGCTTCCAAGGCAGCCGCAGATTTTGTGATTGATGCTTGACCTGCGAGCGTCTTCAACTGTGCCCGCAGGGCGCGCACCTGTTGCAGAGCTTCGTAATCCTGGTGAAGGGCAACGGCAATCTTGTAGTCGAGTTGGAAATGCCGTGCCAGATCCTCGGGCGCAATCTTCACCCTGGGATCCATGCGAATGTTCAGCGGCTGGGTGTAGCTTTTGCCGGCAACGGTGAGCACAACCCCGTACTCGCCGGGCAGCACCGTCGCTCCCAGCGGATACAGCGGTGTGTCGCCGTAGATCGCCGAAATCGGGTAGTCGCGAGTCAACACGTCCGGGGCGGGATACGCCAGGTCCCAGATAAAACGGTGCATGCCAGGCGCGGCCGATAGCGTTCGCGCTGGGCGCGCCCAGTACATGGGAACGTTGAACTCTTTCGGGTTCACGACTTCCGGCTTGTCGGCGCTCGAAAAATGGCGCACGACTTTTCCTGACGAGGCATCGACAATTTCCAGCGTGACTGGACCAGAAGCCGCGGCCTTTGAATTGATCCAGTAGTCGATCATCGCTCCATCTGGAGGATTCTGTCCGGCAGGTTCTTCCGGCGGCAAAGGCGTATCGGTGTTGTTATTTCGGCGTACGCGGTATGCGACCTGCGGCGCGAAAAGATGCGCGGCCGAGCCCACTAGGTCCGCGCTGAACTGCCGCAGCGGCGTGATGTTATCCAGTATCCAAAACGAGCGACCGTGAGTTCCGACTACAACGTCGTCATGATGCACGACGAGATCGCGAATCGAGGTCGGAGGCAGATTCATCTTCAGCGACTGCCAATGATCGCCATCGTCCCAAGAAACGTACACGCTGCGTTCGGTTCCGGCAAAGAGCAGTCCCTTGCGTTCGGGATCTTCCCGCACCGTGTTGACGGGTTCGTCCTCGGGCAGGCCGCTTATGATCTTCTGCCACGTCTTTCCGCCGTCGTGCGTGCGATAGATATATGGATGCAGGTCATCCAGACGGAAGCGGTTCACCGCGGCGTAGGCGCTGTCAGTATCGAAGTGCGATGCGTCCATCTGGGCGAGCTTGCTCCAGGGAGTCAATTCGGGCGGGGTCACGTTCTCCCAGTTCTTGCCGCCGTCGCGAGTCACCTGAATCAGGCCATCGTCGGTGCCAGTCCAGATCAGGTTGGCGTCTTTTGGCGACGGTGCAATCGAATAGATCACGCCGCGGTGCTTGCCCTTCGCCGAATCGGACGCCACAAACGGCCCCAGCGTCGCGGGCGCTCCCGGATCTTCACGCGTCAGATCAGGACTGATGATCTGCCAACTGTTGCCGCCGTCGCGCGTGGCAAACAGCACGTTCGATCCGAGATAGAGCAGGTGCGGATCGGCGGCAGAGAAGATCAGCGGCGCGGTGCGATTGAAGCGATACTGCCCGGTGCGCAGAACCACCGGCGAAACGTCGCGCGTCTGTCCGGTATTGCGGTCGAATACCGTGACCTTGCCGCCGTAAATCAGATTCGGATGCAGCGGATCAGGAGCAACGTATCCGTATTCTTCGGTCCCGACCGTGGTCCAATCGCGAAACGTGATTTCGCCGAAGTCACTGCGGCTGGCGGTGCCAACGGAGCCGCTTTCCTGCTGCCCACCATACACCCAGTAGGGAAACTCGTTGTCAGTAATGACGTGATAGAACTGCGCCGTGGGCTGGTTGTACCAGGAACTCCAGGTTTGGCCGCCATTCACGCTGATGGTCGCGCCCTGGTCGACGCCGAGCGCGATGATGTCGGAGTTCTCAGGATTGATCCAGATGGTGTGGTAATCGTCGCCGCCGGGCGCGCCCTTGATGGCGGTGAAGTTCTTGCCCGCGTCGGTGGATTTATAGGTCGAAGTGTTGGCGACATAGACGACGTCTTTGTTTCGCGGATCGACGCGCACGCAGGCGAAGTCGTCACCGCGTCCCACGACGCGATCCTCGCTATTCATCAGTTGCCAGCTTTCGCCAGCATCGTCGGAGCGATAAAGACCGCCGGGCTTCTGAGCGTCGACCCGTGCGTCCACCCATGCGTACATGCGGTCGGGATCGCTCGGCGAAACGGCGAAACCGATGCGGCCCAGTTTTTCTGTCTGGCTCGGCAATCCTTTTGTAATCTGCCGCCAGTGGTCGCCGCCATCGCTTGATTTGTAGAGGCCGCTGCCGGGGCCTTTGTAGGCGCCACCAGTCGTCCAGGGTGGACGACGCGAGGCCCACATGTCGGCAAAGACGACCTGCGTGTTTCGCGGATCGAACGCCAGATCAATCGCTCCGGTGTTTTCATCCTTATATAGAACTTTCTGCCACGTCTGGCCGCCGTCTAACGAACGGAAGACGCCGCGCTCGGCATTCGGACCATAAGGATGTCCGAGGGCGGCGACAAAAACGCGGTTTGCATCTTTGGGATCGACGAGGATTGATCCAATCTGTTGGGCGTCGCGCAGAGCGCCATCAGGTTGACCCAGATGCTGCCAGGTGCGGCCGGCGTCGGTTGACTTGTAGATGCCATCACCCACGGAAAGATCGGGGCGGCGCAGGCCTTCACCGCTGCCTACGTAGATCGTATCGGGACTCGACGGTGCAACCGCGAGCGCTCCGATAGAACCGGATGGCTGAGCGTCGAAAATCGGATTCCAGGTGCGGCCGAAATCCGTCGTCTTCCAGATTCCGCCGTTGTTGGGCGCCATGTAGAAGACATTCGGCTGTCCAGGGACGCCAGAAATCGCCACGGTGCGGCCTCCGCGAAACGGGCCGATCATGCGCCAGCGAAGTTCCTGGTACAGCGCAGGGTCATACTGCTGGGCCGACAGCGCGAAAGGAAGAAGCAAAACGCAGAGCGAGGCGAGCACAATCCAGAAGAGTCGCTTGTTCACGGTTGATCCTCGAAAGAAGAGTAAGGATAAATCACGGCAGCGGCGATTGGACAGTGCGGTCGCGATAGAGCGGTGGGTCAGATTCCGAGCGGGCCGTCACTTGGGCACCATCGCCAAGGTTGCCCACCCCTCCCTGCTGTTCCTTGCCTATTTGTATTAACTATGGTTAACTAAACGGAATGATTGCTGGTTAATGGATCGAAGCAGAGAAACCTTACCGCTTTAGGGCAAATGAGTGGGGAATTCATGGCGCTGGCAGCTCGCTTCGCTTTTCTTGTGTTGACCGTGGCGTGTCTTCTTCGGGCGGAGGCACTGGGGCAAGGCGAAACCACCAGCGCCATCGTTGGCGAGGTAAGGGACACAACCAGCGCGGTTGTGACGGGCGCCACCGTGACGATCACAAATCACGAGACCGGTCTGAAGCGTGGCGCCCGGACGGATGAAGCAGGCCGGTTCAATTTTCCCCAGTTAAAGCCTGGCAGCTACTCCGCCAGAGTGCAAGCGGAAGGGTTCGAGCCACAGCAGAATGACAATGTCGTTGCGGGCCTGGGCCAGAAGCAAACCGTGGATTTCACGCTTAAAGTCGCCCGGTCCGATGAGGCGGTTGAGGTAGGCAGCGAGGCCCCACTCATCAACCTGGAAAACGCAAACACTTCCACGACCCTGGAGGCGCCGGCACTGGAGGACCTGCCGAATCCGGGCGGCGACCTGACCTACCCTCTGCAGTTTGCGCCTGGAGCGCTCATCAATACGGCGGGTAGCGGCAACGACTTTGTAGGCGGCACCAACGGCTACGGCAACGTGGAATTCAACGGGCTGCCCGCTCTCTCCAACGGCTACATCGTAGACGGGCTGGAGACGAACGATCCGCTCACCAATCTCAACAGCGGCCTTTCCACCAACCTCGTGCTGGGGTTGAATTCGATTTCGGAAGTGACCGTCAATACGCTTTCCTATTCCGTGGATCAAGGACGGTATGGAGCATCGCAGATCAACTACGTCACCAAGTCTGGCACGAACCAGTTTCACGGGAACCTCTATGAGCTGTGGAATGGTTCGCTGCTGAATGCGGCGGACTACTTCACGAACGCAGCTTTGGGGTTCCCCAAGCCGCGGGCGACCGTGAACCATTTTGGAGGCAGCGTGGGCGGCCCGATTGCGCACGACAGACTTTTCTTTTTCTTCGACAGCGAGTGGGTGCGGATCGCGCTGCCCATCGTCACGCCGACAATCGTTCCCAGCTTGGCATTCCAGCAATACGTCCTACAGCAACTTTCTGGGGGTCAACCAACTGGCTGCGGGTCTCCCCCAAATAAGAATTGTTTGTTCTATCAACAGATGTTCAATCTCTATGGGAATACCAGCGGCACAGCCTACGCGATAGACGGTTGTCCGCTCGCGGCTGGTTACGGTTGCGCGAACCAGCAAAGCGTTTCGCACACCAGCGACGACCACGAGCAGGTACAAACTTTTCGCCTCGACTACAACATCAACCAGAAAGATACGGCTTGGTTTCGTTTTCAGTCGGACACCGGTCTGCAAGCCGCATACACCGATCCCATCAACCCGCTATTTAATGCGTTTTCGCCGCAGCCTCTCTATTCGTTTGCGGCAGGATACACGCACGTCTTCTCGCAGAATTTGGTGAACTACTTCAATCCGGCGTTCTCCTGGTACGAGAGCTTGTTTGGGCCCGGCAACCTTCAGAAGACACTGGCCGCGTTCCCGATCGTATTGCAGGGCACCGGCGCCAACCCATTCACGCCCATCGGCGGACTGGACAACACCTGGGTTCAAGGCAGGCGCGCCTCCCGCTTTTTCATCAACGACAACCTCGCCTGGAACCGGGGCGCTCACGAACTGCGTTTGGGAACGAATACTCGCATCTTCCGCCTCAACGACTACGACTTCGGAGAAGGTACGGTTCCCACCGTGACCTACGCGAATTTGGAGCAATTTATCGATGGAGTGGCGAATGCCGCGTCGGAGACGTTCCCTTCGAACGCCAGTGAGCCCTTCAACTTTCTCAATCTCGATGTCTACGCGCAAGGCACCTGGAAAGTGACCCCCACGCTGACTTGGACGTTCGGCCTGCGCGATACCTTCAACTCCAATCCACTGAATCCGCATGATCAAGTCGGCCGCCTTCGCGGCTCTTTCAGTTCCATCGTGCATAATGATCAACCGCTGAACACCGTTATTCAAACTCATCTCGGCAAGCTGTTCTCGTCCACGCCGGTGGCCATTCTGCAGCCGAGAATGGCAATTGCGTGGCAGTTCGAGCCGAAATCCGTGCTCCGCACCGGCTTCGGGATTTTCAGCGACATCTTGCCAGGCACGGTGGCCGACCTGATCGGCACGAATCCTCCCTACGACAAAACGTTTCAGGGAGGACAGCTTGGCAGTGTGGGTGGCGCGGCCATCGCGCCGGGAGCGCCCAACAGCGCAGTGGACGCACTCGTTTCCGCGAATCGGACTTTTACTTCGGGATTTCCCCAGGGCCTATCTTCCCTTCCGCCCCCTGCGATCACAGCCATCCCAGATGGCAAGCTCCACGCGCCGTACTTCATGGAGTGGAGCCTGGGCATGGAACATCAAATTGGAACGACGGCCAGCCTGAAAGCGCAGTACGTGGGCACGCGCGCTGTGAACCAGCCGTACTCAACCCAAGTCAACGGCTACCAGACCGTGTGCCAGGGTTGTTTTGCTCCATTCCCCACGCAGGCTATGGAAACCGATCCGCGATTCGGCGCGGTGACGCAGCTCTCCACTGGCGCGAACAGCCACTACAACGGCCTGCAACTGACGGCGATGAAGCGGCTCGGCCATGGCTTGCAAGGACAGGTCAACTACACCTGGAGCCGTTGCATGGATACGGTCTCGAACGGAGGATTCCTTCCGTTCTCCGCGGGAGGGCTTCTTTCGCCTCTGCCGGGAGAGTTGGCCCGCGACTACGGTCCTTGCGATTACGACATCCGGCACAATCTCAACGCGCAGTATGTGTATCAGTTGCCGGTCAGAGTGCGCAGTCATTCGCTGGCCTACGCGCTCAACGGCTGGCAGATTTCTGGGACAGCGTTTTGGCACAGCGGAGTTCCGTTCTCGGTGTTGAGCGCGCCCTATTCAGCAAACGGAAACGGCATCGTGCAGGGTAGCGGGCCGCAGTTCGCAAGTCTTGTGCCGGGAGTGGATCCCTATTGCCGCCATTGCCACATTCCTAATGTTACCCAAGGAGACGCGATTCAGTGGCTCAATCCGGCCGCATTTGTATCGGCAGTCGATCCGAGCACAGGACAGTGCTATGGCGGCGACAGCCCGCAGAATTGCCAATTCGGAACCCTCGGCCGCAATGCCCTGCGCGGTCCCGATTTCCTTTGGAGTGACTTCTACCTGACTAAATGGTTCCCCTTGACCGAGCATGTGAAGCTGCGGTTTGAGGGCCAGTTCTTCAATGTCTTCAACCATCCGAATTTTGGGCTTCCCAGCGTGGTACAGGCCGGCATTCCAGCAAAATCTTCCACGCAGGCTGGCTTTGGAGCGCTCACCTACACCACTTCTCCGCCAACCGGCTTGCTCGGCGTTGGTTTGGGTGGCGATAGCAGTCCACGCATGATTGCCTTTCAGGCGCGGCTGGAGTTCTGAGCCCACTCAAGACGATCAACGAAGGGCGCTGGTTTTACGGAACAACAGAAGCGGTAGCGCCGGACACGCTCGCGAGATACCGCCGCAACGCATCCTGCCAACCCGGCATGTGGATGTTGTAGGCGTGCAGGCTGTCCGGCGATAGAACGGAATAGGCTGGCCGCCGCGCCGGGCGCGGGAATTCGGCTGTGGTCACGGGTCTGACTGCAGCCGGCAATCCGGACAAGCGCACGATTTCCTTCGCAAACTCGTACCATGTGCAGTCGCCGGAATTGGTGACGTGCACGATGCCGCGAGCGGATGCTCGGCACAGTTGCACCAGAGCAGGTGCCAGATCGACGGTGAACGTTGGGCTGCCCCGCTGATCGTTCACCACGGAAATTTCGGGACGGGTTGCCGCCAGCTTCAGAATCGTTCCCGGAAAGCACTTGCCTCCGTGCCCGAACAGCCAAGAAGTCCGGGCGATGCATACTTCGGGGAGAATCTCGAGAAGCTGCTCCTCGGCCCGGGCCTTACTCTCGCCATAAACGCTGGCCGGATTCCGGGCGTCGCTGGTCTGGTAAGGCGAACGCTTGCTGCCATCGAAAACGTAGTCGGTGCTCACGAACAGCAATCGAGATCCGGCTGCGCGCGCGGCCTCGGCCACGTTGACGGCGCCGTCACAGTTCACCGCGAAGGCCAAGTCGCGGTTCGACTCGCAGCCATCCACGTCGGTGTAGGCGGCGAGCAGAAGAATCCACTCGGGACGGGATTCGCGGATCAGGTTGCGCACACGCGCGTGGTCTCGCAGGTCGACGTCTTCGATGGACAGAGCCGTCAATTGGTACGGCTCGCGACTCAGTTCCGGAACCAGATCATGGCCGAGCAGACCGGAGGCACCGAAAAGGGTAACGCGCATGAGGGCATTGTAAACGGGAAGGCCTTCGTATCCTGCTACTCGGTTTCCGCAGACTGCGGTATTCGCGGTCGCCGCCTCAGGGCGTGCAAAATGAGCGATCCACTGATACCGAAACAAATCACGGCAGCAAACGCGACGAGATCCAGCGCACGGCGCGTCATTCGGAGGCAATCCGCGAACAACGACACCATGGCACAGAGAATGCCAAGGACGTTAAGCCAGAGGGGAGAATGAATGGGAAGTTCCCGGTGAAACCAAACCTGAAGCAGCAGCGCGGCCAGCCCGATCGCAGCTACCACCACCAAGGCCACGGGACTGGAGAAGGCATTCGGCCCGGTATAGATCACGACCAGCGCCAGCGCCAGAAGAAGCAATCCTGAAGCGATCACCGTCCATCGGCGCGCAACCTTGGACTGGGACTGGGCCCCGGGGCTTGTCACCGAGCTATCCTCGTCATTTTGCATATCGCCATTGTATCCTCGGCGGTCTCATCTACTGCACTGGGCTACCCGTTGTGAGGCTCCAGTCACGGCCTCAGCGCCACGGGAGCAATCAGGCGTTGCTCGGCATCCACTCCGCTGGTCGATTCTCGCCGTGTGACATGGCGTAGAGAACCAGTTCCACCCGGCTGGAAGTTCCGACCTTATCGAAAATGCGTAGCAGATATTTCTTGATGGTGTGTTCGCTGAGCCCCAATTCCGTGGCCACCGCCCGGTTGGTCAAGCCATCGGCTACGAGCGCGACTACCTGCTCCTCGCGAGGTGTCAACAGAGTCCTGCCATTGGAGTTGACCACGCGCAGCGTGGGCACCTCCGATAAAGCATCGAGCGCGTAATTCATCTGTTGGCTGTTGATCCAAACCTCTCCCTGAAAAACGCAATGGATGCACTTGCAGAGCATGGGAAAAGGGGTGTGGGTGAAAAGAAAAATGCCTTTTGCGCCCGCGCGCAAGGCGTTCACCACCACCTCGCGGTCATCGCTCTCGGCCAGCAGCACGGGAGCGATCCTGGGATACGAAACGCGCAACCAGCGCAGCAGGCCCAAATCCGGCAGGTGGTTTCCCGCCAAGAGGACCACGTCAGCCGGATTCGATTGCATGAAATTGTGGAGAGCGGACGTTTCCAAAGCGACCGCCGAAACCTGAAACTCCCGCCGGCTCTTTAACGCCCGCGTCAAGAGTTGGGATTGAATGGGCCCCGAATCGGCGACCAGGACGTGCACCACTTCGGTTGCGGCCGGCCCGGTTTCTGTGG
>JGI12269J14319_10003088_pt1 | contig 15781 bp, 13 predicted proteins | sample PeaSoiSIISIP2007_FD_14319 | JGI IMG/M metagenome (IMG submission 14319) | reverse complement strand
TGCTGGCCGCCGGCGCGTCCGGATTTGCCGGACTGCGCTCCGCCCCGGTCTTGGGTTTGCGGCAGTTCGTCACCGGAGTAATAGATGACGTCCCATTGCGGACGAGTTGGAGGAAGGGGGATCTCAAGACTGGCAAAGCGTTCGGGGAGCACGATGATCGCGATCAGAAGAAGGCATTCGAGCAGCCAGCAGACGAGCATGCCGCGATAGGGGAACATGCCAACGGGCGCTTCTCCGGCCAAGCGCCTCGGAGGGCGGGCGAGCGCCGGTTGTAAGGCAGACTTGAACTCTTCCCATCGGGACGACCATTCCACCAGCAGGCGCGGGGGTTCGGGCCACTGGGTGAGGCTTTCCGGAATGGTGTCAACTTCGTTCATTGTTTTGGGCTGCGTAATTTTCTGGGGAATTCGTATTAGTGTAGTGTGCCAGAAGGAGTCACAGATTTCGCGGTAACTTCAGTCTTTTTTGTGTCTTTTCTCGCGGATGTTTCCCTCGGCTTTTTCTCGGATACCGGAACAGAGTTTCTCGGAGATCATTACAATTCCTTGGTTGGCGAGGAGTTGGCAAAGATTGGCAATTTTAGGGGTACCCCCCTCCCCCCCACTGCCTATTGGAATCATAGAGTTACAGACAATCAAAATCTTTGAGTTCAAAGGACTTATAGGGAAAATCTTCTGGAATAAGGAGTTAGCTTGGCTTCTGGACAATTCGACTCGCCCTCACTGGGCCCGCCACGGGAAATCAATCACTTAGCTGGGGTCTTTTCTCGCGGGTTATTAGCTCGCCTTCAAGGTATTGAAAGAAATGGAGTTATTTGCAAGACGCCCGATAAATGGGTCGAAGAGGTGGACCACTGAAACAATGACCGATTATCGCTCGGGTTCGTTGTCAAGGAACAGGTGGGGCTTAGGCAAATGCTTGTTTGCGATGAATCTAGTTTAACAGTTGAGTCAAGTGGGTTTTGCTCCGAAACCATTTCGCGAGTTCTAGCACGCTCGCGGGAAAGGTATCTTCCGCGCCGCAGGCCACTTCTCGAAAAGCGCGAGAAGTGGCGCACCCCCAGTTATTTCGGTCGACGTTTTTAAGGGCCAACTCTGTTATACTTCCCATGTAATTTGGCCTACCCGCCTGGGTCACCCGTCTGCTCTCCGTTTTAGAAATGATCGGGTAGTTAGCACTTTGCGTCCCGCATCCGAGTGAAGACGCCTCCCCTTTTGGTGCGGCGCGGAGGGTACCACAATGAAACGTTCAGGCTTGCTGTTACTCTTGATAACGCTCTCTTCGGCTGCACTGGGCAAGGACAAAACACCAGTTCCTGCCGGTGCTTGTTTAGCTGTAGAGCCAGGTGGCCAGCCCTGTATAGCCAATTGGGGAATCCATGCTGGAGCGCTAACCCCTGGATGCTTCTCATACGTAGAATCCGAGAAGTTACCCCTGGAGCTAGTCAAGACTTACTATCTAGAGAAAAGTCTGAAGGATCTTCAAAGCAGGGGGCTAAAAGTCGTGGTAACCAGCAAAGAATCTATTCGGGCCAATCCATCCTCGGGTTGTCACAACCTTGATGTGAAGTAGCACGGTGCCCCAGGTTCGCGGCGGGTGGCCACCTTACCGTTTTCAAACTCACAAGGGTGCCCCGTCCAAGCTTGGCTTGGGCGGGCCGGTTTCATCACAAACTGAGAAGTCAGTCATCACAGACTGAGAAGCGGTCCAGGGGTATGTTGTCACCATGCCCTGGGGATTGCGGCGTTTCCAGGAAACCGGCCAGCTACACTTCCTCACCTTCAGCTGTTATGAGAGACGACCAAACTTCAGGAACGCTCCGTCCCGGACTACGTTCGAGACTTCTCTCGAAGGGGTACGACGACGCTACGGACTTTGCGTCTACGGCTATGTCGTGATGCCGGAGCACATCCACATGTTGGTAAACGAACCGGAGCAAGGCTCGCTGTCGCGAGTTACCTCGGCCGCTAAAATTCTTCATCGTCCTTCCACATTTGGGAAAGTCAAAATCCCCGCCCTGTCGCAGAAAACGCGACAAGGACGGGGCACCCGCGGAGTTGAGATGAGGGAAAGGCCCGTGCTTCAGGCGGCTTCGGTGTGAATCGGACGTTCTTCGAAAGAAATATCGACCTGGTCGCCGAGCGCGGTCAGGGACTCGCGGACGGTGCCAGTCGGAAGCTCGAGCACGGATGCGGAGTGGACGCGGACGGCGGCCATGCGCCAGGGCTTGAGCTCCTCTTCAATGTGGACGACAATTCTTTCCCGGTCAAGGTAAACGGCGTCGATGGGAAAACGCATGGCGAAGGTGTGGATGCCGTGGGAAGGGTTGATCCACAGTCCCTGGCCATGTGAGAAATGGGACGAGTGGGTGGCCATGAGGCCGCGAAAGCGGGACCAGTGGGTACGCGCGATCAGGAGATCGGTCGCGAGATAGGTGGTGCGTGTACGGTTAAAAGCGTATCCCTTGGGCCGGTTCATTGAATCATTGAATCATTGAGACATTGAATCATTGACTCAATACCTCAATGATTTAATGACTCAATAACTCACCGTTTCCCTCCGGCAACGGGCATGAATATGTGTAGCAACTGAATTACGGCCGGCCCGACGGTGACGAAAATCAGGGAGGGCATGACGAAGAGGACGAGGGGAATGATCATTTTGACGGTAGTCTTGGCGGCCTGTTCTTCGGCGCGCTGGCGGCGCTCGGTGCGCAGGGAATCGGAATGGACGCGCAGGGCCTGAGCCACGCTGGTTCCGAAGCGGTCGGTCTGAATCAGGGTTGCGACCAGGGAGCGAATGTCATCGACCCCGGTGCGCTCGGCCAGGTTGCGGAGCGCCTCGACGCGGGGTTTTCCGGCGCGAGTCTCGAGATCGAAGAGATGGAATTCGCCGCTCAGCTCGGGGTGCGCGGTGCGCAGATCCTCGCCCACTCGCATCATCGCCTGGTCGAGAGATAAGCCCGCTTCCACGCAGATCACAGTCAGATCCAGTCCATCGGGAAGGCCGAGGCGAAGGCGGCGCTGCCGTTCCTGCATCTTCTTTTTTAGCAAGAATCGCGGGATAAAAAAGCCGAATGCGGTCACACCCAAGAGCAGCAGGGGCGAACCGACTCCGGTGAATGCAAAAACCGCGAGGAAAGAAAGGGCGGCGAACAGGACGCGCAACCCACGATAGATGGTAACGTGCTGGGGGTTGCGATATCCCGCCTGAATCAGCCAGGCACGGGTTTGCGAAACATTGGTGGCCGAGGACGGCAAGGCGCGGCTCAGGGGATCGAGAGCCTGCTGCATGCGTTCGCGGATAGCGGGTTTGGTCTGGGATTTGGGGCGCTGCCAGCCGATTTCACGGAGGCGGGAACCGAGCACCGACGAGGGCACAACCGCGGCCGCTCCAAAGGCGAAGACGATCACCACGATGGTGAGAAACACGAAAATAGTGAGTGCCAGCACCATGAATTTAGACCTTAGTTCATCAGACTTGGATCCTGATAATTCTGCGAATAACAAAGTAGCCCATGGTCTGCAAAGTGATGCCTCCGACGATCAAGGCGTGCCCCAAGGGGTCGGTGAAAAGCGGCTGAATGAAACCCGGGTTGATGAGAAGCATGAGGACCACAATCACGGGCGGCAGAGCCATGAGCAAGGCCATGGTGAGGCGTCCCTGGGCGGTGTGGACGCGGACCTGGCGCAGGATCTTAAAGCGTTCGCGAATGACGTAAGAGAGGTTGTCAAGAATCTCGGCGAGATTACCGCCGGTTTCGCGCTGCAACATCACCGCCGTTACGAAGAACTTAACGTCGACCAGAGGAACACGGTCGGCGAGGTTGAGCAGGGCGTCGCGTACCGGGAGCCCGAATTTCTGTTCTTCGTAGAGCTGGCGGAATTCTCCGGCAACGGGTTCGGAGACTTCGTTGGCAATCATTTCGAGGGCGGTGGTAAAGGCGTGTCCGGCGCGAACGGCGCGGGCGAGGGTATCGATGGTCTCGGGAAACTTCTCCTCAAATTTCCGGAAGCGCTTGGTCCGCAGATGCGAGGCATAGGCGTAGGGAAGAAAAAAACCGAGGAGAGCGCCCACCCAACCGAAAATCAAGTTTCCGCCGGCGATGAACGCGATAACGGCGAGGCCCACGGCCGACACGGCGCACAGCATGAGGAAGTTTCCGGCGCGAACGTCCAGGCTTCCCTGAGCCAGCATTTTTTGCAGCACCGAAACTCGCTGAGAGCGGCGCAGAAAGGTGTCGAAGGCCGGGATGCGGCTGAGCACTTCGTCGCGAAGCAGAGCCACGTCGGGCGCGGCTTGCTCGGCTGGTTTCTGAACGGTGGAGAGGCGGTCGCGGAGAACGCGGGCCTGGGCCTTGCGCTGATCGAACAAAGACATGGCGGCAAAGACCGCCAGCGTGACCGTAACAAATACCAGCAAGGCGATAAAGAGCGGCATCCGCTAAACCTCCATCCGGGACTCGAAGAGCGCGGTACTCAGGCGGCAACCGGCGGTGGCGAGGCGCTCGGCGAAATGCGGCGGCTGGCCAGTGGAATGGAAGACGCCGCGCACCTTTCCGCTCTCGTCAATGCCGCTGCGGTCAAAAACGAAAACGTCCTGCAGCGTGATCATTTCTCCGGCCATTCCCGTGACCTCGGAGACGGTGATCACTTTGCGCGAACCGTCGGAGAGACGCGCAACCTGGACGACGGCGTGGACCGCGTTGGCGATCTGCTGGCGAATCGCACGCTCGGGAATGTTCAGGTTGGCCATGGAAACCATATTTTCGATGCGAGCCAGGGCGTCGCGCGGCGAATTGGCGTGCACGGTGGTAAGCGAACCCTCGTGACCGGTATTCATGGCCTGAAGCATGTCGAAGGCTTCTTCGCCGCGCACCTCGCCCACCACTATGCGATCGGGACGCATACGCAGGCTGTTAATGACGAGCTGGCGCATGCGGACCGAGCCCTTGCCTTCGATGTTCGGAGGGCGGGTTTCCAGACGGACTACGTGTTCCTGCTTGAGCTGCAATTCGGCCGCGTCTTCGATGGTTACGATGCGCTCNGAATTCGGGATGTATCCGGAAAGAACATTGAGGACCGTGGTTTTNCCGGCGCCGGTTCCCCCGGAAATGATCAGGTTGAGGCGGCCCTTGACCATGGCCGAGAGCAGTTCCAGCATCGGTCCGGTCAAAGTTTTGTTTTCGATCATGTTGCGCGCGGTGATCGTATCGCGGCCAAAGCGGCGGATGGAGAGGCAGGCGCCGTCGAGGGCCAGGGGAGGAATGATGGCGTTGACGCGAGAGCCATCCTGCAGGCGGGCATCGACCATGGGCGAGGACTCATCGACGCGCCGTCCGATGCGGGAGACGATGCGGTCGATGATCTGCATTAAGTGCTGGTTGTCCTTGAACGACAAGCCGGTGATTTCCAGCTTGCCGGCGCGCTCGATGTACACGCGGTCGAAGCGGTTGACGAGAATGTCGGAAATGGTGGGATCTTTGAGGAGCGGCTCGAGCGGGCCCAGGCCAAAGATTTCGTCGAGGATCTCGCGNGACAACTGCTCGCGCTCGGCGAAACTGAGAGGAACCGCCTCGCTGTTCACNGAACTGCGAATCAGGACGAGAACTTCCTCGCGCGCCGAATCTCCCGTGGAGCGACCGAGTTTTTCCAGGTCGAGGCGATCGAGGATCTTGCGGTGCAAGTCCGCCTTGACCTGCTGGTACTCGCTCCGTTCGAAAACTTGCAGATTGGCCATGGTTTCTAAACCGCCTTAAAGCTAAACCGTGTTTGTGAGGCAATTCCGTGTTGCTGCGCCGCGAGCTACGAGCTACGAGCTTCGAGCAAGCTGGTTGCCCGCAGCTCGCAGCTCGCAGCTCGTAGCTTATCCGGCAACACAGAATTAGGCATTATCAAACCGTCTTAAACAGCGACCAGGCCGTGCGCTTCAGATCCAGATCGTCCTTGGTCAAGTATTCCGCCAGCCCGGAAATGGAGCGGGCAATTTCGCTGTTCCCCTGCTGCATCACAGGAACGCCGCGATCGATCGCGGCCGAGACCGCGAAGTACTGATTGGGGATTCGCCAGAGCACCGGCGCCCCGATGGCGGCCTCGGTCTCCGCTTCATTGAAGCCCGCCACCTTGCGATAACGGTTCAACACCAAGGCAAACCGGTCCCGGGAGCCGCTCTCGCCGAGATACTGGGCCACTCTTCCGGCGCTCCACAGGGAAGCGACATCGGCGTGGGCGATGAGCAGAATTTTCTCCGACAGGTTGCTGACCAGACGAGTGGCGCTGTCGAGCCGGGAGGAAGCGTCCACGACGATGTAGTGAAACACGCCGACCATGGTGTCAAAGAGGCGGGCAAAATCGGAAGCGGAGGGCTCGATAGCCGTGGGCGTCGCGGCGCCGGCCAGCAACTGCAAGCCGTCATGGTGACGGACCACGAAGCTTTCGAGCAGGGACGAGTCCAGGCGGTGCAAGTTCGTGATGGCGTCCGAGATGGTGAATGTAGGCTTGAGATTAAGATGCAAGGCGCAGTGACCGAGTGGTGCCAGGTCGATCAGCGCCGTGCTGTGGTGAAGCGACTCCAAGGCCAGAGCCAGATTGACGGCGACGGTGGTGGCGCCGCTGCCGCCTTTGCCGTTCACGACCGTGAACACCTTTCCCCGCGAACTTTCGCGTCCGGGCTTGCGACGAGTTGCCGTCAGGCGGACGAAAGCTTCCAGCAAATCGGTGGTGGTGGTGGGGCGCTCAATGTATTCGCGCACACCCGCCCGCATGGCACTGACAATCAGCTGGGGTTGAGTCATGGGACCGACGACGAACATGGCTGAATCGGGAAGTTCCTGGTGCAGCAACTCCACGGCCCGCAGCGCCGAGGTGACGCCATCGGTGGCGATATCGACCAGAACCACATCGGGCGCAAAGGTTTGAGTTCTGCGGATGACCGGGTCGGTGGCGGCCAGAGGCAGAGTGGGGCTGCTGCAGACAATGCGGGCTACGCTGGTGCCATCCACCAGAACCTGAAGCACCGCGCGCTGGTCATTGTCCGTGGCGAACACGGCTACTGACAATTCCGGCATGACTCGTTCTCCACTGCCCTTTCTACAATACGCACTAAGTGAGATCGGGTCATCTCACCATCGGGTCATCGGGCCATCTAAAACCCGGCCATCTGAAACCGATCACCCGATGGCCCGATGATCCGATCACCCGATTTTTACTTGCCCCCGGACTTCTTGCCATCGAACTTGCCCTTATCCAGGGTCGGCAACGGCATCGCCGGACCCTTCGGCGGCTCGGCACTGGGCGAGATCCGGTGCACGGTGCATAAAACCATCAATTCCGAGTTGCTCTTTTGGGCGCTCTTGCTCTTGAAGAAATTGCCGAGGATCGGGATATCGCCCAGCCCCGGAATCTTGTTCGCAACATTTGTGACCCGGTTATCCATCAAGCCGGCGATGATGAAGCTCTGGCCATCTTGCAGTTCGAATTCCGTGTCCGCTTTGCGCGTGCTGATAGCGGGTATGGTCGTTCCGGCAACGGTGACGGCGTCCGCGAAGTCCAGCGTACTCACCTCGGGAGCGACGTGCAGGTGGATGCTGCCGTTCGGCTGAATGATGGGGGTGAACTTGAGGCGCACGCCAAACTCGCGAAACTGAATGGTGACGGTTGCAATTCCGGTGGCGTTTTGCTGCGCAACGGGAAAGGGAAATTCTCCTCCCGCCAGGAAACTGGCTTCCTTGCCATTGACCGCGATCAGGTTGGGCTCGGCCAGAATCTGCAAAAGATTCTGTGTCTTAAGGGCCTCGATGACTGCGCCCAGGTGGACCTGAGGGTTAAAGAAGAACAGGTTGAGTAGGTTCGATACCGTCGCTGTAGTGGAAAACGGGGCACCCGTTCCCTGACTGATGGACCCGAGGCCGGAGACTCCGCCGAACTGGCCGGTGGTCGTGCTGCCGATGGTGTTTCCAGCGCCGGTGGAAAGCAGATTGAAGCCCATCTGGGTCAGAGCGGACCGATCCACTTCAGCAAACTTGACTTCCAGAAGCACTTCCTCTGCCCCGACTGGGCCAAATGTCAGCACGTTCACAACATTCTTGGAATACGCCGAGGCCAGCGCGCCCGCATGCTTGGAGACGTCCTCGGTAGTCACATGACCGGAGAGAACAATCGCGTTACGCGAGGGCGTCACGTTGATCTGCTCATTCGGGAACAGGCGATGCATCTCTTCCGAAGCCGCCGTGATGTCGACATCCACACGAAGATCGAAGCTGCGAGAGCGCTCCAGTTCGTCCCAGATCAGCAGTGAAACCTCGCCCGGAGCGAGTCCATTGACCAGGACCTGCGTTGGCGTGACGACCAACGCATCCGCCACCGCGGGGTCGGTCACCGAGACTCGCTTCAGTCGTTCGGTAGTGTTAATCAGGAGGGACTTCCCGACCATCACGCGTAGCGGAGCGGCACCCGCAGTAACGCTCTGGCCGGATGTGTTAGCTGTGGTGGAGGTTTGCGCGGCAGGCGGGCTGTCCTGGTTCGGCGAGCCCTGGTTCGGAGAATCATGGCTCGGAGAATCATGGTTCGGAGAAGAAGGGGAAGCCGTCGCCGGAGCGGCCGGTGGATTACGGTCGGGAGCAACGGTACGCGCGAGCGCTCTGGTTGCGAATATGGTTGCCGCACCGAGAAGGATCACGGCTGCGACGAGCGTAGGAGCTTTCATGAATTCGCACCTCTGCGAGGATGCACGAGCAAATCCATCGAGAACAGACCCATCAAGAGCAGACTCATCAAGGGGTGAGCGGACGCGAATCGTTGCGGTATTGTGAGCTCAAAACTTGCTGGTTTCATCCCGTTTGCTGCCGCGGATCATTTCTACCGTATAGGGCGCTGGTGGTGGAGGCGTCGAGCCTTTCGCTACTACTTTGTGGGCTTTGGGTTTGGGCTCGGTCGTCGCCACCGGTTTCTCGCCCAGGTACAGCGAACTTGTCCGCGTCGCGCCGATGCCTCCCTTTTTGGTGTCCAGCGGATTCCGCAAAGAGAGCTGAATCCGTCCTTCCTGCGAAACCAGCGCCAGCTTCTGCGCGTCATCCGGGGAAACCAGGAGCGTAATCACCGGGGCGGTTTGCGCGTCTGTGGAAGAACTCCGGTCCAGGGTCTTGCCCACGGCGATGACTGCAACGTTTTCGAGGACGGTGGTGGTTTGACGGTCGTTGCCGCCGCCTTGAGTACCCGTAGCCAGCACATCCACGCGCGTGCCCGGTTGCACAAAGCCCGCCACCGAAACTACATCGTTGACACGTACTGAAACCGCGCGCATTCCCTGCGGGATCAGCGAGGGCAGGCCGGCTCCAGCGTTTAGCGCCGCCAGCTTGCTGGGCAGAATGAATTCGCCTTTGCTTACCGGCATAACTGCACCGCGGCCTAAGACCTTCGAGGTTGCTGAGAATGCCCCGGGTGGAACCGCCGATGCCGGGATGGTGACAACGAGTACATCTTGAGGTTGCAACTTGGCTCCGACCTGAATGTCGTTGGCAGCGACCACGACCGGCACCCCGCCCGCATTGTTGCTTGAGCCCGCAAAGGTCCGCAGTCGGTTATAGACGGTAAAGGCGACGAGCAGGCCGACAGCGAGCGCCAGGCCTCCGATCATCAACAAACGGCTTCGATTCATTCCACTCCTTAAGGACAACTCCGGACTTATGTGAAGTCGCGGCGGACTTATATTTTCGCTATCTCCGCGGGTGCGACGTACTCCTAAAGGTTGCGGCCTACTGGGTGATTGAGCTGGCTACCTGCGAAAATACGTTGTTCGCATTGCCGCCGATCAGACGGACGGTGCCAATCACGATCACCAAAATTACGGCTAGCATCACAGCATATTCTGCGATGTCCTGCCCTTCCGCATTGCGCCACAAGAGCTTAGCCAGATCTGTCATTCTAGACTCCTTCGAGCTTTCCGCGGGAACTCCCAATCTGGGACAACGTGGGACCAGTCCCTATGCGCTAGTTTCGCAGATTCGGGACGGCTCTGGGAAACATTTTTTCGCCTTCGTAACTCTCTGATGCTGGGTGTTTTGCGGGCCCCTGGAAAAGGTGGGCATTTTTAACGGCGGGATGCGTTCGCGCCAGCGTTCGGACTGGCGTTCGGACCAGGATGATCGCCTTGGAGTCGCGGAATGCGGCATGCCAATTGGGGTCGAGCAGGAGGGCTTGCGCCAGCGCGCAGGACGGGGGCAGAAGCGCCGCCTCCACCTTCCAGCGGTCAAGAACGTTTCGCCAACCAGTCCGGAGCTGCACGGCGGTCTCAAACTGGCGGAGGAGGTCTTCGCTCGGGAGATCGGCGCCATAGAGGTCGGCGCGGCCGTCCACGAATACGCGATATTGGGGATAGAGCTTCCAGATCGCATAGCCTCCCCAGTCGTAGTAAACAAAGATTTTCCGGGGTTGGTCGCTGTCCCGCAAGAACGCGACCGCTTTTTGGGGAAACTCCTTCACCTCGGAAGCATCCTGGTTGCGGGCAAGACTGACCCACTTCACCAATGCAAACACAGCCATCAGCGTGAGAACAGCCCCGTTAAAAAGTGGCCGGAACCGCGAGGAGGTCGGATGCCGCTGGGCGAGAGGTGGGGACGCGGAAGCGGATGGGAGAGCGGCGGCGATCACCGGCATCGCCAGCAAAACAAAAATTGGAATGTGGCGGACGGCGTCCAGAGCGGCGAAGGAGGTAAGGAGCAGGGGCACGATTACACGCCCTTTAGGCCGCGAGCGGGAACTGGCGAGTGCGGCCAGAAGCAGCAGCCATACCAGCAAGAGCGGGCGATACAGCCCATCATGAAAATCGGGTGAGTGCCATTCACCAATGAGCGAGCGCATCCCGGACGAGCGTAAAGTGTCGAACGGATAACGATAGAGTTGAGCGCCGCTGGGGTTGAGGGGCACGAGAGCCAAACAAGCGAGCAGAAGAAGCAGCACGCGCAGAAGGAGGGGCCGCGCCTGCTGCCAGGGAGTGTTGCCGAGGGCAGTCTCCATGATCAGGCCGGCACCATAAGCCAACAACAGCGCAAGGGCTAGGGCGAATCCGGCATGCAGATTCAACCATAGGAGAAACAGCGGTGGTATCCAAAAGAGCAGCCGGGGACGAGCTTCGCCAGCTTCGAGCAGCCATAGAAGCAGGCTGGCCAGCGTAAAGGTGAACATCTGCGGCCGCACACCCCATGAGGGAGCGGCAGCCAGAGCACCAAGGGCAGTCGCGGCGGCTGCCCAGTGCCGCTTTCCCGGACAGCGCAGATAAAGCAGCAAAAAACCTGCTGTCGTAATCATCGCGGAGTATACGATCAGGGCAGGCGGGCCAGCGTGCTCCCAGAGTTCGTAAAACACGACCTCCGACAGCCACTCATGCGATATCCATGGGTATCCGGCATGGGTGAAGGAAAAAGGGTCGGAATGCGGAACGTGGCCGGTTTCCACTATCCACTGGCCGGTGCGCAGATGCCACCAGAGATCAGGATCGGTAGCACTGCGGGCGGTCACGGCCAGCAGACCCAAGAAGAGGATCGCGGCGAACAGCAGGCGCTTGTCTGCAAGAAGGATCATGAATGTTGGACCCGGCAATTATAGAATCGGGGACTTCTGGAAGACTCCGCATGACGTCAGCCGATCTTAATCGAAGCAAGGAGCGACTGGCGGGTGTTTTTCTTCTCGCGCTGACGGATCGGCGATGAGGTCTGGCATTTACCATAAATCGTTGTGGCTGTTTCTCGCGGCTGCGGTCTGTGCGGTGGGCATGTGGACTTACGCAGAGCGCAGGGCACCGATGGCGGAGGGGCCAGGATGACCACCATCAAACGAATTGCGGCCTCTCCGGCGATTATTCTTGGAGCAGCACTCGCTACACGCCTGGCCAGCGCAACCTATATTCTCTCCAGCAGATTTGGGCCTCAACTGCTCTTTGTGCGGAATGAGCCGTCGCATATTGCCGCAGCCTTAGTCTCTGGCCTGGGTTTCTCGTCACCCTATGCCGGCGCACCGAACGCGCCGACCGCTCAGCAGCCTCCTCTATATCCCTTGATATTGGCGGGCATATTTAAGCTGTTCGGAATCTGTACGGTCGCATCGGCATGGACGGCGGTGTTAGTCAATGTTCTAGCCGGTGCTGTCACCGCCGTGTTGCTTTACTTCGTGGGGAGGCTCCACTTCGGCGAAACGGTCGGCATTTTGGCGGCATGGCTCTGGGTGCTGCCCTGGATGTACCAAACAAACGCATTCTCCGTGAGCCTGACGACCGCTTACTTGGCGGCCTTGGGGTTTACCGCTCTATTGTTGTGGGTTCCGAAAAGGATAGAAGGGAACCGCAGATGGTTGGTTCTCGGCATCTGTTCGGGGCTGCTCGTTCTCTTCCAACCGGCGCTTCTGACCGTGGTTTTGGTTTACGGAGGCTGGCTCGCGGTTTCGAAAGGGTCCTCGCCGCGAATCTTGATCGCCTTGGCCGGACTTCTGCTGACACTGGCTCCTTGGACCGTAAGAAACTACGTTACATTCGAGCGCTTCATTCCTCTTCGCGATAATCTTGGTTTGGAACTTTGGCTGGGAAACCGGCCCGGAATGCAGGGAACAGTCGACTTTTCTGGTGATTTCCCCGACGTCGATCCCAGTAACTACGCGCGCCTTGGCGAACTGGCTTTCATGGATGGAAAACTTGACGCATCCAGGAAGTTCATCTTGAGCGACCCCGCGGCCTTTGTCGGGCGCGTACTCCGGCGTATGGTGGAGTTTTGGTACGCTCCTTATCCTTTTCCGTGGATTGCGGTCTCGATCTTGGGATGGCTCGGAGCAACGTGGGCAATACGAAAAGACAGAAATGGATGGGTCTGGCTCATCATGCTGACGGTTTTTCCCCTGGTATATTATGTTACCCACAACTTCCCCACTTACCGGCATCCGATAGAACCGCTCATAGTCTTGCTGGCCGCAAATGCCATCGTCGAAATTATCGCTCGGGCAAAGAAGGCGGTCGCAACCAAGAAATTTCCGATTGGACGATAAATGTCACCGGAGCGTTGTAATATCCAGATTCCCTTAGATCGGCGATGAGGTCCGGCATTTTCCATAAATCGTTGTGGCTGTTTCTCGCGGCTGCGGTCTGCGCGGTGGGCATGTGGACGTACGCCGAGCGCGTGTTGATTCCTTATCAGAAGGCCGATGCCGATGCCCATCAACGGCCGCGCGGCAATCTTTCCGATCTGTACCCACGCTGGCTGGGCGCGAGGGAACTGCTTCTCCACGGACGCGATCCCTATAGCGCAGACGTCACCCGCGAAATTCAAGCCGGCTACTACGGCCGTGCACTAGACCCGTCTCGTCCCAACGACCCGCACGATGAACAGGGGTTTGCCTATCCCGTCTATGTGGTTTTTTTTCTTGCCCCAACGATTGGGTTGCCTTTCCTGATCGTCCAGAAAGCCTTCCTCTGGATATTGATTGTTCTCACAGCCGTCAGCGTACCGCTCTGGCTCCGAGTCCTTCGATGGTCTGCGCCGCCATCGACCCACATTAGCCTGTTCGCGCTCGTGCTGGGCAGTCTGGGCGTTATGCAAGGGCTAAAGCTCCAGCAGATGAGCATTCTAGTCGGCGGCCTGATGGCCATCGCGATCGCGCTGCTCGTAACCGATCACGCGCTCGCCGCTGGATTTCTGCTGGCGTTGGCGAGCATGAAACCGCAATTCGTATTCCTGTTGCTGCCTTGGCTTGCCGTCTGGACGGCGGGGGATTGGCGGCACCGCTATCGCTGGGCGATTTCATTTTTGGCCGCGATGGCCGTTCTAATGGCCGCCTCGGAGTTGTACCTGCCCCACTGGCTTCCCCGCTTCTGGCATGCGGTTCGCGAATATCAGCGTTACACCGGCGCGTTCTCGGTGATGGACAGCTTGATTGGCGCCCCCTGGAGTTGGGCCGTCGAATTTCTTGCCTTCGCAGCCACGATGGGGGTTTGCTGGAGGGAGCGCCGGCAAAGTGCGAACACCGGTTCTTTTGGGTTCACGCTTAGCCTGGTGCTGGCCACCACTATCCTCCTAGTACCTACCTGTTCTCCGAACTATCAGATCCTTCTGATCCCAGCGTTTCTGGTGCTGGCCAAGGAGCGCCGGATGATTTGGCGGAGCAATATCGCCAACCGCATCCTCCTCGTGATCACGGCGGGCCTGATCCTGTGGCCGTGGATTTCGAGCATTGCGCTGTCGGCACTTTCCTTCGTTTTGCCCCGGGAGACGGTTGAGCGAGGCTGGGCAATCCCCTTCTGGACGGTGACCGAGGTTCCGGTGGCGGTGGCGGGCCTGATGCTGGTCTATTATTATCAGAAGACATTTGCTGCGTCCGCAAGGCCGGGCTCGTCGTAGAATGCTTGGGGGGCCTTTGCCAGTTTGCTGGCATGATGGCCGCAGGAGAATCCAGGGTACATGTCGGCTATTACGTCGCATTCGGGCATATCTACCGTTTTCCCCATCGCGATCTTCGTACAGGGGAGCGATCAACAGACGCTGTCGCTGAATCACACCCCCTACACCGTGGGCCGCAAGGTGGATCGCGACCTGGTGATCGCCGACCCGCGCGTGTCCCGCGAGCATGCTCAGATCGTGGCAGAAGACGGCGAGTTCTTCGTCGTCGACCTGGGCAGCAAACACGGCACCTTCGTCAATGGAGAGAAGGTTGACCGTCACAAGCTGCAGCGCAACGACCGGCTGGAATTTGGCGCGCGCGATATTGCCTATCTGATCTTCCACCCGCTGCACACGACCTCAAACACGGCGCGGGAGTTTCTGAGCCAGATCTCGGGCATTCAGATTGCCCCGGAAGCCAGCGACCTGGAGAAACTCACGCTGTTTATGGAAGCGGCGCGCAAGCTGAACACCATCGGCGTGCTCGATGAAATCCTGGTTACGCTGCTCGATGCCACGCTAAAACTGACTCGCGCCGAGCGCGGCTACATCTTCCTGCGCGATCCCGGCGGAACCCTGACGCTGGCTGCCGGGCGCAATTCGAAGGGCGAGGCGCTGCTCGACGACACGACAATTTCGCGGTCGGTTCTTGACGGTGCCTTGACCTCGAACTCCGAATACCTGGTCACCGACACCAGTCAGATGCTCGATGCAAAGGAGCGGAAAAGCATCGTCGCCTTCGACCTGCGCACAGTGATCTGCATGCCGTTGCGCAAACCGCTCGTGCAAACCACCCGTGCCGAGCAGCCGGCGGGCGGGGAAGTGATGGGGGCGCTCTACGTCGATTCGCGTTTTGCGTCGCGCGATATTACCAGCGTCGGCCACGATATTTTGCGCGCGATTGCGACTGAAGCTGCCCAGAGGGGGGGGGGGGGGGGGGGGGGGGGGGGCGTCCATTCAGCAGCGTCTGTTGGCGGTGACCCTGCCCGAAGTTGCTTTTGCGCGGGTGAACGGACGCAACTTGTCCTGTAAAGAAATCGGAGGCGATTTCTTCGAAGCCGTGAACACGCCGCAAGGCCTGGCTGTCGTTCTCGCCGACGTCAGCGGCAAAGGAGTCTCGGCCGCGCTGCTGGCTTCCATTCTCCAGGGCATGGTCTACTCGCAACTCATTTCCGGCATGCCACTGGTGGAGATCGTCGACGCGGTCAATCGCTTCTTCACCTATAAGCACATCGGTGAGAAATACGCGACTATGATCATTACTCGCCTGCGCAGCGACGGCGATCTTGAATACGTCAACTGCGGACACGTTCCACCGGTGTGGATCTGCGGCAAAGAGGTGCTCCGGCCATCCCACGGCAACCTGCC
>JGI12269J14319_10003082_pt1 | contig 15795 bp, 8 predicted proteins | sample PeaSoiSIISIP2007_FD_14319 | JGI IMG/M metagenome (IMG submission 14319) | reverse complement strand
GGCGCACCTGGACCAGGCTCGCGGTCTTCACCGGCCGATCGGTCTCATGGAAGGAAAGGCAGCGGTCATCCCATGGGAGTCGGCAGTAGTCCAGAATCCGTCGTGCCTCACCCTCCAGATCCTCCACCAGATCCTCGTAGCGGACCTCCAGCATCGAGCCCGCCGGCAGCACTTTGCGCCAGTGATCCATCAGAGCCGCGTAGCAGCGGTAGTAGTCCCCCAACTCGTGGAGCTCGTTGGCGTAGGCGATGCTGGCGCGGAACTGCTGCGCGAAGCAGGACAGGCATGTATCCAGGGGATCGCGCATCACATGCAGAATCCTGGCTTTCGGCAGGATCAGATGGATCAGTCCGATGAAATGGTAGTTTTCCGGCATCTTGTCGGTCACTCTCGCGGCCGTCGGCGATTGCGCCTTGAGCTGCCGGACATAGTCCTCGCCGGCGCGCCTGAGCTCGGCGGNNGACAGTTCCGGAATGCAGGCGGGGAAGTCCAGACCCGGGTCGGCCGAGGCACGCAGCTCGTCGGCAATCCTCGCCAGGATGCCGAGTTCGCCGGCGCCGTACACCTGGGGGTGGCTCGCCAGGATCTGCTCGGTCAGGGTCGTGCCCGAGCGCGGGAAGCCGAGAACGAAAATCGGAATTTCCGAGGGGCTTCCATGGTTGGAATTGGCGGCCAGAAGCCCGCGCGTGAAGACCCGCTCCAGCGCGGCGATGCGTTGGCCCTCTGCCGAGCCGTCGAAGTCGACTTGCCCGCGCTTCAATCGATTCGCCTTCGACAGCTCCTCGAAAGACTCGTCGTAGCGATTCAGCCGTTCGTAGGCTCGAGACAGGGTGAAGTGGAGGGCGATGCGATCCTCGACCGCCAGCGCATCGCTCTTGCGCGCGAGATCTTCGAGCTGGGCTAGGCGGCGCATGTCGGGTTTGTCGGCGGTCGTCTCGATCAGGTTGAAGTGGGCCTCGATGAGCGTCCCGTCGCAGTCGACCGCCCGCACGAAGGCGTCGTGGGCGTCGTCGGGTTGGCCGACCTCCTGGAGCAGCTTGCCGAGGCTGCAGTACGCCTTCGCCAGCCTGGGCGCCAACTCCAATGCCCGCCGGTAGCTTCGGATGGCCTGGTCGAAATGCTGCCCGTCGCGGAGCGCATTGCCGAGATTGTTGTGCGCCTCGGCATAGTCGGGCTTGATCGCGATGGCGCGCCGATAGGCGGCGGTGGCGTCCTCCGTCCGGTCCATGGCGCGCAATGCATTGCCCAGATTGTTCAGCGCCTCCGCGAAATCCGGCTTGATTGCGATGGCGCGGCGATAGCTCGCTTCGGCGTCGCCGAAGCGCCCCAGTTCCTTCAGCGCCAAGCCGAGATTGTTGTGCCCGGCCGCGAGCATCGGATCGGCTGCGACCGCCCGGCGATGGCACTCGGCCGCCTCCGCGAAGCGATGCAGGTCTCCCAGCGCCAGCCCCAAATTGCTGAGGATCGCAGGATGCTCCGGCTTTGCCTTCAAGGCCTGCTGGAAGCAGTCCACCGACTCCGCCGGGCGCTTCAGGGCCCTCAGCACATTGCCAAGGTTGTTCAGTGCCTCGGCGTTGTCCGGCTCCAGCGCCAGGACGCGGCGATAGGCTGCCTCAGCCCCAGCGAGATCGCCCTGCTTTTGCAGGGCCTTCGCCGAGGCCAGACGATCGGCCGGTTGGTCGCCCGAAATCACCGCTTCGCGATCCTCTTCCGCGTCGGCCATAGCACAGCGAGACGGACGGGCCAAGCGCCGCAGGAATGGGTGATGCCTCGGCGTTCGGCCCTTCCACTTTCGGCAAATTCGGGCATCCTTCCGTCGTGACGCAGGTGGAGGAAATGGCGACAGCGGCGGAACGTCTGGCAACCGTCAGGGCCCGCATCGCCGCGGCTGCCGTCGCGGCCGGGCGCGACCCGGCCGGGGTGGCCCTGGTCGCCGTGTCGAAGACCAAGACCGCAGCGGAAATCCGCCCGGCGATCGCGGCCGGCCAACGCCTGTTCGGCGAGAATCGGGTCCAGGAAGCGCTGGCCAAATGGCCCGGCCTGAAGAAGGAGTTTCCCGATATCAGGCTTCATCTCATCGGGCCTTTGCAAACCAACAAGGTTCGCGAAGCGGTCGGGTTTTTCGATGCCATCGAAAGCCTCGACCGGGAGAAGCTCGCCCGCCAGCTTGCGGCCGAGATGGCGAAGCAGGACCGCCGGCCAGATTGCTTCATCCAGGTGAATACCGGCGAGGAGCCCCAGAAGGCGGGCATCGAACCCGGCCAAGCCGACGCCTTCATCGGGCTTTGCCGCGACAACTTCGGCCTGCCGGTCACGGGCCTGATGTGCATCCCGCCGGTGGACGAGGAGCCTGCCCTTCATTTCGCCCTGCTGCGGGAGATTGCGCGGCGCAACGGCCTGCCCGGCCTAAGCATGGGCATGAGCGCGGATTTCGAGACCGCGATCCGCTTCGGAGCGACCCATGTCCGCGTTGGAACGGCGATATTCGGCGGCCGAGAGCCGCTGGCGACGGGCGCTCCCGCGCATGGATGAAACCCGCACCGGCGTTAAGACCGCGACAGTTTCCACTGCGGGCACGCCTTACGACGTCGTTCCCTACGAGAGCCGTCCCCACGCCCGGACCCATATCTCAAACTTGCACATGCTGGCCCGGCTGCATGGACTGGCGGCGGCGGACTATCGAGGCTGCCGTGTGCTGGAGCTCGGCTGCGCGTCAGGGGGCAACCTCATCCCAATGGCGCTGGACTATCCCGACAGCGAATTCCTCGGGATCGATTTGTCGGCGCGACAGATCGAGGCCGGTAAGGTTCACCTCGCGAAGCTCAGACCGAGGAACATCGAGCTGCGCGCCGCCTCCATCATGGATGTCGATGCCGGCTATGGGCAATTCGACTACATCATCTGCCATGGTGTCTTTTCCTGGGTGCCTCCCGAGGTGCAGGACAAGATCCTTTCGATCTGCCGGGAAAGGCTGAAGCCCCGCGGCATCGCCGTCATCAGCTACAATGTCATGCCCGGCTGGCATCTGCTGGGCGCGCTGCGCGACATGATGCTCTACCACGGCGGACGATTCGCCGATCCGCAGGAACGTGCGCGGCAGGTGCGCAAGCTTTTCGACTTCCTCGGCGAATTCGGCGGCGACAAGAAGACACCTTACGGACAATTGTTGCAGAGCGAGCTCGATCGAATGCGCAAGCAAGAGGACTGGTACCTGCTCCACGACTACATGGAGGAGTGCAATACCCAGTTCTATTTTTACGAAATCGTGGAAAGGCTGAAAGCGCAGGGGCTGCGCCATCTGGGGGACGCGAATCTCGGTTACCTGCACAGCGGGCGGCTGCCGCAGGACGCGGCAGAAAAGCTGGCCGCAGGCCAGGATCCCGTCCGCCGCGAGCAGTACATGGACTTCGCGAGTATGAGGCGCTTTCGCTCGACGATCATCTGCCATGAAAACGTGAAGATCGAGCCCGACCCGCCAAGCGAGCGATTCTGGGACTGTTATTGGAGCACGGCGCTCCAGCCGCGCGAGGCGCTCGAATTGCGGCCGAACGCTTTGGGGGCGCCGCTGACGTTTGCAATTCCGGGCCGCGATGTCAGCTTTACGACCTACGGGCTCGCCACCGCCGCTTACTACACGTTGTGCCGACAGGCTAAGTACCCCGTCAGGCCGGCAAGCGTCGTGAGCCAGGCGATGGAACGCTTCGGAATCGCCGACGGGCCGGGGCTGCGCTCGGCTCTGTTCGAGCACGCGGAGGGCCTGCTGGAGACCGGCGGCCTCACCTTGCATGCCCAGGGCGACCGCTGGGTTGCCGAGCCCCCGCCGCAGCCGAAGGCCAGTGCGCTTGCGCGCTACCAGGCAACTTACGCGACCTGGGTCACGAACCGCCGGCATGCCTGGGTGGGTGTCGATCCTCTGGAGCGAATCGTCCTGCAGTACCTGGACGGCCAGCATGGCCGGGAGGCGATCGTCGGCAAGGTGTTGGAGCTGGCCGCCAAGGGTGTGATCGAGGTCGAACCCCAAGGCAAAGCAGGGACGAATGCGGCCGAGCTCGCCCGACAGATCGCTTTCACCGTCGATTCGGCTTTGAAGGAATTGGCGCGCAAGGCCTTGTTGATGGCTTGAAACGCGGGCTATCGCCCGGCCGTGGTCCCGAAATCGATGGAAAGGCAGGCGCCGGTCAAGGGTGCGAGCGACGGCGAGGCCAGGGCGAAGACGAATTCTGCGACTTCCTCGGCGGTGGCGAAACGGGCCCGCGGCCCCTGCGGGTAGATCGAGAGCAGACGGCGCCGATAGCCTTCCGGGTCGCCCTTGCCGTAGTCGGCCGCCTGGCCGGCCAGCATGGGCGTCTCGACGTCGCAAGGGCAGATGGCGTTGCAGCGCACGCCGCGAGGCGCCAGCTCCAGCGCCAGAGCCCTGGTCATGAGGGCCACGCCGCCCTTCGAGGCGCAGTAGATGGCGGCGCCGGCGCTGCCCATGAGGCCGGCATCCGAGGCGATGTTGAGAATGGCGCCGCCGGCCTTCTCGAGGGCTGGGATCGCAAAGCGGCAGGCGAAGAAGCTGCCCTTCAGGTTGATGTCGAGGCAGCGGTCCCAGTCGGCTTCGTTCGCCTCGTCGGCCGGTCCCTCGACCCAGATGCCGGCTGCGTTGATCAGCAGATCGAGCCGGCCGAAGCGCGCCACGGCCTCGGCCACCATGCGCGCGCAATCGGCGACCTTGGCGACATCGGCGGCGATGAGCAGTATGCGATCCGCCAAGGCACCGGCCGCAGCCAGACGCTCCTGCGAGACATCGGCCAGCGCCAGTTCGGCGCCGGCGGCAAGGAACCGCCGGGCGAAAGCGAGCCCCATGCCGCCCGCGCCGCCCGTGATCAGAACCACGCGTCCCCGCCAGTCGCTCAGCGTCTTCCCCCTCGCTACCGTCCTTCGGTTCAGTAATAGCCGGCCGATGGGCCCTTGTATTCCTGCACCGAATTGCCCCCGTCGACGACGATCATCTGGCCGGTGAGGTAGCTCGCTTCCGCAGCGGCGAGGAAGGCGGCGACATGGCCCACTTCGGCGGCGCTGCCCGAGCGGCCGATCGGGGTGTTGCGGCCCGCCACGACCTCGGGCGGGGTCTGAGAGGCGGTGGCAATCCAGCCCGGTGCAACGGCATTGACCGTGATGCCGCGTTGGGCGACCTCGAGCGCAAGGGAACGGGTCATCCCGACGATCGCGGCCTTGGCAGCGCTGTACCCGGCGCTGCGAGGATTGCTGACCAAGGGCCCGGTGACCGAGGCGATGTGAACGATTCGGCCGTAGCGCCGGCGCAGCATTACGGCAACCGCGGCCCGCGTGGTGCGAAAAGCCGTGGTCAGGTTGAGATCGATGGCGCGCGCCCATTCGGCATCGTCGATCAGATGGAATCGCGACGCGCGCTCGCGCCGGCCAGTCTGGGTCATGCCGGCGTTGTTGACCAGGATGTCGAGCCGGCCCAGCGCCGCAGCCGCCGCCGCGACGAGGCGGGCCGGGGCAGCAGGCTTGGTCAGATCGGCGACGAAGGCGACATGGCGCCCGGGCTCGCCGGGCAGCTCGGCCAGGCGATCGAAGATGCGCTTTGTCGTAGAGGCGATGGCGAGCCTGGCGCCGCGCTCGGCCAGAATGCGCGCGGTCGCGAAGCCGATGCCCTCGGCGCTGCCCGCGCCGGTCACCAAGGCTCCCCGGCCTTCGACGCCAGACATGGCGATTTCCCCGCTATCGTTGCACGGCATCGCTAGCATGCGGTCGACCCATCGGCAACCTTGCCACCCGGAAGCTGCCCAAAATTTGCCCTAAATTCGACAGACACCAGACGCCCGGATTCGCGCGGACGGCGCTGAGACTCTCTGTCGCAAGTCCCTGTTTGCCATGTCCGAGCCGGGTCGTGGGGAGCGCAACCCTCGGCTTTGTTGCCCCACGGCCGCGCAAGCCGGGATAGGCCAAAAAGCTAGAGATTCCGCTGGGCTGGCCTTATTCCGAGTCCCGCCTGTGAGGCCACCGAAACGCCTGGGGCGCTATCGGGACGCTCGAGCGCTAGCAAAAAATCGTAAACAGACAGTTAACGCCCGAACCAGTCTCATTTAAAAATTCATTAACGAGTTCAAGGGGTAGCGAGTCAAAGTTTCAGCAACCTCGCAACAAAAATCGTGCATCCTCATGTCTCCACAGGGGATGAACCACTGATCAGCTTCACCCTAACATAACTCAACCATATGGAGAGTAACATGACGATCGTGACCAAGACTGCGATGCCCGCCGATAGAGGGGCTTTGGACCAGAATTTCCGCGCTCGCCGGCCTGTCGATCTCTCGCTGCTCGACAGCGCCTCGCCTGCCTTCACCACGGCCGCGCCCGAAATCGGCAGGCCTCAGGATCCTTCCGAGCTGACCTTGCCGGAACTCGATGGCGTGCTCGACCACGGCTCGAAGGTGTTCTGGCAGTACATGCGGCCGGAAGGTCGCCCCAGCTTCACCTTCGGCCTATTGCGCGACATGCGGGCATCCATCGACCATCTCGGCCGCCTGTTTGCGGAAAGCAAGGGATCGGAAGCGCCTGTGCGCTACACCGTGCTGGCTTCGCGCATGCCCGGCATCTTCAATCTGGGCGGTGACTTGAGGCGCTTTGCCGACCTCATTCGCGCCCAGGACCGGACGACGATGGACCGCTATGCCAAGGCCTGCATCGACGTGCAGCATCCGCGGTCGATCAAGATGAACCTGCCGATCATCTCGATCTCTCTCGTCCAGGGCGATGCGCTGGGCGGCGGTTTCGAGGCGGCCCTCGCCGACGACGTGATCATCGCCGAGAGAAGCGCCAAGTTCGGCCTGCCGGAATGCCTGTTCAACCTGTTCCCGGGCATGGGTGCCTTGAGCTTCCTCACCCGCAAGGTCGGCGCCGCGCTTGCCGAGAAGATGGTGTTCAGCGGCCAGATCTACACCGCGGCCGAGCTCCATGAGATGGGCGTGGTCGACGTGCTGGCGGAGGACGCCATGGGCGAGCAGGCGGTCTATGACTTCGTCGAGAAGACCGAGCGTTCCTTCGCCTCGCGCCGGGCGGTCTACGCCGCGCGCCAGGTCATCAGCCCGATCCGCCGGGAAGAGCTGGACCGCATCGTCGACATGTGGGTGGACGCGGCGCTCTCACTGACGGCCGCCGACGTGCGCAAGATGGAGCGGTTGGCCGCTGCTCAGGACCGCCGCTGGGCCCAGATCGCTGCCACGGCCAGGCAGTGACCGGCACGGGCCGGTCGGCCGGCATGGCGCTTGCGCCAACGCCGGTCGATCTTGGGTCGGGCGGATGTGGACGGGAGGGTGCGTCTGCTGCCTTGGGCGGCGGGCCGGTGGCCGATCGGCGACACCGGTCCGCATGGAGGCGGGATCATCCCGCTGCGCCCGGGGGTCGAGCGGCGCCCAACAGAGCACGGCCGCCCGATGCCGGGGGCGGAGACGACGATGGGTGAGAAACTCGGGCTAACGCCTCAGGACGGGCGCCGGCTCGCGGGCCGTTCGCGCAGATGCTGGCGCACGGCCTGGCGGAATCGCTCGAACTCTTCCTGGAGCTGCCGCGCCTTCTCGGGCAGAGCCCGTTCGACCTCGTGGCGCGGCGCGTTGCACAAGAACGAACATACCCGTTGTACCCGCCGGGCGCCCACATGGGCCGCACTGCTGCGCAAGGCATGGGCGAGGTCTCGCACGTCGCGCAGATTGCCCTGGCTCGCGGCTTCCGCCAAAGCCTTCAGCGTCTGGTCCGATTCCGACAGGAAGGCCTCGATCACTTCCTCGACGAAATCGCCGCCCGGATCGATCGCCTCCAGGTCGGTCAGCGACTGCAGCGCCAGCACCGGCTCCGTATCGCCATGGAACCGCGGGTGGCTGGCGATCTCCGCTACCTCGGCCCCGGCCGGGGCCTGAGTTTCGGCTTCTTTCCCCGCCGATTCCGCCAGCTCGTCGATCACCTCCAAGAGCCGCGCCGCCTCCACCGGCTTGGTGACATAGGCGTCCATGCCGGCTTCCTCGCAGAGCCGGCGCGTTTCCGTCGTCGCATCGGCAGTCAGGGCCACGATCGGCAGATGCTGATCGCCGATATGAGCCATGCGATAGATCTTGGTCACGTCCAGGCCGCTGGTGCCGGGCATGTTGACGTCCATGAGCACGATGTCGAAGCGGCCGGTATCGAGCGCGTCCAGGGCCTGGTCTCCGTTCTCGACCAGCATGGTCTGGTGGCCGGCGCGCTCCAGGATCTTGGCGGTGACCTTGCGATTGACGGGATTGTCCTCGGCCACCAGCACGCTGAGCCGGCGCCGGGCCCGGGAAATCGCGTCGTGGCGCACCTGCTCGGCGAGCGTTTCGCGCCGGGCGGAATCGAAGCTGCGCAGCAGGTGCACGGCGCTTTCGATCGTGCCGGCGGCGAGCGGCAGGTCGAGGACGGTGATGAAGGCGTTCTCGATTTCCGCCGTCTCCGCCGGGCGCCCGACGAACTCGCGCAGCAAGACGGGCGCGAACTCGGCATCGGGCTGGAGCTGGCGCAGCTCCTCGACGAAACGCAGCGGCGCCTGGGGCAGCGCGCGGGCGTCGAGAATCATGGGATGGTAGCGCGAACCCGCCTCGCGCCGGGTCGACAGCGCGCGGCGGAGGTCGGCGAAGTTCTCGGCCTCGATCACCTCGTTGCCCGCGGCCAGGCGCTGGCGGGCTTCGCGGACGAGCGCGGAATCGCGCGACAGGAACAGAACCGGGAAGGGCGCGCCTGCGTCCTCCAGCGCCTCAGGCGCCCTGGTTTCGAAGGGCAGGCTGACCCAGAAGCGGCTGCCCCGGCCGGGTTCGCTTTCCACGCCCACGCTCCCGCCCAGGAGCTGGGCCAGCTCGCGCACGATAGCCAGGCCTAAGCCCGTTCCCCCGAAGCGTCGGCTAGTCGTGCCGTCGGCCTGGGTGAAGCTCTCGAAGATCGCCTTCTGGGCATCGGGCGGAATGCCCATGCCGGTGTCGGCAACGACGAAGCGCAGCCAGGATTGCTTCTCCTCCGTGCGCTCGAGGCGCACCTGGAGCGCCACATGGCCCTTGTCGGTGAATTTGACGGCGTTGGCCGTCAGGTTGATCAGGATCTGGCGCAGATGCTGGCGACCGCCGCGCAGGCGGCAGGGCGCGGCGGCATCGACATGCATGATGAGGCGCAGGCCCTTGCGCTCTGCCTGGGCGCGCAGGATCGAGGCGAGGTCGGCCAGCTCCGTATGAAGGTCGAAATCGACGATGTCGACCGCCATCTTCCCGGCCTCGATCTTGGAGAAATCGAGGATCTGGTCGATCAACGACAAGAGCGCCCGGCCGGAACTCGCCACGGTGCGGGTCATGTCGCGCTGGTCGCCGTCGAGCTTGGTCTCCTGCAACAGGTCGCTCATGCCGATGATGGCGTTGAGCGGCGTACGCAGCTCATGGCTCATCACCGCCAGGAACCGGCTCTTCGCCTGATTGGCGTGTTCGGCCCTGGCCGTGGCCTCGGTCAATTTGCGGATGAGGGTGGCGATATAGCCCGGCAGCGCGATGAGGCCGAAGACGAGGCCGGTGGCGAGGTGGGGCTGGTCGCGCCAATAGCTCGTCGTCAGAACGACGGAAACGAAGCCAGTGAGGCTGGCGAGGGCCGAATAGGCCAGGTACCGGTTGCCGTAGCGAAAGCCATTGCCGAAGGTGATCCAGAGATAGAGGGGGTAGAGCGGCGGCCCAGCCTCCTGGCCGAAGTACATGAGGGCCGAGAGCGTCGTCATGTCGGTGATCATGGCGGCGATCCGGCGCGGCGGCGAAATGGCCGGCCGGGCGACGATCATGCCGACATAGACGATCGAAAGGACGAGATATCCCGCGGCCCAAAGCGCGCCCCAGCCGAAGCGGGATTCGCTGAAGCCGTGGGCGAAATCCAGGGAGAGATAGTACGCCGCCAGGATGAACACGATGACGATGCGAACGATCGCCTGTTCGTGCTCGCTGTCGGCCCGGCCCTTCAGGCGCCGGCGGAGCAGGACCCCGAGCCCTCGCTTGGTGCCTGCATCCACGGCCTGGGCAGCGACCGCTTCAGACATTGGAGGCCTGCCTCATGCAGCGCTCGGCCGGCAGATCCACGGTGACCGAAGTGCCGGAGCCGATCGCGCTGTTGATGTCGAGGGTGCCGCCATGCAACCGGGTCAGTTCGATCGCCAGCGACAGGCCAAGCCCGGTGCCGGGCTGGGAGATGAGGGCGGACTTGTGGACCCGTCCGAAGCGGGCCTTGACCTTGGGGATGTCCTGCTCGGCGATGCCCACGCCCGTGTCGGCGACGACGAAGCGAAGGCTCCCAACCTCGTTGGTGCTGGCGACGAAGGAGACGCTGCCGCCGGGGGGCGTGAACTTGATGCCGTTCGACAGCAGGTTCAGCAGCACCTGCTTCAGCTTGCGCTCGTCCGCGCGCAGGAACGGCAGGTTGTGGCCGCTCGACATGAGCAGGCGGACCTGCCCTTCCTCGGCCCGGCCGCGCACCAGGCGGAAGACGTCCTTCATCATCTTCGGCACGTCGACGACGCCCTCGATCAGGTCGAGCTTGCCGGCCTCGATGCGCGACATGTCGAGCAGATCGTCGATGATCTGGAGAAGGTGCTGGGCGCTGTCCAGGATGTCGCTGGCGTATTCGTGATAGCGCGGGTTGCCGATCGGCCCCAGAAGCTCGATCTTCATCATCTCGGCGAAGCCGATGATGGCGTTGAGCGGCGTGCGCAGCTCGTGGCTGGTATTGGCCAGGAACTCGGTCTTGCTGCGGTTGGCGGCCTCGGCGTCGTCCTTGGCGCGGGCCAGCGCGTAGTCGGCCTGCTTGCGCCCCGTGATGTCGAGGGAGACGCTGACCACGAAGACGACCTCGCCGTTCTGCTTGTGCAGCGGCGCCTTGTTGGTGAGGAAGACATGGGGCCTGCCCTCGCGGTCGGCGATGACTTCCTCGAAGCCGGACTGCAGGCGCCCGGTGGCGAAGACCTGGGCGTCGAGATCGCGGTGGCGGGCCGCGTAATCCTCGCCGAACAGTTCGGCGACCGGCCGCTCGTTCGCGTCCCGGTCGTCGATGCCGAAGAACTCGGACTGGAAGGCGTTGACGACGACGCAACGCCCGGCCGCGTCGGTGGCGCAGACCATCGCCGGCACGGCGTCGATGACGCGGCTCAGCATTTCGCGGCTCTCCTGCATCTCCTCGAGGCGGAGGCGATTGGTGAGGACGAGCTTCTCCTCGAGGGTGAGCGCGCGCTTGCGGATGATTTCCTGCTGTCGGCGCAGCGTCAGGAGATTGCGAACCCGGGTGCGGAATTCATGGTGGTCGACGGGGCTGATGAGGAAATCCGTGGCGCCCGCCTCGAGCGCCTGGTAGCGGAAGTCGCGATCCTCGTAGACCGTGACGACGATGACGGGGACGTCGAAGCAATGGGGCTGCTTGCGGAACTGGCGCACGAACTCGGCGCCGTCCATTTTCGGCATCTTGAAGTCGGTGATGACCATGTCGGGTGTGTTGTCGGCGGCCCAGTCGAGCGCCGATTGAGGATCGGCGAAGGCGCGCACCGCGATGTCGTCGCTCAGCGAGCTTGCCAGCTTGGCGAGCACGTTGCGGTTGGTCACCCGGTCGTCGACGACCGCGATTATGGGCATTTCCTTGTCTCGACCCTGCCGACGCCGATTCTCGCGCCCGATCCCTTCGCCGGCCCGATTGCCGGCCAATCCCGCCCTANAAACTTGCCGTCTGACCCAATCCTGACACCCCGGCCGAGAGCCCGGCCAGCACTCCGTTCCTGATTCTTTCGACCATAACATATGCGCACGCGTTTCGGGTGCTGTAAAGCCATGGTAACAGCCAAAATCATCAGCAGTATTAACCAAGATTTAACCAACATGGGGCGCCGCCGGGCCGCCTGGCCCATGCCGGGCCCCAACCCTGGTCCGGCTGGCGGGCTGCGAGCGAGAGCCCTATGATCCGCCGCGACTTTTTGGCCGGAGCCTGTTCCATGTCCGATCCTCGTTTTCCGCGGCTTTTCTCGCCGCTCGTCCTGCGTGGCGTCGCTCTCAAGAACCGCATTCTCTCCACCGGCCATGATACGAACCTGGCGGCCGGCGGCCTGGTCAACGAGCGCCTGGTCGCCTACCACCGGGCGCGAGCGGCGGGCGGGGCGGGACTGATCATCGTCCAGGTCTCGGGCGTTCATGAGACCGCCCGTTACACCTCCCATCTCCTGATGGCGACGGCGGACGAGGCGATCCCGGGATATCGCAAGCTCGCCGAAACCTGCCATGCCTTCGGCTGCAAGGTCTTCGCCCAGCTCTTCCACCCCGGGCGGGAGATCATGGAATCCCAGGACGGAAGCCTGCCGGTCGCCTATGCGCCCTCGGCCGCCCCCAACGAGCGCTTCCACGTCATGCCTGCCCCGATGCCCCTCGGCCTGGTCGAAGAGATCGTCGCCGGCTACGCATCAGCGGCGGGCCGGATGGTCAAGGCCGGCATCGACGGCGTCGAGATCGTCGCCAGCCACGGCTACCTGCCGGCCCAGTTCCTCAACCCGCGGCTGAACCGGCGCGAGGACCGATATGGCGGCAGCTTCGACAACCGCCTGCGCTTCCTCAGGGAAACGATTGCCGGGATCCGCTCCGTTGTCGGCGAGGAGCGGGTGGTGGGCCTCAGGATCTCGGGCGCCGAGCTCGACCACGACGGATTGACGGCGACGGAAGTGCTGGAGGCCTGCAAGGCGCTCTCGGCCGACGGCGTGCTCGACTACTACAATGTCGTCGCAGGCAGTTCGGCCTCGCTCGCCGGCGCCATCCATATCGTGCCGCCCATGGCGATCAACACGGGCTACGTGGCGCCTTTCGCCGCCGCCGTGAAGGCCGTGGTCTCCAAGCCGGTCATCGTCGCCGGGCGGATCAATCAACCCCAGATTGCCGAACAGATCCTGGCCTCGGGCCAGGCCGATCTTTGCGCCATGACCCGGGCGATGATCTGCGACCCGGAAATGCCGAGCAAGGCCGCGGCCGGCCGGCTCGACGACATCCGCGCCTGCATCGGCTGCAACCAGGCCTGCATCGGTCATTTCCATCTCGGCTACGGGATCTCCTGCATCCAGCATCCGGAGACCGGCCGTGAGCTGGACTATGGCCGCCCCATCCCGGCCGAGCGAAAGAAGCGCGTGCTGGTCGCAGGCGGCGGACCGGCCGGCATGAAGGCCGCGGCTGTTGCCGCGGCGCGCGGCCATGACGTCACCCTCTACGAAGCGTCGGGCCGGCTGGGCGGCCAGGCTTTGCTCGCCCAGCAGCTCCCGGGGCGGGCCGAGTTCGGCGGCATCGTCACCAACCTCACCCGCGAGATGGAGCTGGCCGGGGTCAAGGTGGTCCGCAACGCCGCCGTGGACCTCAGCCTGCTGCAGAAGGAGAAGCCCGATGCGGTCGTGCTCGCGACCGGCGCCAGGCCCTATCGCCCGGCGTTCGAGGGGGCCGAGAGCGCCCATGTTGTCGACGTCTGGCAGCTCTTGAAGGAAGAAGCCAATGTCGGCAGTTCGGTCCTGGTCGCCGACTGGCGCTGCGATTGGATCGGGCTCGGCGTCGCCGAACGGCTCGCGCGCGCCGGCTGCCGGGTTCGCCTCGCCGTCGCCGGATACGTCGCGGGCCAGCGCATCCAGCAATATGTCCGCGACCAGTGGCATGGCACGCTCCACAAGCTGGGGGTCGAGATCATTCCCTATGCGCGGCTCTACGGGGCGGACGGGAACACGGTCTATCTCCAGCATATGAGCAGCGGCGAGCCGATCGTCTGCGAGGGCGTCGATACGCTGGTTCTGGCGCTTGGACACGAGCAGGAGTCGCGTCTGGCCGACGAAGTCGCCGGCTGGCCCGGCGAAATCCACCGCATCGGCGATTGCGTGGCGCCCCGCACGGCCGAGGAGGCTGTGCTGGAAGGCCTGAAAGCGGGCTCGGCGATCTAGGGTGCGAGCCCATGACCAGGCATCGATCGCCGCCGACCGTGACCGTCCTGCAGAAATGATCAAGCCGTCATGACCGGAAGGACAGACGAAGCAGCGCGACTGTCGTCGATTGTCGAGCAGGCCATCCGCTGCCACTTTGGCGGCGCCAAAGGCGAGGCCGAACGCCTGTACAAGCAGGTCCTGGCTGTCAATCCATCGCATCCCGTCGCCGGCTACAATCTCGCCTTGTTGCTGATCGACTCGGGCCGGCTCAGTGCCGCTCGCGCGAAGCTTCTGTCGCTCGTCAAGGCGCAGCCGGGGGACGCAGCGGCGCATCACACCCTTGGCAAGGTGTTTCTCACCGAAGGTGCGTTGACCAAGAGCCTGTTCCATTTCCGCCGCGCGCTGGAGCTGGCGCCGGCTCGCCTCGACACATACATCGAACTCATCGACACCTATCGCCTGCTGGGACGGCTCGATGACGCCCGGCAGATCGCGGGCATCGCCACGGCGCGTTTCCCCGAACGCGCAGAAGTGCCCGCCAAGCTCGGCATCGCGCTCCTGGCGGCCGGCTTGCGGGACGATGCCAGACGCCTTTTCGAGACCGCCCTCGCGCTGAACCCCGGCCATGTCGTGGCTCTCTACAATCTTGCCAAGCTCACCGACGAACAGGGCAATCTCCAGGCCGCCCTGGATTTCTACCGCAGGGCGCGCGGCGCCGATCCCACATTCGAGCCGGCAGCCTTCAATCTGTTCGAGCTCGAGCTGCGGCTGGGCGCGGTTGGCGCCGCCGTCGCCGGCTTCGACGCCCTGCTCGAACAGAATCCTTCCGACCCCGGCACGCTTTCCACCCGCTTCATGGCGGCCCAGTACGAGCTCGGGGTCACCGCCGCAAAGCTCATGGATCTGCACAAGGCGTGGGATCTGCAAAACGGCGCCGGCCTGCGTCCGACGGGGAAACACCGCTCGCCTTCGGCGGACCGGAACCGGCGCCTGCGCGTGGGGCTGGTCTCCCCCGACTTGCAGAACCATCCCGTTGGCTATTTCACGATCCGCGCCGCGGAGGCATTGGACCCCGCAAGCATCGAGCTCATCGTCTTCGCCGGAAGCGACGTCCAGGACGCGATCACCCAGCGATTCAAGCGTTGCGCTCGCCGGTGGCACAGCATCGCGAGCTGGTCGGACGACCGCCTTGCCAGCGCGGTATCGGGCGATCGCATCGACGTGCTGATCGACCTATCGGGACACACCCGAGGCAACCGGCTGCCGGCGTTCTCCCGGCGCCTGGCGCCGGTTCAACTGACCTGGGCCGGTTACGTGGGGACGACCGGCCTCAAGGCCATGGACGGCCTCATCGCCGACAGATTCCATGTCCCCGCCGGCGAAGAGGCCGACTACGTCGAGAGGGTCATTCGGCTGCCCGACGACTATATATGCTTCGATCCGCCAGACGACGCTCCCTCCGTCACGCCGCTTCCAGCCGGTGCCACGGGGCCGCTCACATTTGCCAGTTTTCACCTGCCCGCGAAGATCAACGCCGCGGTCGTCGGGCTATGGGCGCGTATTCTCCATGCCGAGGCCGGCTCGCGGCTCTGNTTCATCTANGGCGGCTTCCAGGTGGCTGAGACGCAGGCGCGCATTCGCGATTGGTTCGGCGAGGCCGGCATCGGCGGCGACCGGCTCCATTTCGAGGGCGTCCTGCCGCGACGGACGCTGCTGGAACGCTACGGCGGAATCGATATTGCGCTCGATTCCTTTCCCTATTCGGGCGGCTTGACCACTTGCGAGGCGTTGTGGATGGGCGTTCCTGTCGTGACGATGCCCGGACAGAGTTTCGC
>JGI12269J14319_10003080_pt1 | contig 15801 bp, 12 predicted proteins | sample PeaSoiSIISIP2007_FD_14319 | JGI IMG/M metagenome (IMG submission 14319) | reverse complement strand
CGCCGCCACCACGAGCACCATGAGCGCCAGGAGCGCCCGCAGCTGCTCGCCGCGAAGCCGCGAGCCGAAGCGGCTGCCGAGCTGGGCGCCGATCACGCCGCCGATCAGCAGGAGCAACGCCAGCAGCGCATCCACCGTGCCGTTCCCCGCGGCCTGCAGCACCGTCACGTTGGCGGCGACGAAGATGATCTGCAGGAGCGAGGTGCCCGGCACCACCGCCGTCGGCATGCCGAGCATGTAGATCATCGCGGGCACCATGACGAAGCCGCCGCCAATGCCCATGATCGCCGACAGCACGCCCACGATGAAGCCGAGCCCGGTCGGCACGATCGCGCTGATGTAGAGCTTGGAGCGGCGAAACCGCATCTTGAGCGGCAGCCCGTGGATCCACATGTGCTGGTGCAGCTTGCGCCGCCCGGCGCCGGCCCGGTTTCGGCGCAGGATCGCGCGCGTGCTCTCCACCAGCATGAGCGCGCCCAAAGTGCCGAGCAGCACGACGTAGGCGACGCTGACGGTGAGCTCGACCTGACCCAGGCGCCTCAGTATCGCGAATATCCAGACGCCGAAGGCGGAGCCCGCGAAGCCGCCGATCAGCAGCACGGCGCCCATGTGGAAGTCGACGTTGCCGCGCCGCCAGTGCGCGATCACGCCGGAGACCGAGGCGCCGACCAGCTGATTGGCGGAGGACGCGACCGCGACCGCCGGCGGAATGCCGATGAAGATCAGGAAAGGCGTCAGCAGGAATCCGCCGCCCACTCCGAACACGCCCGACAGGAATCCCACCGCCGCGCCCAGCCCCAGGAGGACGACCACGTCCACGGAAACCGCGGCGATCGGCAGGTAGATATCCATGCGAAAGCCAAAGAAACGTGCTGCGCCGGTCGAAGGAGGGGCGCCCGCGGCACCTTACAACCGCGCCCGCGGCCGGCCAACCGGTTTCCGGCTCGATTCGCGGCGATTTCCGGGCTTTTCCAGGATCATGGGCTGAGGCCCGCCTACAAGCGTGCTAGCATGTGCGGCATCCCGGCTCTCCCGAGGAGGCAGCCCATGCCCATCATCCCCAACACCGAAGCCCACGAGATCCCCTGGCGTCCCGGCTACCGCAACTTCGTGCTCGCGGGCCGCGACGAGGGCCTTGCCTGCATCGCGGGCTACAGCGTGATCGAGCCCGGCGCCGGCGCGCCGCTCCACGTCCACAAGGACGTCGACGAGATCTTCATCCTGCTCGAGGGCACGCTCGATCTCCGGCTCGGCGACGAGCAGAGGCTGGTCGAGGCCAACCACACCATCGCGGTCCCCGCGGGCGTGCCCCATGCCTTCGTCGCGGTCGGGCCAGGCCCCGTCCGCATGTTCACCTTCATGCCGCGCAACCGCGCCATCGCCGAAGCCACCACCTATTTCGAGGGCGCGCCGCCGGCGGGAGCGGACCAGCACTAAGGTCGCAACAGGCCCGTGATGTCGCAGACCTCGCGCAGGTTCGGCTCGGCGATGGCGCGGGCGCGCTCGGTGCTGCGGCGGAGGATGCGGTCGATGTACTCGGGGTCCGCCATGAGGCGGCGCATCTCGCCGCCGACCCGGCCGAGGACGGAGACCGCGAGGTCGCTCAGCGTCTCCTTGAAGCGCGAGAAGGGCGAGCCCGCGAATTCCTGAACGGTCGCCTCGAGGCTCTTGTCCGCGAGCGCCGCATAGATGCCCAGCAGGTTCGCGGCCTCGGGCCGGGTCTCGAGCTCGGCGACGGTGGTGGGCATCGGATGCGGGTCGGTCTTGGCCTTGCGGACCTTCTGGCGGATCGTCTCGGCGTCGTCGGTCATGTTGATGCGGGAATAATCCGACGTATCCGACTTCGACATCTTCTTGGTGCCGTCGCGCAGGCTCATGACGCGGGTGGCCGCGCCCAGGATCTGCGGCTCCGGCAGCGGAAAGAACTCCACCTCGTAGCGCCGGTTGAAGGCGCCGGCGATGTCGCGGGCAAGCTCGACGTGTTGCTTCTGGTCCTCGCCCACGGGCACGTGCGTCGCCTTGTAGAGCAGGATGTCGGCCGCCATCAGCACGGGGTAGGCGTAGAGCCCGAGCCCGGCATTCTCGCGCTGCTTGCCCGATTTCTCCTTGAACTGGGTCATGCGGTTGAGCCAGCCGAGCGGCGTAATGCAACCGAGGAGCCACGCCAGCTCCGCGTGGGCCGCGACCGTGCTCTGGTTGAAGATGATGCAGCGCTCGGGATCGATGCCCGCGGCGATATAGGCCGCTGTGACCTCGCGGGTCTGGGCGCGCAGCTCGGTCGGGTTCTGCGGCAGGGTCAGCGCGTGCAGGTCGACGATGCAGAAGATGCAGTCGTAGTCGTTCTGCATCGCCACCCAATTGCGGATGGCGCCCAGGTAGTTGCCGAGATGCAGATTACCGGTGGGCTGGATGCCCGAGAAGATGCGGTTCATGGGTTATCGTCCGGGTTGGAGGCGGAGCGGGAGAGCGCGTGTTTATCGAGGAGCCGGTGGCCTCGGGTCAAGCCGCTTGGCGCCGCAGGCGCCGGAGCACGTCGCGCCAGCGGGCGGCGCCGAGCAGGAAGACGAGCAGCCCGAAGCTCGCGAGCCCGATCACGACCAGGCCCGCGAGCACCGAAAGCCGGTGCACCAGCGTGCCCGCGAGCGGTGGCGCCATAAGGTTGGTCGCCGCTACCAGCAGCGCGCCCATGCCGATCGCGGCGCCGGCGATCCGCGGCAACGCGCGTCTGCTCTGGCGGTCGAGCGAGAAATGGCCGCGCCGGTGCAGCACCGTCATCAGAGCGAGCGCATTGAGCCAGCCCGCAATCGAGCCCGCGATTGCGATCCCCACATGGGCCCAGGGCAAGACGAAGCCGAGCAGCACGGTGCCGATGGCGTTCACCGCCATCGCCAGGGCCGCGATCTTGACGGGCGTGCCGGTGTCGCGGCGCGCGAAGAACCCCGGCGCCAGGATCTTGATCAGCACGAAGGCCGGGAGGCCCGCTGCGTACGCGGTGAGCGCCGGTGCGGTCGCGGCCGTCGCCGCGGCATCGAAGGCCCCGCGCTGGAAGAGCGTCTCCAGGATCGGGTGCGCAAGCACGCCTAGGCCCACGGCGGCCGGCAGCGTCAACAGCAGCGCGAGCTCCAGCCCTCGGTTCTGGGTCGCTTGCGCGCCGGCATCGTCGCCCGTGCGCACCTGGCGCGAGAGCGTGGGCAGGATCGCCGTGCCGACCGCGATCCCGACCACGCCGAGCGGCAGCTGGTTCAGCCGGTCCGCGTAATAGAGGTAGGAGACGGCGCCGGTCGGCAGCAGCGAGGCAATCGCGGTCGAGACCACCAGGTTGAGCTGGGTCACACCCGCGCCGAAGGTGCCGGGCAGCATGAGTCGAAGGAGCTGCTTCACCGCCGGTGTCAATCGCGGCCTCGGCATGGCGAGCGGCAGACCCGCCCGCCAGCACGACACCATGAGCCAGACGAACTGCGCGAAGCCCGAGGCGGTGATCGCCCAAGCCAAGACGTAGCCGTTCACCGGCCGCACCAGCAGCATGGCGCCGATCAGGAACAGGTTCAGCAGCATCGGCGTTGCGGCGGCGGCGGCGAAGCGCTCGACGGAGTTCAAGACCCCGCTCTGCAGCGACGCCAGCGAGATATAGAGGAGATAGGGAAAGGTGACGCGCGCGAGTGCCACGGTGAGTGCGAACTTTTCGGGCTCGTCCGCGAAGCCGGGCGCCAACACGCGCACGAAAGCGGGCGCGAATACCTCGGCCGCCGCGACGAACAGGAACAGCGCCGTCACCAGCACGGCGAGCGCATCCTCGGCGAAGCGCCGCGCCGCGACCCGGCCCTCGGACGCGACCGTGCCCGCGAAGAGCGGCACGAAAGCCGCGTTGAAGGCGCCTTCGGCGAACAGGCTGCGAAACAGATTGGGCAGCCGCTGTGCCACGAAGAACGCGTCGGTGATGGGCCCCGCCCCCAGGAACGCCGCCGTCAGCATGTCGCGCACGAAGCCCAGCACGCGGCTCATCAAGGTGTAGAGGCCGACGGTGGCGGCCGAGCGCAGCAATGCCATGGCGGGAGCGTTCTAGAGGAAGTCCGCTGTTTCTGCCATGGCGAAACCCCGAAGGTCTCGCGACGCCGCCTTGTGAGGTGTCGCGGCCGACAGGTCTGCGCAGTCTTGGCTGCGCGGCGGCGTTTCCATAGAAGGTTCCTCCGCTGGGATTGAGCTGGTCTGGCGCCGCCCTGCTCCGGCGCGTGAGTTTCGTCCGCGGAGGTCGATGGCGCCGTGCGCGCGGAGACCGGCGCTGCGCAAGCGGGCCAATAGGCTTGCACCCGCCCCTTCCGCATCCTATCCCTGGCTCGAGGCGGCGGGGCCGAGCGTATCGGATGGTCGAGGGGAGCGAGCCAATGGCTGAGATCAAGATCGGCGTGGTCGGGTGCGGCGGGCGCATGGGACGCCTGCTGGTCGCGGAGGCGCAGGCCGCGGAAGGCTGCCGCGTGGTCGCCGGCAGCGAGGTGCCCGGGAGCCCGCTCGTCGGCCAGGATTTGGGCGCGCTCGCGGGCGTCGGCGCACTCGCGATCAAGGTCGCGGGCGACGCGAAGTCCGTATTCGAGGCCGCCGACGTCGTCCTGGATTTGACCGTGCCGGCGGCGAGCGTCGCCCATGCGAGGCTGGCGGCCGAGAGCGGTCGCGCGCTGGTGCTCGGCACCACCGGCCTCGACGGGGCGCAAGCGGAGGAGATCCGCGCCGCCGCCAAACGCGCGCCCATCGTATGGGCCGCCAATTTCAGCCTCGGCGTCAACCTGCTCGCGAACCTGGTCGAGCAGGCGGCACGGGTGCTGGGCGAGGACTTCGACATCGAGGTGCTCGAGATGCATCACCGCCACAAGGTCGATGCGCCCTCCGGCACCGCGCTCGCGCTCGGGCAGGCCGCGGCGCGCGGGCGGCGGGTCGACCTCGGGGCCAAGAGCCAGCGCGTGCGCGACGGTCACACCGGGCCGCGCCGCGTCGGCGACATCGGGTTCGCGACGTTGCGCGGCGGCGACGTCGCGGGCGAGCACACCGTGATGTTCGCGGGACCCAGCGAGCGCATCGAGCTCACGCACCGCGCCGGCAGCCGGCAGATTTTCGGCCGCGGCGTCATCCGGGCGGCGCGCTGGGTCGCGGCCAAGTCTCCTGGCCTCTACGACATGACGGATGTGCTGGGGCTGAAGCGCTGACGGATCAGCTTATCGCGGGGCCGATGTGCCGGCGCCAGCGGACGAGCGCCTCCTTGAGCGCGGCGGCGAGGTTCTTGCGCTCGGCGGGCGCCAGAAATCCGCCGACCACGAGCTCGCGGCCGTGGGAGGTCAGCACCAGCCGGTTGGTCTCGTCCCGCTCCTCCAGCACGACGCGCAGCCAGAAGGGCTGGAATTGCCAGCGCCGCCGCTCGCCGCGCCGACCGACGCGCTCCACGGTCAGCGTGTCCTCGGTGAGCCGGACCCACTCGTGCGTGCGCGCGCTGCGGTAGCTCGCGCGGAAGGCGAGATAGACCAGCAGCACATCGAGCCCGAAATATCCGACGATTGGCCACGCCCCCATCAGCACGAAGCTCACGCCGGCGGCGAAGCTCACGGCGCTCAGCACCAGCATCAGGATCAAGAAACCTTGCGGCGGCAAGCTGCGGTAGGGATAGAGCACCGCATCGAAGAATACCGGCGATGCCTGGAGCTCGGGGGGTGTGGGACCATCCATGCCCGAGTGACACTAAGAGCGCGGGCGGCCGGCGTAAAGCCGGCCGGCGCCGGTGTCACGGCTTGTTCATCGCCCCCGTCGCGGTAAGATCGACGATCATGAAGCCGGAGCACGTGGAGGAGTTCTTTCGTCGACTCGCCGAGCGGCTGCCCGATCCGCGCAGCGAGCTCGAGTTCCTCAGCCCGTATACGCTGCTGGTCGCGGTCGTGCTCTCTGCCCAGGCGACCGACGCCAGCGTCAACAAGGCGACGCCGGCGCTCTTCGAGGTCGCGGACACGCCCGAGAAGATGCTGGCGCTCGGCGAGGCGCGCTTGCAGGACTACATCCGCACCATCGGCCTCTACCGCACCAAGGCGAAGAACATCGTCAAGCTCAGCGAGATGCTCATCGCCGAGCACGGCGGCGAGGTGCCCCGCACGCGTGAGGCGCTGCAGCGGCTGCCGGGCGTCGGCCGCAAGACCGCCAACGTGGTGCTCAACGTCGCCTTCGCCGAACCCACGATTGCGGTCGACACCCACATCTTCCGGGTCGGAAACCGCACCGGTCTCGCGCGCGGCGCGACGCCCGATAAGGTCGAGGCGCGGCTGGAGAAGGTGGTGCCCACGCATTACAAGCTTTACGCGCACCACTGGCTCATCCTGCACGGCCGCTATGTCTGCACGGCGCGCAAGCCGAACTGCCCCGCGTGCGTCGTCAACGACCTCTGCGCCTTCAAGGGCAAGATCACGCTGGACGAGCCGAAGAAGAAGGCTCGGGCGAAGCCGCGGCGCCAACCCCCCGCCCTACCCTCCCCCTCAAGGGGGGAGGGGCGCAAGAGGTTGCCTGGAACGCGAGGTTCTTTGAGAAAGAGAATCTCGACCCCGTGAACTCGCCCCTCCCCCCTCGAGGGGGAGGGTGGGGTGGGAGGCTTGCGGCCGAAGACTCTTAAAAGCATTGGCTCAGAGCGGCCGCGCGCGGGCCGCGACCAGATCGGCGTAGCACTCGGACTGCGGGATCCGGGCGGCGCCGCGGTCGCGCGTCTCGGCATAGGCGACCCGAAGATCGTCGGCGCTCCTATAAAGAAAGAGATCGAGCACGCAGTCGGTGCCGCGATATTGCCAGACGACGGCGGGCGGCTCTTGGCGGACGAAATCGGGCTCGCCCAAGAGCCGCGCCAGCTCGGGAGCGGTCAAGCCGCGAAGCTTCTCGACATCGGAAGGGAGGCCCGCGGGCTGCGCCGGCGGCGCGGTCTGGGCGGGTAACGGTTCAACTCGGGCGCACGCGCCCATGAGGGCGCCCAGTGCGCTCGCAATCAAAAACCCCGAGAGGATGATGGAAAATCGGCGCGGCCGGGCTCGGCACGCCATCGACTCCCCCTATGCGATCGGCGCGCCCCTCCTGGGGCGCCGCCGACGTCTACTCCACGAGATCGCTTTCGCTGGGCGTCTCGATCAGCGGCCGCGTCTCGATCAGGCTGGGCGGCAGTTCGTTGGTCGTGGGCTGCGCTTGTACGTCGCCGGAGATCTGTCCGCCGCACTCGATCTCGAGCTGGCCGTAGCGCACCGTGCCGGTGACCCTTCCGCTGGCGCGGATCAGAAGCCGGCGGCGCACATTCAAGACACCGTCGAAGCGTCCGCGGATCTCGGCATCCTCGATCGAGGCCGAGCCCTTGTAGACGCCGGTATCGGAGATCTCGATGTCGCGGCAGTTCGCGAGATTGGCCTCGACGCTGCCTTCGACCACCAGCCGGTCGCACGAGGTGATCTCGCCGGCAAGGGAGATCTCGCGGCCGACGATGAGCTTGCGCAGCTCCGCCTCGCGGCGCGTGGGCAAGCCCGGCGACGGAGCGGGCGCCGGCGCCGGTGTCATCATCGGTGGCGGCGGTGCCGCCTCGGCGCGGCGCGCGGGCTCCGCGATCGGGCGCAAGGCGTCACTCGGCGCGCGCGGCGGTATCACCGGCGGACGCAGCGGCACCGTCGCCGCGGCGGGGGCCGGACGCGCGCCCGGCTTCACCGGCAGCTCCAACTCCTCCAACGCGTCGGGCACGCTCTTCTGTGTGTCGCCCTCTGGTCTCTTCCTGCGGAACATCGTGCTTCACCCCGTTGAAAAAGTCTTCGGCCGGTCGTGCCCGCTTGAAGCGGCCAATCCGCTCGCCTCCGTCACGAGATGCAGCATGAAGGCTGCCGCCACCAACGGGGCTGCCAAGTTGACGATCGGCAGCGACAGCAGCGCTGCAATCGCGACACCGGCAAGGAGCCAGCGCCCACGACGCTCACGCCAGAGCGCCGTCGCCGCGACGCCGTCAAGCCGGCGAAGCGCGACCAAATCGAAATACTCCCGCCCCAGAAGATACCCGTTAACACCGTAGAAAAGAAGGGGATTTATCGCCGGTGCCAGCAAATAAATGGGCAGCGCCAGCAGGTTGAGGCCGATCGTGAGGCCGAGGAGCCGGCCGCCGCTCGCGAGCACGGCGCCAAGGGGCATGCCCGCGCTCGGGGGCAGGCCGGGGTAATGCTGCGCCTCGAGTCGCGCGAGCACACGATCGAGAAACAGGCTCAGAATCGCGGTCGCCACCGCCGGGAACAGCAACCAGGTGAGAGCCAGGATCGCGAAGTTCCCGAGGATCTCGAGCGGCCACAGGAGCCAGGGATGCTTCTCCGGACGGACGTGCTCGATCGCCCAGGAGACGGCGAGGTGGAGGCCCGCGAAGACCGCCAGCGTCGACAAAATGCTGCCGATAAGCGCCCGCCGCTGCGCGGGCGCGAAGGCATCGCGAAAGGCCTGCGAGACCGTGGCGAGGAGAGGCGGCATCGGGCTCCGGAGAACGACGAGACGGCGGGGATGCGATCTTGCCACCGCGCGACTCGCCCTTATACTCCGGCACTCCACTCCTTCCGAGAGCCCTTCCGCCCATGGCCAGCGCAGTCCACGATGTCGTCGGCATTGGCAACGCCATTGTCGACGTGATCGCCCACGCGGACGAGGCTTTCCTGGGCCGGCGCGGGTTGGTCAAGGGCACCACGCGGCTGATCGACGCCATCCAGGCCGACCGGCTCTACGCGGAGATGGGACCGGGCGTGGAGATGTCGGGCGGCTCGGTCGCCAACACCATGGCGGGGCTCGCCTCGCTGGGTGCGCGCGCGGCCTATATCGGGCAGATCCGCGACGACCAGCTGGGCCAGGTGTTCCGCCACGACATCACCTCGGCGGGCGTCACCTATCGGATGCGCGCCGCGAGCTCGGGCCCCTCCACCGCGCGCTGCCTCATCCTGGTGACGCCGGACGCGCAGCGCACCATGAACACCTACCTCGGCGCCTGCGTCGAGCTCGGGCCCGAGGACCTCGACCACGCGCTGATCGAGAGCGCCAAGGTGCTCTATCTCGAGGGCTATCTCTTCGATCCGCCGCGCGCGAAGGCAGCGCTCCGTACCGCGGCGGAGATCGCCCACGGCGCCGGCCGCAAGGTCAGCCTCTCGCTCTCGGACCCGTTCTGCGTCGAGCGCCACCGCGCGGATTTCCGCAAGCTGATCGCCGATCACGTCGACATCCTCTTCGCCAACGAGATCGAGATCGGCTCGCTCTATGAGACCAGCGATTTTCAGGCCGCCACGCGTGCCGCCGCGCGCGACTGCGAGATCGCCGTGCTGACCCGCAGCGCCAAGGGCTCCATCGTCGTCTCGGGCAGCGCGCGCCACGAGGTTCCGCCCGCGCCTGTTGCCCAGGTGGTCGACACCACCGGAGCCGGCGACCTCTATGCCAGCGGATTTCTCTACGGCGTCACCCGAGGCCGCCCGCTCGAGGTCTGCGGCCGCCTCGGCAGCCTCTGCGCCGCCGAGATCATCAGCCACATCGGCGCGCGCCCCGAGCGCCCGCTGAAGGAGCTCGCGGCGGCGGCGGGCTTGGCTTAGCGCCGCCCGCTCGAGGTCAGGCCCGTGGGGAGATCGGCGGCATGATTGGCGATGTAGCCGTTTGGCTCGGCGGGCTCGGCCTCGGACAATACGCGCAGGCGTTCCGCGACAACGACATCGACGGCGCGATTCTGCCGGAGTTGACGGCCGATGATCTGATCGGCCTGGGCGTGACATCGATCGGGCACCGCCGCAAGCTGCTCGCCGCGATCGCGGCCCTGCGTCAGGGTCCGGCATCTTCCTCTGACGGCGCATCGAAACCGGAGGGAGCATCGCCAGAGAAATCCCTTCGATCCGGACCCGCCGCCGGCGCCACCGCCGAGCGCCGCCAGCTCACCGTCTTGTTCTGCGATCTCGTGGGATCGACCGAGCTGGCCGGGAGGCTCGACCCGGAGGATCTGCGCGAGATCATCGCCGCCTATCATCGCGCGGCGAGCGATGCGCTGACCCGCCACGGTGGTTTTGTCGCCAAGTACATGGGCGATGGCGTCTTGGCCTATTTCGGCTATCCCCAGGCGCATGAGGACGACGCGGAGCGCTCGGTCCGCGCCGGGCTCGCCATCGCTGAGGCCGTCGCACAGCTGCCGGTCTCGGTGCACGCGCCGCCGCGGGTGCGCATCGGCATCGCCACCGGCCTCGTCGTGGTCGGCGACCTCTTGGGCTCGGGCGCGGCGCAGGAGCAGGCAGTGGTCGGCGAGACGCCGAACCTCGCGGCGCGCCTGCAGGCGCTCGCCGAGCCGAATGCGGTGATCATCGCCGACGCGACGCGCCGGCAGATCGGCGCGCTCTTCGAGGTGCACGATCTCGGGCCGCAGAGCTTGAAGGGCTTTGCCGACCCGCAACGCGCCTGGCGCGTCGCGGGCGAGAGCGGGGTCGAAAGCCGGTTCGCCGCGTTCCGCACCGGCGAGACGCCTCTGGTCGGGCGCGAGGAAGAGCTCGACCTGCTGTTGCGGCGCTGGAGCCACGCCAAGACCGGCGAGGGCCGCGTCGTGCTGCTTTCGGCCGAGCCGGGGATCGGCAAGTCGCGATTGATCGAGGCCCTGACCGAGCGGCTTGCCGCCGAGGCGCCGACGCGACTGCGCTACTTCTGCTCGCCGCACCACCAGGACAGCGCGCTTTATCCGGTGATCGCCCATCTCGAGCGCGCGGCGGGCTTCGCGCGCACCGATTCGCCGGCGGCAAGACTCGAGAAGCTCGCCACCTTGCTCGGCGGCAGCGCCGCGCCGGATGATCTGCCGCTTGTCGCGGAGTTGCTATCGCTTCCGGACATTCCGGCCTCGCCGCGGCTTCAGTTGCCGCCGCAGCGCAAGAAGGAGCTGACCTTCGCGGCGCTGCTGCGTGTGCTCGAAGGTCTGGCTCGCCGGCAACCGGTGCTGATGGTGTTCGAGGACATTCATTGGATCGATCCCACGACGCGCGAGCTGCTCGATCGCACCATTGCGCGCGCCGAGAGGCTGCCCGTCCTGGTGATCGCGACGTTCCGGCCGGAGTTTCAGGCGCCCTGGGCCGGACTGCCCCATGTGACGATGCTGGCGTTGTCGCGGCTCGGCCGACGCGAGGGTACGGCGCTGGTGCGTGAGCTGCTGGCCAATTCGGCGGCGCTGCCCGCCGACATCATCGACGAGATCGTCGAGCGCACCGACGGCGTGCCGTTGTTCCTCGAGGAGGTGACCAAGGTTGTCCTCGAAGCGGCGTCCAGCCCGGACGCGGCGCGTGGCACGATCGCGGCGATCCCCGGCGCTCGCCTCTCGGTGCCGCCGACCTTGCAGGCCTCGCTGATGGCGCGGCTCGACCGGCTCGGCCAGGCCGCCCGCGAAGTCGCGCAAGCGGGTGCCGCGATCGGCCGCGACTTCTCTCACGAGTTGCTGCTGGCGGCGGCACCCCGCGGCGCCGTCGAGACGCAAGAGGCGCTCGCCCGTCTGGTTGGCGCGGGCCTGGTGTTCCAGCGCGGCATTCCGCCCGCGGCCGACTATCAGTTCAAGCACGCGCTGGTGCAGGACACCGCCTATGGCAGCCTGCTGCGGGGACCGCGCCAGGCTCTGCACGCGCGGATCGCCGCGGCGATCCGGGAGCGCTACAAGGAGATCGCCGAGCGCGCGCCGGAGGTGCTGGCGCATCACCTCGCCGAAGCCGGCGATCCCCAGGGCGCCGTCGCCTGCTGGCTGGAAGCCGGCCGTCGCGCCGCGCAGCGCTCGGCCAATGTCGAGGCGGTGGCGCATCTCTCGCGCGGCATCGCCGGTCTCAAGGAGCTGCCGGAAACGCCCGAGCGCAATCGGCAGGAGCTGGCGCTGCAATTGGCGCTCGGGCCGGCGCTGATGTCCGTCCACGGCTTCGTTTCGCCACGAGCGATAGGCGCCTATCAGCGCGCCCGCTCTATCGCAGAGGAATTAGGTGATGATCGCGCGCGTTTTGCCGCCGTCTGGGGATTGTGGCTCTCCCATGACGCGGAGGACCTAGCAGGGCGCGAGACATTGACTCATGAGTTGTCCCGAGTGGCGGAATTGCTCGGCGATCCCGAGCTTCGCTTGCAGGCGCATCACTCGGCCTGGGCGACCGTGATGTGGCGCGGAAGGCTGATCGAAAGCCGTGAGCATGTGCGCGAGGGCCTCAAGCTCTACGATCGCGACCGGCACCGTGGCCACGCCCTAATCTATGGCGGTCACGACCCCGGCGTCTGCGCCTCCGGGCTCGGCGCGGTGACCCTGTGGCTACTCGGATATCCCGATCAGGCCGCGCGGAGCGCCCGCGACGGGATTGAGCTTGCGGGAACGCTATCGCATGAGCCGAGCGCCGGGCACGCGCTATGGTTCGCCGGGATCATCCACTACTTCCGCCGCGATGCCCCGATGGTTCTTGAATGCGGCGAGCGCCTGACCGCGCTGGGGCGGGAGCACGGCCTGACGCTCTACCAAGCCGTTGGCGAAATCATGCAAGGCTGGGCGTTGGCCCAGTGTGCTCGCTTCGAGGAGGCTCTGCCCGAGTTGCGGCAGGCGGTAGGCAGATACAACGCGATGGCGCATGTATTGACGGGGCTGTTCGCCACCATGCTGGCCGAGGCGGAGATCGGCGCTGGCTTGATTCAGGACGGCATCCGGGCGCTGGAAGTCGCCGAGCGCGAGGCGATCTCGCGCGACCAGATGTGGCTCGCCGGGACTCTCCACCTCAAGGGAGAGGTGCTGTGCGCCCACCGCGATGATGGCGCCGAAGCCTGCTTGCGCGCCAGCCTCGATGTCGCCCGCGGCCAGGAAGCGAAATCACTGGAATTGCGCGCCGCGACCAGCCTCGCCCGGCTGCTCGATCGCCAGGGTCGGCGCGGCGAGGCCCGCGATCTGCTGGCGCCGGTCTACGAATGGTTCACCGAGGGGCTGGACACGCCCGACCTGAAGGACGCGGCGGAGGTGCTGGCCAACCTGACTTGACCGGCCTTCGCGGCGAGCCCCAACCACGGCCTCTCAGCGCACCCAGCGTTGCGCTTCCTCGAGGACCAGCTCGACCTTCCCGAGGTCGAGGCTATCGTCGGTGCGGACGTTGGCTTCCATGTCGATCCAGAAGGGCGCGAAGCGATAGCCGCGGATCGCCGTGCAGACCGCGTCGACCTTGCCCGGCGCGATGCCGCCCGCGAAGCCCGTATAGAGATCGAACCTCGGTTCCGGCCACTGGGCCGGAGTCTCGCCCCTGCCGCCGGACTTGTCGAAGAGCACGCCGACATTCGAGGCGCGCGACGCGCCGTGGCGCGCGGCGGCGGCATAGGCCTCCTCGCTCTGCACCTGGAAGACGAACATATGCGTGGCGCGGCGTTTGATGATCTCGCAGCGCGCCGTGCGGGCGACCGAGCTGAACCCGTTGAGCTGGATGCGCCGGAAGATCTCGGCATGGTAGGGGCCGGTGAAGAACTCGTCGCTGCCCTCGAGCATGGTTCTTCGCGACAGCGAGCCCTCGAGGTGGGCGGCGAGGCGCAGGCCGGGCGCGGCGCCGGCGTCGATATCGGCCAGGCGTTCCCGCCATTCCTGGCTTGGGTGGCGCGGCGCTCCGGTCTTGGCCTCCGAGATCAGGATGCCCCATTCCACGAAGGGATAGCGCTGGCTCAGCCGGGCGAGCTCGGCGGGGTCGGTGCGGTCGTCGGCGCCGGTGATGGTCACGCGGTCGAGGATCATGGCCAGGACGCTAGCATGGCCGGGACCGGCGAGGGCTCTCGACAAACTCCCACCATAGTCCCCGAGGTGGTGCGAAAGATTGTGGGGTGAGGCTCTGAAATGGTGCGTGCTTGGACTTGTGAGTGGCGCTCACGGCTCGGCATAAGGGGGATTAGGAGGACCGAGAGAAAGTACCTCATCCTGCGCAAGCGACAGTGAGCGCGTTGGAGGACGCATGAGGTTCCCGCCGGAGCGAACCCCATCGACTGGGGAAGAATTCCCCGCTATAAGACCCGCGCCCGGCGCCGGGATGTGCCCGGTTTCCGGGCAAACCCCGCAACCCCAAGGCCTCCGGCACGCTGTCGCCGTCCTTTAACCGTTCGCCTGCATTTTGCGCCCCATGGACATTCGTAACATCGCCATCATCGCCCACGTCGATCACGGCAAGACCACGCTGGTCGATCAGCTGCTGCGGCAAAGCGGCACCTTCCGGGTGAACCAGCAGGTGGCGGAGCGCGCGCTCGATTCGAGCGACCTCGAGCGCGAGCGCGGCATCACCATCCTCGCTAAATGCACCTCGGTGTTCTGGCACGACGTGCGCATCAACATCGTGGACACGCCCGGCCACGCCGATTTCGGCGGCGAGGTCGAGCGCATCCTCAGCATGGTCGACGGCTGCCTCGTGCTGGTGGACGCCGCCGAGGGCCCGATGCCGCAGACCAAGTTCGTGGTTACCAAGGCGCTCGCCCGCGGGCTGAAGCCGATCGTGGTGATCAACAAGACCGACCGCCCGGATGCGCGGCCGCACGAGGTGCACAGCGAGGTGTTCGATCTCTTCGCGATCCTCGGCGCCAGCGACGAGCAGCTGGATTTTCCGGCGCTCTACGCGTCGGGCCGGAGCGGCTGGGCCGCCGCGGCGCCGGAGGGCCCGCGCGAGAACTTGACGCCGCTCTTCGAGCTCATCCTGCGCCACGTGGCGCCGCCCAAGGCGGATCCGGCCAAGCCCTTCGCGATGCTCGCCACCATCCTGGAGCGCGACCCTTATCTGGGCCGCGTGCTCACCGGACGGATCGAGAGCGGCACGGCCCGGGTCAACATGCCCTTGAAGTCGCTGAGCCACGACGGCCGCGTCATCGAGGAGGGCCGGCTCACCAAGCTCCTGGCTTTCCGCGGCCTCGAGCGCCAGCCGATCGAGGAGGCCGAGGCCGGCGACATCGTGGCGATCGCGGGCCTCACGGAGACCACGGTCGCCGACACCCTCTGCGCGCCCGAAGTCGATGCGCCGCTCTCGGCGACGCCGATCGACCCGCCGACCCTCGCCATGACCTTCTCCGTGAACGACAGCCCGCTCGCGGGCCGCGAGGGCAGCAAGGTGACCTCGCGCCTGATCGCCGATCGTCTCCATCGCGAGTCCGAGGGCAACGTCGCGATCCGCATCCGCGAGAGCGAGGAAAAGGACGCGGTGGAGGTCGCGGGCCGCGGCGAGCTGCAACTCGGCGTTCTCATCGAGACCATGCGGCGCGAGGGCTTTGAGCTCGCGATCTCGCGCCCGCGCGTGCTGTTCAAGAGCGATCCCGAGACCGGACAGCGCCTCGAGCCCATCGAGGAGGTCGTGATCGACGTCGACGAGGAGTTTTCGGGCATCGTGGTCGACAAGATCTCGCGCCGCAAAGGCGAGCTCCGGGAGATGCGTCCTTCGGGCGGCGCCAAGCAGCGCCTCTCGTTCCTGGCGCCGACCCGCGGCCTCATCGGCTATCAGGGCGAGTTCCTGACCGACACCCGCGGCACCGGCATCATGAGCCGGCTCTTCCACGGTTACGCGCCCTACAAAGGTCCCGTCGAGGGCCGCCGTACCGGAGTCTTGATCTCCACCGCCGACGGCGCCGCGGTCGCTTATGCGCTCTGGAACCTCGAGGACCGCGGTCCCATGTTCGTGACCCCCGGCACCCAGGTCTACGAGGGCATGATCGTGGGCCAGCACACCCGCGACAACGACCTCGAGGTGAATCCGATCAAGGGCAAGCAGCTCACCAACATCCGCACCACCGCCAAGGACGAGGCGGTACGGCTCA
>JGI12269J14319_10003077_pt1 | contig 15822 bp, 18 predicted proteins | sample PeaSoiSIISIP2007_FD_14319 | JGI IMG/M metagenome (IMG submission 14319) | reverse complement strand
GGTGGGGATCGAAGCCAATCGGGAAACGCTGCACCGCTACGTGGAGGAATCGGCGGGTGTTGCCACGGCCCTCAATCCCTGGATCGGGTACGCCCAGGCCTCCGCCATCGCCCAGGAAGCGCACCGCACCGGCCGTCGCGTGCGCGACCTGGTGCTGGAGCGCGGCCTGCTGGAAGCCGACCAACTCGACCGGATCCTGTCACCGGAAGGCCTGGTGCACCCGCGGTTGCGGGACAACGTGTAGGGGTATCCTTCCCCCGTTCAGTTGGCGTCCGGGAAGTGGGCTTTGATGGTGTCGTAGCAGCGCTTGATGGGCACGGCCACCGGCGGCAAGGCCTCGTTCACGTTCCATAGGCTGGTGATGAGGTCGATGGGGTACACGGAATCGGCCTGTCCCCGGTGGATCACATCCAGATACACCCAGGACTTGCCGAACATCCCTCCGCTCTTGTGGAGGGTGTAGCCACCGGTGAACTTCAAGGTGTCCATCCGGCGCAGGTCGGGGGCGTCGATGATCCTCAGCCCCCCCGGCGTGGACCGGATGACCTTGTGGGAAAGGATCAGGGTCGTGGTGTCGCAGGGGAGGACGGGCAGGGGTTCTTCCTTGCACCCCGACAGTAGGGAGAGGAAAAGCGAAGCGACGGCGATTGATGCGCAGGAGAGGATGTGCTTCATGGACGGGAATCTATACGCACGGAAGGCCGGAGCGCAAGCACCGGGTGAAACTACCGGAACTTCGGCGGATGGCAAATTCGAAGTGAAATGCGAATTTGCCATGGCAAATCACCAATTGACTGTGAATTTGCCAGCCGGCTATGGCCGCTCCATCTCCTCCCATGCCCGCGGGAGCGCATCGACGAGATCCGTCACCGACATGCCCCTCTTGCCGCTTTCCCCGGCGATGTCGCCCGCCCGAGCATGGGCGCGCACCGCCTGGCAGGTCGCCTCGAAAAGCTCCTCCCCCTCGGCGAGCCGGGCCACCACCGCACCGGCCAAGGCGTCGCCGCATCCGCCCACCGCCATTCCGGCATGACCCGCGACCCCCAGCGCCAATCGGCCGTCGGGGGAAGCGACCACGGGAGTGGCGGTCTTGAACACCACCACGGCATCGAAGGCCAGGGCCAATCGGCGTGCCGAATGGACCGGATCCGCGAGCAGTTCCTGGACGGGGACGCCAAGGAGTCGCGAGGCCTCCAAGGGATGCGGCGTCAGGACCAATCGACTCCGATGATCCTCCAGCAGCGCCCGCAGGTGGGGCCTGGACGCCACGAGATTCAGGGCGTCCGCGTCCAGGGCCAGCGGACCGGTCCAGGCAGCCAGGAGAGAGACCAGGGCCGACTCGGCTTCCTCTCCTTGCCCAATTCCCGGTCCTGCAAGAACGGCGTCCGCCTTGGACAGGATCTGGTCGACACCGACGGCCGAGGGTCCGATGGCGACCATCCCCAGGCACTCCGGAACCGTGCGTGCGATGGCCTGGGCCACTTCCGGGACGCTCGCGACGGTCACCATCCCCGCTCCCGACCGCAGCGCCGCCGAGGAAGAGAGGACGGCGGCTCCGAAATAGTCCCGCGAACCCACCAACAGCACGGCCTTGCCGGCCGATCCCTTGTGCGTGCCGCGGGGTCGCGGAGCCAGGCGCTTGCGTGCCCAGTCGGAATCCAGGGCCTGGACTCCATCGGAATCCCAGCAGGATTCGGGGATTCCGATGTCCACCACATGGATGGATCCCGCGAATTCCCTTCCCGGATCCAAGAACAGGCCGGTCTTCGCCCTCCCGAAGGTCGCCGTGGCCGCGGCCCGTACGGCTTCGCCCATCGGGTGTCCGGTCCGACCGTCCAGACCGGAAGGCAGGTCCAGGGCCAGGGTGCGCCGAGCGGAGAGCCAACGGGCCGCGTCGCGAAATTCGTCCGCAAGTCCCCGGGAAAGCCCGGTCCCGAACAGGGCGTCCACCGCCGTGACCGCGGGTTCGAGTTCGGCAAGGCCTGGCCAGGGAACGCATTCCAGGCCCAAGGCTTGAAGTCTTTGGTATTGCAGGTGCGCGAGCGATCCTTCCGCAGGATGCGGCCCTGGAAAGGAGACGATGGGATGGAAACCATCCAGTAGGGCGTGGCGGGCCAGGGCGAGCCCGTCGCCGCCGTTCGCGCCTGGACCGCAAAGGACGACCAAGGCACCGGAGTCCGGGAAGCCTTGGCGGAAGATCTTCCATGCCCCCAGGGATGCCCGCTCCATCTGGAGGTCTTCGGAGATCCGGAGGAGTTCGCGGGCTCGCGCTTCCGCTTCGCGGACGGATTCCGGGGAAACGAGGATCACGTTGCACCTCCTTCGAATTCGAGGACCGCCTCGATCACCCGGTCGCGCTCGTCGGTCCGCAATTCCGGAAAAATGGGCAACGCCAGGATTTCCCGAGCGGCCCGTTCGGCGTTCGGAAAATCGCCCACCCGATCGCCCAAATGCGAAAAGCAGGGTTCCAGGTGCAGTGGCAGGCGATAGTAGACGCCGGTTCCGATTCCCCGCGAGGAGAGGTGCGCCCGCAGATCGTCGCGTCGCGGGTGCCGGATGCAGAACTGGCTCCAGACCCTCCGTCCATGGGGATCTTCGGAGGGAAGGACGGAATCCGTACCAGCCAAGGCTTCCAGGTACGCGGTGGCGTGACCGCGGCGGGCCGACAGGAATCCCTCCAGCAGCGGGAGCTTGGCGGCGAGGATCGCGGCCTGCACCGCGTCCATCCGGAAATTGCCGCCCATCTCCCGGTGGAGACCGTCCGGCGCCTCCCCGTGGGCCCGAAGGCGCGACACCCGCTCGGCGAGGTCGGGATCGGAGGTGGTGACCGCACCGGCGTCTCCTCCGGCGCCCAGCACTTTGGTGGGGTAGAAGGAATGGCATCCGGCCGTCCCCCAGGAGCCGGCCATCCTCCCGAGGCGGCTTGCCGCGAAGGCCTGGGCGGCATCCTCCACCAATGCGAGTTCCCTGGATCGCGCGATCTCCTCGAAGACGTCCATCTCGGCCACGAGTCCGAACAGGTGGACGGGCAGGATGGCTTTGGTGCGTGGGCCGCAGGCGGCCTCGGCGGCCCGCGGGTCCATGTCCATGGTGGCGTCGTCGATGTCGGCGAAGACGGGACGCGCGCCGGTGCGGGCGACGGCCTGGGCGGTGGCGACGAAGCTGAAGGGGGTGGTCACCACCTCGTCGCCGAGACCGATCCCCAATGCGGCGAGCGTCGCCAACAGGGAGTCGGTGCCGCTGGAGAGGCCGATCCCCCACCGGGCGCCGCACCGGACCGCGATGTCCTCCTCGAGCGATTCCACCGCCGGCCCCAGGACGCAGGAGCCCGAGGCCAGGAGGGTCGCGACAGGTTCCGTCAGACATTTTCCCATCGCGGCGTGCTGCCGGGAGAGGTCGAAGAAGGGAACCGGATTCACTCCCTGGACCGGAGGCTGGTTGCCAGGTAGGTGGTGCCCGCCGCCGCGATCACGCAAGCGCCGGTGGACAGGTTGAAAGCCCAGGAAAGCGCCAGGCCAGCCAATCCGAAGACGAAGGCGAGGCCGGTGGCGACCCACAGGGCGCGTCCCATGGAACGCGTCCACCGCACCGCGAGCGCCCCGGGAATGGAGAGGAAGGCCACCAGGAGCACCAGGCCCACCACCCGCATCAGGAGCACCACCGCCAGCGAGAGCAGAGAAAGCAGTCCCACGCGGAAGGCGCGCACGGGAAAGCCGGTGACTTCGGCGAATTCGGGATCGACCGCCATGGCCAGGAGTTCCCTGCGGAATCGCCAGGCGCAGAAGACCAGCACCGCGTCCAGGACGCCCAGGGCGTACAAATCCTGTCTGGGAATGGCGAGCAGGCTTCCGAACAGCACCGACATCAGGTCTCCGGCATAGGAGCGCGAGAGGTCCACGCAGAGGATCCCGAAGGCCATCCCCAGGGCCCAGACCACGCCGATCAGGGTGTCGGCCCGCTCCGGAGAATGTTCGGAAAGCCAGACGATGAGCATGGCGATGGCGAGGGTGAAGACGACCGTGACGGGCAGCGGCGTCCAGCCGAGCAGGAACGCCAATCCCACGCCGCCGTAGGCCGCGTGGGCGAGACCTCCGCCCAAGGAGACCATGCGGTGCGTGACCGCGAGCGTCCCCGCGACTCCGGAGGCGATGGCGGCGAGGAAGATCGCGATGAGCGGCACCACCAGCAGGCTCATTCCCTCCCTCCGTGGTGGTGGTGGTCGGCGAGCACGCGGTGGGGGTGGCCGTGCGCGATCAGGTCCACCGGACAACCGTAGGCCTCTTCGAGTGCGTCCACGGGCACCTCGGTGGATCCGTGGTACACGATCCTTCCGGCACCGACGCAGGCGATGGAATCCACGTTGCTGGACAGGACCCCGATGTCGTGGCTCACCACGACTCCGGTGCGATCGCGGCAGACCTCCTCGAGAAGTCCGAACACGGCGCCTTCCGCGCGGGCGTCCGCGTTGGCGGTGGGTTCGTCCAGCAGGAGCAGATCGGGTTCGCGGACCAGGGCGCGCGCCACGAGTCCCAACTGGAGCTGGCCCCCGGAAAGCTCCGACAATTTCCGCTTGGCGAGGTCCGCGATCCCCAGCCGGTCCATCCAGTGGGTGGCCCGGTCGGTCTCCTCCCGCGACGGCGTTCCCCCGGGGGGGATCAAACCCAGGTATCCCGAGAGCACCAGGTCCCGCAGGGTGCCGGGCAGGTCGCGATCCAGGGTGAGGGTCTGGGGGACGTACCCGAGCTTGGGCCGGGCCAACCGGGCCGAGGTCCCCAGCACCTCCACCGTTCCCTCCTGCGGCAGGATCAACCCCAGCAGCAGCCGCAGGACGGTGCTCTTTCCCGCTCCGTTCGGACCGATCAGCCCCAGGATCCCGCCGCGCGGAAGCTCGAGATCCACCCCGCGGAGCACCGCCCGCTTCCGATAACCGGCCGAGACGTCGCGGAACCGGAAGGCCTGGGTCACAGCCCCCCCGCCAGGCCGTCCAGGGCGGCGCGGAAAACGGAGTCGTAGGGGCCGCGAGCCAGGAGGTCGAGGTCCACGGTCGGAACGCCCAGGTCCAGGGCGATCTGGTCGGCCACCCGACGGGAGGCCTCGGGCTGGATGAACACCGCCCTGATCCCCTGCGCGTGGGCGGTGCGGCGGATCTCGAACAGGATGACCGGAGTCAATTCCTGTCCAAACGATTCCAGCGGCATCTGGACGAGCCCGTAGTCCCGGGCGAGATACCCGAGCCCCGGATGGTTGACCACGAAGGTCCGGCCTGAAAACGGACCCAACCGGTCGCGGGCCAGGGAGTCCAGGCCCAGCAATTTCGCCCGGACGGCCGGAAGATGGGTCCGGATCCTCTTCGCCAGCTCCGGCGATTCGGCCTCCCAGCGGGGCGCGAGCGTATCGGCCAGCTCCAGGAAGGCTCGGGGCGACGACCATACGTGGGGATCCGCCTCCTCGGAATGGTGGAGATGCGGCTCGTCGTGGTCCGCCATGCTGAGGCCGCCCCTCAGATCCACGACGCGCAATCCGGGGAGCGTCGATTGGATCCGAGGGGTCCAGGCTTCCTCGAACGCCAGTCCGGTGCGCAGGAAGACGGATGCGCCCTGCAGCGCCTCGAGATCCGCGGGGCGCGGTTCCCAGGTGTGGGCGGAGGCTCCAGGCGGGACCAGGACGATGGTCCGGCAGGGCGGCCCCACCATCTGGCATCCGAGCCATGCGACCGGCTCCACGGCGGCGGCCACCTTCACGGTGTCCTCCACCTTGGAACGCAGGGGATGGGAGGTTTTCTTCGTCGCCTCGCGGGCACGGCAGGAGGACAACGTCCAGGCGGCGAGGAATAGCGAAGCGATGGCGGTGCGGTGCTGCATCTTCCCGGGGAAAATAGGAAAGGGGCCGGTCGCGCTCCGGCCCCCTTCGCTTGTCCTGGCATCGAGGAGTTGCCAGGTCGTGTTCCAATGATACGGGATCGCCCCGGAAATATCCGTGACGGAGGTCACACCCCGGATGGCGCGGCACCGTCGCGGGGAGGGGAAACCGGACCCGGAGCTTCCGGCGGCGGCCGACGGCGTGGAATAGGTACTATGCGGGCCATGGACAAGTACGTCATCTTCGGACCCCAAGGTTCCGGGAAGGGCACCCAAAGCGAACTGCTCTGCACCAACCACGGTTTCGTCCACATCAGCCTGGGCGACATCTTCCGCTGGCACATGGCCAACCACACGAAGATCGCGGCACGGATCACCAGGATCATGAACCAGGGTCTGCTGGTCCCCGACGACATCGTGGAGGAGGTCGTGCACGCGCGGCTGGAAGAGCACGACTGGAACTGGGGGTTCGTCCTAGACGGCTTCCCTCGCACCCGGCCGCAGGCGGAATACCTCTTCGAAAACTGGAACCTGGACGCCGTCATCTATCTGGACGTGCCGGACGAGGTGGTGGAGTTCCGCGTGATGAAGCGCGCTCTGGAAGTGCAGGGACCGGTGTTCACCAAGCGCCTGGACGACACCCCGGAAGTGCTCCGAGTCCGCCTGCAGGAATACCACGAGAAGACCAAGCCACTGATCGATCTCTACGAGGAGAAGCGCCTCCTGCGAAGGGTGGACGCCACCCGGACCGTGGAGGCCGTCTTCCAGGACATCGAAGACCAGCTCAAGCTCGCCAAGCCTTCCACCTTCCGCTGAGGGGAGTTCCGTCCGCTCCATGTGGGAATTCATCGCCACCACCAATCCGATCTCTCTCCTGTGCGCCCTTGGTGGTGCGGCGCTGGTGCTTTTGCTCGCGGGACTGGTCCTGGTGGCCAGGCGCCGAACGCCTACCGTGGAGCTTCGGAGCCGTTGGGTCCTGCTCGCGTTGGGCTCCGACAGCCGAGCCGAAGACCTCGCCGTGGAATTCCAGGACGCCGGCTGGGACACGCAGATCCTCCCGCCCTCCGCGGGGTTGGGCGAATTCCTGGCGGGATTCCATCCCTCGCTCCTCGTGGTCGACAGGTCCCGTCACGGGGCGGACCTCGCCCAGCTCGAGATCGCCGACGCGCGGGTGGCCTCCACTCCCATCCTGCTGCTGGACGTGCTTGGGGCCGTCGACCGGGGTGCCCAGCAAATGCGCGCCTGGGTCGAGCCCAACGCGAAGATCTCCCTGATCCTGGAGAAGGCCGAACAGCTCGTCGGTCGACATCCCGGTCCGCAGCAGCTCTCCCGGCTCAGCGAGGTGCGCGGACCGCTCCGCCAGGGAACCATCCTGGAGCTCCTCTACTTCCTCGCCAACGCGTGCCGCACCGGAAGGGTGGAGATCGCCACCGACGGGACCTCCGGCTGGATCTGGCTGGAGGCGGGGGAAGTGCGACACGCGGTGCTGGGCCGCGAGGAGGGAACCGCCGCGCTCCATGCCCTGCTGGATCGGGATCGGGGACAATTCTCGTTCCGGGCCGGCGCATCGGCGCCCAACAAGACCATCAAATCGTCGACCATCTTCCTCCTCCACGAATACGCGCGCCTGAGGGACGAGCATGCCAAGATGGCTGGGAATTGACTGGGGAGGCCGCCGGATCGGCCTCGCCCTCTCCGATCTGGACGGCGCCCGAGCCTTCGGGTACTCGACGCTCGACGCCAAGGCCGGCGATCCCCTCCCCGAGATCCGCCGCATCTGCGACGAGGAGGATGTGCGGGGGATCGTCCTCGGGCTCCCCCTGCGCAGCGACAACGGGGAGGAGTCCGAGACCGCGAGGCTGGTCAGGGAGTTCGGAGGGCGTCTCCAGGCTTCCCTGCCCATCCCGGTGGTGTACGAAGACGAACGGTTCACCAGCTTCGCTGCGGAGCAGGACCTGAAGGCCGCGGGCTGGGTCCCCGGCAAGGACCCCAAGTCGCTGGTCGACAAGGCCGCCGCCAGGGTCCTCCTGCAGGACCATCTCGATCGACGGGCATCGGGGGAGGCGAATTGATGCTGTCCCCGCGTCGATGGCTGGACCTGGGACTGCGCGATTCGTGGGTTCCCGTCGGACCGGGGGTCTGGCAAGGCGCGAGCAGGTCGTCGCTCGCGATCCTCGACATCCTCGAATCCGTGCATCCGATCGAATCGACGGACGTCGTGGAGGCGCACGAGGACTGGTGCGAGCGGCACCACCTCAACGCCCAGCAGACACGCATGGAGGAAACGCCCGAAGGCGTCACCGTCCTGCGCAGCTTCGGAGAGACCGGTTCGGACGAATTCCTGCTGGTCGCCCATCTGTGGAAAGGGGGTCGACTGTCGGTGCTGTCCTTCCGCGCGCCGCTGGAGTCGCTTTCCGACGAGGACCTGGCCGACGTCCTCGGCGCCCTTCTCGAGGCCCGCCCGGTGGAGGAGAACCACCGGTGATCCTCCGCCTCTGCTCCGCGGCCGTCTCCACGACCCCCTTCGATTTCAGGGGAAACCTGGACCTCGCCCTGGAGGCGATGGACCGCGCGCGGTCGGCCGGAGCCCACGTGCTGGTCCTCCCCGAACTCTGCCTCTCCGGATACGGTTGCGAGGACATGTTCCTTTCCAACTGGGTGGCGGACCGGTCGCTCGCTTCCCTACGCCAATTGGCCGGGGCGGTCCCCGGGGGGATGCTGGTCGCCGCGGGACTTCCCATTCGCCTGCGCGGGCGGGTCCACAACGCCTCCGCCCTGCTGGGAAACGGCGCGGTGCTGGGCATCGCCTGCAAACGGCACCTGGCCCGGGAAGGCGTGCACTACGAGACACGCTGGTTCCATCCCTGGACGCCGGGCTCCTTGGAGGAGCACCCCGAACTCGGATGTCCCGTCGGGGACCAGGTCTTCGAGTGGGACGGGATCCGGTTGGGCTTCGAGATCTGCGAAGACGCCTGGGCGGCCGGCAGGCCGGGCCTGGAACTCGCGGCCGCGGATTGCGACGTGGTCCTCTCGCCTTCGGCCTCCCACTTCGCCCTGGGCAAGGACGAACTCCGCTCCCGCCTCGTCGCCGACGGCTCGCGCTCGCTCGGCGTCGCCTACGTCTGGTCGAACCTCGCCGGGAACGAGTCGGGGCGCATCGTGTACGACGCCTCCTGCCGGATCGCTTCCTGCGGCCGGATGCTCGTGGAAGGCCCACGCCTGACCTTCGCACCCGTCTCCATCTCCATGGCCGATGTGGATCTGGACGAAATCCGCTCCCATCGCGCCACCGCCGGGCATCCCGTCCACGCGCAGGCTCCCGCCGTGACCATTCTCGAGTTGCCTCCGCCGGTCCCGCCGACGTCGACGCTCGACCGGGTCCCTGCGGCGACGATGGACCAGCACACCGAATTCGCCCGCGCCACGGCGCTGGGCCTCTGGGACTATCTGCGCAAGTCGCGATCCCGCGGTTTCGTGCTTTCGCTCTCCGGCGGGGCGGATTCGGCCGCCTGCGCCGTCCTGGTGCACCTGGCGTTCCATTGGGCCCTCGAGGAACTCGGCGCGCAGGGGGTGCGTCCGGCCCTTCCCTGGATCGAGCTTCCCGCCGCCTTGGATGCCCGCGCCCTGACCGGGGCCATGCTCTCCTGCGCCTACCAGGCCACGGGCAACTCGGGCCCCAGGACTCGCGCCGCGGCCGTCGCGGTCGCCCACGGCGTGGGGGCGGTCTTCCACGAGTGGGACGTGTCGGAACTCGTGGGCGGATACATGGCCGTGGCGGAAAGGGCGCTTGGACGGGAATTGTCCTGGGAGCGCGACGACATCGCCCTGCAGAACATCCAGGCCCGGGTCCGGGCGCCTTCCGTGTGGTTCCTCGCCAACGTCCTGGAAAGGCTCCTGATCACGACCTCCAACCGCTCCGAGATGGCGGTGGGGTACGCCACCATGGACGGCGACACGGCGGGATCGCTGAGCCCGCTGGCCGGGATCGACAAGAATTTCCTCCTGGACTGGCTCTCCGTCCTGGAGACCCGTGGAATCGCGGGAATCCCTCCGCTTCCATTCCTGGAGGCGGTCACTTCCCAGACCCCCACCGCCGAACTCAGGCCCCGTGCACCGGGAGCGGAGGAACAGACCGACGAGGCCGACCTCATGCCCTACCCGCTCCTGTCGCGCCTGGAAGCCCTGGCGATCCGCGAGCGCAAGTCGCCCCGACAGTGCCTGCGGGAACTTTCGACCGAGGCCCCGTGGAAGGACGATCCCCGACTGGCCCGGTGGACCGCCCGATTCTTCCGGCTCTGGACGCGCAACCAATGGAAGCGCGAGCGCTACGCTCCCTCCTTCCACCTGGACCGCCACGATCTGGATCCGCGTTCCGGGACGAGATTTCCCATCCTTTCCGCGGGGTTCGAGGAGGAACTGCGCGAACTGGGCCTGTGAGGATCCTGCCGTGGATCCCCTCCGCGAGGAGGAGATCCCGCAAGGCTACCGCAGCACCCGGAGCAGATGTTCCACGTCGCCGCGGAGCGTGGGGGAATCCTTGAGGTCCTTCCCGACCTTGTCGCAGGCGTGGATGACCGTGGAATGGTCCCTGTCGCCGAAGTGTCCTCCGATGGACTTGTAGGGAAGCTGGGTGAGCTGCTTGACCAGGTACATGGCCACCTGGCGGGCGTGGCTCACGTCCTTGGTGCCGCGGTTCTCCGCGAACATGCTGGTGTGCTCGATGCGGTAGTATTCGGCCACCACCTGGGCGATCTCCTGCGGGGAGAACCGCTTGGAGGAGCCGCGCGGGATCTGTGCCTCCACGACGTCCTGCGCCAGCCGCAAGGTCACGTCTCCGCCCTGGATGCTGGCTTCCAGGATGAGCCGGCGCACGATGCCCTCCAGGTGGCGGATGTTGGTGTCCACGTTCTCGGCGATGAAGGAGATGATGTCCTCGGAGAGATCCAGGTTCTCCTCCATCGCCTTGTTGCGCAGGATGGCTTCGCGGGTGTCGCGGTCCGGGGGCTGGATGTCCACCGAAAGACCCCACTGGAAGCGGCTCACCAGCCGTTCCTCGAGTCCTTGAAGCTCGCCGGGAGAACAATCGGACGTCAGGACGATCTGTCGGTTCGACTGGTGGAAGGCGTTGAACAGGTGGAAGAATTCCTGCTGGAGCGCGTCGCGCCCGACCAGGAACTGGATGTCGTCCATGAGCAGCACGTCCACCTGGTTGCGGTAGAACGTCGAGAAGTCGTTCACGAGGTTCTTCTGGACGTGGTAGATGTACTGGTTCTTGAAGTCGTCCGTCGGGACGTACCGGACGCGGATCTCTGGAAAGCGCGCCTCGATCTGGTTCCCGATCGCCTGGAGGAGATGGGTCTTGCCCAGCCCCGAATCCCCGTAGATCATCAGCGGATTGAAGCGCGTGCGGCCGGGAGCGTCGGCCACGGCCTTGGCCGCCGAGTGGGCGAACTGCGAATTGCCGCCCACCACGAAGGTATCGAAGGTGAACCGGGGATTCATCAGGATCGGAGGAATGTCGCCCCCCGCGCCGGCGCGGGGATCGGTCGCGGAGGGAAGGACTGGACGGCTTTGCTGGAGCGTGATCCGCGGGGTTGCCCCGATGGTCTGCTCGGCGGCCATTTCCACCAGTCCCTGCAAGGTCTTTCGGAAGGGCTCGAGGGCGAAATCCGCGGGGGCCTCCAGAAGGAGGGACGTCTGGGAGAACTCCAGGCATCGCAAGGGCGCGATCTGGCGGGCATGGACTTCGGCCGAGAGCATCCGTTGCAGGATTCCCGCGGCCTTGGCCCACAGTACGGCGGCTTCGGGTCCGGTCATGAGGCGGTGCGGAAATCTAGTCCTCCCGGCCCCTGCCCTTTCGGATCCGGAACGGAAGGATCGCATCCGGCCGCATCTACCTTTTCGCGCTACCGATGTTCCTGAAGATCAAAGGGCCCCAGCGAGTGGAAGGAGAGGTCGTCATCTCCGGCGCCAAGAACGCGGCATCCAAGATGATGGTCGCCTCCCTGCTCACCGACGAACCGGTGGTGCTCCACAACTTTCCGCGCATCGAGGAGATCGACATCGTTCGCGAGCTGGTGGAGAAGGTGGGCGCCCAAGTGGATGTGCGCGACCACACCCTGGTCCTGCGCACTCCGGAAATCACGACCGAGGAGGTCGTGGGTCTCTCCCGGGCGAACCGGATCTCCGTGCTCGCCCTCCCCGCCCTCCTCCACCGCAAGGGACGCGCGGTCCTGCCCGTGCTCGGCGGCGACAGGATCGGCCCCCGTCCCGTCAATTTCCACCTCGACGCNCTGCGCGCCATGGGCGTGGAAATCGACGAATCGGGACGGGCCTTCGTCGCCTCCGCACCCCATGGCCTGCACGGCACGAGGGTGCGTCTACCCTACCCCTCCGTGGGAGCCACGGAGAACATCCTGTTGGCGGGCGTGCTCGCGCGCGGCCGCACCGTGGTCGAAAACGCCGCGTTGGAACCGGAAATCCTGGATCTGGTCATGATGCTCCAGAACATGGGCGCGATCATCGAACTGGGAACCGACCGAACCATCTCCATCGACGGCGTGGATCGGTTGCGGGGCTGTTCCCACGAGATCCTTCCCGACCGGATGGAAGCGGCGAGCTACGCCTGCCTCGCGCTCGCGACCGGAGGACGCATCTTCTGCCGCAACGCCCGCCAAGGAGACATGATCACCTTCCTGAACGCGGTTCGCCGGATCGGTGCCGACTACGAGGTCCTGGGCGACGGGATCGTCTTCTTCAGAAAGGGACCCCTGCGCGGGATCGACCTGGAGACCGACACCCACCCCGGCTTCATGACCGATTGGCAGCAACCCTTCACGCTGGTCCTGACCCAGTGCGACGGGACCTCGGTGGTCCACGAGACGGTCTACGAGGATCGGTTCGGCTACACCCGCGAGCTGGTGCGACTGGGCGCGAGCATCACGGTCTTCGACAAGTGCCTGGGCGAACTCCCCTGCCGCTTCCGCGCCAACCGCCATCCCCACTCCGCCATCGTCCAGGGACCGTCTTCCCTTCGGGCGGTCGCCGAACCCCTGGACATCTTCGACATCCGCGCCGGCATCACGCTGGTGATCGCGGCCCTCTGTTCCGAAGGGACCTCCGTCCTCAACGGCCTGGAGCACCTGGACCGCGGGTACGAAAACCTTCTCGGCAAGCTCCAAGGCCTGGGCATCCGCGCCGAACGGGTGGCCCCGGGACCCGAGCCCGGGTCCTAGTTTTCCTTCCGGATCCTTCCGTTCCAAGACTCGAGGTCACATGCGACGCGTCCTTGTCACCGGCGGATCCGGATTCCTGGGTTCCCACCTCTGCGACAGGTTGCTGGCATCGGGCGACGAAGTCCTGTGCCTGGACAACTTCTTCACCGGTCGCCGGAGCAACGTCGAACATCTCCTCGGGAATCCGAGATTCGAACTGGTCCGCCACGACGTGGTGGAGCCCATCCTCCTGGAAGTCGATCGCATCTACAACCTCGCCTGCCCCGCCTCGCCGGTCCACTACCAGTACAATCCCGTGAAGACCGTGAAGACCAGCGTGATGGGTGCCATCAACATGCTGGGAATGGCTAGGCGCGTGAAGGCCCGAATCCTCCAGGCGAGCACGAGCGAAGTCTACGGGGATCCGGAACAGCATCCCCAGCGGGAGGAATATTGGGGTCACGTCAACCCCATCGGGATCCGCAGCTGCTACGACGAGGGCAAACGCGTCGCCGAGACCCTCTTCATGGACTACCACCGGCAAAACGGGGTGGACATCCGCATCGCCCGCATCTTCAACACCTACGGTCCGCGGATGCATCCCCGGGACGGGAGGGTCGTTTCCAATTTCATCGTCCAGGCCCTGCGCGGACAGGACATCACCATCTACGGCGACGGGACGCAATCGCGAAGCTTCTGCTTCGTGGACGACCTCGTCACGGGGTTGATCCTCTTGATGGAACATGTGGGCGGTGGCACCCACCTGCCCGTGAATCTGGGGAATCCCGGCGAATTCTCCATGCTGGAACTCGCCAGGAAGGTCCTGGAGGTCAGCGGAAGCGCATCGAAGATCGTCTTCCAGCCGCTTCCCCAGGACGACCCCAGACAGAGGAGACCCGACATCTCCAGGGCGGAGGGCGGATTGGGTTGGAAGCCCCGCGTCGGCTTGGACGAGGGGATCCGGGAGACCGTCCGGTATTTCCGGGACACACTCGAGACCTGACAGTTCGCGGATGGGGAGGCTACTTTCCGCGATTCCCAACCAAGAGGACACCCATGTCATCGCAACCACGCGTCGCCTTCATCACCGGCATCACCGGACAGGACGGATCGTATCTCGCCGAACTGCTCCTGGAGAAGGGCTACTTCGTCCACGGCCTGAAGCGCCGGTCCAGCTCCTTCAACACGGGTCGCATCGACGGGATCTACCAGCACCCGCGCTTCAAGGCGCATTTCGGGGACCTTTCCGACAGCACGAACATCGTCCGCCTTGTCCAGGAGATCCAGCCCGACGAGATCTACAACCTGGGCGCGATGAGCCATGTCGCGGTGAGCTTCGAGGAGCCGGAGTATTCCGCCGACGTCGACGGGATCGGGACGCTCCGCCTCCTGGAGGCCATCCGCACCTGCGGCCTGGAGAAGAAGACGCGTTTCTACCAGGCATCGACCTCCGAGCTCTTCGGTCTCGTCCAGGAGATCCCGCAAAGGGAGACCACCCCTTTCTATCCGCGCAGCCCCTACGCCGTGGCCAAGCTGTACGCCTACTGGATCACGGTGAACTACCGGGAGGCCTACGGCATCTACGCCTGCAACGGGATCCTGTTCAACCACGAGAGCCCCCGTCGGGGCGAGACCTTCGTGACCCGCAAGATCAGACTGGGGCCACGCCAAGGACTACGTGGAGATGCAGTGGCTGATGCTGCAGCAGGACCACGCCGAGGACTTCGTCATCGCCACGGGCAAGCAGATTTCGGTGCGCTCCTTCGTGGAACTGGCCGCCAAGTACGCGGGGTTCGGCCTGCGCTGGGAGGGCGAAGGATTGGACGAGAAGGGGATCGACATCGCGACCGGCAAGGTGATCGTCGCCGTGGATCCCCACTATTTCCGGCCCACCGAAGTGGAAACCCTGCTGGGCAGTCCGGAGAAGGCCAAGCAGAAGCTCGGCTGGGTTCCCAAGATCACGGTGGAGCAGATGGCCAAGGAAATGGTGGAAAGCGACCTCGCCGAAGCCCGACGGGAGCAAGCTCTGCGCGGCCTCTGAGTTTCCGGAACCTGTTGCTTTTTCCGGCCTGTAAAACATAGTTTTACAGGCATGGTCAAGATCATCACCAAGATCGGCAACTCCCAGGGCCTCATCATGGACCAGGCGCTGTTGGAAATGGCACACCTCAAGGTCGGCGACTCGGTGGACGTCTCCGTCCACGACGGTGGTTCCGTCGTGCTGACGCCCTGTCGAACGTCGATTTCCCCTGAAGAAGCCGGGGCGAGTGCCCGTCGACTGATCGGCAAGAATGCCGAGATCTTCCGCCGACTGTCATGACCGTCCATCTCACGGTGGCTTCGGTGGAGGCGATCCACGAGGAAGTCCTTGCCGCGCATGGTGGCGGCGCTGGAATTCGCGATCGGGCCTTGTTGGAATCCGCGGTAGGAGCCACCCAGGCGACCGCGTTCGGCGAGCCGGTTTTTTCGGACGATTTCGAGATCGCCGCAGCCTACCTCTTCTACCTCTGCCGGAACCACCCGTTCATCGACGGAAACAAGCGTGTCGCGTTGGCAGCATGTCTCGTGTTCTTGGAGCACAACGGATCGCTACCGGATGATTCCTCCCCATCCCGGAAAATCGATGAATGGGAGGCGCTGGTTCTCGACGTCGCCGCCTCGCACCTGGACCGCGACCAGACCACCACCCGCCTCCGCGCCCTGATCGCCGCCTGAGGAACGGACCGTTGCCTATCCGCCGTCAGCCTCTC
>JGI12269J14319_10003075_pt1 | contig 15824 bp, 19 predicted proteins | sample PeaSoiSIISIP2007_FD_14319 | JGI IMG/M metagenome (IMG submission 14319) | reverse complement strand
ACGATGCGCCAGATCGACAGCCAGCTCATGATGCGGAACTACGAGGGCTTCCTCAAGTAGCTGACGGTGGTACCCGGCGTCAGGCTCGTGGTCCTCGGCAAGCAGGGGGCAGGCAAGGGCACTCAGTGCGTGCGGCTCTCGCACCACTACGTCGTGCCGCACATCTCCACCGGCGACATGCTGCGGGCCGCGGTCAAGACGGGCTCGGCGCTCGGGGTGAAGGTGAAGGAGACCATGGACCGCGGCGAGCTGCTCGGCGACGACATCATCATGGAGATGGTGGCCGACCGCCTCTCCGAGCCCGACGCCCGGGCCCGGGGTTTCATCCTGGACGGCTGCCCCCGCACCACCCACCAGGCCGAGGTCGTGGCCGCGCTCCTGCTGCCCGGGGCCCTCGATCTCACCGTGGACATCGAGGTACCGACGGCCCAGGTGCTGCGGCGGCTGGCCGGGCGCCGGGTGTGCACCGACTGCGGCACGAACTACTCGGTCACCACCCCGCCCAAGGTCAACTGGATGTGCGACATCTGCGGCGGCGAGGTCATCCAGCGCCAGGACGACACCGAGGACGCCATCCGCCGCCGGCTCGACCTCTACGAGCGCCAGACGGCGCCGCTCATCGACTGGTACGAGTCGCGCCAGCAGCTGGCCAAGGTGAGCGGCACGGGCTCGCCCGACTCCGTGCTGCGCCGGGTCATCCGGGCCATCGAGGAGCGCCGGGGCAGAGGGCAGGGCCGGTGAGGCGCAACGCCGAGGAGTTGGCCAAGATGCGCCGCGCCGGCCGGGTGGTGGCCGAGATGCACGAGGCCACCCGGACCGCGGCCAAGCCCGGAGTCACCACCGCCGAGCTCGACGCCGTGGCCCGGGAGGTCCTCGACCGGCGGGGGGCGAGGTCCAACTTCCTCCACTACCGGGGCTTCCCCGCCGTGATCTGCACCTCCCCCAACGACATGATCGTCCACGGCATCCCCGGCGAGTACGTCCTCGAGGAGGGCGACATCATGTCCATCGACTGCGGGGCCATCATCGAGGGCTACCACGGCGACGCCGCCTTCACCATGGCCATCGGCGAGGTGTCGCCCCTGGCGGCGCGGCTGATCGAGGTCACCGAGCGCAGCCTGTGGGCGGGGATCGACCAGCTGCGGCCCGGGCAGCGGCTCAACGAGGTGGGCCGGGCTGTCCAGGGGGTGGCCGAAGGGGCCGGTTTCTCGGTGGTGCGGGAGTACGTCGGCCACGCCATCGGCACGGCCATGCACGAGGAGCCCCAGGTCCCCAACTACTGGCCCGGCCAGGGCGGCCCCATGCTCAAATCGGGCATGGTGTTCGCCGTGGAGCCCATGGTGAACGCCGGCGGCCCGGGCACCCGGGTCCTCGAGGACGGCTGGAGCGTGGTGACCGCCGACAGCAGCCTGTCGGCCCATTTCGAGCACAGCATCGCCGTGACCGAGGACGGCCCCGAGGTCCTGACACTGCCCTGAGGGGTCCGGCGGCACCGCCCTGAGGGGCCCGGCGGCACTGCCCAAGGGCTCGGCGGCACTGCCCATAGGGCTCGGCGGCACCGCCCTGAGGGCCCGGCGGCACCGGCCCTGAGGGCCCGGCGGCAGTGCGTTGAGGGGCCAGGCCGAGGACCCCCTGGCCGGGCACCGGCGGAGGCGCTATCCTGGTAGGTCGGCTCGCCAGGCCTGACCGGTGTCCGCTCGTGCGGTCCCGGGCCGGTGGCAGGCCGAATCACTGCCGTCTCCCATGGGCCGGGAACGGCCGGCATGTCCCGGCCAACACCGAGTCCCGGTGCGCGGCGTGCCAGTCGACGAGAACGAGGAGGAGTCACCTGCCGAAACCCAAGGAGGATGCGATCGTGCTCGAGGGAACGGTCGTCGAGCCGCTCCCCAACGCCATGTTCCGCGTGGAGCTCGAAAACGGGCACAAGGTGCTGGCCCACAGCTCCGGCAAGATGCGGATGCACCGGATCCGGATCCTCCCGGGCGATCGAGTGCAGGTGGAGATCACGCCCTACGACCTGAGCCGCGGGCGGATCACCTACCGCTACAAGTGACGGGTCAGGGCAGGCAACGGCAGTTCGAGGTTTCGAGGCAGGGGCGACAGCGATGAAGGTCCGACCGAGCGTCAAGGCGATCTGTGAGAAGTGCAAGGTCATCCGCCGGCACGGCCGGGTGATGGTGATCTGCGACAACCCCCGGCACAAGCAGCGCCAGGGCTGAGGACCACCCGGCCCGGGGCCGGGCCGGCGGGTCCGCCCGGACCGGGCGGACAGAGACAGGAGCGAAACAGTGGCACGGATCTCGGGAGTGGACATCCCCCGCGAGAAGCGGCTCGAGGTGTCCCTCACCTACATCTTCGGGATCGGCCGGACCCGGGCACAGCAGACCATCGCCGGGACCGACCTCGACGCCGACACCCGCGTGCGGGACCTCACCGACGAGGAGGTGGTCCGCCTGCGCTCGTACATCGACGCCAACTTCAAGGTGGAGGGCGACCTCCGCCGGGACATCGCCCAGGACATCAAGAGGAAGATGGAGATCGGCTGCTACGAGGGTGTCCGGCACCGCAAGGGCCTCCCCGTCCACGGCCAGCGGACCCACACCAACGCCCGCACCCGCAAGGGACCGAAGAAGACGGTGGCCGGGAAGAAGAAGGTCAGGAAGCACTGATGCCGAGACAAGCCAAGTCCACCACCAAGTCGGCCTCCAAGTCGGCCACCGCCCGCCGGCCCCGCAAGCGCGAGCGCAAGAACATCGCCTACGGCGTGGCCCACATCAAGAGCTCGTTCAACAACACGATCATCAGCATCTCCGACCACGAGGGGAACGTGCTGTCGTGGGCCTCGGCCGGCAACGTCGGCTTCAAGGGCTCGCGCAAGTCCACCCCCTTCGCCGCCCAGCTGGCCGCCGAGCAGGCCGCCCGGCGCGCCATGGAGCACGGCGTGCGCAAGGTGGACGTGCTCGTACGGGGGCCGGGGTCGGGGCGCGAGACCGCCATCCGGTCGCTCGCCGCCGTCGGCATCGAGGTTGCCGGCATCAAGGACGTCACGCCCATCCCGCACAACGGCTGCCGCCCCAAGAAGCGGCGCCGGGTCTAGCGGGAACGGAAGGAGCCCCCCACCCCATGGCGCGATACACCGGGCCCGTCTGCCGGCTCTGCCGGCGCGAGCGGACCAAGTTGTTCCTCAAGGGCGAGCGCTGCTACTCGCTCAAGTGCCCCGTGAGCGAGGCGGTGACCGACCGCCACAGCCGTGCCTACCCGCCGGGTGAGCACGGTCGCGATCGCATGCGCCAGGGATCGGAGTACCTGGCCCAGCTGCGCGAGAAGCAGAAGGCCCGCCGCATCTACGGCCTCCTCGAGAAGCAGTTCCGCAACCTCTACGCCGAGGCCAGCCGCCAGCCCGGCATCACGGGCGAGAACCTGCTGCGCCTGCTCGAGCTGCGGCTCGACAACGTGACCTTCCGGGCCGTGTGGGGTGCCAGCCGGGCCCAGGCCCGCCAGCTGGTGCGACACGGCCACGTCCTGGTCAACGGCAAGCGGGTCACCATCCCGAGCTACCGGGTGCGCCAGGGCGACGTCGTGACGCTCAAGCCCTCGTCGCGCGAGCTGTACTTCGTGCGTCGCAACCTCGACACGCTCGACCGCCAGCTCCCCCTGTGGCTGGAGGCGGGCGAGGGCCGGATGCAGGTCCGGGTGACCTCGCTGCCCGAGCGCGAGCACATCGACGAACCCGTGCGGGAGTCGCTCATCGTCGAGCTCTACTCCAAGTAGCACCGGAACCCACGTCACACCGGGCTCCCGCCCGCACAGCCACCGAGCCACCCCCCCACGACATCCAGGAGCCAGTCGCATGCTCATCATCCAGCGCCCGACCGTCGAGGCCATCGGCGAGGAGGAGGACCACCGCCAGCGGTTCGCGGTGAGCCCCCTCGAGCCGGGCTTCGGTCACACCCTCGGCAATTCCATCCGCCGCACGCTGCTGTCGTCCATCCCCGGAGCCGCCGTCACCCAGGTGCGCTTCGACGACGCCCTGCACGAGTTCACCACCTTGCCGGGCGTCAAGGAGGACATGACCGACATCATCCTGAACCTGAAGGACATCGTCCTTCGGGTCCACACCGACGACCCCGTGGTCCTCCGGTGCGACAAGCGAGGGCCCGCCGAGGTGACGGCCGGAGATCTCCAGCTCACGGCCGAGGTGGAGGTCCTCAACCCCGAGCTCCACGTGGCCACCCTCAACGGCAAGGGCCGGCTGGCCATCGACGTCACCGTGGAGCGGGGCCGGGGGTACGCCTCGGCCGAGCGCAACAAGCGCTCGAGCACCATCGGCGTCCTGCCCGTCGACTCCATCTTCTCCCCGGTGCGGCGAGTGGCCTTCTCGGTCGAGCCCGTCCGGGTCGAACAGTCCACCGACTTCGACCGCCTCGTCCTCGACATCGAGACCGACGGCTCGCTGACCCCGCGCGAGGCGCTGGCCTCGGCGGGCGACACGCTGCGCTCGCTCGTGGGGCTGGTGGCCGACCTCGAGGACGAGCCCCAGGGCCTCGAGCTGGGCGAGGTGGGGACCTCGACCAGCGGGTCGCCCGACCTCGACCTCGCCATCGAGGACCTCGACCTGTCCGAGCGTCCCCGCAACTGCCTCAAGCGAGCCCAGGTCAACACCATCGGCGAGCTGGTGGAGCGCACGGCCGAGGACCTCCTGGCCATCACCAACTTCGGCCAGAAGTCCCTCGACGAGGTCATTCAGCGGCTCGACGAGCGGGGCCTGTCGCTCCGCATCAAGGACTGAGGGCCGGTCGTGCGCGGCACCCCCCGCAGAGGCCGTCGCCTGGGTGGCGACGCGGCGCACCAGAAGGCCATGTTGGGCAACCTGGTGGCGTCGCTCATCGCCGCCGAGTCGCTCGTCACGACCGAGGCCAAGGCGAAGGCCCTGCGCCCGGTGGCGGAGAAGTGCATCACGNCGGCGGTGAAGGGCGGCGTCTACCGCCAGCGCAACGTGGTGGCCCTCATCCGGGACAAGGACATGGCCCACAANCTGTTCGAGGAGATCGGCCCGCGCTACTCGGACCGCCCCGGCGGCTACACCCGTATCCTCAAGCTCGGGCCCCGGCTAGGGGACAGCGCGCCCATGGCGCGTATCGAGCTGGTTTGACCCTGTTCGACCCCGACCTCGCCACCGACCCCCCGGTCGGCGAGGGGGCGGGTCCGGCCCGAGCGCAGCCGCCCACCGGCCCGCGCCCCCGTCGGGAGGGAGCCCGGGGCGACCTCCCCGGGCTCACGGCCCGTCTGCGCCTCGACGTCTCCTACGACGGGGCCGGGTTCCGGGGCTTCGCTGCCCAGCCGGGCCAGCGCACCGTGGCCGGCGAGCTGGCGGCCGCCATCACCACCGTGGTCGGGCACCCCGTCGAACTGGTGTGTGCCGGGCGTACCGACACCGGGGTCCACGCCACCGGCCAGGTGGTGCACGTGGACGTACGCCCCGGCACCGACACCGCCCGCCTGGTGCGCTCGGTGAACTCCCTGGTCGGGCCGGCCGTGGTGCTGCGGTCGGCGGCGGTGGCACCGCCCGGCTTCGACGCCCGACGCTCCGCCCTGGCCCGGAGCTACCGCTACCTCGTCCTGGAGGCACCGGGCCCCGATCCGCTGCTGGCCCCCCTGTCGTGGCACGTGGCCGGTCCCCTCGACCTGCGGGCCATGCGCAGCGGCGCCGACGCCCTGCTCGGGGAGCACGACTTCCGGGCCTTCTGCCGGCGGGTCCCGGGGACCGCCCCCGGTACCCCCATCCCCCGGCGCGTGCTCGACGCCCGCTTCTCGGAGGTGCCGGTGGGGCCGGGCGACCTGGTGGAGGGGGCGCGCCTGCTGCGCTTCGACATCGAGGCCACCTCGTTCTGCCACCAGATGGTGCGCTCGGTGGTGGGCGTGCTGGTCGACATCGGCCGGGGACGGCGCCGGGTGTCCGATGTCATCGGGTTGCTGCGCAGCGGCGACCGGGCCGGGGGCGGCAACGTCATCGCCCCTCCGCAGGGCCTGTGCCTCACCCGGGTGGACTACCCGGCCTGACCCCGCCGCCGTTTGCCCGGGGTGCTCCGAGCACGTAAACTCGCAGCCCGGTCGCCCGCAGTATCCGCCCGCCATCCGGGCGGGCCGCCCAGGGCCCCCGACCCGGACCGGTGGTGGCGTCGGTGCCGTCCCGGTGCGGGAGACGAGACGAGGAACCCCGCGTGCGCACGTTCTCCCCCAAGGCAGGCGACATCGTCAAGGCCTGGCACGTCGTCGACGCTGACGGCATGGTGCTCGGCCGGCTGGCGACCACGGTCGCTTCCATCCTGCGCGGCAAGCACAAGCCGATCTTCGCCCCCCACGTCGACACCGGTGACCACGTCATCGTGGTGAACGCATCCCGGGTGGTCCTGACGTCGGACAAGGCCCAGAAGAAGTTCGTGTACCACCACAGCGGCTACCCCGGCGGCCTCTCGGCCACAGGCTACGACGAGCTTCTCGCCACCCGGCCCGAGGAGGTCGTGCGGCGGGCGGTGCGCGGCATGCTGCCCCGGACCCGTCTGGGCCGCCAGCAGCTCAACAAGCTCAAGGTCTACGCCGGTGCCGACCATCCCCACGAGGCCCAGCAGCCCCAGCCGCTCGACGTGTCCGCAGCCCGGGCCCGGTCCTAGGCCCGGCCCGCCCGCCTTCCACAGACAGGACCCGACCCATCGTGCCCACCAAGATCAAGCTCCCCGCCCCGTTGTGCCAGACGACGGGCCGTCGCAAGGCGGCCGTGGCCCGGGTGCGCATCCGCCCCGGTGACGGCAAGATCACCGTCAACCGGCGTGCCTTCGAGGACTACTTCGCCTCCGCCACCCACCGTATGGTGGTGACCGAGCCTCTGCGGGTGGTCAACCGCGGCGAGGGGTACGACATCGACGCCACCATCGACGGCGGCGGGGTGTCGGGCCATGGCGGCGGGGTGTCGGGCCAGGCCGGCGCCTTGCGGCTCGGCATCGCCCGCTCCATGGTGGAGCTCGACCCCGAGCTGCGCTCCACGCTCAAGAAGGCCGGCCTGCTCACCCGCGACGCCCGCGAGAAGGAGAGCAAGAAGTACGGCCTCAAGAAGGCCCGCAAAGCCCCCCAGTACTCCAAGCGCTAGCCGTGGGGGTGCGGTTCGGCACCGACGGCATCCGGGGGGTCGCCAACGCCGAGTTGGGTGCCGAGCTGGTCATGGCGCTCGGCCGGGCGGCGGCCCGGGCCCTGCCTACGACATGCTTCCTCGTGGGCCGCGACACCCGGCGCTCCGGGCCCCTGCTGCAGGCCGCGCTGTCGGCCGGCATGGCCAGCGAGGGTGCCGACGTGGTCGACCTCGGCGTGCTGCCCACGCCGGGGGTGGCGTGGCTGTCGGGGGAGCGCGGCCTGCCCGCGGCCATGGTGTCGGCCTCGCACAACCCCTTCGCCGACAACGGCGTCAAGCTGTTCGCCGCCGGAGGGCTCAAGCTCCCCGACGCGGCCGAGGAGGCGGTGGAGGTCGAGCTCGACCGCATCCTGGGGGAGCCCGCCAACCCCCGACCACCGGTGGGCCACGGGGTGGGCCGGTTGTGGCCGGAGCCCGGGGCCGTCGAGGGCTACATCGACCACCTCGTCGGGGCGCTCGAGGGGCGGGACCTGGCCGGGATGCGGGTGGTGGTGGACTGCGCCAACGGCGCCGCCTCCGCCGTGGCCCCCGCGGTCCTGCGGCGCCTCGGGGCCGAGGTCCGTACCATCGCCGACCGGCCCGACGGTGCCAACATCAACGACGGCTGCGGGTCCACCCACCCCGAGGGGCTGGCGGCCGACGTGGTGGCGAGCGGGGCGGACGTCGGGCTCGCCCTCGACGGCGACGCCGACCGGCTGGTGGCGGTGGACCACACCGGCGCCGCCGCCACGGGCGACGAGCTGCTGTCGATGTTCGCCACGGACCTGGCCGGGCGCGGTCGGCTCGAGGGCAACACGGTCGTGGTCACCGTGATGAGCAACCTCGGCCTGCACCTGGCCATGGCCGAGCAGGGCATCGCCGTGCGGGAGACGAGCGTCGGTGACCGCTACGTCCTCGAGGCTCTCGACGGCGCCGGGTTGACCCTGGGCGGGGAGCAGTCGGGGCACATCGTGTTCCGCCGGCTCGCCACCACCGGCGACGGCGTGCTGACCGGGGTGCTGCTGCTCGACCTGCTGCGTCGCCGTGGCGCCACGCTGGCCGACCTGGCCGGGCGGTCGATGCGCCGGTTGCCGCAGGTGCTCGACAACGTCGCCGTGGCCCACCCGGCCGAGGCGGTCGGCGCGGCCGGAGTGCAGGCCGAGCTGGCCGCGGTGGAGGCCGAGCTGGGCTCGACCGGCCGGGTCCTGCTCCGGGCCAGCGGGACCGAGCCCCTGGTGCGGGTCATGGTCGAGGCCGAGGACGAGTCGGTGGCCCGGGCCGCCGTGGCCCGCCTGTGCGCCGCCGTGGAGGGGTCCCGGTAGCTCCTGCCCGCCGTCGTGGCCGGCCTCCACGGCGGCCACGGCCGGTCCCGTCGGCACGTCACGGGTTGGCGCCGGCGGGGCCGTAGCCTGTGTGCCATGTGCGGCATCATCGGAGCGACCGGCGGTGACGATGTCCTGAGCGTCCTCCTCGACGGGCTCGCCCGGCTGGAGTACCGGGGCTACGACTCGGCCGGGGTGGCCCTGCAGGCCGACGGGGACCTGTGGCGGGCGCGGGCCGCCACCGGCACGCGGTCGCTCGAGGACCTGCGCAAGGTGGTGGAGGCCGGCCCTCCTGAGGTCACGGCCGGCATCGGCCACACCCGGTGGGCCACCCACGGGCACCCCACCGAGGCCAACGCCCACCCCATCCTCGACTGCACGGGCAAGGTGGCGGTGGTCCACAACGGCATCATCGAGAACTGGCGCGAGCTCGCCGCCCGGCTGCGGGGGGGGGGGGGGGGCACCTGGTGGAGGACGAGCTGTCGGGCGGGGCGTCGATCGCCGAGGCCGTGCGGGGCGCGCTGCGCCAGATGCGCGGCGCTTTCGCCCTGGCGGTGGTGGCTGCCGGCGAGCCCGGCACCATCGTCGCCGGCCGGCGGGTGTCGCCGCTCATCATCGGCATGGGCGAGGGTGAGCACGCCCAGGCCCTCCTGGCCTCGGACATCCCCGCCCTGCTCGGGCGCACCAAGCGGTTCTGGGTGCTCGACGACGACCAGATCGTGGAGCTGCGCCCCGGGTCGATGCGCGTGACCACCCTGGCGGGCAAGGAGGTCGAGCCGAAGGAGCTCGAGGTCACCTGGGACCTGGAGGCGGCCGAAAAGGGCGGCTTCCCCGACTTCATGGGCAAGGAGATCGACGAGCAGCCCCGAGCCGTGGCCGACACCCTGAGCGGGCGCCTGCTCGCCGACGGAACGCTCGACCTCGACGAGCTGCGGATCACCGACGACGAGCTGCGCCACGTGGACAAGGTGTTCGTGGTGGCGTGCGGCTCGAGCTATCACGCCGGCATGGTGGCCAAGTACGCCATCGAGCACTGGACGCGCCTGCCCACGGAGATCGACATCGCCTCCGAGTTCCGCTACCGCGACCCGGTGCTCGACTCGCGCACCCTGGTGGTGGGGGTGAGCCAGTCGGGGGAGACCATCGACACCCTGCAGGCCATGCGTGAGGCGCGCCAGGGCGAGGCCAAGGTCATGGTCATCTCCAACGTCGTCGACTCGTCGATGCCCCGCGAGGCGGACGGGGTCATGTACACCCGGGCCGGCCCCGAGGTGGGCGTGGCCGCCACCAAGACCCACCTCACCCAGGTGGTGGCGCTCGAGCTGCTCGCCCTGTACCTGGCCCAGCTGCGCGGCACGCTGGCGCCCGCCGACGTCCGCACGCTGTTCGCCGACCTGGAGATGGTCCCCGGCCTTCTCGAGCGGATCCTCGCCCCCGAGCGAGCCGCAGCCGCCGGGGGTCCGATGTCGCCGGTGGCGGCGGTGGCGGCGCGCTTCGCCGACACGCGCGACTTCTTCTTCCTGGGTCGCCACGTGGGCTTCCCGGTGGCGCTCGAAGGGGCGCTCAAACTGAAGGAGATCTCCTACGTCCGGGCCGAGGGGTATCCCGCCGGCGAGCTCAAGCACGGCCCCATCGCCCTGATCGAGCCCGGGACGGTGGTGGTGGGCGTGGCCACCCGCACCGAGCTGTGGGAGAAGATGATGGGCAACGTGGCCGAGGTGCGGGCTCGGGGCGCCACCGTGGTGCTCGTGGCCAACGAGGGCGACGACGACACCGCCGCCCAGGCCGACGAGGTGCTGTGGGTACCGCCCACGCACAAGTTGTTCGCGCCCGTCCTCGACGTCGTGCCGCTGCAGCTGCTCGCGTATCACATCGCCCGTCTGCGCGGTCACGACGTGGACCGGCCCCGCAATCTGGCCAAGACCGTCACGGTGGAGTGACGGCGCCCGGCGGGGACCACGGAGCCCGCGACGTCCGCGGCATCGGCGTCGATGCTGTGGACGTGGAGCGCTTCCGGCGCGTGGTCGAGCGCCGGCCGGGGCTGCTGCGGCGGCTGTTCACCGAGTCCGAGCGGGCCTACGCCGGGCGAAGCCGCGATCCCGGGCCGAGACTGGCAGCGCGCTTCGCCGCCAAGGAGGCGGTGCTCAAGGCGCTGGGGGTCGGTGTGGGGGCGGCCCGCTTCCGCGACGTGGAGGTGGTGCGCACCGAGGGCGGCCGGCCCGTGCTGCGCCTGTCGGGCCGGGCCGCCTCGCTCGCCGCCGACCGGGGCGTGCGCCGCTGGCACGTGTCGATGACCCACACCGACGCGTTGGCGGTGGCGAGCGTGGTGGCCGAGGGCCCGGCGCCCGAGGGCCCGGCCATCGACGGTCCGGCGCCCGAGGGTCCGGCGTCCGAGGGTCCGGCGTCCGAAGGTCCGGCGTCCGGGGGCCCGGCGATCGGGAGCGGTGCGGTCCCGTGAAGCCCGTGCTGCGGGTGGAGGAGATGCGGGCCGTCGACGACGACGCCCTGCACGTGGTGTCGGAGCAGACCCTGGTCGAGCGGGCCGGAACGGCGGTGGCCACGTGGGCGGTGCGGCTCCTCGGTGGCACGTACGGCCGCCGGGTGGTCGTGGTGGCGGGCAAGGGCAACAACGGCGCCGACGGCCGGGTGGCGGCGGCCCGGCTGCGCCGGCGCGGGGCGCGCGTGACGGTGGTGGAGGCGGCCGACGCTCCCGCCCGCATCGGGGAGTCCGGCGCCGTCGACCTCGTCGTCGACGCCGCCTACGGCACCGGCTTCCGTGGCACCTACCGCGCCCCGGCGGTGCCCCCCGGTGTCCCCGTCCTGGCCGTCGACATCCCCTCGGGGGTGAACGGCGATACCGGCGAGGCCTGCGGCGAACCGCTGCGGGCCGACGTGACCGTCACGTTCGGGGCGCTCAAGACCGGTCTGCTCCAGGGCGACGGGCTGCTCCTGGCGGGGCGGGTGGAGGTGGCCGACATCGGCCTCGACGCCGGGCGCCGCGCCCGCATCTGGGTGGTGGAGGACGCCGACGTGGCCCGGTGGCTGGCGCCGCGGCCGCGCCGCGCCCACAAGTGGCAGACGGCCGTGGCGGTCGTCGCCGGCTCCCCGGGCATGACCGGGGCGGCCGACATGTGCGCCCGCGCCGCCTACCGGGCCGGCGCCGGCATGGTGCGCCTCGGTGTTCCCGGGGGCGACCCGGCCCGGTCGACGGTGCCCGAAGCCGTCGGCGCCCGCCTTCCCGCCCAGGCCTGGGCGGCCGACGCCCTGGACATGGCGGCGCGCTGCCGCGCCCTGGTGGTGGGCCCCGGCCTCGGCCGCGCCGCTCCCACCGGGGCCGACGTCCGCCAGGTCCTGTCGCGCTGCCCCGCCCCGGTGGTGGTCGACGCCGACGGCTTGTACGCCCTCGGCACGGGGGGCGACGTGGCCGTTGCCGTCCGGGCCGACCCGGACGGGCCGGCCGCCGCCCGGGGGGCCGGTGCCGTCGTCATCACCCCCCACGACGGCGAGTTCGCCCACCTCACCGGATCGGCGGCCGGTCCCGACCGCATCGCCGAGGTCGCCGCCCTGGCGGCCGGCACCGGGGTCGTGGTGCTGCGCAAGGGGCCGACCACCGTGGTGGCCCGTGCCGACGGCGAGGTCCTGTTGGCCACGGCCGGCTCGGCCCGGCTGGCCACGGCGGGCACCGGCGACGTCCTGTCGGGCGTCATCGGGGCGTTCCTGGCCCGTGGCATCGAGCCCCACCTGGCCGCCGCCCTGGCCGCCCACGTCCACGGCCGGGCGGCCGACTTCGGTCCCCCCGAAGGCCTCGTGGCCGGAGACCTGCCCGACCTGGTGGCCGCCTGCCTGTCGGCGGCGCGTCGGTGACCGCCCCGGGAGCCGACGCCCCCGGCGGGCGCCCCGTCCCCGCGGCCGGGGACCCGGCGACCGATCCGGGGGCCCGGCCGGTGTGGGCCACCGTCGACCTCGGGGCCGTCCGGCACAACGTGGCGTTGCTGCGGCGGTTGGCGTCGCCGGCGGCGCTGTGCGCGGTGGTGAAGGCGGACGCCTACGGCCACGGCGCGGTGGCCGTGGCCGTGGCCGCGCTCGAGGGGGGCGCCACGTGGTTGGCCGTGGCCATGGTGGAGGAGGGGGCGGAGCTGCGGGCAGCCGGCATCGACGCCCCGGTGCTCGTCCTGTCGGAGCCCCCACCGGCGGCCATGCCCGAGGTCGTGGCGCAGCGCCTCACCCCCACCGTCTACTCCCGACCCGGTGTGCAGGCCCTCGCCCTGGCGTCGGCGCGTGCCGGGGTCGTCACCGACGTCCACGTGAAGGTGGACACCGGGATGCATCGCGTGGGAGTCGACCGACGCGACCTGCTCGGCCTCGTGGCCGAGGTGTCCGACGACCCCGCCCTGCGCTTCGCTGCGCTGTGGACGCACTTCCCGGTGGCAGACGGCGTGGACGCCGACGACCGCGCCTTCACCCGGGCCCAGGTGGCGGCGCTCGACGAGGTCCGCGGCGAGCTGACCACGGCCGGGCTCCCGCCGCCGCTCGTGCACGCCGCCAACTCCGCCGGGGCCATCGCCTTCCCCGAGGCCCGTCTCGACATGGTGCGCGCCGGGATCGCCCTGTACGGAGCCTGTCCCTTCCCCGTGGTGGACCCCGCCGTGGAGGAGGTGCTGGCCCGTACCGGGGCGGGGGACCTGCGCCCCGTGCTGTCGCTGCGCGCCGAAGTCACCATGGTGCGCCGGCTGCCGTCCTCCGCCCGCCCGTCGTACGGACGGCTCCGACCGTTGGCCGGAACGGCGACGGTGGCGACCGTGCCGCTCGGCTACGCCGACGGCGTGCCCCGGCGCTACTTCACCGCAGGCGGTACCGTGCTCGTCGGCGGACGGCGCCGCCGGCTGGCCGGGATGGTCACCATGGACCAGATCGTGGTGGACTGCGGGGCCGGGGACGACGTGGCGGTAGGCGACGAAGTGGTCCTCATCGGCGACCAGGGGGACGAGTCGGTCACGGCGACGGAATGGGCCGGGGTGCTCGGCACCATCGCCCACGAGGTGTTCTGCGGCATCGGGAAGCGGGTCCCGCGGGTCGTCGTCGACGGGAGGGGAACGTCATGAGCAGGGATGCGAGGTCCACGACCCGGAAGCGGTTGGCGCGGGGCCTCGTGGCCGGGGTCGGCGCGGCGCTGGCGGCGGGGTGGGCGGCGCAGCACCGGGCGGTGGCGAAGACCCGCGCCAGCGGCGACGACATCGCCGCCGAGGGGCTCACCCTGCCCGAGGGCCTCGTCCACCACGACGTGGACGTCGACGACGGCGGGCGCATCCACGCGGTGGAGTGCGGCGAGGGCCCGCCCATCGTGCTCCTGCACGGGTTCATGCTGAGCAGCGCCCTGTGGGCCCACCAGCTGCGCGATCTGGCCGATGGCCACCGCGTGATCGCCGTCGACCTGCGGGGCCACGGTCGATCGGTCCCGGGCACGTCGGGGTTCTCGTCGGCCGGCCTCCCCGAGGGGTTGCGGCCCGGGGCCCTCCTCGCCGACGCCCGCATGGCGGCGGCACGGCAGGGCTCCCCCGGCGTGCGGCGCCTCGCCCAGGACGTGCGGGCCGTGCTCGCCGCCCTCGAGGTTGAGCACGCCGTGGTGGTGGGCCACTCGATGGGGGGGATGGTCGCCCTGCAGCTGACTCACGACATGGCGCCCGACGAGCTGCGTCGGCGGGTGCGGGGGATGGTGCTCGTGTCGACCACGGGCGGCCCGTTCTCGCGTGTGCCGGGGTACGAGGGGATGGTGCGGGTGAGCGGTCCGGTGTCGTCCCGGGCGCTGTCGCTCGCCGACCGGGTGGGCCTGCGCACCGTGGCATCTGAAGACGTGCGCTGGTGGCTGACGCGGCTGGGATTCGGCGCCGACGCCCCGGCGGTACAGGTCCGGTTCGTGGAGGGCCTGCACATGTCCACCCCGCCCGCCACCCTGGCCGGCCTCGTCCCCTCGCTGGCGGTGTTCGATCTGTCGAAGTGGCTCGGCTCGGTCGATCTGCCCGTCCTGGTGGTGGTGGGGACCCACGACCGGCTCACGCCTCCGCGCCACGCCCGGCGCACCGCCGACGCGTTGCCCCACGCCGAGCTGGTCGAGTTGCCGCGCTGCGGGCACATGCCCATGATCGAGCGGCGGCGCGAGTTCTCCCGGCTGCTCGACGAGTTCACCGCCAAGATCCGCTGAGCGCCGCCACGCCACCACCGCCCGGGCCGGCCGGCTCGGGCGGAACGGGCGGTACCATGCCGCGGTGAGCACCCTGGCGGAGCTCCGGACCGAAGCGCTGGCCTGCACCCGGTGCGCCCTGGCGGCGGGGCGGACCCAGGTCGTCTTCGGCGTCGGCGACCCGGCGGCCGCCCTCATGTTCGTGGGGGAGGGTCCCGGGCGAGAGGAGGACCTGGCCGGCGAGCCCTTCGTGGGCCGGTCCGGCAAGCTCCTGGACAAACTCATGCACCAGGAGATGGGACTCGACCGCAGCGGCTGTTACATCGCCAACGTGGTGAAGTGCCGCCCGCCCGGCAACCGGGATCCCCTCCCCGACGAGATCACCGCCTGCCGGCCCTACCTCGAGGCCCAGATCGAGTTGGTGCACCCCACCGTGGTCATCACGCTGGGCAATTTCGCCACCCGCCTGCTGCTCGACACGACCGAGGGCATCCGGCGCCTGCGGGGACGGGCCTACCCGTTCCGCACCGGTCATCTCGTCCCCACCTACCACCCGGCCGCGGCCCTGCGGGGCGGGGCCGAGGTGGTGGCCGAGATGCGCGCCGACTTCGTCCGGGCCAAGAGCCTCCTTGCCGGCCCGAGCGGCCCGATCGGCCCGACCGGCCCGGCCGACCGGCCGTGACATCCGTCGCCGTGGCGCTGCGTCTGCGGACCTGCTCGGCCGACGAGACGCGCGCTCTCGGGGCGTCGCTGGCGGCCGCGCTCCGTCCCGGCGACGTGGTGCTCCTGGCCGGGGACCTCGGGGCGGGCAAGACCACACTCACCCAGGGGATCGCGGTGGGACTCGGTGTCACCGACCCCGTGACGAGCCCCACCTTCACACTGGTGCGGTCCCACCGCGTCGACGCCACCACCGCCCCGGGGGTGCGGACCCTCCTCCATGCCGACCTGTACCGCCTCGACCGCGTGGCCGAGGTGGTCGACCTCGGCCTGGGGGAGCTGGTGGAGGAGGGCGCGGTGGCGGTGGTCGAGTGGGGCGACGTGGCCGCCCCCGTGCTCGGCCCCGACGTCCTGGTGGTGACGCTCTCGGAGGACGGCGCGCCAGGGCGCGACCTCCCCGGCGCGCCAGGGCGCGACCTCCCCGGCGCGCCAGGGCGCGACC
>JGI12269J14319_10003070_pt1 | contig 15835 bp, 14 predicted proteins | sample PeaSoiSIISIP2007_FD_14319 | JGI IMG/M metagenome (IMG submission 14319) | reverse complement strand
GGCGGATTCCTGTTCAGCCGGCTGGGGGTTTCGACGATGGGGTTGCCGCCCCTCCTGTATCGCCTCGTCGCAGCGGTCGTCGGGTCGGTGATCTTATTGATTTTGCTTCGATTCGTCCGGCGATAGCGGCGTCACGACAAGGGCGGCCGGGTGGCGAAATGCTCGCGGCAGAAGGCAGCAAATCCGTCCGCAAGGCGGGTCGGGCGCAGCCGGCCTAGTCGGGCTAGCCCAAGGGCGGTCGGCCGGACTTCTTCCAGGAGCGGCCGGCAGACCAGCCGCCGCCCGTCGATGGCGCGCGCGTTGGGCGGACGAGAATGCATGATGGCGTAGCCGAGCCCATTGGCGACCAGCCCGCGCACCATTTCGAAGGAAGCGGACTCGTAGGCGATCTTCGGCTTCACGCCGAGGGCATAAAAGATCGACAGGAAATATTCCCGGCTCTGGGGCAGGTCGAGCAGGACCAGGGGCTCGCGCGCCAGCTCGGCCAGGCTGACGGCCTTTCGCCGGGCCAGGCGGTGATGCTCCGGCAGCAGCGCATGGAGCGGCACTTCGAGCAAGGGCTCGAACAGTATGTCCGGGCCGAGATCGAGGTCGTAGGTGAGGGCGATTTCGCTTTCGCCCTTGCGCAGGCCTTCGAGCACGCCTTGGACATGGGCCTCGTGCAGACGCAGGCGCGCCTCGGGAAAGCGCCGGGCGAAGCCGCGCAGCAAGCCCGGCACCACGATGGGCGCGAAGGTGATGAAGCAGCCGAGGTCGAGTTCGCCCGCGAGCCCGCCACCGAGATCGAGAGCCGCCAACCGCAACTCGTCGGCATGGGCGAGGAGCCGGCGGGCCTGGCCCAGCAGCTGCCGGCCGGCCGGCGTCGGCGACAGGCCTTGGGCGTGGTGGCGCACGAACAGCTGAAGGCCCAGGCGCCGCTCGAGCTCCGCCAGCGCGGCCGAGATCGAAGGCTGCGAGACCCGGAGGCTGCGCGCGGCGCCGGTGACGCCGCCCTGTTCCGCCGCGGCGATGAAATAGGCGAGATGGCGAAGCGTGAACATGAATAGGTTTCTCCTATTCTGATCNTCGAAAAATAATATTTTCCCTTAGCAGCCCCCAAGGTCAATCTGACGCCCCGCCGAGGCAAGGGGAGGCATGCATGATCAGAACCGGCCAGCAGTATCGCCAATCGTTGAAGGACGGCCGCCAGGTGTGGATCAACGGTGAGCGGGTGAAGGACGTGGCCACCCACCCCGCCTTCAAGCCCATCGTCGATGTGCGCGCCCGCATCTACGACATGGCTCACGAGAAGGCGACCGCCGAGGCCATGACCTATCGCGACGAGGAAACCGGCGAGCTCAACTGCATTGGCTATAAGCTGCCCCGCAGCAAGGACGACTGGCAGGCCAAGCGGCGGGCCGTCGACCTGGTGATGAACGATATCCGGGGTGTGGCGGTNCGGGTCGGCGACGAGACGATCGGCGAGATGTGGTCCCTCTATGACGGCCAGGACGTGTTGCGCGAGGTCGATCCCCGCTTCGCCGAAAACATCGAGAAGCACATCTTCCGGGCCCTGCGCTCGGACACTTTCCATGTCTCAGGCAACACCGATCCCAAGGGCGATCGTTCCAAGCGCCCGCAGGACCAGGATCCGGACATGCTGCTCCATCTGGTCAAGGAGACCGACGCGGGCATCGTCGTGCGCGGGGCCAAATACGAGACGGCGGCGGCCTATGCCAACCAGGCCTTCGTCAAGCCGACCATCGCCAATTGGGGCGACGACAAGCTTTCGGACTATGCGCTGGGCTTCATCTGCGACATGGGCGCGCCGGGGCTGAAGCATATATGCCGGACCGGTTTCGCCGGCCGGGCGCCGGCGCGAGACTATCCGCTGGCCAACCGGTGCGACGAGGTCGATACCCTTCTCATCTTCGACGACGTGCTGGTGCCCTGGGAGAATGCTGTTCTATCGCCATACCCGGGCGGCGAGCTTCATCCGCGGCACGCTGCACCGGTACAGCGCTTTCCCCTTCGTTCAACGCATCCTGTTCATCGCCGACATGATGATCGGCACCGCTTTGTTCAACGTGCGCCAGACCGGCCTCGACCAGCAGCAGGCCGTGCGCGAGAAACTGGCCGAGCTCGCGATCTACCGGGAGACCATCAACGCCCACCTGACGGCCGCGATCGCGCTCGCCCAGAAGAGCCCCGCGGGTCTTCTCATGCCCAACCAGTCGCTGCTCTACACCGGCCGGGTCCAGGCCTGCACGCGGCTGCCGGCGATGATGCATATCGCGCGCGAGCTCTGCGGCGGCCAGATCTGCGTCACCCCGGATTCGGCGGCCTTCGACGATCCCGAGACCGCCAAGTGGCTGGAGAAGTATTACAGCGTCAACGAGTTCTGGGTGGCGGAGGACCGGCGCAAGCTGCTCGCCTTCGCCCGCGACCTGTTGAACTCCGACTATGCCGGCCACCGCCTCACATTCGAGCTGTTCGCCCAGTCGCCGCCCTTCGCCCATCTGAACGCGGTCTACAACAACTTCGATTTCTCAGGGCCCCTCGACTTCGTGCGCCGGTCGGCCGGGCTCTCGGAGCGCGTCATGCAGCAGGGGAGGAAATAGCCATGGCTCACCGGCGTCTGCGCAAGTTCAACACCAAGAAGTCCTATCCGGAGCAGAAGCTCGACAACGATCTCTCAATGTCGGTCCGTGCCAAGGGAACTTTCGTCTTCCTGCGCGGGCAGGTCGGCCAGGATCTTGACGGCCGCATGGTCGGCATCGGCGATCCCGCCGCCCAGGCCGAGCAGGCGATGAAGAACGTCAAGGTGCTGCTGGAGGAGCAGGGCGCGCGGCTGGAGGACATCTGCAAGATCACCATCTACATCACCGATCGGGCCTATCGCGAGCCGGTCTATCGGGTGATCGGCAAATGGCTGAAGGGCGTGTTCCCGGTTTCCACCGGCGTCATCGTCCAGGGCTTGGCGCGGCCTGAATGGGTGATGGAGATCGAGGCCTGGGCGGTGATCCCGGAGGAGCGTGGCTGAGCCGGCGACCGGGTCCTCTTCTATCTGCTCGCGCGAGCGTTTGGATATGGTAGCGTCGGCGGTTCCGCAATCGAGTGATCCGGGGCCATGACCTTCTCTCTTATCGGGCGCTGCGCCGAGACCGGCATGTTCGGCGTCGCCATCACCACCTCCAGCATCTGCGTGGCCAGCCGCTGCCCCTGGTCGCGCGCCGGTGTCGGCGCCGTATCGACCCAGAACATCACCGATCCTTCCATCGGCCCACGCGCCCTCGACTTGATGGCCAAGGGCCAGTCCGCGGCGGAGGCCCTGCGCCACGTGCTGGCGGCCAGCCAGCACACGCAATACCGGCAGGTCACGATCATCGACCGCGAAGGGCGCACGGCGCANCATTCCGGCNCCAAGACCCTCGGNATCCATGCCGTCGCCNTGGCGGACGACTGTGTGGCTGCCGGCAATCTTCTCAGCAATCCCGATGTTCCCGAGGCCATGGCGCGAACCTTCGCNGCCCATCCCGATCAGCATCTGGGCGAGCGCCTGCTNCGCGGCCTGGAGGCGGGGCTGGCGGCCGGCGGCGAGGCCGGGCCGGTGAAATCGGCGGGTCTGCAGGTTGTCGACCGGCAGATCTGGCCTCTGGTCGATCTGCGCGTCGATTGGTCGGAGGATGGACCGATCGCCGGACTTCGCGATCTGTGGGAGCGCTTTCGCCCGCAGATGCACGATTACGTCACCCGCGCGCTCGACCCCAGCACTGCACCCGCCTTCGGCGTTCCGGGCGATCTCTAGAGCTCGGGCTGACGCTCGGCCGCCAAGTGCGCGCGTAAAGCGCCTCCCAAATAGTCGACGACCCCATGCCAATCGCCCGGTTTTTCTTGGCGGATGAGGGTCAGCGACGGGTACCAGGGGCTGTCGGCGCGGCCAATCAGCCATGGCCAGTCGGCGGCGAAAGGCAGCAGCAGGGCCGCGGGCGTCCCTGTAGCGCCGGCGAGATGGGCGGTCGAGGAATCCACCGTCACCACCATGTCGAGATTGGCCATCAGCGCGGCCATGTCGGCGAAATCCTCGTAGGCGGTCGAGCCGTAATCGGGATCGGATTTGGGATCGAAGACGCGGCCGACGCCGGCGATCTGGCGCCGGGCGGCGTCGCGCTGGAGGCTGATGAGGCTGGCCTCGATGCCGGCGAAGGCCTCCATGAGCAGGGGCAGCGGGATCGCGCGCGTGTCGCCGTGCCCGACGATGCCGGGCCGCCAGCACAGGCCGATGCGCGGACGCGGGAAATAGGCGAGCCGGTCGGCCCACAGCTGGGCGAGGTCCTGTTCGGGCGAGAGATAGGGCACATCGGCCGGAATATCGTCGACCGTGGTTCCGAACAGGCGCGGCAGGTCCGGCAGCGACGCCTGCAGGTCCGTTTCTTCCGGCGGGCGCTCGCCTTCACTGAGGTCGATGCCTGGGATGCCGGCATAGAGGCGACGGAGCTGGGTCGGGGCCTGCAAAACCACCTTGCCTCCGCGGGCCTGAGCGAGAGGGATGTAGCGGACGCATTGCAGGCTGTCCCCCAAGCTGCCGCCATGGCGCAGGAACAGTGTCTTGCCCGGGAAGGCCTCGCCGGTCCAGGTAGCCGGGCCGGTATCGCCGCGCGGAGCTGCCTTGGGCTCTTCCTGGGCCCAGGCTTCGGGGTAGCGGCCGAGCTTCAGCAGCAGGAGCCGGCGCTGGGCCAGCGCGGCCGCCGCATGAGGACGGACGGCCAGCAGCGCTTCGATGATCGCGAGAGCTTCGCCCGGATCGCCCTGCTGTTCGCGGATGCGGGCGAGCGCGAGCCTTGCTTGCGCTGACCCGTTGTCCAGGGCAAGAGCGCGGCGCGCTTCGGTCTCCGCCTCGGCCAATCGCCCTTGTTCGAGCCGGCAGAGGGCGAGAGCCACCGGCGCGGCGATCAGTTTCGGGTCGAGCCCCTGGGCTCGCTCGGCCAGGAACGCCGCCTCGCCCAGATTGCCCTGCTCGCGCTCCAGCTCGGCAAGGCGGGTCAATATCTCGGCATGGTCAGGCTCGATCTCGAGGGCGCGACGGTATCGCTCGGCCGCCTCCTCGAGCTTTCCCGATGCCTTCAAGGCGCGGGCCAGATTCCCATGGGCGACGGCGAGCTGCGGCGCCACGGCGAGCGCCTGCTGCATCGCTTTCACCGCCTGGGCCGGCTTGCCCTGTCGCATGAGGGCGATGCCCAGGTTGTTGTGCAGCTCGAACCGATCGGGCATCCGCTTGATCGCCGGCCGCAGCATTTCGATGGCCGCGGCGAGCCGGCCTTCCTGCATCAACAGGCGGGCGAGATTGACCACGGCCATCGGCAGCTTCGGATTGAGGGCGATGGCCTGGCGGTAGCTCGCTTGGGCGGCCCTCTGGTCGCCGCCGGCCGATTGGGCCAGCGCCAGGCTCACATGAGCGCGGGCGAAGCGGGGATTGGCGGCGATCGCCCGGCTGATCAGGGCGAACGCATCGCCGCGCCGGTTTTGGCGCAGCGCGATCAGCCCCAGCATGTGATTGGCGGCGGCGTTCTCGGGCTCGCCTGCGACCACTTGGCGAAGCATGGCTTCGGCCTCATCGAGCTTGCCGCTGCGATAGGCGGCCTCGGCCTCGGCGAGCAGGCTCTTCATGACCGAAGCCCGAGCTCTGCCAGAACCAGATCTGCGAGCGCGAGGGAGGCGGTGAGGCCGGGAGATTCGATACCGAACAGATTGACCAGGCGAGGGATGCCGTGGGCGCCCGGCCCCTGGACCATGAAATCGGCGGCCGGCGCACCCGGTCCCGAGAGCTTCGGGCGAATGCCGCAATAGCCGGGCTCGAGTGCATTGTCGGGCAAGGCCGGCCAATAGCGCCGGATCGCGCGGTAGAACGCGCCGGCCCGGGCGGGATCCACCCGGTAGTCGATGCTCTCGACCCATTCGACATCGGGCCCGAAGCGTGCGCGTCCCGCCAGATCGAGGGTGAGATGAACGCCGAGGCCGCCGGGCTCGGGCATGGGATAGATGAGGCGGGTGAATGGCGAGGGGCGGGAGAGCACGAAGTAGTTGCCTTTGGCGAGGTGAAGCGCTGCCACCAAGGCGGGATCGAAACCCCGCAGGCCCCGCGCCACGGCAGGCGCGCTGAGCCCGGCGGCATTGACCAGAAAGCGGCAGTCGAGGCCCATCGCCTGCTCACCGGCGATCTCGAGGGTGAAGCCGCTCTCACCGACCGCGCCGGCCCGGACCGGGCTGCGCAGCGCCAGCACCGCGCCGGCTGCTTCCGCCTCGCCCAGATAGCTCAGCATCAGCCCGTGGCTGTCGATGATTCCCGTCGACGGCGAATGGAGCGCCGCGATGCCCGAGACCGCCGGCTCCATCGCTTCCAGGCTTCGCCGGTCGATCCAGGCGAGGTCCGTGACCTCGTTTTCAGCTGCCGTGGCCCGGAGGCTCTTGAGAGCGGGAATCTGAGAATCATCGGCGGCGACGATCAGCTTGCCGATGCGCTTGTGCTCCACCCCGTGCTCGGCGCAATAGGCATAGAGCTGCCGCCGGCCGGCGACGCAGAGGCGCGCCTTCAGGCTGTCCGTCGGATAGTAGATGCCGGCGTGGATCACCTCGCTGTTGCGCGAGGAGGATTCCGCCCCGATGCTGGCGCCCGCCTCCAGGATCAGGGTCTCGAGCCCGGCTCGCGCCAGCGCGCGCGCAACGGCGAGACCGACGGCCCCGGCGCCGATGACGACCGCCTCCACGCTCTCGCTCACTGCTTTCCGTCCGCCCTGTCAGATGCCGTCGGGGGGAAGTTGCGGGGACCGCCCGCTTTGGTCAAGGCGCCGGGGGTCACGGCGGCGGGCGAGGCGCGCTTCGCGCTGCACGATGTAGAAGCTGCTGGCGGCGATGATCGCGGCTCCGGCCACGACGGTCGGCGTCGGCAGTTGATTCCAGAACATGAACCCGAACAGGGTGGCCCAGATGAGAGCGCTGTACTCCATCGAGGCGACGAGCGAGACCTCGCCGTAGCGCAGCGCCTGGATCAAAAGGAACTGGCCCAGGGTGCCGACGAAGGCGAAGACCACGAAGGCCAACGCGTCGCGGCCTTGGGGCGGGACCCACTGGAAGGGCACAACGGCGCCCGACCCGAGGAGGAGCATCGCCGAAACCCAGAACAGCTGCGTGTGGCTGGGCTCGCTGCCGCTCATGTGGCGCGAGAGGTTGTTGAACAGCGCGTAGGTGAACGCGGCCATCAGGGCAAATGCCGGGCCGATGCCGATGCCGGTGCCGCTCGGCTGGAGGATGACCAGGACGCCGACGAAACCCACCGCGATCGCCGTCCACCGGCGCGGGCCGACGCGTTCGCCCAGGATGGGCACGGATAGGGCCGACATCAGGGGCGGCGAGATGAAGGTGATGGCGACCGTGTCGGCCAGCGGCAGCAGCCGCAAACTTATGAAGAAAGTGACCATCGTCACCGCGCTGGCGAGGCTCCGGAGCAGATGAAGACCAAACCGCCTCGTGCCCAGGGTCGAGAGCCCGCCATTGGTCAAGGCCAAGCCGATGGCGAAGAGCGGCATGGGCAGGCGCCCGAGGAATATGATCTCGGACAAGGGATAGCCGGCCGTCAACCATTTGGCCGCAGCGTCCATGACCGACATGCAGAAGACGCCGGCGACCATGTAGAGCAGGCCCCGCAAGGGGGCGTTGCGCAGATTGCGGACGCTGCCGGCGGCGGCGCTCACGGCTTGCCCGCTTTGCGCAGGCGGGCGAGACGGCTCTCGCGCCTGGCGATGTAGACGCTGCTGGCGATGATGAGGCCGGCGCCCGAAAGCACGAGCCAGCTCGGCACGTCGCCGAACACGACGAAGCCCGAGAGCGTCGCCCAGATGAGGCCTGTATAGTCGAAGGGCGCGACCATGGAGGCCTCGCCATAGCGGAAGGCCTGGTTGTAGCAGAACTGGCCGAAGCTGCCGGCTATGCCGCAGACCAGGAACCACAGCCAATCGAGGCCATGGGGCTCGATCCACAGACGCGGCATGGTCGCGCCGAGCGAGACCACCACGGCGAGCGAATAGTAGAAGAGGATCGTATGGCTGGGTTCGGTCACGCTCATCTGGCGCGAGGTCACCTGAGTGAGCGACCAGCAGAGCGCCGAAAGCAGGGCAAGCCCGGCGCCAGGCCCGATGCCCGCCGCCGTCGGCTGGACGACTAGCAGCACGCCGGCGAAGCCGACGGCGACCGCGAGCCAGCGCCGAGGCCCGACCTTCTCGCCCAGCATGGGAACCGAAAGCGCGGTGGTGAAGAGCGGCGAGGCGAAGCCGATGGCGATGCAGTCGGCGAGCGGCAGTCGCTCGAGGGCGTAGTAGAAAGTCAGCATGGTGGTGAGGTTGATGATCGAACGCATCACGTGGCCGCCCGGCCGACGCGTGCGCAGCGTGCCGATTCCGCCGACCCTGGTTGCGATGCCGGCGGAGACGCCGAGGCCGACGACATAGCGCAGGAAACCGATCTGGAACGGCGAATAGCCGCCCTTGGCCAGCCATTTGACGGCGGTATCGAGGATGATGATGAGGAAAGCCGCCGAGACCATGTAGAGGATGGCGCGGCCGGGCATGTTGCGCAGCCCGGCGAGGGTAGTCGCTTGCGCCATTCTCGTCCCGTCTCCTTCGCGCCCGATGGGTAACGGCTTACGAAGGCCCGCGCCAGAGGCTTTTGCTGCAAGGCGGCCCTGCGTCGCTCGCGGGCGGCGCGGGCAGCCGGCATTGCGGCCTTCGGGGCCGCGGGGATAAACTTGCCGCCAGTACCGACTTTTGCAGAAGCCCGGTATGTCGTTTTGAGTCTTAGTATCGGATTCACGCAGAAATTCGCGACACAGCATGGGTCGCGAATATCCGCGATCGGGTACTAGCCAGGAACCGCCAGATGCCTCTCGACATCGTTCATTCGGTCTGCCCGCATGATTGCCCCAGCACTTGCGCGCTGGACGTTGAACGTCTGTCGCCGACCCGCATTGGGCGGGTGCATGGCTCGGCCGACAACAGCTACACCGCCGGCGTCGTCTGCGCCAAGGTCGCGCGCTATGCCGAGCGCCAGCATCATCCCGACCGCCTCGCCTGGCCCATGCGCCGGATCGGTCCCCGGGGCGGCGGCATCGACAGCTTCCAGCGCATATCCTGGACACAGGCGCTCGACGAGGTGGCGGAGGCGTTCCGCAAGGCCGCCGACCGCGACGGGCGCGAGGCCGTCTGGCCCTATTTCTATGCCGGCACCATGGGCCTGGTGCAGCGCGACGGGATCGAGCGGCTGCGCCATGCCATGGGCTATTCGCGCATGCTCTCGACTATCTGCGTCGCCCTGTCTGATACCGGCTGGCTCGCCGGCGTGGGCGTCAAATACGGCGTCGATTCGAGAGAGATCGCCGAGTCCGACCTGATCGTCGTCTGGGGCGGCAACCCCGTCTCGACCCAGGTCAACGTCATGACCCACATTGCGCGCGCGCGCAAAGGACGCGGCGCCAAGCTGGTGGTGGTCGATCCCTATCGCACGGGCACGGCCGAGGTGGCCGATCTCCACCTCATGCCGAGGCCGGGCACCGACGGGGCGCTGGCCGTGGCGGTCATGCACGTTCTGTTCAAGGAAGGCTTGGCCGATCGCGACTACCTGGCTCGATTTACCGATGTGCCGCAGGAGTTGGAGGCCCATCTGGCGAGCCGGACGCCGGAATGGGCGGAAGCGGTTTCGGGCGTGCCGGCGTCGAGCATCGTGGATTTCGCCCGGCTGTACGGACATACCAAGCGCGCCTTCATCCGGGTCGGCTACGGCTTCAGCCGGTCGCGCAACGGTGCCGCCCAGCTTCATGCCGTCTCTTGCCTGCCGGCGGTCACCGGCGCCTGGCGCCACCGGGGCGGCGGCGCGCTCTACAGCAACGGCGGGCTCTACGGACTCGACAAAAGCCTGATCGAAGGCCTCGACCTCCTGGATCCCAAGACCCGCATCCTCGACCAGTCGCGCATCGGCCCGGTTCTGACCGGCGACAAGCGCGACCTTGGCGATGGGCCGCCGGTGACCGCGCTCCTGATCCAGAATACGAATCCGATGGCCGTTTGCCCGGATTCCAACAAGGTCCGCGAGGGCTTCCGGCGCAACGACCTCTTCGTCTGCGTCCACGAACAGTTCCTGACCGACACCGCCCGGATGGCCGACATCCTCCTGCCGGCCACGACCTTCCTGGAGCATGACGACATCTATACGGCGTCGGGCCACACCCATCTCCAGATGGCCCGCAAGGTCGTGGAGCCCTATGCCGAGGCGAAGCCCAACCACTACGTCATCTGCGAGCTCGCCAAGCGCCTCGGCGCCAAGCACCGGGGCTTTGCCATGACCGAGCTGGAAATCATCGAGGAGACCCTGAAGCTCTCGGGCAAACCCGGCCTGGCGGAATTCCACGAGGGCCGCTGGCTGGATTGCGCGCCCTCCTTCGAGGAGGGACATTTCCTCTCCGGCTTCGGCCATCCCGACGGCAAGTTCCGGTTCAAGCCGGACTGGACCGCCCTCGGCGTCGATCACGCGCGGATGCCCGAGCTGCCTGACCACGCAAGATTGATCGACGAGGCCGACGCCGAGCACCCGTTCCGCCTCGTGGCGGCGCCGGCGCGTCAGTTCCTCAATTCGAGCTTCACGGAGACTCCTGGCTCGCTCAGCCGTCAGGGCCGGCCGAACGTCCAGATCCATCCAGCAGATTGCGCCCGGCTCGGCATCGCCGATGGCGATCGCGTCAGGCTCGGCAATCGGCGGGGCAGCATCGTCCTCCATGCCCGGTTCTTTGACGGCCTCCAGCCGGGCGTGGTCGTGGTCGAAAGCATCTGGCCCAACGACGCCTTCGAGGAAGGCATTGGCATCAACGCGCTCACCAGCGCCGATGCCGGCCCGCCCAAGGGCGGCGCCGTCTTCCATGACACCGCGCTTTGGATCCGCAAGGCGTGAGGCCGTTCTCCGAGGCGCCACCCGCTCGACAGCGCCCCCACGTCATCGTTCTCGGCAACGAGAAGGGCGGCTCGGGCAAGTCGACCACCGCCATGCACCTGATCGTGGCGCTGTTGCGCGGCGGCGGCTCGGTCGGAAGCATCGATCTCGATGCTCGCCAGGGGACGCTGACGCGCTATGTCGAGAACCGGCAAGCGAGCGCCGCGGAGTTGCCTCTCCCGCTGCCGCGCCACGCTGCGATCCGGGCGAGCCAGCTTGATTCCGCGGTGGCCGCGGCGGCGGAGGACCGCAGGCGCTTTGCCGAGGCCATGGCGGGCTTCGCCGACTGCCAGTTCGTCGTCATCGACACGCCCGGCAGCGACACCGGGCTTTCGCGCATCGGCCATTCCCATGCCGACACCCTGGTGACGCCGCTGAATGACAGCTTCCTCGACCTCGACCTGCTCGCCCGCCTCGACAGGGAGGGCAAGCGCATCCTCGGCCCCAGCGTCTACGCCGAGGCGGTCTGGGAGCAACGCAAGCGCCGGGCGCTGGCCGACGGCGGCTCGATCGAGTGGATCGTCATGCGCAACCGGCTATCCAGCCTCGACGCCCGCAACAAGCGTGACATCGGCCGGCTCCTGGAACAGCTCTCGCGGCGGATCGGCTTTCGCCTCGCGCCGGGCTTCACGGAGCGGGTCATCTTCCGCGAGCTCTTCCCACGCGGCCTCACGCTCCTCGATCTCGACCCGGGCGGGGCCCGCCTTGCCCTCAACATGTCACATGTCGCCGCCCGCCAGGAGGTTCGGGCGCTCTTGAAAGCGATCGGCATCGAGGGCATGGCCAAACCCGCGTCGGAAGCGCCGGCGGAAAGCACTGGCGTTGCCTGACCCGGCGCACTAACTCTTGAAGCCATGGACGATCGAAGACATGGGCGATCGGGACAAGCTGCCTGAGAAGGGCAAGGACGCTGCAAGCGTCCCGAAGGCGGCCAAGACCGGCGAGGTCGATGCGTTCCTGCAGAAGGTCGCGGCCATGCCGAAGGTCAAGGCCGCCGGCCCTCGCGGGCGCCTGCTTTTTGCCCTCGACGCCACGGCCAGCCGCCAGCCCACATGGGACAAGGCTTGCGAGATCCAGGCCGAAATGTTCGCTGCCGCGGCGGCACTCGGCGGGCTCGACGTCCAGCTTGCCTATTACCGCGGTTTCGGCGAGTTCGAGGCCTCGCCCTGGCTTTCCAACGCGGGCGCCCTGACGCGCCTCATGATCGGCGTCGTCTGTCTGGGCGGGCGGACCCAGATCGGACGCGTGCTCGACCATGCGCTGGCCGAAACCAAGCGCCGGAAGGTCAATGCCGTCATCTTCGTCGGCGACTGCGTGGAGGAGCCGGTCGACGGACTTTGCGATCGCGCCGGGCGGCTCGGCGTCCTCGGCCTGCCCCTGTTCCTGTTCCACGAAGGGCAGGACGCGCTCGCCGCCGACGCCTTTCGCCAGATGGCGCGCTTGAGCGGCGGGGCCTGCTGTCCCTTCGACGCCGGCAGCGCCGAACAGCTGAAGGCGCTTCTGCGCGCCGTCGCCGTCTACGCGGCCGGCGGCTGGCAGGCCCTGGCGGATCATAGCCGCGGGGCGGGGGAACCGGTGCGCCTCCTGACCCGGCAGCTGGGGCCCAAAAAATAGCAAGGACGAGGAATGCCGCTCTATTTCGCCTTCGGCCTCGTCCTGCTGCTGTCTTTTCTCTACCTTCTCAACTGGCTGAGCCGCATCGATGCGGCCACGCTCGCCCGGCTGCTGACCTATCTTGCCGTCGCCGTTCTCCTGGTCGGCGTCGTCCTATTGGTCCTGGTGGGCCGGGGTGGGCTTGCATTCCTGGCCGTGGGACTGGGCTATCCGCTCTGGCGGCGCTGGCGCAGCCAGCGCGCCTTCGGGGCCGCAGGCACCTCGTCCTCGCGGGCTTCGAGCGTGGAGTCTCAGTACTTGGCCATGACCCTGGACCACGACAGCGGCACCATCGACGGCAGCGTCAAGGCCGGCGCCTTTGCCGGCCGGCGCCTCGGCGACCTGTCGCAGGCCGATCTGCTTGCCTTGCTGCAGGAGATACGGCAGACGGACAGCGACGGGGTAGCGCTGCTCGAAGCCTATCTCGACCGCGTCAAGCCCGGCTGGCGGGAGGGCGGCAAGGAACAAGCGAAACCGGGCGCCGGCTCTTCGCATGGCGCCATGGGGCGCGAGGAGGCCTACGCCGTGCTGGGGCTGGCGACCGGCGCAAGCGAAGCGGAGATTCGCGAGGCCCATCATCGGCTGATGCTGAAGGTGCACCCGGACCACGGCGGTTCCGACTATCTCGCTGCCCGGCTCAACGAGGCGCGCGACGTATTATTGGGCGGTTAACCCCGCCGCGGCTAGTATCGGATCGCAGAAATTCGTGACTCGGGGCTATGTCACGAATTTCTGCGTGAATCCGATACTAAGACTCAAAGGGATGTTCCGACTTTCTGCGAAAGTCGGAACTAGGCTCGGTTGTCAAGGCCGGGGGGCTATGGCAGAAAGGCGCTCCTTCACCCTTACGGACTCCGCATGACATTCAAACCCGTACGCAAGGCCATCTTTCCGGTCGGCGGTCTCGGCGCCCGGTTTCTGCCGGCGACCAAGGCGATGCCGAAGGAGATGCTTCCGGTGGTCGACAAGCCGCTCATCCAATATGCGGTCGAGGAGGCCAGGGCCGCCGGGATCGAGCAGTTCATTTTCGTGACCGGCCGCGGCAAGGCGGCGATCGAAGACCATTTCGATCATTCCTACGAACTCACTGCGACATTGGCCGAGCGTGGCCGCAGCCGCGATCTGGCCTTGATCGCCGATCTCCTTCCCGCACCCGGGCAGGTCGCCTATCTGCGCCAGCAGCACCCGCGGGGCCTGGGCCACGCGGTCTGGTGCGCACGCCATCTTGCGGCGGGCGAGCCCGTCGCCGTGCTGCTGGCCGACGACATGGTCATGGCCGAGACGCCTTGCCTGAAGCAGATGGTGGAGGTCTATGGCCGGGTCGGCGGCAATCTGGTGGCGGTCATGGACGTTCCCCGGGAGCAGACGAGTCGTTACGGCGTGCTCAAGACCGGGCGCCAGGACGGGCGGCTGGTCGAGGTCCAGGGACTGGTCGAGAAGCCGGCGCCGGCCGAGGCGCCTTCGACCCTCTCCATCATCGGGCGCTATATCCTTCAGCCGGAAGTCTTCGACCTGATCGCCGACCAGAAGCCTGGTGCGGGCGGCGAGGTGCAGTTGACCGATGCGCTGGCGCGCATGATCGGCCATTCGCCCTTCCACGGCTATCGCTTCGAAGGCAAGCGCTTCGATTGCGGCGACAAGGCAGGCTTCATCGAGGCGACCATCGCCTACGCGCTGCGCCATCCGGTCATCGGCGAAAGCGTCGCCGAGATCCTGCGCGACTTTGCGCGCCGGATCGGTTGAGCCGATAGCCTGAAACCCGGGGAGTCGGGCCCATGCGGATCGCTGTCATCGGAACCGGCTATGTCGGACTCGTTTCCGGCGCCTGCTTTTCCGAGTTCGGTGTCGACGTCGTCTGCGTCGACAAGGACGTGAAGAAGATCGAAGGCCTGAAGGCCGGCGCGATGCCGATCTTCGAGCCGGGGCTCGATGCCCTGGTGGAAACCAACGTGCGCGCCGGGCGGCTCTCCTTCTCGACCGACCTCGCCGCCGCCGTCAAGGGAGCCGAAGCGGTGTTCATCGCCGTGGGGACGCCATCCCGCCGGGGCGATGGCCATGCCGACCTTTCCTATGTCTATGCCGCGGCGCGGGAGATCGCCGAAGCCGCGGACGGCTATGCCGTCGTGGTCACCAAATCCACCGTGCCCGTCGGCACCGGACGCGAGGTCGCCCGCATCCTGAAAGAGACCAGACCCGGGGCCGACTTCGACGTCGCCTCGAACCCCGAATTCCTGCGCGAGGGTTCGGCGATTGGCGACTTCATGCGGCCCGACCGGGTCGTGATCGGCGCCGATTCCGAGCGCGCCCGCGACGTGATGCGCCGGCTCTACCGGCCCCTCTACCTGATCGAGACACCGATCGTTTTCACCACCGTCGAGACGGCCGAGCTGATCAAATATGCCGCCAACACCTTCCTGGCGACCAAGATCACTTTCATCAACGAAATCGCCGATCTCTGCGAAAGGGTCGGGGCCAACGTCAACGACGTCGCGCGCGGCATCGGCCTCGACGGCCGGATCGGGCGCAAGTTCCTCCACGCCGGCCCCGGCTACGGCGGCTCATGCTTCCCCAAGGATACCCTCGCCCTGGTCAAGACCGCCGAGGACTATGGCGCACCCCTCAAGATCGTGGAGACGGTGGTGGCGGTGAACGAGGCGCGCAAGCGCGCCATGGCCGATCGCGTCATCGCGGCCCTGGACGGCTCGGCCAAAGGCAAGACCGTTGCCGTTCTCGGCCTTACCTTCAAGCCCAACACCGACGACATGCGCGACAGCCCCAGCCTCGCCATCCTGCCGGCTCTGGCCGAGGCGGGCGCCACCTTGCGCGCCTTCGATCCCGAGGGCATGGCCGAGGCGAAGAAGCTGATGCCCGGACTCACCTATTGCAAGGACGCCTATGACTGCGCGAGCGGCGCCGACGTGCTCGTGATCATCACCGAATGGAACGAGTTTCGCGCCATCGACCTCGCCCGGGTCAAGTCGCTCCTTCGCCGGCCGGTGATCGTCGATCTGCGCAACATCTATAGCCCGGTCGAGATGGCCGAACTGGGTTTCCACTACACCAGCATCGGCCGGCCATAAGGGAACCGCCCATGGACAGGACGCGGCACCGTTTCGACCCGACGGCGATCCGGGAATACGACATCCGCGGCGTCATCGGCCGGACGCTTTCGGCC
>JGI12269J14319_10003065_pt1 | contig 15847 bp, 12 predicted proteins | sample PeaSoiSIISIP2007_FD_14319 | JGI IMG/M metagenome (IMG submission 14319) | reverse complement strand
CGATGTCGGCGTCGAGCTTGCCGTAGATCGGCGCGCCCAGGCCGGGCGGCACACCCTCCGCCACCACTTCGATCACCGCGCCGGCGGACGAACCGGCCTTGCGCACCGCGCCCAGGTATTCCTCCCATTGCGCGGCAACCACCGGATCCGGGCAGAAGAACGCATTTTCGCCCGTTGCATCCCAGTCCCAGCGCGCGCGATCGATCTTGTGCGGGCCGATCTGCACCAACGCGCCGCGGATGCGCACACCCGGCCCCAGCACCTGGCGCGCCACGCCGCCGGCGGCGACGCGCATCGCGGTCTCGCGTGCCGAAGCGCGGCCGCCGCCACGATAGTCACGGATGCCGTATTTCAGCTCATAGGTCAGGTCGGCGTGGCCAGGACGGAACTGCGCGGCGATCGCTGAGTAGTCGCGCGAACGCTGGTCGACGTTGTCGATCAGCAGCGCGATCGGTGTGCCAGCGGTCAAGCCGTCGAACACCCCCGAAAGGATTCGCACTGCGTCGGGTTCCTGGCGCTGCGTGGTGAAGCGCGATTGGCCCGGACGGCGGCGATCCAACCAGGGCTGGATGTCGGCCTCGGACAGCTTCACGCGCGGCGGACAGCCATCGACGACGCAGCCGATCGCCGGGCCGTGACTCTCGCCCCAGGTGGTGACGCGGAACAGGTGGCCGAAGGTGTTATGGGACATGGATTGCTCGCGAAACCACTGCTCACCCCATCATGGCGTGATTGGCAAGATCCTCCGCTCCCCTTGTGGGAGGGTGTTGGGGGAGGGGTGCGGACATCCGCGATCGATCGCAGTTTGCACCCGTCCCCCCAGCCCCCTCCCTCAAGGGGAGGAGGAGGAATTGGCGCCGGGCGATCCTTCGACGATCGCGATGTCCGGCGCGGCGGGGTTCTTCATACCAACGATATGGTAACCGCAATCGACATGGTGCACCTCGCCGGTCACGCCGGCCGACAGATCCGACAGCAGGTAGACCCCGGCGCCGCCTACCTCCTCGACGGTGACATTGCGCTGCATCGGCGAATTGAGCTGGTTCCAGCGCAAGATATAGTGGAAATCGCCGATGCCGAACGACGCCAGCGTCTTGATCGGCCCGGCACTGATCGCGTTCACCCGGATGTTTTGGCAGCCGAGATCGGCCGCCAGGTAACGCACCGACGCCTCCAGCGCAGCCTTGGCGATGCCCATGACGTTGTAGTGCGGCGTCCAGTGTTCGGCGCCGATATAGGTCAGGCTCAGCAGCGACGCGCCCGCGCGCATCATCGGCACCGCTCGTTGCGTCACCGCGGTGAACGAGTAGCAGGAGATCTCCAGCGCCTGCAGGAAAGCGGCACGCGGCGTATCCAGGTAGCGGCCGCGCAGATACGCCTTGTCGGCGTAGGCGATGGCGTGCACCAGGAAGTCGAGCCTGTCCCAGCTCTGCTGCAAGCCGGCAAACGCCGCGTCGATGCTGGCCTCGTCGGCAACGTCGCAGGGGAACAGCAGGTCGGAACCGACCGAGGCGGCGAGCGGCCGCACGCGGCGTTCCAGCGCCTCGCCCTGGAAGGTGAAGGCGAGCTCGGCGCCCTGCGCGGCGCAGGCGGCGGCAATGCCCCAGCCGATTGAGCGCTCATTGGCCACCCCCATGATCAGGCCGCGCTTGCCTTGCAGCAGGGTGCCTTTGATCGGGGATCGTGCGGTGGCACTGTCGGGCATTGCGGTCCTCAAATTTGCTCGGGGCCCAGGATTGGATGTCCAGGGTCGGCCCGCGCCGGTGGAGCGCCCGGCGGGCGGGCCTTTGTACCGTGGTGGCACAGTGGCACCGCGGCGGGCAAGGGGGGCGCTGGCCGGCGGTCTGCGCGCGCCGCACAACAAGGCGATCGAGTGGCGATACCCTGGTGTCAGGTGCGCACCTTCAAGCACCTTGAATAAGTACTGGTCATTCGTCCCTGGCCGTGCTGATTTCGCCAGGGAGCGGAGTGTCAGTGAGACCGGCACAATAGGCGAGCAATGCATCCTGCAGGTCCGCCCGTCGGGCGGCCGGGTGCACGCGCTGGGGCTTCTGGTGGCGGAAATATTGGCCGGTCACCTTTGCGGCTGGATCGTCACTGACGGCCAGCCACGCCTGCGTGACCGCTCCCAGGGTCAGGTCGTCAGGTGCCCCCGGCCCGCCCATTTTCGTCGGGACCCAGCCGGGCTCCAGCGCGTTTGACAGCACTCCAGGCCAGCGGCGGGCCACCGCAAACGCCAGCACAACATCGAGCAGTTTAGTGTCCGAGTAGGCTTGCGTTCCGTTCCAGCGGCGCGCGGTCCATTGCGGGTCGTCCAGGTGAGCGTCGCCGCCCCGATGCATCCCGGAGCTTAGGTACACCAGGCGGCGAGGAGGCACGATCAAAGCGGTAAGCAGATACGGCGCCAGCACATTGACGGCGAATACCTGCGAAAGTCCGTCAGCGGTCTCGATGCGCGGTGCACGATAACCGACGCCCACGTTATGGATCACCGCATCATAGCGGCCCAACGCGTTTACCTGTGAAGCGACCCGTCGCATCTCGTCGATGCTCGACAGGTCGCCGACAGCGACCGCCTCGGCTTGCGGCAGAGCGCGGCTTGCGTCTGCGGCGCGTGCGTCATTGCGCGCGTGTAGCGTCACCTGGTGGTCTTTGCTGGCCAGCAACCGTGCGGCCAGCAAGCCAAGTCCGTCGGACGAGCCGGTAATGAAAATGCGAGACATCGTAGTTCCCTCAACGGTTGATCGGGATGGATGGGTGCAAGCACCCGGGGGCGCGTGCTAACGCGACCGCTTGTGCCTGGGAACATTGCGGCACATAGCCTTTCCGCTGAACCTCCCTGACACGAAACACTCCGCAGCCGTAAGCTCACCCGGCGCCATGGGGGCCGAAGGCGACATATCAACGGTGCGATATGCTGCCTCATCCATCATCGCCGCGAAAGCGAGGAGCCAGGCTGCGCCACCTGTGCAATGGTGCCATGGCGCGTCGGCAGCGTGACCCGTGACCCGCGGTTTGTTGGCACGTGCCACGGTGGGCATACGGTGTAATGCCGGCCCGATTGTCAGAGGCCACGCGCGGCGTCGTCCGTTTCTTGCTCTGGCGGCCCTCTCGCCAAAACGCCGCTATGGGCTAGGTTGTGGGTGTGCCACCAGGAACACCAGCCCATGCCCGACGCCGCCAATCCGCTCGTGACCGATCCGTTTGCCCGCTTTCGGGAATGGTTCGCGGAGGCCGAGGCGAGCGAGCCGGCCGACGCCAACGCCATGACCGTCGCCACAGCGACACCGGACGGACGGCCCTCCGCCCGCGCCATCCTGCTGAAGGGCGTCGATGCGCGCGGCTTCGTCTTCTACACCAACCTGGAGAGCCGCAAGTCCGCCGAACTCGCGGCCAACCCGCACGTGGCGCTGCTGTTCCATTGGAAGCTGCTCGCCCGGCAGATCCGCATCGAAGGGGAGGTGGAACCGGTCACCGACGCCGAAGCCGACGCGTATTTCGCATCGCGGCCGCGCATTTCGCGGCTGGGCGCATGGGCGTCGGACCAATCGCGTCCCCTTGCCGACCGGCTGACGCTGGAACGGCGGCTGGCGGAATATGAGGTGAAATACCCCGGCGAGGCCGTTCCGCGCCCGCCGTACTGGTCGGGCTACCGCGTCATCCCCGACAGTTTCGAGTTCTGGCAGAACATGCCGTTCCGGCTGCACGACCGTACCACCTACACCCGCAATGCGGATGGCGGCTGGACTGTCGGCAAGCTGTTTCCCTGACGCCGGCGTCAGAGTTGTTGAATCGCAACGTGACGGGCCTGCCCCTGCCGTGGCTCACTGTCACTGCGAGGAGCGCAGCGACCAAGCAATCGCCCGTCTGGCGGGCCGCCGCTCGTCAGGCGGGGGATTGCTTGGTCGCTGCGCTCCTCGCAATGACAGTGAATTCGCACGTCGGCCGGGCCCGACACTAGTGCCCATCCCGCCGCAACAGGAAGCGACCGCCGCCATGCTGGCGCGTCTCGCCGGCGCGCCGCCGATCGAGACTCATATCTCGCTGGTGTTCGTCGGCACCGATACGGTCTGGAAACTGAAAAAGGCGGTGAAGCTGCCGTTCCTCGACTTCACCCGCGTCGACGATCGCCGCCGCTTCACCGAACGCGAGTTGGCCTTGAACGCCCCGGCAGCGCCCGGGCTGTATCACGACGTGGTGCCGGTGGTGCGGCGGCACGATGGGACGTTGGCGCTAGCGAGCATGCCAACGGATGCCCCAGCGGTGGACTGGGTGCTGCGCATGGCGCGCGTGCCGGCTGGGGATTTTCTTGACGCCATCGCCGCACGCGGCGAGCTAACACCCGCCCTACAGGACGCGCTGGCCGATGCCGTCGCCGCCTATCATCATGCGCTGCCGGTGGTGGCGGGCGTGCTGCCGCCGATGCGGCAGATCGCGCTCGGCAACGTTCCCTCAGCGCTCGGAGCGGGCCTGCCGGCAGCCGAGGTGGAGACTTGGCGGGATGCGGTGCTGGCGGCACTCGACGCGCTGGAGCCATTGCTTGCCGAGCGCGCCAGCGCCGGTTTTGTCCGCCGCGCCCACGGCGACCTGCATTTGGGCAATCTCTGCCTGTGGCACGGCAGGCCGGTACCGTTCGACGCGTTGGAATTCGACGAGACCCTCGCCACTATCGACCTCGCCTACGACTTCGCGTTTCTGCTAATGGATCTGGACCGGCGGGTGAACCGCGCCGCCGCAAACCGCGTGCTGAACCGCTATGTGGCACGCACCGGCGATGTGGGGCTGGTGCCGATGCTGCCCGCCTTCCTGTCGATCCGCGCCATGGTGCGCGCGCATGTCGAGGCGCGCAGCGGTCACGCCGCCGCATGGCAACCATACCTGCAGGCCGCCCTGGACTATCTCCGCCCGGCTCCGGCGATGGTGGTCGCGATCGGCGGGCTGCCGGGCAGCGGCAAGTCCACCCTGGCGCGCGCTCTGGCACCGGGACTGGGCCGGGCGCCCGGCGCGCTGATCCTGCGCAGTGACGAAATCCGCAAGCGCCAACATGGCGTGCCGCCGGAGCAGCGCCTGCCGCAATCGGCCTATAGCGACGCCGCCAGCCAGGCGGTGTTCGCCACGTTAGCCGAGGGCGCCCGGATCGCGGCCGGCGGCGGGCAATGCGTCGTGGCCGACGCTACGTTCATCGACCCCGCGCACCGGCGGGCGGTGGAGGACGCCGCGCGCCTAGCCGGCGTTGCCTTCGCCGGCTTCTGGCTTGAGGCGCCGCTGCCGGAACTGGAGCGCCGGATCATAGCGCGCAGCGGCGACGCCTCTGACGCCACCCTGGCGGTATTGCGCGTCGTCGCACGCGGCGGGCCAGGGGCGGGAAGCTGGCGTCCAGTCGACGCCGGCAACGTTGAGACTGCCCTGGATCTGGCGCGGACAATACTGAAATGCCATATCGTGATGTGCTAGAAACGCAGACCTGATCTGCACCAGGGGTGCCAAGCACCCGGAGGAGGCTGTCCATGGCAATACGTAAGCTGCTGCTGCCCCTGACCGGCACCGCCGCCGGCGAGGCCGCCCTGACCACCGCCCTGATGATCGCACGACGCTGGAACGCCCATGTGCTGGCGCTGCACGTGCGGGTGGACAGCCGCGACGTCGCGCCGCTGGCCGGCGAGGGCCTGTCTGGAGCGATGATCGAAGAAATGATGTCGGCGACTGAAAAGGAAAGCGGCGACCGCGCCCATGCGGTGCGCGGCATGTTCGACCGGTTCGTGGCCCGCCACGAAGTGGTGATCGGCGACGCCCGCCCGGGCGCGGACCACGCCACCGCCAGCTTCGCGTCGGTGACCGGCCGGGAGGAGGACCTGGTCGCGCAGCAGGCGCGGCTGGCCGACCTGACCGTCGTGCCCCACCCGGATGCCGGGGAAGACGTTTCTTCGTCCGACGCGCTGCATGCCGTGCTGTTCGATTCCGGGCGGCCGGTGCTGATCTCGCCGCGGGTGGCACCAACGACGATTGGCACCCGCATCTGCCTGGCCTGGAACGGCACCGCGGAGTCCGCCGCCTCGGCGCTCGCTGCCCTGCCGTGGATGCAACGCGCCGAGGCTGTGCGCATCCTCTCGGCCGAGGGCTACCAGCGGCGCGGCCCAGGCGCGCCGGAACTCGCCGCCTATCTCGCGCTGCATGAGATCCGCGCCGACATCGAGATGTTCCATTCGGTCGGCAATTCGGTCGGCGCCGGCTTGCTCGCGGCGGCCAGGCGGTTCGACTGCGACCTGCTGTCGATGGGCGCCTATTCGCATTCGCGGCTGCGCCAGCTCATCCTCGGCGGCGTCACGCGGCATGTGCTGGAGAACTCCAACCTGCCGGTGATGATGACCCGCTGAGCCATTGCCCGCGGCAGAAGATGGCGGACGACGAGCGGATCGGTGAGGCACTGCGTGCGTACGTGAAGCTGCTGCGCGCCGGCAAGGCGGTGCTGGCACGCGTCGAGCCGCGCCTGGCGGCGGCCGGGCTGACCCCGACCCAGCTCGGCGTGCTGGAGGCGATCCTGCACAAGGGACCGCTGACCCAGCGCGAGCTCGGTCGCAAGGTGCTGACCAGCGCCGGCAACATGACCGACGTGGTGGACAAGCTGGAAGCGCGCGGGCTGGTATGCCGGACTCGTTCCCCCCATGATCGTCGCATCGTGTCGGTGACGCTGACCCCGGCGGGACAGGCGCTGATCGAATCGCTGTTCCCGCGTCACGCACGCGACATCGCCGCGGCGATGGGCGGCCTGTCCTGCGAGGAATTGCAATTGCTTGGCGCGTTGCTGCGCAAGCTGGGGCTGGCCGCGGCCGGGGAGGATGGTCCCCTTGTTGAAACCCGGGCTACGCACCATCTGCGGCGCTAATCGTTCGATATCGAACGTTCTCATCAGGAGGAGTTTTGGCGATGATCGACGTGCGTCCCTACGCGCAGCTTGGCGCGTTCCAGAACGACTGGCTGAATACGCGGCACCACTTCAGTTTCTCGTCGTATCACGACCCGGCGCGCATGGGCTTCGGCAAGCTGCGCGTGTGGAACGACGACGAGATCGCCGCCGGCACCGGCTTCGACCCGCATCCCCACCGCGAGATGGAGATCGTGACCTATGTTCGGGAGGGCGCGATCACTCATCGCGACAGTCTGGGCAACGAGGGGCGCACCGAGGCGGGCGACGTGCAGGTAATGCACGCCGGCACCGGCATCGTGCACGCGGAATACAACCTCGAGCCCGTGCCGACGACGCTGTTCCAAATCTGGATCCTGCCCGACCAGCACGGCGTGGCCCCGGGTTGGGGCGCGCGGCAGTTCCCAAAAATCGGCGGTGGACTTGCGGTGCTAGCGAGTGGCCGGGAAGCCGACGCCGGCAGCGACGCACTGCCGCTTTACGTCGACGCGGCGTTGCGCGCCGGTACCCTGGCCAAGGGCGAGACCGTGCGCGTGACGCTGGAGCCGGGGCGCGGCGCCTACCTGGTGCCCGCCAGCGGAGCGGTGACGGTGAATGGCGTGGCGGTGGGCACACGCGATGGCGCAGCGATCAAGGATGAGCAGGAACTGGCGATCACGGCGACCGAGGACGCCGAGTTGGTGCTGGTCGACGTGGCGTTGTAACCCCTTCTGTGCTGCGGGCGGGAGAGGTCTCATGCCGCCAGCTTTTCCGCCCGCACATCCTTTACGTCGCGGAACGTGATCTCCGGCGCCAGTTCCTCCGCGCGTCGCATCATGAACGCCGATGTGGCGAGGAACACCGGATCGCCGTCCACGTCGTCCGCCATCGCGTTGCGGTTGGCGGCGATGAACCGCGCCAGTGCCGCCTTGTCCGGCGACGACACCCAGCGCGCCAACGCGTAGGGCGTCGGCTCGAAGCCGATCGCCACCCCGTATTCCGCCGCCAGCCGCGCCTGCAGCACGTCGAGCTGCAAGGTGCCCACCACACCCACCAGCGGGGCGGCGCCGTCCTGCGGCCGGAACAACTGCACCACGCCCTCTTCCGCCAGGTCGGCCAGCGCCTGGCGCAGCTTCTTCGCCTTCATCGCGTCGTCCAGCCGCACCCGGCGCAGGATCTCCGGCGCGAAATACGGCACGCCGACGAAGTTCACCTCCTCGCCCTCGGTCAGCGTGTCGCCGATGCGCAGCGTGCCGTGGTTGGGGATGCCGACCACGTCGCCGGCGAATGCCTCATCGGCGATCTCGCGCTCGCGGGCGAAGAAGAATTGCGGCGCGTGCAGCGGGATCAGTTTTCCCGTCCGCACCTGCTTCAGCCGCATGCCGCGCACCAGCCGGCCAGAGCATACGCGGGCGAAGGCGATGCGGTCGCGGTGGTTGGGGTCCATGTTCGCCTGGATCTTGAACACCAGCGCGGTCAGGTTTTCTTCCGTTGCCTCGACCGTGCGGGTGTCCGCGTGTTGCGCCCGCGGCGGCGGGCCGTACTCGGCCAGGCCATCGAGCAGATCGGTGACGCCGATGCCCTTGATGGCGCTGCCGAAATAGACCGGCGTCAGGTGGCCGGCGTTGAATGCGTCGCGGTCGAACTCGGGCAGCGCGGCACGCACCAGGTCCACCTCCTCGCCCAGCGCGGCCAGCCGCGGATCGGATTGCGGCAGCGTCGCGGTGAGGTGCAGGTCGCGCCGGCGCAGGTCGTAGGTGCCGGCGAAGGTGGCGGCGCGGCCGACCGGCCAGGTCACCGGCGCGGTGTCGAGCGCCAGCGTGGCGGCGACCTCGTCCAGCAGCTCGAACGGGTCGCGGCTCTCGCGGTCCATCTTGTTGATGAAGGTGACGATCGGGATGTCGCGCAGCCGGCAGATCTCGAACAGTTTGCGGGTGCGCGCCTCGATGCCCTTGGCGGCGTCGATCACCATCACCGCGGAGTCCACCGCGGTCAGCGTGCGATAGGTGTCCTCGGAAAAGTCCTCGTGGCCGGGGGTATCGAGCAGATTGAAGACGCAGTTGGCGTGTTCGAAGGTCATGACCGAGGTGACGACGGAGATGCCGCGCTCGCGCTCGATGCCCATCCAGTCGGAGCGGGTGCGGCGGCGCTCGCCCTTGGCGCGGACGTTGCCGGCGAGCTGGATGGCGCCGCCGGCGCGCAGCAGGTGTTCCGTCAGGGTGGTCTTGCCGGCGTCGGGGTGGGAGATGATCGCGAAGGTGCGGCGGCGGGCGATTTCGGCGGCGGGGTCGGCTTGGGCGCGGTCGGACATGTGGGCCTCGATAGGAAAGCGCCCGGGGGTAGGACCGCCGGGCGCTGGTCGCTGTCATATAGGGCGAGGGAAGGGAAAACCACAGACGGGTGGTGGCGGGCGAAGCCGGGATGAGCCCGCGTCGGCGACGATTGGCCGGGCTGCACCGAGGCGGAAGGGCGGGGCGAAGGAATACTCCCTCTCCCCTTGCGGGTTTGGGCCGCGGAGTGGACCGAGAACGGGAGGAGGGGTGGGTATGCTGCCGGCGCGCTGGCTGATCTCATGCTCCCGCCCGCGCGGCCAGGTTCTGGTGCATGGGCTTTTGTTGGCGCCGCCAGCGCCGCGCCGCACGGCTGATCGACACCGGGCGGCGCGTGCCGTTCGCTGTGTCGGGACATTCAGGTGCAGGCCTTCTGCCTGCGTGCGCATTGCGGCGTTGCGGACGATCGGCGGCGTGATCGTCATGGCGCCATGCGCGCTGGCGATCCGTTCTGGTGCATGGGCCTTTGCTTGCGCTGCGACCGGCGCGGGAGGCGACGCTGTGCGGGCAGTCGTGCCGGCGGCGGTGCGCTCTGGTGCATGGGATATTTGCGCTGGATTGGCGTGGGCGCTGCCGCCCTTACCCCCGGGCGATGCCGGGTCACACCGGCCCGGCACTGGTGCATGGGCTTTTCCTGCGCTCTGCGCGGTCCCGCCGGCGCTTGGCTGCCCCGCCCGCCTGGCCTGCTTGCCTCGCACGCGCGAGGGCGTGCTTCCATGGTGCAAAGGCCTCTCTCTCAGCCCGCTGCATGGCGCGGTCCTGCGCGACGCTGATGCCGCCGGTGGTGTAGACCGGCATCTCCAGCTCCCACGGACTTTGGTGGAAGCGCGCCACGAGGTCCGGTGGCAGCCGGTCGAGGCAGTCCATGACGGCCCGAAGCACCCGGCCACGGCTCGCCCAACTCAGGATACGGCGGTCGTGGGCCCGGCGCCATCGCGGTGGCGATCGAGACCACCCACGGCCCCGCCGTCGATGCGCTGATCGACCGCGGCTTCCGCGTCTTCGCCATCAACCCCAAGCAGCTCGATCGCTTCCGCGACCGCTACAGCCCAGCCGGCGCGAAGGACGACACGCGCGACGCCGATACCCTTGGCCGTAGCCTGCGCACCGACCCCGGCGCCTTCCGCCCACTCAGCCCCGACAATCCGCTGATCGTGCAGCTGCGCGAGGCAACCCATGCCGCCGCCGCCCTCACCAAGGACCGCGGCCGGCTCACCAGCCAACTGCGCGAGCTGCTCTGGCGCTACTACCCGCAAATGCTGCAACTGGCCGGCGATCTCGGCGATGCCTGGAGCCGCGAACTCTGGCAGCAGGCGCCGACGCCAAACAAGGCGGCCAGGCTGCACAAGGAGACCATCGCCCGCATCCTCAAGGCGCACCGCATCCGCCGGCTCGATGCCGACCAGGTCCGCGCCATCCTCCGCCAGCCGCCGCTGCCGGTCGCCCCACGCGTCGCAGACGCTGCCGTCAGCCACATCCGCCTGCTGCTCCCGCGCATCCGGCTGCTCGACGCCCAGATCAAGCAGAACAACGCCGCGATCGACGCGCTGACCGCGCAACTGGCCGGGCCGCAGACGATCGAGCCAGGGGAGAGCGTGCCGAGGCAGAGCACCGAGCCGCGCGACGTGACGATCCTGCACTGCGTGCCAGGGATTGGACGGATCGTCGGCGCCACGCTGCTCGCCGAGGCCAGTGCGCCTCTGCGCCGGCGAGACTACCACGCGATCCGCTGCCTGGCGGGCCAGGCGCCGGTCACCCGGCGCAGCGGCAAGAGCTGCTTGGTGCAGCGGCGGCTGGCCTGCAACAAGCGGTTGGCCAATGCGATGTACAGTTGGGGGCGGGTTGCCATTGCGTGCGATGCGACAAGCAAGCAGCGCTATGCCGCGCTGCGGGCGCGCGGCTGCAGCCACGGCCGGGCGCTGCGCAGCGTGGTCGATCGGCTGCTGAAGCTGGTGTGCACGCTGCTGCGGCGCCAGGTACTGTTCGATCGCAACCACAACTCAACAAAGCAGGCGGTCGCCGCGTAAACCGGGCCGCGGCCATGCAAGCACGTGCAGGGCGAAACCGCATGCATGTTTCTTGGTTCGGCTGGGACGCCGTTTCTTCGTCCCGGCCTGCTGATCCACGCGCGGCGCGCCCCGCCGCGGTCAAGGATGGCCCCGGACTTATCCGGGGCCACCGCCGCAGGCGGCGCGCAGCGTCCTTGAGGGCGGCTGGGCGCGCCGCGACGCTCGCAGCAGCTCAGGGCGAAAAAGCCGGCGTGAGGCACGATTTTTCGCTTGACCCAAAGGCGAGGGGTCCATGCACCATGACATTCTTGTCTTATCCCCAGGGCGCGTGGCGCCAGGACCGGCCACGACGCTTGCAGCATGGTCATCGATAGAGCCGGGCGATGCGGTGCGGCGGCACGCCGGCGAACCAGAGGCCGAGGCAGAGCAGATTGCGGGCCGTGCGGCGCAGCCAGCCGTCGCGCTGCCATTTTGCTGCCGAGGTAACAGCGGCGGCGTCGAGTGCGACGAGCCGGCCGCGGCCGAGGCGACGAACCAGGTCCACGTCCTCCATCAGCGGCAAGGGCCGGATGCCGCCGACGCCGCGCAGCAGGTCGCGGTGAATAAGCAATGCCTGGTCGCCGTAGGGCAGCGCCAGCATGCGGCAGCGCCAGGCGACGAGGCCCTCGAGCCGGCGCGCGCGCGGATCGGCGCTGTCGAGCGCGAAGCGGAAATAGCCGGCGCGGCCGGGATGGCGGGTCATGTGGGATTGCGTCGCGGCCTTGGCGTCGGGGTCGAGCCTTGTATCGGCGTGCAGCAGCAGCAGCCAGTCATGACTTGCCGCGGCCACACCGGCGGCGAGTTGGGTGCCGCGCCCACGCGGCGCGTTCAGCACGCGGGCGCCAAGCTGGGCCGCGGTGTCCGCGGTACCGTCGGCACTGCCGCCGTCCGCCACCACGATCTCCGCCGTCCAGGCGACGCTCGTGACACTTGCGGCGAGGGTTTGGGCGGCGTTCAGCGTCGGGATGACGGCCGATATCGGAGGCGACAGGGTCTCGGAGTTCTGTTTCTGTTCTTGACACGGCATTTCGGGTCCGCCATTGTGTGCAACGAACGAACAGGGAACGGGACCATGCGCGGGAATGCCGATCTTGGCAAGGACGCGGACGCTCTGGCCGCGCTGGATCGCGCGGGGATGGCGGAACCGCCACCTCTGGCGAGAATGCCGTCGCTGGCGCGAAGTGGCCGTGGCGCCACGCTCAACCCGCCGGTGCGCTTCGAGTCGCAGTCCACCAGCCCATTCGACGACGGCTGGGAGACGCTGACGTCCGAGTTCGGCGAACTGCCGCGGCTCGCCACCACGCTGACCCGCGATTCGACGCGCTCGGCGATAAGTTGGAACAGCTCGCCGGATATCGGCTTCGATCGCGCGGTGAATCCGTATCGCGGCTGCGAGCATGGTTGCGTCTATTGCTACGCGCGTCCGACGCACGCCTATCTCGGCTACTCGCCTGGGCTGGATTTTGAGACCAAGCTGGTCTTCAAGCCGGACGTGGCGGAACTGTTGGAGAAGGAGCTGCGCAAGCCGGGCTATGTAGCGCGCACCCTGGCGCTGGGGTCCAACACGGACCCCTACCAGCCGGTGGAGCGCACCCTGAAGCTGACGCGCACGGTGTTGCAGGTGCTGGACCGGTACAATCACCCGGTGAGCATCGTCACCAAATCCGCCGGCGTGCTGCGTGATCTGGACATCCTGACCGGGATGGCGAAGCGGAATCTGGCACGGGTGTACGTGTCGATCACCACGCTCGATGCGGCGCTGGCTCGGGTGATGGAGCCGCGTGCCGCCACGCCGGCGCGTCGGCTGCACGCGATCGCCGAGCTGACGAGGGCCGGAGTGCCGTGCGGGGTGATGACCGCGCCGATGATCCCCGGGCTGAACGACGCGGAGATGGAGAAGATCCTGGAAGCCTCGGCACGCGCCGGCGCGCGGCATGCCGGCTACATCCTGCTGCGCCTGCCGCACGAGTTGCGGCAGATGTTCGAGGACTGGCTGGCGACACATTTTCCCGATCGCGCGAAGCACGTGCTGAGCCTGATCCGTGAGACGCGCGGCGGCGCGCTGTCCGAGCCGCGCTTCCATCACCGCATGGCGGGGCAGGGGGTGTATGCCGACCTGCTGCTGCGGCGCTTCGCTCGGGCAACGCGGCAGTGGGGCCTGGACGAAGCGCGCGAAGGCCCGGATTGCGGCCAGTTCGCGCTGCCGGATCAGGGCACGCGGGAAGCTGCCGAGGCGCAGTTGTCGCTGTTCTGAAGGGCAGGGCAAACCCTCCCATTGCGGGCGGCAGAGAATTTCACCGCACCCGCCGCGCGACCGTCCGACGTGCCCGCGTCCGGCGCAGCGGACGGAGTTGGTGCCGACCGGCGCCATTGTTGAACGGTACTGGCTTGCCGTTATGGCGCCCGCCGCCCTAACCTCCGCCCCGCCAGGTCGGCAAGGGGAGAAGCCAGATGATCATCGAAATGCGCACCTACACGCTGCGTCCGGGCTCGCTGGCCGAGGCGGAGAAACGCTTCGGCGAGGCACTGCCGGTGCGCGAGAAATACTCGAAGCTTGCTGCCTTCTGGCACACCGAGGTGGGGCCGCTCAACCAGATCATCCATGTCTGGACCTATGACAGTTTCGAGGCGCGCACCCGTCTTCGTGCCGAGGCGTCGAAGGCGGAGGGCTGGCCGCCGAACATCCGCGAGTTCGTGGCGACCCAGCAGAGCGAGGTGTTCCTGCCGGCGCCGTTCTCGCCGCCGCTGGAGCCGCGGCAGCTCGGCGGCGTCTATGAGATCCGCCAATACACCATGGCGCCCGGGCAGATCCCCGGCATGATCGAGCGCTGGGGCACCAAGATCGCCGAGCGCGTGAAGCTGTCGCCGCTGGTCGGCGCCTGGTATTCGGAGTTCGGGGCGCTGAACAAGTGGGTGCACATCTGGGCCTACAAGGATGCCGGCGAACGGCAGCGTATCCGCGCCGAGGCCGTGGCACGTGGCGTCTGGCCGCCTGGCGGCGGGCCCGCCGGTGCCATGATCAAGCAGGAGAATATGCTAGTCGTTCCTGCCGCATTTTCTCCGCTGCGGTAATTTCGGACGGGCGGCCCAGGGTGACCGCGGTCACCAGGAAGTCCTCCAGCGCCCGCACAGGTGTGAGGTCGTCGTAGAGCAGGTGCCGGCTTTCGCGTATGGCGCCGCGAAAGCCGTCGCGGTGTGGCGCGTCGGCAAGCTGCACGGCGCGCGCGACAAAGTTTTCCACGCTGTCGGCGACCTGGTCGCCCAGCCCGATATGTTGGAGGATGGCCGCGCTGTGTCTGCCACGCATCAGGTCGGTGGGCATGGTCACTACCGGAAGACCGCAGGCAAGCGCCTCCAGCGTGGTGTTGCCGCCCGACCAGCCGATGCTGTCGAGATACACGTCGGCGCAGCGCAACAGCGCGGAAAAATCCTCGACCGGCACTGGCGGGACGATGCGCACGTGGCGTTCGATGGACAGGCCGGCGGCGGCGAGGCAACGCTCCAGCCGGGCGCGAAACAGCGCGGTCGGCGGGGTGTCCGATCCGATGAACAGGAACTGCGCCGTCGGCACCTGCGCGGCAATCCGCACGAACACCGTGTCATGCCGCGGCAGGTATTTGAACAGCGACTGGCAGCACACAAAGACCACCGCATCCGCGCGCAGCCCAAGCGTGTCGCGCGCCAGCACGCCGCCGCGATCCGGCAGCGCGGCATAGGCGATCGACAGGTTCGGCAGCCGCACCAATTGCTCGGTGTAATGCCGGTCGGCATCCGGCGGCTCCATCAGCGCGCTGGAGAGGAAATAGTCGATCTCCGACAAGCCGCTGGTCACCGGATGTCCCCAGGCGACGCACTGCACCGGCGCCAGCCGCTGACACCCGAGCTGCACCGGCAGCGGGTGCATGCCGAGCTCCGGATAGATCAAGGCGTGCAGCCGGTCCGAGGCAATCCGTTCCGCCCACGCCGCGGCCGACGCGGTGCCGTGGCGATATTCTGCACAGCAGGCGGCAAGCGATTTGCTGGTGGCGTCGAGGTCGCTGCCAAGCTGGTAGCCGAACACCTCGAAGCGGCTGCGGTCGAGCTGCCGCATCCAGCCGCCGAACAGCTTCGACACCGAATGCAAATGGAAATAGGTCGAGGCGAAACCGACGCGCAGCCGCTCGCCGCTTGCTGAAAGCGAGACAGCAGGCGCGGGCCCTGCCGCTTGCGTGATGCGGCTGACGATCCGTCCATAGGTCTGCTGCAACGCCCGATCGTTCTCGCCCTGATAGGCGAGGAGGAACGGCTTGGCATTGCCGACCTGCCCGATTGCGGCGGCCAGCGTCTCAGGTGCTGCCGCCGCGGTCAGGCGGTCGAGCGATGTCAGGGCGCTGGTGTAGTCGGCTCGCCGTGTGGCGATCTCGTGCTCCGTCGCATGCACCACCGCGAGTTGGCTCATGGCAGACACTAGGCGCGCGGCGACGTTATCGGGATCGTCGCGCACGATGGGTTGCAGCAGACGCAGAGCGAGGTCCTGCCGTCCGGCGCCGCGCAACAGATTGGCGAGCCGCAGACTTGGCTCGGCTGCC